>ERZ825159.36-NODE-36-length-171191-cov-10.448322_pt1 | contig 171191 bp, 206 predicted proteins | sample MGYA00519932_ERZ825159 | MGnify/ENA primary metagenome ERZ825159 (study PRJEB31778, sample SAMEA3449191) | human gut metagenome | biome: human gut; feature: human-associated habitat; material: faeces | place: United Kingdom | collected 2010/2012 ... | reverse complement strand
TCTTGTGCATATCTTCTTTTCTCTTTACAGATGCACCTGTGTTATTAGCTGCATCCATGATCTCTCTTGCAAGTCTTTCTTCCATGGTCTTTTCACTTCTAGCACGTGAAAATGTTGTCAACCAACGAAGTCCAAGAGCCTGTCTTCTATCTGGTCTTACATCGATAGGTACCTGATATGTTGCACCACCGATACGTCTTGCCTTAACCTCGAGTAATGGCATGATATTGTTCATAGCCTCTTCAAATACCTCGATAGCGTCCTTACCAGTTTCAGTTGCGATACGGTCGAATGCACCGTAAACAATCTTCTGGGCGACACCCTTCTTACCATCTAACATTACGTTGTTGATAAGCTTGGTAACCACCTTGTTATTGTAAATTGGATCCGCTAATACGTCTCTCTTTGCGATATGTCCTTTACGTGGCACGGTTCTTCCCTCCTTAATATTTATTAATTCTTCGGTACTCACATTATAAAATGTGTTCGTGCTGTTACTTCCATCTCTTCTATCTATCTGGTGTTTTCTGCATTTTATGCATCAACACCTTATCTCATAGCAAAAACATGGCCTAACCAGCACATTTTTTTGGAATGTTTCCAATAATACGGTTTTAATTACTTCTTAGCATCTTTTGGACGCTTAGCACCGTACTTAGAACGAGCCTGACGTCTCTTTGCAACACCTGCTGTATCAAGAGTACCTCTGATGATATGGTATCTTGTACCAGGTAAGTCCTTTACTCTACCACCACGGATAAGAACTACGCTATGCTCCTGAAGGTTGTGACCTTCACCTGGAATATAACTTGTAACTTCGATACCGTTTGATAAACGAACTCTGGCGATCTTTCTCAGAGCTGAGTTAGGCTTCTTAGGAGTAGCTGTCTTAACTGCTGTACAAACTCCTCTCTTCTGTGGAGAGCTTGTCTCAGTTGGCTTCTTCTTTAATGAGTTGAAACTTCTCTGAAGAGCTGGTGCAGTTGACTTCTTCTCTACTGTCTGTCTTCCCTTTCTAACTAACTGGTTAAATGTTGGCATGTTTTCACCTCCTACTTTCAAAATAAAAAATAATATAAGGCATACGTTCTCACGCATGCCTTACCATTATATATATTGAAATTATTCGTGTCAAGCACTTTTCAAATTTATTTATTCGTTATCAGATGTCTCTGCCTCTACAGATTCCAAGTCTGAAGCATTTTCTTCCGCCTCATCCTCTGCATCTGCATCGGTATCAACTGCATCTTCTAACTCTGTGCTTTCCAGATCATCTCCGAAGTTGATCTCATCCATCTCTGTATCAAGCTTTACAGAACGATAACGCTTCATACCTGTACCTGCTGGGATCAGCTTACCGATAATAACGTTCTCTTTCAGACCATTAAGCGGATCTACCTTACTCTTAATAGCTGCATCTGTAAGAACCTTTGTTGTCTCCTGGAAGGACGCTGCTGACATGAAGGAATCTGTAGCAAGTGATGCCTTTGTAATACCAAGCATTACCTGTGAGCCTTCTGCCGGCTGTTTGCCTTCTGCGATGAGCTGCTCATTTGTATCTTCAAAATCAAGAACGTCAACCAGTGTTCCCGGAAGGTAGGATGAATCTCCGTTATCCTCGATCCTGATCTTCTTTAACATCTGACGAACAATGATCTCGATATGCTTATCATTGATATCAACACCCTGAAGTCTGTATACTCGCTGTACTTCACGAAGCATGTAATCCTGAACTGCACGGATACCTTTGATCTTTAAGATATCATGTGGATTAACAGAACCTTCTGTTAATTCATCACCGGCTTCCAGAACCTGATCGTCCAGAACCTTGATACGGGAACCATAAGGAATTAAGTATGCCTTTGATTCACCTGTCTCGTCATTTGTGATAACGACTTCTCTCTTCTTCTTATTATCACGAAGCTGAACCTTACCGCCAAACTCTGCGATGATCGCAAGTCCCTTTGGTTTTCTTGCTTCGAACAACTCTTCTACTCTAGGAAGACCCTGTGTAATATCATCACCGGCAACACCACCAGTATGGAATGTTCTCATGGTAAGCTGTGTACCAGGCTCACCGATTGACTGAGCTGCGATGATTCCGGCAGCTTCACCAACCTGTACCGGCTGTCCGGTTGCCATGTTGGCACCGTAACATTTTGCACATACACCAAGGTGTGACTTACATGTCAGGATCGTTCTGATCTTAAGCTTTGCATCCTGTCTTGTAACACCTGTATCCGGATCAAGGAACGGAACACCGTTTGAATCTACACCCTGATTTACGATCAAAGCAGCTCTCTTTGGTGATACCATGTGGTTTGCCTTAACTAAAAGGTTACCATCTTTATCGTATACAGATTCTGCAAGGTAACGGCCTGTAATTCTCTCCTGGAAGGATTCGATTACTTCTTTGCCTTCCATGAATGCTTCTACTTCCATACCAGGAATTGCTTTTCCTGCACAACAATCTGTCTCGCGAATGATCAGATCCTGTGATACGTCAACCAGACGTCTGGTCAGGTATCCTGAATCGGCTGTACGAAGTGCTGTATCGGACAGACCCTTACGAGCACCATGCGCTGAAATGAAATACTCCAGAACGTCAAGACCTTCACGGAAGTTTGACTTAATCGGAAGTTCGATCGTACGACCGGTTGTATCTGCCATCAGACCACGCATACCAGCCAGCTGTTTGATCTGCTGGTTAGATCCACGGGCACCGGAATCTGCCATCATGAAGATGTTGTTATATTTATCAAGTCCGTCCAGAAGGGCTTTTGTCAGAACCTTATCGGCTTCTTCCCAAACCTTAACAACAGCGAGGTATCTCTCCTCTTCTGTCATAAGACCACGTCTGAACATCTTTGTGATCTTGTCAACCTGAGTCTGAGCATCTGCAAGGATCTGCTTCTTCTCGTCCGGCACCTTCATATCTGAAATAGATACTGAAATAGCACCTCTGGTTGAATACTTGTAACCGATTGCCTTTACGTCATCCAGAACTTCAGCAGTCTTGGTTGCGCCATGTGTATTGATACATTTGTCAAGGATCGGCTTTAACTGTTTCTTACCAACATGGAAATCAATCTCAAGTTTCAGGATATTGTCAGGATTTGTTCTGTCAACATATCCAAGATCCTGAGGAATGATCTCGTTGAACAGCAAACGACCGAGTGTAGTATCGATGATACCTGTAACCTCTGTTCCGTCTTCTGTCGTAACAGTTCTTCTTACTTTTATCTTAGAGTGGAGAGTGATCTCCTTGTTCTCATATGCAAGCAGTGCTTCGTTCTTTGACTTGAAGAACTTGCCTTCTCCAATATCGCCATCCTTCTCCATTGTCAGATAGTAGATACCAAGGACCATATCCTGTGAAGGAACGGCAACCGGAGCACCATCTGAAGGCTTCAGAAGGTTATTCGGGGACAGGAGCAGGAATCTACATTCTGCCTGTGCCTCAACTGTAAGTGGAAGGTGAACAGCCATCTGGTCACCATCGAAATCGGCGTTGAACGCTGTACATACCAGTGGATGAAGCTTGATTGCCTTACCTTCTACAAGGATAGGCTCAAATGCCTGGATACCCAGTCTGTGAAGTGTAGGAGCACGGTTCAACATAACCGGATGCTCTTTGATTACATCCTCAAGTACATCCCAAACTTCCGGCTCAAGTTTTTCTACCATCTTCTTAGCAGCTTTAATGTTATTCGCTCTGCCGCTGGCTGTCAGTTCTTTCATAACAAATGGCTTGAATAATTCGATAGCCATTTCCTTTGGAAGACCACACTGATAGATCTTAAGTTCCGGTCCTACTACGATAACGGAACGTCCTGAATAGTCAACACGCTTACCAAGAAGGTTCTGACGGAAACGTCCCTGCTTACCCTTTAACATATCGGACAGAGACTTTAATGCTCTGTTACCCGGACCTGTTACAGGACGGCCTCTTCTACCATTATCAATTAACGCATCAACAGCTTCCTGAAGCATTCTCTTCTCGTTTCTGACAATGATGTCAGGAGCGTTCAGATCAAGAAGTCTTCTTAAGCGGTTATTTCTGTTGATAATTCTTCTATATAAGTCATTCAGGTCAGATGTAGCAAATCTGCCGCCATCCAACTGAACCATAGGTCTGATATCCGGTGGGATAACCGGAATAACATCCATGATCATCCACTCCGGCTTATTCTCAGAATTACGGAATGCTTCAACAACTTCCAGTCTCTTGATGATTCTGGCTCTCTTCTGTCCGCTTGAATTCTTAAGCTCAGCCTTTAATTCTTCGCTTTCTTTATCCAGATCGATTGCTCTTAAGAGCTCCTGAATGGACTCAGCACCCATTCCTGCACGGAAGGAGCCGTATCCGAAGTCCTCTTCAGCCTTTCTGTATTCCTGCTCTGTCAGAACCTGCTTATAAGTAAGCGGTGTATCCTTTGGATCAAGAACAATATAAGATGCAAAGTATAATACCTTTTCAAGCACTCTTGGAGAAATATCAAGGATCAGTCCCATACGGCTAGGAATACCTTTGAAATACCAGATATGGGATACCGGTGCTGCAAGCTCGATATGACCCATACGCTCTCTACGAACGCTGGCCTTTGTAACCTCTACACCACATCGATCACAGATAATACCTTTATATCTGATCTTCTTGTATTTACCACAATGACATTCCCAGTCCTTGCTAGGTCCAAATATTCTCTCACAGAACAAACCGTCTTTTTCCGGTTTTAATGTTCTGTAGTTGATGGTCTCAGGTTTCTTAACCTCACCATGTGACCATTCTCTGATTTTTTCAGGAGATGCAAGTCCGATTCTAATTGCGTCAAAGCTTAAAGCCTGTTCCTGTTCTGGAGTTTCCATGTTAAATTCTGGCATCTTACAAAATCTCCTTTCTAAAATTCATCATCTGAGTTGTCATCATAATCATCGCTGTAATCATCCAGATATTCTCCGTCTGATAATGATGTCAGCTCATCATTTTCATCTGTTCCGCTGAAGCCCGCTTCTTCAAATTCACGTCCATCAGCTTCCCGTTTATCATCATCGATCATGCTCTTAACATTCTCGTCATACGCTTCGATCGTCTCACCGAGATCAACCTCTGTCATATCGTCTTTTACAACTCTGACATCGAGACCAAGTGACTGGAATTCCTTCAGCAGTACCTTGAACGACTCAGGGATACCAGGTGTAGGAATGTTCTCACCCTTAATGATCGCTTCATATGTCTTAACACGTCCGATTACATCATCCGACTTAACAGTCAGGATTTCCTGTAATGTATATGATGCACCGTATGCTTCCAGTGCCCAAACTTCCATCTCACCGAAGCGCTGTCCACCGAACTGAGCTTTACCACCCAGAGGCTGCTGTGTAACTAATGAGTACGGACCGGTTGAACGTGCATGGATCTTATCATCAACCAGATGGTGGAGCTTAAGATAATGCATGTAACCGATTGTTACAGGGCTGTCAAATTCTTCACCGGTTCTACCGTCACGAAGCTGTACCTTACCGGTTCTGTCGATCGGAACGCCCTTCCATTCTTCTCTGTGATCTCTGTTCTCATAGAGGTAATTCATTACTTCTTCTGAAACAGAATCTTTATATTTCTCGTAGAAGTTCTCCCACTCAGTATTTGCATAATCATTCGCCATCTCAAGAGTATCCATGATATCAAACTCGTCTGCACCATCAAACACAGGAGTTGAAACCTTGAATCCGAGAACCTGTGAAGCAAGACCAAGATGGATTTCAAGAACCTGTCCGATATTCATACGTGAAGGAACGCCCAGTGGGTTCAACACGATATCGAGCGGACGGCCATTTGGAAGGAATGGCATATCTTCTACCGGAAGTACACGGGAAATTACACCCTTGTTACCATGACGACCAGCCATCTTATCTCCTACCTGGATCTTTCTCTTCTGAGCAATGTATACTCTGACTGATTTATTAACACCCGGTGAAAGTTCATCACCATTTTCTCTTGTAAAGATCTTGGTATCCATGATGACACCAAATGCTCCATGAGGAACCTTCAGGGAAGTATCTCTTACTTCTCTTGCCTTCTCACCAAAGATGGCACGAAGGAGTCTTTCCTCTGCTGTCAGTTCTGTCTCTCCCTTAGGAGTAACCTTACCGACAAGGATATCTCCGGCACGAACCTCAGCACCGATACGGATAATACCATTCTCATCCAGATCCTTTAATGCATCATTGGACAGTCCAGCAAGATCTCTTGTGATCTCTTCCGGTCCGAGCTTGGTATCTCTCGCTTCGCATTCGTACTCCTCAATATGAATAGATGTATATACATCATCTTTTACAAGTCTTTCACTTAAAAGAACAGCATCCTCGTAGTTGTAACCTTCCCAGGTCATGAAACCGATCAGAGGGTTCTTTCCAAGTGCGATCTCTCCACCTGAAGTAGATGGTCCGTCTGCGATAACCTCTCCAGCCTTAACATGCTCGCCCTTGAATACGATAGGTCTCTGGTTCATACAGTTACCCTGATTGCTTCGTGCGAACTTGATAACGTGGTAGATATCCTTTGTTCCATCTTCATCTGCCTTAATACAGATTTCCTTACTTGTGGAATATTCAACTACACCATCTCTCTTTGCAACGATACATACACCTGAGTCAACGGCTGCCTTTGCTTCCATACCGGTACCTACAACGGCTGATTCGGTAAGCATAAGCGGAACTGCCTGACGCTGCATGTTTGATCCCATCAGAGCACGGTTTGCATCATCGTTCTCAAGGAAAGGAATCATGGATGTAGCAACTGAGAATACCATCTTAGGAGAAACGTCCATCAGATCAACTCTTGATTTCGGGAACTCTGTTGTATCCTCTCTGTATCTTCCTGATACGTTGTTATTTACGAAATGACCATCTGCATCCAGAGGTTCATTCGCCTGTGCAACTCTGTAATTATCTTCTTCATCTGCAGTCAGATAAATAACCTCATCTGTAACTACAGGGTTTGCAGGATCTGATTTATCCAGTTTTCTGTATGGTGCTTCTACAAAACCATACTCATTGATTCTTGCATAAGTAGCCAGAGAGTTGATCAGACCGATGTTAGGACCTTCAGGAGTCTCGATAGGACACATTCTACCATAATGAGTATAGTGTACGTCTCGAACCTCGAATCCTGCTCTGTCTCGTGACAGACCACCGGGACCAAGGGCTGATAATCTTCTCTTATGAGTCAGCTCAGACAATGGGTTGTTCTGATCCATGAACTGTGACAACTGGGAACTTCCGAAGAATTCCTTAACTGCTGCTGTTACAGGCTTGATGTTGATCAGAGACTGTGGAGTGATCGTCTCTACGTCCTGAGTCGTCATTCTCTCTCTTACAACTCTTTCCAGTCTGGAAAGACCGATTCTATACTGATTCTGAAGAAGTTCTCCGACTGCACGGATACGTCTGTTACCAAGGTGATCGATATCATCCTTTGTTCCAATACCATATTCAAGGTGAATGTTGTAGTTAATTGAAGCGATAATGTCTTCTTTTGTTATATGCTTTGGAACAAGGTCAGATGCATCTCTTGCGATAGCTGCCTTTAATTCTTCTTCGTCTGAATATTCATTTAAAAGGGTTTCAAGGACAGGATAGTATACACCCTCATGGATACCTACTTCAGCAGGATCAAATCCAACATACTTGGACAGATCTACTACCATATTTGAAAGCACCTTTACGTTACGTTCTTCTGTCTGGATCATAACATATGGTACAGCAGCATCCTGGATATCCTTTGCCTGTGCTCTTGTAAGTGTCGTGCCTGCTTCTGCGATTACTTCACCGGTTGCCGGATCGATCGCATCCTCTGCAAGTATCTGACCTGTGATTCTGTTCTGGAATGCCAGCTTCTTATTGAACTTATAACGTCCAACCTTTGCAAGATCATAACGTCTTGGATCAAAGAACATTGCATTGATCAGGTTCTCTGCACTCTCTACTGCAAGAGGCTCACCCGGTCTTATTTTTTTGTACAGCTCAAGAAGACCATCCTGATATGTCTCAGAAGGATCCTTTTCAATACTTGCTAAAATCTTTGGTTCTTCGCCAAACAGATCGATAATCTCTGCATTTGTTCCGATTCCCAGTGAACGGATAAGTACTGTGATAGGCACCTTTCTGGTTCTATCTACACGAACATAGAAAACATCATTCGAATCTGTTTCGTACTCCAACCATGCACCACGGTTTGGGATAACTGTACAGGAGTACAGCTTCTTACCAATCTTATCATGTGCAATATCATAGTAGATACCAGGTGAACGCACCAACTGGCTTACGATAACTCGCTCTGCACCGTTGATCACAAATGTACCTGTCTCGGTCATAAGAGGAAGATCACCCATGAAAATCTCATGTTCTGACATTTCCTTTGCGTCATTTGCATGGAGTCTTACTTTTACTTTAAGCGGTGCAGCATATGTTGCATCTCTTTCCTTGCACTCTTCGATTGAGTACTTCACATCATCTCTACATAACTGGAAATCTACAAACTCAAGACTAAGCTGTCCTGTATAGTCAGTAATAGGAGAGATATCTTTAAATGCCTCCTTCAGACCATCGGTAAGGAACCACTGGTATGAGTTTTTCTGAACTTCGATAAAGTTAGGCATCTCCAGTACATCTTTCTGTCTGGAATAACTCATTCGGATACCTTTACCAGATTGAACAGGACTAATTCTGTTTTTTTCCATCGACACATTCACCCCTTGGAATTTATTTTTAAGCGTATATTCTGTTGAAATGCTTACATTTAACCGAAATATATTAGCCGTGTCATTATATGTCTGGTTTGAACGCAAACCAACCCATAGTATAGACATCCTACACTGTATCACATTTTCAAGGTATATGTCAAGAAATATTTGGAATTTTTTATTAAAGAATTGTATATGAACTTTTATCCATATTTATATGCCCCTCTGCATTCTTTTGAAACAGCCTGCAGCGGTATTATTACAGAACAGATACATAACGCTGACTATATCATGTCGTATCTGTGTTCAGAATCTTAAAATCACTTATTCGGTTTCAACTGCTCTTATTGATAAAAATGATCAGTTCGCCGGAACTTTGACAAAAACGACCTGGCAGGTAATTCTCCCGCCAGGTCGAAAGATATTCATAAATACAAGGAATAAAATTACTTTAATGTAACCTTAGCACCTTCAGCCTCTAACTTAGTCTTAGCTTCCTCAGCCTCGTCCTTTGAAGCTCCCTCTTTGATAACCTTTGGAGCGCCATCAACAGCATCCTTAGCTTCCTTTAAGCCAAGACCTGTGATCTCACGAACAACCTTGATAACCTTAACCTTGTTAGGACCAACTTCTGTAAGTTCGATATCGAATGCATCCTTCTCTTCTGCTGCTGGAGCGTCTCCGCCTGCTGCTGCTACAACAACACCTGCTGCTGCTGATACACCGAATTCTTCCTCACATGCTTTAACTAAGTCATTTAATTCTAATACTGATAAACCTTTGATTACTTCAATAATTTCCTGAGTTGTCATTATTATTTCCTCCATTAATATAATATAGTTTAATAATTGCTGCTTCTATTAAATAGAAGCCGACGTGCCTGTATGCACAAATAATTAAGCTTCCTTCTGTTCTGCAATCTGCTTGATAACACGAGCGAAGTTTGCAATAGGTGACTGGATACTTCCAAGGAATTTGGAAATAAGTACTTCTCTTGAAGGAATGTTTGCAATAACTGCGATACCTGCTGCATCGTAGAATGTACCTTCTACAACGCCACCCTTAAGCTCAAGTGCTGGAGCAGTCTTTGCGAAGTTAGCCAGGATTCTGGCTGCTGCTGTAGCATCTGTCTTACAGATAGCTAATCCGGTAGGTCCTTCGAGACATGGCTTCAGTCCCTCGAACTCTGTGCCTTCAATAGCGAAGTTGATCATGGTGTTCTTGTATACCTTATAAACAACCCCAGCTTCTCTTAACTGCTTACGAAGCTGTGTGTCCTGCTCAACTGTAAGTCCACGGTAGTCAACTACAACTGCTGTCTGAGCACCATCTAAGTTAGCTTTGATTTCTTCAACTACTGGCTTCTTAATCTCTACCTTTGCCATAATGCGCCTCCTTGTTTTACTAATGACTGCACATAGTTAACAGAAAGCATCTTCTGCTAAAATAAGAAAAGCTCTCTGTCGATAAGACAGAGAGCATATAGTTAAAATAATATTAACGATATATTCCTCGGTAGGCGTTTTTCAACTTATGCCATCCGGCACCTACTGTCTTCGGCAGTTCATCGAGAGGTACTTTACCATAACACAAGGAATATGTCAATACGTTTTTTCAATTTTCTGACAAATATTTTTATACTGAAATGAAACGTTTATTTCCGCACGGATCTTATTCTTCCCATTTCTTTACAAGGATACTTGCATTGTGTCCACCAAATCCAAGAGAATTGCTCAGTGCATATGTAATGTCCTTATGAACGCCCTCACCCTTTGTATAATTCAGATCGATCTCGCCTTCTGTCTCACGAAGACCTACTGTTGGATGAATGTATCCATCTTCGATAGATTTTACACATGTAATAAATTCAACTGCTCCGGCCGCACCAAATAAATGACCGATCATGGATTTTGTAGAATTAATATTTACATTATATGCATCTTCACCAAATGCTTTCTTAATTGCTCTTGTCTCATAGAGATCATTGTGGTGGGTACTTGTTCCGTGTGCATTGATATAATCTACGTCTGCCGGTGTAATGCCAGCCTCGTTGATTGCAAGTGTCATGGCTCTTGCTGCGCCCTCTCCATCCTCGGCAGGGGATGTAATGTGAAATGCATCACAGGTGGAACCATATCCGACAACCTCGGCAAGGATCTTTGCTCCTCTTGCCTGCGCATGCTCCAGAGATTCCAGAACTACGACTCCAGCTCCTTCACCGATAACGAATCCACATCTGTCTTTGTCAAACGGAATCGACGCACGATCTGCTTCTGTTGCACTTGAAAGTGCTGTCATGGAGATAAATCCTGAAACATTTGTCTCACAAATCGGTGATTCAGCCCCTCCGGCTACCATCACATCTGCATCTCCGACCTGAATATAACGATATGCCTCGCCAATGCTGTTTGTTCCTGTCGCACATGCTGTTACAACATCTGTACATTTGCCCTTTAAGCCATATGCGATCGCTACATTTCCGGCTGCCATATTCGAGATCATCATAGGAACCATCATTACACTGACACGGTTTGCCTTACCATTCATAACCTTGGCATGTTCCTTTTCGATTGTAGCTACACCGCCAAGTCCGTTACCGATACAGGTTCCGAATCTTGTCAGATCTTCTTTCTCAAGATCAATACCGGCATTCTTGATTGCTTCGCCTGTAGCTGCAACTGCATACTGACAGAACGGCTCCATTCTTCTGGCTGCCTTTGGATCCATATATTGTTTCGGATCAAAATCTTTTACTTCAGCACCCATTTTGCATTTATATTCGGATACATCAAATTTTGTAATCTCGCCAATACCTACTTTATTCTTCTTAATGCCATCCCAGAATTCTTCTACGTTATTTCCGATCGGGGTTACAGCGCCCATTCCTGTTACAACTACTCTTTTCATCTCGTTTTCCTTTCAAAAGACAATCTATCCATTTAGTACATATAAATATGTACCGTCGCAATGCTCATTGTACCATTTCACCTGTCGGTTCAATGTTGGTTTCGCATTATGCTGGTATGTACAAACACATCCCATCGCAATGCTCATTGTACCATCTCGTTTTTAAAACCGCAAGTGTTGGTCTGTTTCTCTTTCAAAATATCTATTTCTCTTTCAGAATATCCATCATCTCAGCGATCATTTCTTCATCCTGAAGCCGGAACAGGATCTCTACTCGTCTGGATGCTTCCAGATCGACAGCTCCATCCTCCTTATAGATCGGATTGCTGTAGGACTTTCCATTTGCCGTCAGCACACTTCGAAGCAGTTCAACATCCGTGGAGCTTATGATCCCGTTACCCTCTGTCAGGCAATACTTTGCAACAGAAAAGGCTCTCTGTTGGGAAAGTTCAAGATTATAAATATAAGATCCATTCGTATCTGTATGACCTTCTATAATAATCTCCGATACATAATCACGATATTTTTCATCCAGCAGCACTTTACAATATTTTGGAAGAAATTCTTTTAAGAACGTCTTTCCTTCTTCTTTCAGGTCACTGTCCGCAACGTCAAATAACACACTGGCATCAAAGGTAATCGCACCCGTTTTCTCGTCTACCTTGACATTTAACGAACTGTCTGCGAACTCATCACGGAGTGCCGCCACCAGATCACTTCGGATGCCTGCGATCCGATCCAGCTCATCCTGCTGATCTTTTAGCAACTGCTCCTGTTCCTTGATAATTTCTTTCTGCTTATCAAGCTCCGCCTGTTTACTCTCATACTGACTCTTTGACTGCATCAGTGTAAAAGAAATGATCAGAATAAAGATCAGAAGGAGTGCCGCCATCATATCGGAATACGACAGCCAGTAAGAGGTTTCTTCTTCCTCCGGTCTTCTTCGTTTCTTACTCATGCCTTATCCCTCCCTGCTGCTCTGCCCGATCGCCCTCGGGCGGTTCAGTCTGCCCCGGAAGATGTCATTCTGATCTTTCGTCAGGATACGGATATCTTCGATATCTTCATGCATGGACTTCAGATATGCAAGTGTTTCTTCGATTGCCTTCTGTGTTGCTATCGTTGCTTCCAACTGTTTCTTCTGGAAATCAAGTTCCAGATTACCGTTATCGTAAGTCGCATCCGGACGTACATACCGTTTGAACTCTGCTACAAATTCATCCAGCTTGTGATATGCCTGTTCCAAAACCGTCTTAAAGATCAGATTAAATGTCAGGGAAAAGATCATACCATAGATAGATGTATGGAACGCAACCTTGATACCATCCATCAGAGGTCCGATACTGTTCGTGATCTCCTCTGCTGAACCTGTATTAAATGCCTGAAGTCCGATTGACAGACCGATAAAGGTACCAAGGATACCCAGTCCTGTCATGGCTCCCGGAACCAGACTCAGACGACCTTTTTCAACCGCATCATCGATCAGCTGGTAATTGATAAAATCTTCGATATCGCAGGCATATTTTCCTTCCTCATCCTGCTCCAGACGTTTCATTTCTTCCACATAATCTACATAGGAATTTCTCAAATGTTCCTCATTAAAGATACCATACCGGGTCTCGGTACGATACAGATCCCAAAGAAGCTTCTTTTCTTTTGCATAGTCGCCTTTGATATAGCTGATGGCTATACGAAAATCTTCCCCCATCTGGTCGATATGCTTCAAATGCTTATATGCATAGACAAATATCGCTCCCACGATTCCAAACATACAGACACTGATCAGCACATTTGCCGGATCCAGACTATCATTTGTCACATTCAGTAAAATACAGATACCGAGCATCACCACATAGACAACAGGCAGCCACTTTTTATTCAGCTCTACCTTCATGTTCTGCTTCTTACGGAATGCTCTTGCCGCACGTTCATTCTGCGGCCGAATGGTTTTTAACCGGTTTCGTTTGTTCATTTTTTCGTTTCCTCTCGTATGATCTCATTCAGCCTTTTCATTCGTATCTGCCAAAGCGTTTCCCCATTCGTTTTATTGTAGCATTAATCCGCATTTGTTACCATCACAATGCGTAAAAAAAGGCACCAGATACAAATAAATTCTATTATCTGTATCTGATGCCATATGCTAAATACAACATCGTCCATCTGATGCCATAAGCTCTAACTGTCTATCTGACGCTATAAGTTCTGACCCTCACCTGACACCGACCGGCTGTAACGCCTGTATTTTCATTTTACCAACCGCTTGCAGAAGGTTCTGAATATAAAACTTTGGATCCTTTCCCGTTCTTTTTCACGAGTATCAGTTTGGAATATCCATTTTTATCACATTTCTTATACACAATGTAATCACCCTGTAATGTATAATACTGTATCGTTGAAGTACTGCTTGCATTCTTATCCTTCAATACATTATAGATCTCCGTTTTCTTTCCCTTTGACGTCGTATAATCTATCGCCTGTGGAAAATATAAACTACCCACTGTCTTTCCTCTGGAGGTAAGTGAACCTTTTGATGTCTTGATCGGCGTTCTTGCATCCCGTTCTGTACTTAATACAACAGATTTTGCTTTCTTTTTATTTTTTCCGGTAAGTGACATGGAATATGTACCAACCGTTTTATCATATTCTATATCACTAGTCTTTACATGCTGCGTCTTTGTATAGTAGATCTTTTTGCCTGCAAATACAAAATCACGGCCTCTTGCAAGTTTTGTTTTCTTACCATTCTTAATTGATACACGCACGATATACTTATCTGATCCATCGGATCCGCCATAATTATCATAGACTGCATACAGATAATTTCCTTTTTTTCTCAAGCTTCTAAATCCTTTTCCACCTGCTTTGGCAATGGTTTTTGTCTTCTTCGTTTTGATATCATAGCAGAAGATTTTTCCAGTTTCCGTGATTGAATAATAAACCTTATTACCACTGATCACAACTGAACATCCGCCACCACCAATATAGTTATCCTGTGTCTGATATGTCTTTGCATCTGCCTGATTCGGGTAAATTAAGCATCCGATCAGGACTGCAAGCATACTGAATAAAATTGCATGTGATTTTAAAAATTGTTTCATATCTTATCCATCTCCTTCATTATTTGATTAAATATCTGCCTCTATATTCTTCGCCTCTTCATGTCCGGCGCGGCTCTAGTCTCTGATGACCTTATCCAGGCAGCCATGTTCTTCACATGAATTTCTTGCCATTCTTCCCTGCGCATCGATATATACAATATTGCCATCGGCATCTTTGTATGCCAGAGACTCATGCGCTCCTGCGCTTGGATTGGTACTGGCATCTCCGATCGTAAGCCATACGCCTTCGCCTTCTGCAACAGTATCTGTCGCTTTATCATACAGATAATTCAGTCTCAGATCCTCCTCTGCCGCAGCGCAGACAATATCTATAGCCACACAGGTTATGATACCGCCACGCAATGCCATCGCGCGGTTTAAAACCGGCATATTGAACATATTATAATAAAGCGCAATACCATCGACTGAGAATCCATCCCACAGAGTCGGATTTACATCTTTTTGAGTACATTGATATCCCGGATAATGCGCTGTCGTTGAAATATAATCTGCAAGAGTTTTCAGCTTATCATAATTCGACATATCATCTGTCCACAGCTTTGCCTCTACATTTCTCCGAACCTTTGTATACAATTCTGTATCAAGAAGATTTCCATCTTCATCATATGGCTTCGGAGCAACATACATAGTGTCATATAAAACGCCATCCCTGTAAGCATCCAGTCTGCACACGCGCACACCTGCACCAGCTGTTACAGTAAGCTTGCACTGTGACATTGCCTTGCCGGAAAATTCTATTTTTCCACTTGTTGTCGAAGTCGTAACGGATGTTGTCTCTCCATATACCCCCTTCAGATTATAGGTTTCTACTTTTATTTCCGGTTCTGAAGTATTCCAGCCTGCCCAATCCATCAGATTTCTGTATTCTTTCGGTGTAACATCGGATACCTTAAAGGTTATATGTTCATTTAACCATGCAGCATTACCTTCACATGCAAACCATTCACAAAAAGAACCTGTACCATTCGTTACGGTTATATCTTCAACCTCTTTCTTCATGGTTTCCCCGTACTTATAACCGGACAGATTAAATCCTCCAAGTGGGTCTTCATTATTGTATATTCTCACTTTTCCCAAAGCAATCCATGTCTCTTTATAATGCTCTGTCTCAGGGAATATAATACACAGGCTGGTATGTCCGACACTCGTACATACCACATTTCCGTTCTCATTCTTTTTGGTATATCTTTCTGTATAATCGATATATTCTCCCTGATTACCATAAGTATAATATTCCTTTATTTCTCCTGCACATTCCGGCTGCTTGGAATAATGAACCTTTATTTCTTCTCCCACTTCATATTCCATTTTTTCCAGCTCTGCCGTGCCATCCCACTCTTTTTTTTGATCCTCGGACTCCTGTCCGCCGGAATTCGTGTCCCCGGTAGTGCCTGAGTTCCCGATGGTATCTGTATCCTTAGTTGCACCTGTGTTTCCAGTGGTGTCTGTATCCTTGGTGGTGCCTGCGTTCTCAGTGGCATCCGTTACATCTGTGGTGTTCTCAGACTTATTGCTATCACCAGTATTCTTCTGACCGGAGTCCTTCTTTGTCGTCTTCTTTTTCACTTTAACAGACTTCACTTTACTCCATGCGCTGTGATATTTTTTCTTCTTTACAGTCCGGTACACACGCACTCTGACATAATATTTTTTGCCCTGCTTCAGCTTCTTAAACGTTACCGTTGTTTTCTTAGCACTGACTTTCTGGCTTTTTACGTTTTTCTTAAACTTCTTGTCTGTACTGATCTGAATCTGATAGCTGCCCGCCTTTTTTGATTTCTTAAATCTTACTGTCACCTGTCCCGCTGATCTGGATCTTACTGACGTAATAGATGTCTTTGGAACTGTAACCTTACTGCCTGTTTTCGCTTCTGATGTAAATGAGCAATTCACGCATAGCAATGCTGCCACCATGCACCAGACAATGATCTGCTTCAATCTATTCTTCATGTATTATCTCACCTTTTTTACTTTTACACCCTTCTTCACATAGTAAACATGATTTCTATAGGTGACATTTCCGGTATAAGACTTCTTCCATACGCCATTCTTGACATAGTATTCCTGTCTGCCATTCTTGATAAATGCTGTCTGTGTAGTCTTCAGACCTTTCTTAACGTAATAAGTTGCCTTACCGACTTTTACAAATCCGGTCCTGGTGTTCTTTGCGCCCTTATTCAGATAATAGGTCTTCTTACCTACCTTTACAAATTCATTCTTTGTACTGCAGACACCCTTCTTTACATAGTAGTACTTCTTGCCGTTCTTCACGAATCCGGTCTTTTTATTCTGCACTACACCCTTCTTGATGTAATAGGTCTTCTTGCCAACTTTGATGAATCCGCTTCTGCCTGACTGAATCAGACCTTTCTTTACATAGTAATATTTTCCGTCAGATCCCTTTACAATGCCATTACTTGTAAGGGATACCTTTGGTTTTGAGATCTTATAAGAACCACCATTGATGCTTCTTGCCATCTTATCGAATACTTTATAAATATTCTGATTATTTTTCATAGCTGCAGGATTCTTACCCTTACTGACCACCTTCTGAGCTGCAACGGTATTATTTGGAAGGTCGCCCAGAGAACCCATTACAGAAGGATCGCAGCATAAGGCTTTTAGGAACTGCACTGCTGCTTCATCCTGCCTGCCACTCTTAATTGCGTAGTATGTACCACCCCAGTTATAGGCAAATGGTCCCTGACAGGCAGCCATCGGCTTGTCAAATGTAATGCTATACTGTCCCCAGGTGCCAGAGAACCAGCCAAATACCTTACCGGATGTCATATCAGCCACCCAAGCACTGCTCCACATCGAGCTTCCTGTATCATATCCATTTCTACGGGTCGCCTTCGCGATCTTTTCCACAGTCTTCTTATCTGCTTCAGATAACATAAATACCTTGCTATTATCCTCGTAAGAATACGATGTATCCCCTATCATGTTATTGAGAATACCCTCACAACCACTCATTGTATATTTTGATGCTCCGGAGGTCATATAGTAACCGGCCTCTTTCATCTTTGCAGCAACAGACAGATAGCCATCAGCTGTTCCGATCATCTTCTGAACCTTTTCAGGATCTGAAGTTCCAAGAACCTTCTGTGCAATATCCGGATCAAACATAAATGCTCCCGGTGTTGCTTCCGGTGTCATCGCTACAAGCTTGCCCTTATAGGTTCCTGCTTTTCTGGTATATGGATAAGACTGGCTGTAAGCATCTGTAAGTCCAAGCTTGTCCAAATCTGTAAATACTCCTGTAGATAAAAGTACATCCAGCTTTGCTGAATCCATCAAAACGATAAACGTAGCTTCGGGATTGTTTGCAAGCTTCTGCTGTACTAATGCATAATATTCAGCTGATCCTCCGCCAACTTCATATTTGATCACTTCGATATTCTTTGTATAAGACGGATATATCTTATTAACCGCCTTTATCGCCTGTTCCACCTGACTATCCCATGTCAGAATATAGACCTTATTTGTCTTTAATTTGCTCTCTTTGGCTGTACTGTTTACATATACAGTAAAGGAAACTGTGCTTGAATTACCCATTTCATCAGAAATCACACAGTGATAATCCTCAGTCTTCAGCTTTTTTGTTTTGTTAACCGGTGCTGTACAGGTATAAGATGCTTTATGCCCTAACTGTCCTACATCTCCTCCGTATGACTGTCCTTTATACCATGTATATGTAAGCTTCCCCTGATTACTGCTTGCGGATACCTTTAGTGTTACTTTCTCTCCTGAGTTCGCTATCACCGTATTATTGCCAACTGCTTTAGCTGTTATATTTGAAGAATTTACATAAATATAAAATTCACAAAATTTTCCATCTCTACTATTCTTGTCGGATATAGATACATAAACAAACTGGGATTTTGTAACATTTCTCAATGTATATGACAATCCATCTGCACTGACAGTTCCACCATCTGCACTGACAGTTTCACCATCTGTAATCCAGTTACAACTACCCACCTCAAAACCTGCCGGTAGATTTAACTTACTGAGATTTATTGATAAGGTGACATCTTCTCCGGATTCTACCAACACCATCTCCTCGTAATCAATACCTCCCGCCTCTACCGGAAACTTTAGTCCCGGCAGCCATATGAGTGCAGCTATAGCGATGCACATAAGCGCCAGTAGTTTCTTCATTTTTTTCATAATCATCTCTCCTTTGCTTTTAAAATTGTGATATATTACTCATTATAATTTACATTGTAGCTATACAGATCTTTGATCTTCTTACCTTTATTATTAAGAAGCTGAAGGGTGATTTTACATTCACCCAGTTTCTTCTTTGCTTTATTCTTTCTTAACAGAATATAGTCTCCAAGCACAATATAGCTTCTTCTCTCGCTTGAGCTGGAATTAATGACCTTTTCTTCTCCTGTCGCAATATTCTTTTTGTTTAACAGGCCAAAAGATCCCATTGAGTCATATTCATATCCCTTATACTGTGCTTTCTCACCGTCAATTACGCAGCCGGATGTGCTGACCTTAACCTTCATATATGTTTTCGGCAGATTCTTGATCTTTGTCTTTTTCCCTTTTTTATTTATTTTGTAGAAAACATCAAAGTTGTTATAGACATACACCGCATCTCTATAAACAATCATGCGGCTGTCCTTTACATTTCGACACACTTTCGTAAGCGCTTTTTGGCTGATTACTTTTTTATGAGAGCCATCCAGATTCATAGATGCAAAATAATAATTATAGTTTGAAGTGCCATTTGAATATGCATAATATATCTTATTCTTATAAATGGAAAACTCAAAACTCGGCTCCGGCAAAACACTGCTTGATGAACACTCAAAAAATAATTTTTTCACCTTTCCGTTTTTCACATTTACGCGAATAATGCCATAACACATAAGACCATCCATTAAACCACAATAAAGATATCCTTTATAGTAAAACATGTTGCTGATATTTGCATAATTCTTATAGGAATAATATGTATTCTTATTTCTTACCTGCTTTGGCAGCTTTGCTAACTTCTTGTTTGTCTTTTTCTTGACATCATAGCAAAAGATATAACCCGTTCTGTCACTTGAATAATAAATCTTATTGCCTACCTGTACCGCAGCATAAGATGTATCATGCAATCTATGACATCCTATCACTGTCTGGGAATCATCCGCCGCTGATAATGATGCTGCCTCCGTCTTTAATACCGGTGCCGTAGGTATGATACCGCTGGTACCCAGCATCACGGCTAATACAAGACACATGATGCGTTCTTTCATCTTATTCTTTTTCATCCATCTCTCTCCTTTTCTCTTATACACTATGCCTTCTATCTGTTACATTGCTTTTCTTATACTTATGTAAACCTCATTGATGTCTGTAAAAAAGCACAAATATTATAAAAAAAAAAAAACGGCTGTCAATAGTTCACAAAATATTTCTCATTTTTTATATATTTTGCTTCATTTTACTCTCTCCCTTCTATAATTATCTGCATGTTTCTTTTCCCATAAAAAGAACATCTACTATCATAGACAGGGCATCGGCAGAAAAAGTTTTAAAGAATTAAAAAAAATCCAGATACAGCATTTCTGCCATATCTGGATCTTTTATTTATCAATATTTCGCAAAATCAATATCCTTGTAAGCAATTAATTTTGCTCTCAGTATATCTTATTTTCGTATTCTCAAAGTCATTTAATAAACTTGTCGCAGCCTGTGGATTTCTCTTTTTCTCAATCAAATATTGAATAATCTTCTCCAACTCCTCTGCTGCATCAATCGTCATAAAAATCTTATATGCCATATTTTGTCCTCATATCCGCCACAAATGCATCTGCATCTATACATGCTCCCTGCTCTGCGTGTTTTCTCGCATCTTCCAGTCTTTTCAGTACATCTTCTTCGGACATACTTTGATATATGTTGTTACTTCTTTTAATCTCAAATGGAAATCCATTTGCAGCTACTGCCTGTGTCAAAAAGATTCTTATCGCCGTCGTAGTATCTGTTCCCAAATCCTTGAACAAACTATCTGATTTTCTTTTTAATTCATCGTCTACTCTAACCTGAATTGTACTTGCCATATAGTGCCTCCTTTATTCTTGTTGTTGTATTGTGTTTGTATTAATATGTCAATATATTGTATTGCTTTTATACGTTTATATTACAATATCGAATATAAAAAAACAATATTAATGATAATTTCATTACAACATAAATATGATTTTTGAAAAATAAAAATGCTATAACGAAACAATGCCAGATACAAATATATACTTTGTATCTGGCATTTATATTCTTTAAGCTATATTCTATTCTATCTTACAGGCTCATGCCACCGTCTACACGGATAACCTGTCCTGTAATGTAAGATGCCTTGTCGGATGCAAGGAATGCTGCTGTCTCAGCGATATCTGATACCTCACCCAGTCTCTTAACTGTGATGTGGTCAAGCATCGCATCCTTCATCTTATCTGACATTGCGTCTGTCATATCTGTCTTGATGAATCCCGGCGCGATCGCATTTGCTGTTACGCCACGGCTGCCAAGCTCCTTTGCTACAGACTTCGTCATGCCGATGATTCCGGCTTTGGATGCAGCATAGTTGATCTGTCCTGCATTTCCCTCAATGCCGACTACGGATGACATGTTGATGATCCTGCCGTACTTCTGCTTCATCATCGGTCTGTACACATGCTTGATACAGTTAAATGCACCCTTCAGGTTGATATTGATAACCTGATCGAAATCTTCTTCCTTCATACCGAGCATGATATTATCTTTTGTAATACCGGCATTGTTTACGAGGATATCAACTCTGCCATACTGCTCCAGTGCGAACTTGATAAGTCCCTCTGCTTCTGCAAAATCAGCTACATTTGCCTTATAAGCAACTGCTTCTCCGCCAGCTTCCTTGATCTCTGCTACGAGACTGTTTGCACGCTCCTCTGAGCCATTATAATTGACAACTACCTTTGCGCCATATCCTGCAAATGTCTTTGCAATGGCTCTGCCGATACCACGTCCGGCACCTGTTACGACTGCTACCTTATCCTTAAGCATTCAGTTCCTCCAATTTCTTCAGATCATCAACCGTTGCGATGTTGATGCATTTCATTTCCTTGTTGATCTTTCTCATAAAGCCGGACAGAGTCTTTCCAGGTCCAACCTCTACAAATGTATCTACGCCGTCTGCGATCATAGCTTCGATACTCTGCTGCCATCTGACAGATGAATATACCTGACGCATCAGTAAAGTCTTAACCTCTGAAGCATCTGTTACATAACATGCATCAGCATTACATACATACGGAAGGAAATCGTCTGCGATCTCTACATCTCTTAAGTATGCATATAACTTTTCACCGGCCGGTTCCAGCATCTTGGAATGGAATGGGCCGCTGACATTTAACTTGATCACTCTCTTGGCTCCTGCTGCCTGAAGGGCTTCACATGCTTTGTCAAGGGCTTCTGTCTCACCGGAAATAACGATCTGTCCGGGGCAGTTATAATTTGCGATCTGAACATTGCCCGGAGTCTCCTCACAGACCTTTGCGATCACTTCTGCATCTGTAGCGATAACGGCTGCCATAGCACCCTGACCAAGCGGAACTTCATTCTGCATCAGGATACCACGCTGTCTTACGGTACGGATCGCATCCGGAAGCTTCATAGCTCCACAAGCTGTAAGTGCGCTGTACTCACCAAGTGACAGACCTGCGAATACATCTGCCTTCAAACCTGCATTCTTTACATGCTCATAGATAGCAAGTTCTGCTGCTACCATAGCAGGCTGTGTATATTCTGTCTTGTTGATATCTTCATTTTCCTCAAAGCAGATCTTCTTCAGATCAATGTCAAGCACACTGTCTGCTGTATCGATCACTGCCTTACTGTCTTCAAAATTGTCATAAAAATCCTTAGCCATGCCTACATACTGAGCACCCTGGCCAGGGAAAATAACTGCTGTTTTACCCATTTTTCTCACCTGTCTATTCTATTTATCGGCAATTACGATGTTCAAAGAGTAGATGATGTTCAATCATTTGATTTGCCAACACAGAGGCATTTGAGTCCGCCGGTCCTTGGATGGCGCTGCAAGCGGCATCTTAGTACCGCTGCAGGACGAAACGAGCGGAAGCGTCCTCTGGTTGGGAAAGTCAAGATGGTTGGACATCACACAATATCTAAACATCACAATTGCCCATCCCTGTATACTAAAAGAAGCAGCCAGTCTGTCATCCACCAACCTGCGCTGGGCAAATCTGGTATATAGACATCTTCGCTGCCTCTTGTCTGCTTCTGATGTGAATTATTCTTCTACACCTTTGCTCTTAAGATAGTTAAGTACGTCTTCGAATGTAGCAACGTCTTCAAGCTCCTCAGCAGGGATCTCAACGTCGAATTCATCTTCCATCTTCATTACTATCTCATATAAATCTAATGAATCTACTCCTAAATCATCTTTGAAGTTAGTATCAAGCTGCATCTCATCCTGTGATACTCCTAACTGCTCTTCGAAAATAGCTTTTACCTTATCGAACATATTAATAATTCCTCCTAAATATAGTAAATGTTTATCTCACTGCCCCGCGGACGATTATAATATAACGCATGGATACAGTAAAGTCAACAAAATACTGTTCCGTTTTTTTCCTTTTTTTCTATCTGTTTCTGACAGCATCTAACGGCTGCAGTTTCGACGCAAATCTCGCAGGAAAATATCCGGCACATATCGCAAGCAGAATCGCTCCGACAACGGCTCCGGCTGCAAGCTCCCATGGGATCATTGCAATCTGCGTTCCCTTTGCCAGATCGAACATTTTAATAGCGATCTTATCTACGATACCCTTAAAACCATACGATAAAAGCACTCCTATGATACCGCCCGCCGCTCCGATGATTCCTGCCTCTGTAAGGAACAGGAGCTGCAGTTCATCCGGGTCGCAACCAAGAACCTTTAATACACCGATCTCATTGATCCGGTCAAATACCGATGTTGTCATGGTATTGCTGATTCCGATCACCGCTACGATCAGTGCGATCGCTCCGATACCACCCAGTAAAAGCTGTACCATCTTCAGATATTTCTGTATCGTATCCAGATACTCTTTCTCATTTTCCGTCGTATACCCCATATCCTGAAGCTTCTTCACGATAGAATCGACATGATCGATATTATCAACAGTCACAACCGCTCCGGAATATACGAAATCCTTGTACGGATTTCCATTTGCATCAAGCGGCTGTCCCGGCAACGTTCCCCCACTGGATACTCTGCCTAAAAAGCTCTTTAACACATCCAGATCGCAGTAAATGCTCTGTGAGTCTCTGTTATATGTATCTTCTCCACTGTCAATAACCGCTCCGACTTCTATCTTCACCGATGCCATCTCCTGCGAGTCCCAAAAGGATAGATCCACTTTTTTTCCGATCCATGTCTCTGCTTTTTTCTTCTCTGTCACATCATAGGTCTGCTCCGTTTCCGGATTATAGAATAAGGATGTAACCTTATTTCCCATGATAAGCACCGGCTTCACGCTCGATGTTGTCTGCTTTGACGTCTTTGTATACTTAAGCTTCGCAAGTTCTGACTGTGGAATACCGGTAATCGCACCATCATAAGAATATTTTCCATTTGTGATGGTCACATACATCTCATAGGTCGGATATACGGAACTGACATATTCAAGCTCCTGAAAAGTTTTCACGGTCTGATCCATGATCATCCGGTCTTTGTGCTTGCCGCCGGTTGCTCCGGTCACCTGAATCCGACAAATACTTTCACTATCCACCATGGTATTGATCATTTCCTGTCGTACGCCGATACCAACTGCAAGCAGGGTCACAACAGAGATCACACCGATCACAACTCCAAGTATGGTTAGAAAGGTTCTGGTTTTTCGTCTTTTCATATTCATCAAACATAAATGACTGATCCAACCCATTTAGAACTCCTCCAATATCTCTTTCTTCCTCTTTCTTCTGCGAATCATCCAGATAACAATGAGTGCTGCAACAACCACAGCGGCAACAATCTCTATGATCATCTTACTGTAATCCTTCTTCTGTACATCCTTTACCTTTTCAATATCTGTATAGACAGGTGCATTTACGCTGATCGAGAAATTCTCTTCCAGCGTTGTTACATTTCCCGATTTATCTTCATATGTAACGATAAGCTTACCCATCTCGCCGCCGGTGCCTGTCGTCTTCGTTGTGTTTGCAAGTATATCGATCGAGCCATTCTTACCCGGTTCGATATTGCCGATATAGACATCACCCTCGGATGTAAATCTTGTATCGATCTTTGCCTTTACGTTATAGAGGGTAGATGCCCCCAGATTGCTGACACTTCCCATGATCTCGATAGAATCTCCCAGTGTCACATCCGATTCTGCATATACGCCTGTGATCTCACCGCGCTGCTCGATCGTAACCGGCAGATAGATCGTATCTGTCACTGTATATGGGTTGCCATAGCGGTCTTCATACTCATCTGTCACTGTCAGCTTATAAGCCTTTTCTTCCAGATTGGCTGCTGCCTGCATCGGGAACTCAAATGTATAAGTCTCTCCGCCTTCCAGACTTGCCAGATATCCGGTTCCGGCTCCGGATGCCGGAATCAGTTCGCCTCCCTCGGAAGCGACTGCCATTTTCAGATTACTGATCTTTTTATCTGCGGTATTCTTGATCGTAACCTCAAGTGTAAAGGTTCCGCCTGCCACTACTTCATTCTCTTTGATCTTATAATCGGTTACCATAACCTTTGGCTCCGCTGCCGATACAAAAGCCATCGTGTCCTTATATCCAAATACAGTAAGGAATCCAAGTACACATGCCATACAGATTGTTAGTATTCGTTTCATCTCTACATCTCCTCTCCTTCTGATATCTTTCCATCCGTGATCCTCACGATACGGTCTGCCTCTCTCGCCAGATCGATATTATGTGTGATAAGTACCAGTGTCTGATCCAGCTTCTTAACAGAATCCTGAAGCAGAGTGATAACTTCATTTCCGTTTTTGGAGTCAAGTGCTCCGGTAGGCTCATCGGCAAGAATCAATGCCGGGCGATTTGCCAGTGCTCTTGCGATCGCTGCACGCTGCTGCTGTCCACCAGATAACTGGTTTGGAAGATGCTTCCGTCTGTCCTTCAGACCTAACATCTCGATAATATGATCGATGTAATCGCGATCCGGCTTTCTGTGATCGAGCAAGATCGGCATCTTGATATTTTCCTCTACTGTCAGTACCGGGATCAGATGATATGCCTGAAATACAAATCCGATCTTTCTTCTACGGAAGACTGACATCTCCTCATCGGTCAGTCTTGTAATATCCTTTCCGTCTACGATGACATTTCCCTCATTTGGAGTATCCACACCACCCATAACATGAAGCAGGGTGGATTTACCGGAACCGGATGCACCGACAACCGCCACGATCTCGCCCTTATTCACTGTCAGGTTCACATCATCAAGCGCCCATACTCTGGTATTTCCTTCTCCGTATATCTTTGTTACATGTTCCATTTTTACGATTTCCATAGCGTACCCTCTTTCCTCTGCCTTTCCCGCAGATCTTTCTATCTATAATTTTTATCTATATATTTATTGCATTTCTGTTTTTTAACCTTGTAATACAGCAACTCCGTTTCACCTTTCATCTGCTGTATCAAACTTACCTTTCACGCCTACTCTTCAAGCCTCAGATCTTCTACCATGGCTACCGGAAGATCTCTGATCCCCAGCCAGATGCTTCCGCAGATGATCAGACCGGATGCCACAAGTCCGACTCCAAATGCCCACCAGGCAATGGACTTTCCTGCCTCGATCACCATATTAAGATACATGAATACTCCATACGGATAACCCGATACCTATAATAAAGCCGAGTACATTGGCTACCACTGTCGTCATAACCCCCTCTAACATAACGGTTTTCAACAGGCGCTTTCTGGACATTCCGATGACACGGAGCTGTGCGAATTCTTTTCGTCTCAGATGCAGATTTCCGGCTGTCGTATTCACAATATTTACTGAACTTAATACAAAGATGAACAATACCGCTGCGATTGCATACCGGACAAAGCTTTTCAGGTATACACAGAGCTACATAGACTCTCCATATAAGGAATCACCGATATAGGAAAGCATATCTGTTACAGAGCTGGCTGATACACTGTCCAGATTGACCTTATATTTCATTCCGGCAATGTCATTTTCTCCATATCCGGTCAGATCGAAATAATCATTCTGGCGCATATAGATCTGACGGTCTGCAGTCTCACCAAATACCTGTGTGCCAAGATCCAGAATACCTTCGACCTTGTAAGTCTTGTAGTGTCCCTCTGCGATCAGCTGATCTCTGATCTGCTCATATTCCACATACTCCTGGCGCATAGCCGTTCTTCCTTCTGCATTTTCTATTTCGCCACTGTCTTGTGTCATTCCTGCTTCCTTCTGCAGTTTTTCAAATTCCTGCTCGATCCTCTCCTTTGCTTTCAGACATTTCTTCTGATACAGAGCAAAATCGACTAACTGAACGGTATCACCCAGTTCAAAATGATAAGTCTCAAAATGATAGATCTTGTCATATAAGGTATCAGCCTCATCCCCATAGGCATCTCCGTCCAGATCCCAACTGTTAAAGCTTCCTCCTGCCACAACCAGAATACCATTCTCTGACAGCTCCGCTGTTCCCGCTGTCAGATATTTTGCAAGATGATTCAGATCTGAATCATCGCATCCGATCACATCGGTACTGTTTACCATAGTTTCCGCTACACTTCTGGTAACTTCCGGATCCTTATCATCAGATGCCTCTCCTGTTCCATTTAACTTATCCATATAGACACCGTAATAATGTCCCATCGTAACCTTGGTTCGAAATTCATCTGTGATCTTTCCTGTATAAGAATCCGTATCTACCAGATCGGCCTTGCAGCCATATACCTTCTTCGATTCTTCTACACTGTTATTCCGTGACAATTCCCGGAATACCTCTACAGATGGCAAGGTGCTCTGCGCTTCCTCCAGACTCGTTGTAGCGGATGAATATGATGTCAGATTGATCTGATAATCTCCAAACTTTTCATCTGTAGACTTCCAGTATTTCCGAAGCTGTCCCAAACAGCTGCAGATCAATACGATCGCCGAAATGCTAAACACCATAGCGGTTACTGTCTTTATAAATCTTCCTTTGTTTCGAAGAACACTCTTTCTGGCATATGATCCTTCGATTCCAAATATCTTTCCCATCAGTCCGCCGCCATGACGACGAAGCTTTTCTTTCTTGATCCTGTATTCACCACGAACCGCACTGACCGGCGTCATCTTCGTTACCAGCTTGGCATTCTCACGCATTACGAAATACATATCTCCCAGATAAGTGATCAGGATCGGTATCATCGGAATGATATGGAAGCCTGCGCTTATCTTAAATATAAATCCAAGGATCATGCTGACAATTCCGCCCATCACGATACCGGCAAGCAGTCCGGCAATCTCAAGCATGGCTCCCATCCGATAGATGATGCCGCTTAACTGTCCCTTCGTCGCTCCGATGCATCGTAAGATTCCATAGTCTTTCACCTGCTCTAATGTGAACATCTGGATCGTATTTCTGATAACTCCGACTGCAAAGATTGCAAATATATATGCAACTAACAGAACCACGATCAATATAACAGCAAATCCTTCATCCATATCCTGCAGATACCAGGTGGACAGATTCCAGTTGAGTTCTGCATTCACACCATAATCTGTGGTCATCTCTTCCATGATCTTCGCCATCTTATACGGATGTCCGGTATTTACATACAATGCATTGTCATATATCTTTTCTACATATTTGCCATCCGTTCCGTTAATTGTCTCCCACTCACTCACCACATACTTTCCTGTGTATGCCTGTGTGACACGATCATCCGACGCGATCTGTGATAAGGTTTCCTGATCATCCGTCAGGAACACGATCTCATAGTCCGCTTCCTTTCTTACATCCTTTTGCTGCTGCAGCATATAAGAATAGAAAATGTTCAGTCCCGCATACAACACGATTACTGTGATCATTACACCGATGATCGTGATCACACACCGCTTTTTGTTAGCTTTCAGATAATATGCTGCAAGTTTCTTATAGTCTGTCATTTCTCACCTCTCCTTTTTATTTCACACCGATAACTTTGGCCTCTCTTCATCATTATCGATTTTTATTCCTCAAGCCTCAGGTCATCCACGATATCAACCGGAAGATCCCTAAGTGATACATAGATGCTTCCACAGATTACCAATGCAGATGCGGCAAACCCGACTCCAAATGCCCACCAGGCAATGGTCGGTTTTATATATAAAAGCATGCTGAGATATTCATAGATATATATTGTAAATATCGTACCGAATAAAAATCCAAGAATATTCGATAAGGCAGTTGCCATCACTCCCTCTAACATGACCGTATGGATCAACCTCTTTCTGGACATTCCAAGTACCCGGAGCTGCGCCAGTTCTTTTCGCCTCATATGCAGATTTCCTGCTGTGGTATTAATGATATTCACTGAACTTAATATAAATACAAAGGCAGCAAACGCCAACGCATACCGCATTACATTTCTGGCATAGGCATATCCGTATAAAACATCCGTAAGATCGGACGATAGCATGTCAAAATAGGATATCGGCACACTGTCAAGATCGATCGCATACTTTATTCCTGTCACATCCTGTTCACCATACCCGGTCAGATCAAAGTAGGAATCTCTTTTCATATAGATATCTCCCCAATCCGGAAGCAGCTGATCTCCAAAATCCAGAACTCCCTGAACTGTATAGGTTCGATAATATCCTTCCTCAATAAGTTCCTGACGGATACGCTCAGCGATCACATACTGTTCACGCCAGGTTGATCTGCCCTCTTTGGTTGCCCGTTCTTCTGAGATATAGGTATCTCCCGTATCTACCTCAGGACTGACCAAAATGCTGTCTGCCATCATCTTGTCATAAGCCGCCTGATATCGTTTTTTATATTCCCTGTAATCAACCAGCCGGATCGTATCTCCTACCTGCAGATCATATGTATCAAAATGCTTTCCCAGATCATACAATGTCAGCTTTTCATCACCCGTCCAGGAATAATCCATTACACTTCCTCCACCGATAACCAGGATACCATCGTCATCCAGCTCCGCAGTTCCACTCTCTATAAATTCGGACAGATAGTCCAGATCATTCTGATCACAACCTTCAATGCTTATAAATGAACTATTCAGACTGTCAACAGCCTTTTCATATTCTACATCATCTTTCTCGCTGTATTCCTTTGTATTCCGTTCTCTCCATCTCTGCATCATTGCTTCGATGTAACTTCCCAAACTCGTCTGTTCTGCATAATCTTTGTTAAACTTGCCATAATAGGTTTCAGGATCTACCAGATTTCCTCTGGCACTGTATACCATTTTTGTTTCTGTTACATAGTAATGCAAAGAATTCTCTTTGATCTCTTCGGCAGAGGGCAAATCCTCACTCTGTATCCATTCCACATCATTAAATATGCTGGCAGGCGATTGGTTTTCTTCCAGATATCTGCCATACATATCATTAATATTCTTTTTCGTATCATGAACCATACTCTCGATGCTTAAGCATATAATGATCGCCGTTATGCTGAGCATCATGGCTGTTACTGTCTTTGCAAATCGTCCGCTGTTCCGCAATACACTTTTTCTTGCATAGGCGCCTTCAACACCGAACAACCGCCCCATCAGACCATTTCCACGAACCTTGATCTTTTCCTTTTTGATCCGGTACTCCCCTCGGACCGCACTGACCGGAGATATCTTCGTCACAAGCTTTGAACACTCCTGCATAACAAAATACAGATCTCCAAGATATGCGATCAGGATCGGAATAGCCGGTCCGATATGAAATCCGACATTTACATCCTTTGAAAAACCAAGGATCACACTGATGATGGTTCCGAGCAGTACACCGGCTGCAATGCCTGTCAGTTCCATGCCCGCTCCCATCCTGTATATAATCCGGTTCAACTGTCCTTTGGTTGCTCCGATGCACCGCAGGATTCCATAATCCTTTACCTGCTCTAACGTGAACATCTGCACCGTATTTCTGATCATTCCGACAGCAAAGATTGCAAAGATATAAGCAACCAACAGAACAAGGATCAATACAACACCAAGCAGACCATCTGAATCCTGAAGATATAACACAGCCAATTCATTATTCAGCCTTGCATCCACTCCGTAATCCGCTTTCATGGCCTCCATGACCGACTCCATCTGATAAGGATGTCTGATATTCACATATAAAGCATTTTTATAATTTACTTCTACAAATCTTTCTTCATCACTGACATATTCTTCACCGGAATACGCCCCGCTATATGCCTGAAGTACCCGGTCATCTGCTGCGATCTGCGCTAATCTGTCTGTATCTTCTGACAGAAAAACGATCTCATAGTCTGCTTCTTTTCTCACTTCCTGCCGTTTCTGGAGCACATACGAATATCCAAAATTCAATGCTGTATATAGCACCGCCACTGTGATCATCACCCCAACGATCGTAACGATGCATCGCCTTTTACCTGCTTTTAGATAATAAAGTGCGAGTTTTTTATAATCTGTCATTCATTACCTCCCCGTGATATATATGAAAAAAAGATAGATACCTCTTCGTTGTATCTATCTTCTCACTTCTATCTTACATTCCCGTGAATATCTGTGTATTCTTTTCTTACAATATTGTAAGAAAGAGATAATTTCCTACATCAATTCCCATCACCATAGTATTTTCTGTTATTGCTTCACATTAATTTCTTTAGAATTCTTTTTAGAATCAGCTTAATCTACATGTACAAATGTAATGATAAACCAGGTATATGCTCCTTCTTCACTCCGCACCGTGATCTTGCCGCCCATTCCTTCTACGATAGATTTTGTAAGGGATAAGCCGATTCCGACACTGTTCGGATTCACATCATGGTGTACACGGTAGAATCGTTTAAATATATTTCCGAGATCCTTCTCTGCGATTCCCATTCCATGATCCTTGACATAGATCCTGGTAAAGACCGGATTGTGTTCTACCTCAACCGTGATCTCTGTCTTCTCCGGTGAATAGTCTGATGCATTCTTCAAAAGATTGATGATCGCCTCTACGAGCCAGTCTCCGTCACAGACCAGCTTCCTGCCATCCTCACAGATTACATGAACCTCCTGTTCCCTGCTCTCCGTCAGATAAGTTACGCTGTCTCTTGCCTGTAATAATAACAGCTTCAGATCACATTCTTTTCGGTCAAACTGGATTGCTCCCGCCTCGATCCGTGCAAGCTTTAAAAGAGATAATACCATCCATTCCATTCTGGTAAGCTGATTTTTTGATTCGTTAAGCACCCGCATCCGTTTTTCTTCATCTGTAAAGGAATCATCTAACAGCAGATCGATGAATACATTTAAGGATGCCAGCGGTGTCTTAAGCTGATGAGAGATATCTGACATGATATCACGTAAGAATACTTTCTCTGACATTTCCCGCTCTTTGTTTTCTTTTAAAAATGTCACCATCTTATAAAAGTTCGTATATAAGATTCCGATCGTGCCCTGCATGTATTCTTCCTCCGGCAGCTCATCTTCTCCCTGAAGCACACGAAGCATCTCATCCGACACATGCTCAATCTCCCGATAAGTATGGTCGATCTCCCGATAACTGATGAAAAACAGAATTACAAGCCCAACCGCTAACATCAGCAAAATAACTGCAATTCTCTTTTCATCGCCACCGAACAGGAACCGTATACCGATTCCAACCACTGCCAGCAATATTACAGCCAGGATCACAAATCGTTGTATGAACCGTTTTCTCTCAAAATCACTTTTCAAGACTTTAGTTTCCTCTTTTAAACATCTCTTCCCACATTTACAAGAACCATAGCTGACATCTTCGGCACCTTCATATAAAGCATATTATGCTCTACTTTGTAGTCACAGGTTTCCAGACTGTAGCCTTCTTCATTTGTAAGCATCACTCTGCGCATGATCTCATGGTTCTTGACCCCAATCCGTCTGACATGCAGCTTCACATCGATGTCTTCATAATTTGTATTCAGGATCACAACCAGTTGCTCCGTATCTGTGAACCGTCCATATGCGATAATCTTATGTGCTCCATGCAAGAACATAACCGAGCCACGGATCAGAGCCTCATAGTTCTTATGGATACAGATCATGTCTTTATGGAACCGGATCAGTTCCATATCTTCTCTGCCCCACGGATACGTTCTACGGTTATCCGGGTCAGTCCAGCCACAAAGTCCTGCTTCATCTCCATAGTAGATCGTCGGAGCTCCCGGCCAGGTCATCTGGAATACAACGCCCTGACGGAATATACTCTTATCGATACCCTCATTTGCCGCCTGCGGCCCCATCGTATGCGTACGTCCGACTCTCCGGTTTGTACGGGTTAAGAATCTGGAATGATCGTGGTTTGATAATTCATTCATTGCAATCTCAAGGGATGGACGCTGGAATCTCGCCATATGATAATTCATGGCTCCCATAAATGTATCCGGATTACCCAACAGATCACCACGGAACTCATCACTGTGTTTCTCAACACCAGTCAGAAACCAGGTAATCGGCTCCATAAATGCATCATAGTTCATAACGGTATCCCACTGATCGCCCTTTAACCAAGGCTTTGGATCTCCATAATGCTCTGCCAGTACAATTGCATTAGGATTTGCCTCTTTGACTGCGTTACGGAACATTCTCCAGAACTTGTGATTATATTCCTCCGAATGTCCGAGATCTGCTGCAACATCCAGTCGCCAGCCATCCACGTTATATGGAGGGGACACCCATTTCTTTGCTATATTCAAAATATATTCCACCAGTTTTGGGGAATCTTCATAGTTCAGCTTTGGAAGTGTATCATGCCCCCACCAACCATCGTAGGTGGTATTATACGGCCATACCTCTTCGTTATAAAACTTAAAGAATGACTTATACGGACTGCTCCAGGATACATATGCTCCCTTCTCGTAGCCTTCCTGATTCTCATAGATACACTCACGATCCATCCATTTGTTGAAGGAACCGCAATGGTTAAATACACCATCTAAGATAACACGCATACCACGACTGTGAATCTCCTCCACCAGTTCTGCAAAAAACTGATTGCTGGCTTCCAGATTCCGTTTGTCGGTTACACGGCTGATATATTTTGTTGCTCTTTTATTCTCTTTTACGCCATCCGGCAGGCATTCGCCCTCGTCCACAACGATCTTTCCGAAATGCGGATCAATATAATCATAATCCTGAATATCGTATTTGTGGTTGGATGGTGATACAAATAACGGATTAAAATAGATAACATCTACGCCCAGATCCTGCAGGTAATCTAACTTATCCTTAACACCCTGAAGATCTCCGCCATAGAAACGTCCGACATCCATATTTGCCGGATATTCATACCAATCCTTCACCTGTCTGGTAGGACTGTCGATGTAGCAGTATTCGTTGTCCAGTACATCGTTCGATGGATCTCCATTACAGAAACGATCCACATAGATCTGATAAAAGACAGCTCCCTTTGCCCAATCCGGTACATCAAAGCCCGGACAGATTTCAAAGTTATAGTCCGGATTCACATTCTTCTGTACACCGATCCTATTATAATAACAGGTCACACAGCCCGAATGGACCTCAAAATAATAGGATATATATTTCTCTCCGGCGGGGATCACCGCCGTATAGTAATCAAATAAATCATCGGATTCTTCAACAGACATGACGAGTTCCTCGCCATTGTAGATCAAATAAACTTCATCGGCATTATCTGCACATGTTCGAAATCTAACCTTCACCTGGTCATTGATTCCAGGCTCCTTCGGTATTCTATAGTATTCAGAACCATCGGAAAACAATCCCCCTACATTGATAACCGGCTTCAGATCATATATATAATCATGAATTCTTTCTGCGTTCGTGTATTTGTCGGACATTCAAAACTCTCCCTTTCGTTTATGCCTTTTCATTCTAATACTTTTTTAATAAATAGACAACCTTTTTATGCTGACAACCAATGGCAAAAACTAAGCCCCACAGCATCCTCCACCGCTCCCCGGGGGTCTGCCCCAGTTATAAATACCTTGCTACGTTTTCTATTCACTGCACATGTCTGATTCGTAAATACTCCTGTGCTAACTCGCCTTCGGCTCAAACAAGCACTCGTATTTACTGACAATGTGCAGTTCATGACGAAAGCCTCGCAATCGTATTTATAACAGGGACAGGCCCCCGGGGAGCGGTGGAGGATGCTGTGGGGCTTTTTTTTCGGATGGTCGGCATAAAAGGGTTGTCCTTTCACCGAAGCAAAATAAAAGAGACAGTCAACGCACGACTGCCTCTTTTGGAGAAGGTATTTTGTTACTTATGGGGTGTAAGAAAAATGTCCTTTTTTCCCTTATTTTATCAGCTTTTTGAACTGTGGTATACCAACCAATATACCAATAGTTTTTCATTACATCAGCTATACAAAGTGCAATCTCTCTGCTACTATTATACCACAGATGCAAAAAAAGCACCATAGCTGGGACTATGGTGCTTGTGAAATAAAAGTGATACACGCACATTCTGCGTTGCTTGCAATGCCACTCCCAATATTTCATGGGAGATTTTCTTCTTTCGTGAATGGTCTGCACCATCTCACAGTTACTATTATATCAGTTTACATAATACAAGTCAATGAAACGCTGATAAAATCTACGTTTTAGCCAGATTTGCGAATTGCATTTTCAGCATAATTGCCGAAATAAACAAAAATAAACACTTGTAAACCACATAATAATAAGGAACAAACTCAGCTCATAAGCTCTAGCCAATTCGCAGCATCTTCAAATCCACCCTTGCGGAGCAGGTCTGCGATTGAATCTTCGCCTTCAACTGTACCGTTTGCATTCCTTACGAATACGCTAAGTCGTTCTACAACGCTTGTTAAAGAAGTAATCTCAGATTGCAAAGACTGAAACGCCTCTGTCGTGTTGTCATTATCATTCATTGCTGAAAAAATCATGAATTGGCTCATATTCATGCCAAGTTTCTCGGCTTTATTCCGAATGGCTTCATACTGTGCTTCTGTCATTCGGATTTGTACCGGTTTGGTCTTGTTTTCTGCCATGTTTATTGCCTCCTGCTTTTTTTGCTGTTGAAAGTTATCACACATAACGCAACCTCTCCTATAAAGATAGACAATGCCGGTATCATACCAAATACTACGCCAAATGCCTGAAATTCCATACCATTTAGAACACTGTCTTGATTTATTTGTATAATCCACACGTTATGCAATATTGTAAATATGATACTGTAAGTTAGCATTGCCGTCAACACCAGCCACTCTACCAAAAGTAATAGCATTTTCTGAAACGGCAAAGGCTTTCGTGTAAGAAAATACAGTACCGGAATCACAATTGGCATTCCTAATGCGTATAAGCCAAGCACAGTTGTGCTGCTTCCTTTCTGGACAGCGTAATCTAATCCCGAAAAAACTATCCAACAAATCAGCTGCACCCAAGCACATTCTGCAAGCCTTGCATAAAAGAACCTTTCCTCTGCTTTTTTATTCTTTAAGTTCATGGTTCTTTTCACCTGATTCTTCTTATCTCATACCAAAATGGAAGACAGGGCAGCCATAGCTTTCTCCACATCTTCTTCCTCTCCAGACAAAACCAGCTCTACCGGCTCAGAAATGTTCAACGAAAAGATTCCCATAATGCTTTTGGCATCAACAACAAATCTTCCTGAACGAAGTTCTGCGTCCAGCGGCTGTTCCGAAATAACACGGACAAATTCTTTTACCTTTGCCACCGTCTCAATGTGAATGCGTGTACTTACCTTGCTCTGCACAAAAATCAGCTCCTAATACATTTATTCCAGCCGGATTCCGGCATGGTTCACTTATTGTTTTGCAAAGTCTGCAAATCCTTTGCCAATGATTTGCTCGTAATAAAATAGGATATGCCTTGAACAAAAAACAACCCTATCACAAGAAGAAATTGCCAACTCGATTCTGCTGCAATCAGTCCCATAATTAAGAACCCTTTCAGCATAAAATCCGCAGAACGAACAAGAGTAATCTTTCTTTTCAGTTCTGCTATATTCTTATTCTGCATTTTATCGCCTCTTATCAGACTTTCAGTTCCACCTTCTGCGAATCATAATTCAGATGCAAATTGATGCAAATGTCCTCAGCAATATAGTTTTCTGTTTCTTGACCATAAGCACTGTAAAACTTTTTTACCGTGCTATAAGGAACTTTTTCGCATAGTTCCTTGCTGGTATATGGAGTAATGAAATACAGCATTCGATAAATCAATCCAATAAAGCCTGCAACATCTGCTTCTTCATCATCTGCTTTTTTTACTGCATTTTCTTTTAATTTATCGTCCGCTTCTTCCAAAATGAAATCCATACATTCTACTGGGGTTTCCAACTGAAATCTGGAATACAATACATCAAATGCTCTTGAACAAAAATCGGAACTCAGAAAGAAATTTGAAAACTGCTCTATTTCATATCCGTGTCTTGCGGCATACTCATACAACCTCTGTTGTGTTCTGCAAATTTTATAATCAATGCCGTCCATATCTGCTCACCTGCCTTTCTTATGAACACTACATATTTTATCATTTTACGCCGTTGCTCTGCAAGCAAACAAGTGTTTCTGCTTCGCAATATACTCCAGCATAATACGATTAAATTCATCTGTACTGTCAATGTTGCAAACATGACCAGAATGCTTCAAAACCACAAGTTCTGCGTTCGTCTGCATTGCCTCAGTGGTTGCACCTTTCAAAAAGCACTTATCCCACTCCCCCAGAATGTAGCAGTTGCTCTTGTGCTTCTTTTCTGCAAATCGTTTTACCAGCGAAAAATGCTCTTTGAAAATATTCATATAAGCCTTGAACTCATACTTGTTCAAAGCTTTTGCACACTCACAGAATAACTTTCGGCTTTTTCTGCTTACTCGCATAGGCATTAAAATTTTGCTGAATATTCGATACACAAGCTTAAAAGGCAGCTTGTCTCCTATTTTTGAGAAGACGTTGACTGCCCCTTTCAGAAACGTTCCAACATCACCAATTGCTCCTACCAAAATTCCGTTCCGCACATATTTAGGATAATACATCTCTATGTACTTGACAAACACTGTTCCCAGCGATACTCCCATAAAAACGGCTTCCCGAATATGATACTTTTCCAACACTTGAAGGATTTCTTGTGTAATCACCGCCATTCCAGCATTTTGCAATTGTGTCAATTTGACATTTCCATCATAATGGCTTGGCAAATTGATTGCCAGCACGTTTGACACTTTTTGCAGCTCTGGTATCTGTTTCTTCCAGACACGATGATTGCCGCCAAATCCATGCAGCAGCACTGTAAACTCCATAACATCTGCACTATTGCATGGATATAGTATATGGTGTAGCACCTTTTCGATTCCCACCTTTCAGATTTCTCTCAGGAATCTCTGACCAACCAGCATTCCGTGGCTCGATTCGTATTCTTTGATTTCTTTATGACTAAGTGTCATGCAGCAAATATCCCAACCGTCCTGAAACATATACTGATAGTATCTTATCAGCATATCCGTTCCCTTCAAGTACCACTTGCCGTTTCTCTTTTCCACTTGTTACACCTTCCCATAAAACGTCTTGGAAACCAGCACCCCATGCTGTCTTTCCTTTGCCTGTTTTTCGGCTTTGCTGAACCCTCTTGCGATAACACAATAGCCGTCTGCAAATGTAAATGTATAGTAATTGTATTTTGTCACTGCTTCATACCCTCTCTTTCCTGTGCAGTTATCTTACATTATTTATTATACCACTTTGTATAGCTGTTGTCAATACATTTTAAGGCTGATAACGGTAAAATATATGTTTCCTTATTTTTCGATTTTTGTGTATCATATACAAATGGTATAGAATAAGCACAAATAAAGAATAAATGCCTGCACCAGTATCTGATGCAAGCACTTATTCAAAAGCCTATTCTTTTCACTTTTTTATGTTCTTTCTTTTCAAAGTAATTGGCAGCAAATTCGGCTTCTGTGATACTGCGAAAAGAATACTCATAATCCACATAAACCGTGCCATCGGCATCATATGCAATGACATTGTAATTGCCTGATTTATTATAGCAGCTTATTCCCTTTCGATACTCAGAAATTCCATTTCTCAAAAAATCTTTCACATTCTCTGGCACGTTTCCTGAAAAAGTAACAAAAACGCTCTGCCTTGCATCTGCAATGAAATTGCAATATTGTTTGGCAAGTACCGATTTTGGATTCCATTCGCCATCTGCCCAATACCGAACGTGTTCAAACAGCGTAAAAATCTCAACGTCCATGTGGTATTTTCTTGCCCAAAGAATCACGTTTTCCGTTGCTTTTACTTCCGTATACACAATCATGCCATGCAGTTCGGAAAATCGTTTCAGCCTCTTTCCTGTATCGGAAAATACCAAAAATCCATAGTACAGCGTTTGTGTGTCCGGAGCATACTCTCCCAGTAAGAAAACTTGAACCTTTTGCTTTCCTATCCTTTCCATAAAGCACTCCTTGTCACATTGCCCATTTCAAAAATGCCACACCCTGTATGTCTTTTTTCGGAATACAGCCTACATCTGCACTTCGACTATCCCTTGAATTGTTCCGATTATCACCCATTACAAAGTAACAATCATCTGGAACAGTTATCGGATAATCCCAGCCGCCCTCATCTGTTGTTGTCAATTCCTTGATATACGGCTCTACAAGAACCTCTCCGTTTACCTTTACAGTACCGGTATCAAAGTCAATATCCACAGTATCGCCGCCCTCTGCAATCACTCTCTTTACGAGAGCCTTCTCCAGCTTGCTGTTGCAGACAATAACATCTCCTTTCTTCGGCTCTGCGTGTCTCCAGAGAAGAAGATGGTCTCCGTTCTGGTAAGTATCATTCATCGAATTACCGCTTACCACTGCCGGTTTGATAACCACCGTAAATGTTCCAAACACCAGAGCTGCCGGAATAAGAATAAACATGGATTCTTTCAGCCAATTTTTAGTGTTCCGCTTTTTCTTTGCCATTTCAATTTCCTTTCTTTCGGTTGATTTTTTTGTTTCCGGCACAATTTACCCATTCAAACGGCAACCCATCATTTTCTATTATCTCATGTAAGAAAAGCCGAACTGCTTCTGACACTGAAATATCCAACTTTTTGAATGCAGACATTACTTGTTCCTTATCCTTTCGGCTGATTTTCAACGTCATTGTGGTTGTCAAATTCTTATTCAGGTCTTCCTTCATACAGGAATTTTCAAATGGAAATACTCCATCTTTGCTTACCTTAATCAGAAAAAAACGAATTGCTGTTGTTATAGGAAATCTTGCATTATCGAAGACTTGTTGTGCCTGTTCCTTCATGTTTTTTTGTATACGAACTGTAATCAATACATCATATTTATTCAGCATCATCTTTCACCGTCCTCGCTTCATACGGTTGATTCAGAATATTTTCGATTTCTTCCGTGAATCTATTCAATACATCTGTATAGCCAACTGGAATCAGTGTTTGAAACAATGAACTTGCCTCAAAAGTAGCCTTCTTTAATTTGCCATCATGCACATACAGTGTTGTTACGGTACGCTTTTCCCCTCTGGACTGTCTGCCGATAAACAGGCTCACCCTTAACGGATTATCTGCACCAGCATATGTATTCAACAAAATAGTTCCTTTTTTCATACTTTTCAGACCTTTCTATCCACAGTGTCGTATGTTAAATCCACCAAATGTGTTATTTTATCCACTGTATATGTTTCTTTTTGAATGCAGACGGAATCGTCTAGTCCCCAGTCACCATAAGCTATTTGGACAATGTAAGCCTCATATACATATGTTGTGCTTTCTTCATGAAAGGAACGATATACAACCGGTTCGTCACTTAGAGCAGACGATAAATCCATGCAGCGATAGACTGTTTCTGCTGTCAGCTCTCCTACAATTCCCATGCAGAGACCAGCATCACTCTGTACAGAACATTTTCTTTTGGGATATATAATGCGATACGCTCTTGGAATCTTTTTTGAAACAAGTGAATCGTTGTCATAATACTCACGATTTTCAGTATAGCGAATGCTATACATCAGATAATCTTCATTTTCTCCACAATAAATGACTTCCGTATTAGAAAACGTATCTCCGGAAACCATGTTTTGATTGGATTCATTCACAAAGTCTTGCAGCTGTTTGTCTGTCAATGCAGCGTCCATATCAATCGGTGCTTTCAAGCGAATTGGACATACCAGAATTTTTTCTCCATCAGCCAGCGGAACATCGAATAAGTCTATTTCTCCGCACGACAAATCAGAAATAAAATCCGTTGTCTGATAATTCTTATCTACGATTTCCATTAGTTCTGAATCCGATAACTGTTGTAGTTCTTCTACAGAACGGAAGTGCTTTGCACGTTCTACGGAACTGCTTTGTGTCGTCTGAACATTTTGCATCTCCATTTCTGAACCTGTTGTTTCCATCTGATTCATGGAGCAGGCAGTCAGTCCCAACAGGCACATGGCAAGTAACGTGATTTTTCTACGCATAAGTTTTCTTCTCCTTTGTGTGTATCCGTTGTATATACCTATTATATCATATTTGTATATCTATCGTCAATACATATACATTTGTACTCTATAGAACTTTTTCGTTATTTTCCCATATAAATTATGCAGAGTACACAAAAGCACCAGCTTTCGCCGGTGCTTGCAGCTAATCTCTTTCCAGATTTTCTTTTGTATGCTGTTTTGATGGATTCAATCCCATATCCGCAAATGGCGGTGTGCGTTCCAATTCAATCTGCTGCCCTGTTACTTCCTGCAACCGGTCAAGCAGAATTTTTTGTCCATCTGGTTGAGTTGCCAATTCAGATGCCGCACTCATTAAGTTTTGTGAATACCAACCCTCTGGGGTATCTTCACCTGCTGAACGATATACCAGAATGTTTTGCTTATTCTGAGGGTCTTGTTGAATCTGGTCATTTGCCACCAGTGCGTCCAGAAGCTGAATGCACTGATAAAAATTGAGTTGTTCGTCTGTACTCTTACTCATTGTCTACTCCTGTTCCATTCGCCTTGTCCCACAATTTGAGTGCATCTTGAATTGACAAATACCCTCTTGCAATACTGATTGCTGTACCGTCATTCACATGATGCTTTCTTTGAAAGTCATGACAAACCGCCAATTCGTCCGCTTGCGTATGCAGTTTTCCTGCCCTCTGCACTTCCTTGTACTGTTTGTGCAGTTCATTCATGCTTCTTACAAATGCTTCAAAATCCATAATATAATCTCACTTCACTTCCACAGGCACAATTTCATAGTAATCATAATTTGACCATCGTTTCTGCCGTTCCATTTCTCTTTTTGCTTTTGATTCTGTACTGAACACATTCAGCAAAAATCTTCCATCTACGCCGTATTGTTTAACACAACCAAACAACACATATACATTCACGCAATCACCATCATCTTTTTTGTGTGCAAAAGCCATTGCACCGGTCTCGCTGAAAGCAGAACACACACCTGCACTTCTGCAATTTTTGTTCCGGCAATTCTCCTGCTGTCGGAAAATCATAATCTCTTATCTTCTCAAACGTGTGTATATGCTGGATAGAAAAATCATATGTACCATTCTTTCTCCGATAAAGATACGGCTCTCCCTTTATCCGGAATTTATCCCCTTGTTTCATGGAATACTGCATTAGGTCTATCATCTTACACCCTCGGAATATCCATAAATAATGTTCCCTTCCGACAAAAGGCTTCCCATTTGCCTGCACCCCTTCTACACGAATATATCGAAACAGATAGCCAGAACCTTCCTTGCGGTCAAATGTGCCATAAACAGTTGCCCCAAGTCCAACAAACGCTTCTGCCAGATAACTTCTACCGTCCCTCAGCATATTCAGCCTTCTTCCACATCACTCCACACAAGTGCTGCATTATTCGCAACACACTCTTTCAGCAATGCAGAGAAATCCTGAAAGTGCATTTCAGAGTGGTCTGCAAGTGCATAATTCAGTTCATCTTCATATCCTTTGATTTTTTCATAAATCTCATTGCAGTTCTTCGCAGACAGTGTTCCTTTGCAATACGGCTGTCCGATAAACCGTGCCGCACCCTCAGAAATTTCTCCATTCGCCTGCATACGACACAATGCTCCTTTGAGATGCTTCATATAAAACTGCTTTCTACCGTCTGCCATATAAGCAAACAGAGGTGTTGTAAAAGCGTCCTGTACCTTTCTCAACGCTTTTCCATGAATCTGTGCAACTTTCCACCGTAGCATTTCAAAACCGCCATAGCCCAATTCGTATCGTGTTCCTGTCTTTTCGCATTCTAAAACCAACATATTTATCCTACCTTTCGTCCTTTTCAGCTTGCTTTTACACGATTTCTACCGCTGTAGTTTATTCCTGTTTATTTTGGCTTACTCTACTACTATTATACGTTTTTGTATAGCCATTGTCAATACATATAATATGAACAACCATTAAAATATCCGTTGCCAATTATCGTGACAGCGAATATATGAATACAGATACTTATTGCACTTGTTTTCTGGAAGCTCTATCAAAATCCGGTTTAAGTTGTTGAACTATTGTCTCACAATCTCTGCATTTCCGTATATCCTTCTCCATCATCACATAATTGAAATGGTCTGTGATAACATCACACAGAGAACAGAACGCATTGTCCAAGTGCGGCGGTGTCCAGATGTCAGAACGGCACAGGAATATGCCGTCAAACACATAGTTCTTTTCTTCTATCTTTGAGAGGTTTTTCTGAACGATACCACGAAATGCTCTGTTCTCTTTTCTGTCTTTATCCAAGCCGAACATTTCAAGTGACACCGGATTTGCAACCCAAGTAAGCCCCATATCATATTCTTGCAGAAGATGGGAAATCCAGTTGCCACAGTCCAGTTCTTCGTTATTGTTTACAATGTCATGGTGCATATCTACATTGACAAGTCGCAGTTCATCGTCTTCTGAAACTGTATCATGCACAAAATCATACGCATGAACGTGACTTTGAGCAATCATCACAGGGCAATCCGAAGATTGTTTTCGCAGGATTCGTTTGATGCAGTTCAGTTCATCAGAAAGCACCCCAACAGAGCGTGTCAAAGAGCCTTGCCTTTCACCCAGATAGTGTGAAGCCCATATCAGAGTAGACAGTTCTGTCGGACGGTCAACGCCGTCAGGAAAGCTTCTCACCGCTTCTTTGGTTGCTTGCAGGAAATAATCAAAATCTATGGATAAGATTCTTCTAATCACGTTCCATATCCTTTCCGGCTTTTTCTGCCTTTGGTGCTGACTTTTCTACATCTGCATACTTTGATTTCTCAAAGAACTCTGACATATAAGTTCCACGCAGGTCATGTGTTCTTCCAAATTCCAATGCTGCATTCCCTACCCAGTTTGGAATGTTTGCTTGTTCCATATCATGAAACACGCTGCTCATGGCTTCTTGTGCCTGCTGATACCCTTCCTTATCCCCTGTCTTTTCAGCAATTTCCTTTTCAAAAGACCAGTACATAGCACCTTCCAAAATTGATTGCTCTTTCTTTCCGACTTCAAACTCCAAGTTGCCGTTTTTCAAATGATAGCTCACTTTTTGTCCCCTTTCTCCGGATAAGGTCTGTAATGCCGCTTTAAGTAGGATTGCAGTTCTTTCTTCTTACCATATAAAAAATGGGAAGCAAGAATCTGTTCTCCAGCAATCTGTTTGGACAATGGCTTGATTTTTGTGCTTTCCTGCACACTCTCTGCTTTTTGTTCTTCCTCTGAGAAAAACCGGATTTCCACCGGTTCTTCTGCCGGTAAGAATTTCCCTTGTACTGGTTTGAGGATTCCGACTTTCCCTGTCCAAATCTGAATCACTTTTTCCGAAAGTCCTGTCTGCTGTAAAATGCTTTGAAAATATGCCTGACACATTTGCTCATGTTCAGCAATGGCTTCAAGCATTTTATCTCTACTTTCTTCAATGTTCAATTTCTTACGCCTCTTTTCAAACCGTAAATTCACTGCGGTATTTGCTGTCTGATGATAGCAGCCATGCTGCACTGTCTACATGATTTACAAAGTCCAGCATAATTGCTTCAACGCTGTCACAAGTCACGCAAATACGTTTTTGTGTGTACTTTTCATATGTGATATACACAAATTCTTCTCCGTCTTCTTCCACATAATCCATTCGCTTGATTCCGGAAAAGTAATTTGTTCCATGTGATTCGTTGAAGTTTGCCAGCAATTTCCCCAGTTCCTCAACAAATTCTTTCTTATCCTTCGCTTCTTTTGTCATGGCTATCATTCTCCTTCCTGAGATAGTTCCCTATATACATTACATTCTTTGTCAACCAAGACCTGCTGCTTTAGTTCCATTAAGCCTTCCACGCCTCTTGTGCTGGTAAGTCGTTTCTTACCCTCTCGTGGGATTTCTACCACACGGACAGAGCAGACACGCTTTGTTCTTTCATTCCAGCCATAATATTCCGTTTGTAATTGATGCGGAGCTTTTGCCCGATACTGATAAACCGATTCTTTACTGGCAAGGATTGCTTTGTGATGCTTTTTCAGATAGCTATATGCTCCAACAGAAACACCGTCTGTTACTGCAAAATCATGCAACCCTTCTTTTTCCAGACAAGCTATAATTTCACCGGTGCGATTATCTTCGCCGCACAGCTCCAGCAGCTCACGGATTCTATCCGGTACATCATAGCCATTAAAAAGCAGAAACTTTGTATATCTTTCCATAGCCGCATCTCCTTATGATTTATTTGCATTTATTTAGCTTTAACGACTATAACTATTATATCATTTTGTATAGCCGTTGTCAATACAAATAACTTTGTACTAATATAAATATATTCGTTATTTAACATGAAAAAAATATGAAAAATCACGAATGTTTACTTCAATAAAATTTCTGCTGCCTTATTGATTTTTTGAGCATACTCCTCACCCAATTCAGGGTGAACGTCAGGGTGTAACATACGCATCAATTTCTTCTGCTGTTTCTTTACTTCTTCTGCTGTGCAATCGGCATTATCCAAAAATAAAACGCCTTTTGCCCACTCTTTTTCCTGTTCTGCCGTGGTGATTTTTCCCCTCAACCGCTGAATATCTTCCAGCTTTTTTAGAACTCGGTATCTGGCATCATCTATCATCTGATAGAAAATGCTCCGAAACATCGTCAACTTTTCCGGTTCTGTTATATCCAGCATTCCATTTGAGGTAGGCTTACATTTACACGGTTCATTCTTCACCAGAGAATACTCCATACAGATTTTTTCTGTTTTTACTTTTGCCTTTATATCACACACAACACGATTCGTATTTGTCCCTACGTTTTTTACGTCAGTACAATAAATACCAGTCTCCAGCAATTCATTTATGGAGAAAATATCGCCACGGTCTGTTGGCTCTCCATTCTTTTCGCCTTTGCTGAAACAGAACATTCCATGTACACTATCCAGATACATTTCGCCATATGAGTATGTGGCAGTGAACACGGTAGCCTTTGCCTTTGCTGCTTCAATCAATCCCAAAAGATAATCTGTATCACAAGATTTCAGGTCAATTCGCATCGGCAGATAACTTCTGCAAGTCTTGCAAAGATAACCATTGTATGTTTTCTTCGCCAAAAGTCCTGCGTCTTGCTTGCAAGCAACACATTCTTTCATAGCTTTCCCCTTTACAGAATATTACGGTTTACTGCTGTGCTGACATCGCAGCCGCACAGGACGAACCGATTTTCTGCTCTGTCTGTAATCTGCTTTGGTTCGCCATTTTCTGTCACGGTACGAACCAGCTGATTCTGCCCATAGTTCACAGCGTGACGGTCAATAGATTCGTCCAAGATGTTTCTGGCTGTTCTACCATTGCCAAAAGAAGATAGCTTTCGCTCTTTATCACACCGGATTTCAAAATTGTCCAATGCTTCCTGCGATACCATATATCCCTCGCTATGTGCCATCGCAGAAAAAATATCCTTCATTTCAGGAGTAGAGTAGTCAGGAAAGTTCAGATATTCTTTGATACGGCTCTTGAATCCTTCATTAGAATCCAACAACCGTTTCATATCATTTTTATATCCTGCCAGTATCACAATCAACCTATCACGATTGTCTTCCATTTCTTTGATAAGTGTAGCCACAACTTCTTTTCCGTAGCCGCCGCTTCCGTCAACAATCGTATAAGCTTCATCAATGAACAACACTCCACCATATGCTTTTTGAATAATCAATCGTGTTTTTGTTGCACTATCTTCTCCAGCCTTTAAGAAATTGCCATCAATTTCGATGCACTTATTTTCTTTGATATACCCATATTTGTATAGAAATCCAGTAATAATTCTGGCTACTGTAGTCTTACCTACGCCTGCACTGCCGTAGAATACCATGTGTCTTCCACTCATAGCACTGCCGGACATATTTCCACGCTTCCGCTTCTTCTTTTTCTCTTTTGCAGAATCTTGTTCAAATTGCATTCTGGCAACCATTTCGCTGGTCTTTTCTTTGACCGCATGAATGCCTATCAGACCAGCAAGGTCTTTGTCCGGATTATCGCTTCCCTTTTTTGTGATTTTCTTCAAAACACTTGACGACAGCAGACTTTCCATTTGTGCCACTTTCTGTAAGTCCATCGCCTCACGTTCCTGCCGTGTCAGATTTTCAAACTTCTTTTTTTTCGACATACCAAATTCGTCATATTCGTTTTCCTGTACCGCCTCATGCAATTTGTGATTCAAAAAATTCCGAAGAATCAGCCATTGACCTATTGCGATAACACACGCAATGGCAGCGATGGTGCGATACTGCTTTAAGCTCTCCTGCAAATAAGTGTACAGTAAAAATCCTGCTCCAGCAAAAGGCAGAGCAATGCTTACTGTATTCAGAATAATCATCAGCGGATAGCTTGTTTTCTTTTCTTTCTTACTCATGAATCTTTCTCCCTTTTATGCAACAATAGGAGTATCACGTTTTGACACTCCTATTTGTTTCTGCTTATTTTTTCTTGTTTCTTTTACTTTTTGCACGTTTCTGAACGTCTTCCAATTCTCCGATGTATTGCCAATAATTCCGGCATTTATCAATACCTTGTTCCATTTCTACCCGCTTGAAATGCCCTTTTATCGTATTGCAAAGCTGTGCAAAATACCGGTCAAGATGAGGCGGCGATTGCATATCAGAACGGCAAAGAAAAATTGCATCGAAGGTTCTTCCACCAGTATAGATTTCTTCCAGCTGTTTCAGATTAGGCATCACAACTTTGGATAAGGAATCCTGCATTTTTTCTTCCGTATCGAATCCATGAAGTTCCAGCGATACCGGATTTGCTACCCAGTGAAAATTCATTCTGTATTCTGAAAAGACACGCATCACCCAATTTCTACAATTTAATACCGTCTTGCCGTCCAACAGGTCATGGTACATATCAAGGTTATATAAATTGATATGATGATTTGTCGGAATATGAGCATGGATAAAGTTATAGACGTGTACCTGACTATTGGCAATCAAAACAGGGCAGTCTTTGGGCTGTGCCTGTAAGATTCTTTCCAGTCGCATAAATTCTTCTCCCATTATGCTCACAGAACGTGTCAGAACGCCTTGTACAGCGTCCAAGTAATGACACGCCCATAATAATGTCGATAAGTATGTTTCTTTGTCTATGTCCTCTGGATAGCTTCTGAGGGCTTCTATTGTTGCCTTCTGGAAATAGGTGAAGTCAATGGATAAAACGTTCTTACTCATGCTTTGTGTCCTTTCAGTTCAGAATCAATGCCACGGTATCTGTTACATTGTCTTCATTATACACGATAAACAGAGTGTATGTCCCATTAGAATAAGCAATTGTCGAATTATCCATTGCAGAACCTTCTCCAAGTTCTGCTTCCACAGTGCTTTTCGTGGTGCTTCCAGCCGTGATAAATCCGCAATACACAACCGGTAAGCTGTTCTTATCACTGGCAATACCATGAATCATATAGTTCTCCGCATCACCATCGTTATACTTGCTTACCAGTTTTCCGTCTGCATCTGTCAGTTCCAGATACACCCTTGCACTGTCTTTGGAAATTTTTTCGTCTGTAGAAAATGCTTCCCCGAAAAAGTAAAGGTATTCTTTATCAACACAAAGCTTTCCGCTCTTTGCATGATTCAGCCCATTGGATTCCAAAAAATCTGCGGTATCTTCTCCAGCAATCAGATATTCGTCTCCCAGAAAAGAAACTGTAGATAAGTTTGCATCACCGGAAACGTTGCTCGGTACTTCCTGCATGAAAATATCTTTGCTCGGTTTTTCTTCTGCAACACTTTCTTCTGTCTGCTTTTCTGAATCTTCCTGAGCAGGTGCTTCTGTTGCTTCCTCTGGCTGTCCATTGTCACTCAGCTTCGATTCCTGAACATTGACCGCAAGAGAACTTTCTGTTATTGGGACTTCTTTCTTTGTACAGCCTGCAAATGATGCAATAGATACTGCACAAAGCAGAAGTGCCATATACTTTTGTTTACGCATTGTCATCTCTCCTTTTATAAATTTATTGTATTTACAGCACGAATAAATATCTTCATTCGTGGAGCTGCCTTTAATGGATTTCTCATTCCGCTGTCTCCTCTGTACTCTCATCTACCGTACTCTGAATGCCTTGATACAACTGGAGTAGATACGGATATAATGTTCCTGCCAGTTTCCAAGTGTTGTTGTAGCAAATGACATACATCACATTAGAATCCATGTCTTTTATTCCGTAGTCACAAGTAATTTCATACGCACCAACAACCTTAAAATTATTTCCTGTTCCATCAATGAAATAATCTGAACCCAAGAAGTTGTTGAACATCTTCACTGCGTCTTCGCTATATGAAATATCAGAGTATTCCATGCTGTCACTTTCATAATATGAAAAGGCAAGTCCGGCAGAATCGCTGTCGAACGTTTTTGAAAGTGCATCTGCCATTGTGCTGACATCTGCCAATTTCTCATATTCCTGATAATAAAAAATATCCATGTCTGTATACGTCATGACATTCACGGAATTTTTGTCGTGCATAGCCTGAACACCTTGCTGTGCAATTTCAAGAATGTAGTCTTCTGCTGCTTTCTGAAATGCCTCATCTGTACCGGCAGATTCGTTGACTGAATAATTGCCTATCACACCATTCCCACCAGAAATTGCATTGACAACAGTGGCTAAAGAGCCTACCAGAATTACACCTGCCAGTGTTCCTGCTACCAGTCTTTGATTTTTTGAAAAACTCACTCCACTTCTCCTCTCTTTCCTTCACATTTATGTATTACAACTGGCTCTTTACCATTTTTCATGCCGACAAAGCATTCGCTTATCCACTTTGCTCTGCGTACTTTATTCTCTCCGCTGCCATACCAGAAATGTGACCAGTGAGCTTTTCTACTGTGTGGTCTGACATTGTGTTTTGCTCGATGCACTCCGGACGATTCACATTCATTTTCACTTTTTTCCTTTTGCCACGTCCGATATGCAACTCCAAACCGAACACCAACGTCCCACTTTCTTATCTCAGAATATTTATTCTTTGGAGCTGCATTCGGTTGCGGCTTTCGATAAGTTTTTTGTGTTTCCTCATTCTCTTTAATGTCCGGCTCAACAGAAGATAAATAATTCAGAATCTGGAGAAGCAATTTTGCCAACTTTTGAACATGAGATTCCAGCTCTGTGGTCACTCCATTCAGCACAACTTTTTCGTACCGAACGTCAGGCAATTTACTTAATCCAATACTATCCGATTCGTTTCCAAACTCATAAGCATCTCCAAAAAATCTTTCTTCATTCACTCGGTATGTTCTCAGCATTACTCTTTCTTTTCCGGCACTCATAAAGAACTGTGTCTTTACAAATATTCCCTTGCATTGAAAGTCCCTGCACAGTTCGTTGCTCTCTGAAATATCTAAGTAAAAGCATTTATACGGCAGATACTTCCATGAATCTTTCTCATAAAAAATTTCATCTGTATTCAGTAATTCACGAATAAAATCATCGTCAACCTGAAAGACCTGCTTGTTGTTCCCCCACTCTGAAATCAGTGTCATTGCGTCCAGCAAATGATAAAGGTCATCGCCAGAATAATCCTGCAACAGCTCGCTGTTTCTGGCTTCCTTATTGAAAAAACTTAATGCCCGACCTTTGCCTTTTTCTTCGTTCATCAATGCTTCTTCAATCGCTTCTATGGTCACGTCATCTCTTAAATTACAAGAGAATAGTTCTGTCATTCTTCTGCTCCAAGCAAGCGGCAGATACGTCCCAGTTTTCTTTTTCATCGTGCATCACCCATTTCATTTTACAGCCAGTTCTTTTTCTTCTGTGGCAATGTATGCTGTCGCATTTTCATTTACCCACTTCCGGAATGGCTCAATAGGAATGCAGTATTTCTTTCCTACTCGTAAGCACGGAAAGCCTTTCGTATTCAGAATTTTATACACGGTATTCCTTCCACAGGAAAAAATCCGCATCATGTCTTCCAACGTGTAGTAGTACCGTGTCTGCGACCCCTGAAAAGAACAATCCGTTTCGATTTTCTTTACGTCCTTTTCCAGTTCCTCAATGCTTTTGTGATTCATTTCTGCCATGTCACATTTCCTTTCTCCATTAGTTTATCGTTAGCAGAATCACTCTCACCAGCAGCAACAAAATAATGTGTGCTGGATAAAAAAATCTGCAAACCCACTTTGAATAATTGCTTGTCAAAAATCTTTCAGCCAAACCGTCTTGTGTTTTATCTTTGCTTTCCCAAAACAGAAAGAACAAACCACTCATTGCTGCAAGTACACACCAGTTGTTTTCTATCAAAACAAACAGCATGATACTTACGCCGTACCAAAATACATAATGCTTTCTATTTCTGGAGAATGAGAAAAATGCTGCCAGTGCAACGCCCTTCCATGTATAATCTACCGAGAAGAAATACGCCAGCACACCTGCTGCTGCAAAGACTGTTACTCGCATACAAAAGGCAAGATACTTTCTTACCTTTTCATTGCGATAATACTTTTCAAGACTGTTGTGTTGGAGTTTTTTCGTTATTATTAGTGCAAAAAAAATCAGAACAAATGTAAAGCACACGTTCTGCATTGATAGTGCAATTGGCGAACCGGCAAACAATAGATTGAATGGCAGCTCGCTCACAACTGCAAGTAAAAATAATCGAAGCAGATGCTTCCATCTATGCTTTGTAAAGTGTACGCACTCCACAATTTCAAAACAAAAAAGTGGAAATGCAATTCTTCCGATTGTTCGCATTGCAATATATGTTGTGGAATCCAATCCGCAATCGGAATGAAGCAAAAAAGCCAGATGGTCTATCAACATAGTTATCATTGCAATCCATTTAACTAAGTAATATCGCTTCGTTGTAATACCAGAAAAACGCTCTGGCTCTGCCTGCACCGGACTACTCCAGTCACTTTGCCGTTTCACTGTTCTTACTTTACTACTCATATTAGACCTCTTTCCAAATAGCGTATATCCATTGTATATCTATTATACACCGTTTATTTGAGTTTGTCAATCGTTGTATGGTATTATTTTTCGTTATTTCAGTGTATTTTGTAACCCTGCACAAGAAACATCGAAATATTGAGTTCCTTTTGTACAGGGTATGGGCTGTTTCTTTATAAAAATTTATTTTGTAAAATGTATGCAGCTCTAATATTGGAAATTGCACGCTCTGTCTTATATCCGTATCTTTTGGCAAGTTCTTTCTCTGATACACCTTTTTCCAGTTCAGAAATTATCACTGCTTGGTGAATCGTTTTAGAGATGATACCTAGTGGCATACCGAGACGATTTGTAATAGCGGTCAGTGTTCCTTTAAGTGAATTTACTGTCGGAGAATTTCCGAGTTTATTAACAAATAGCAAGTTGGTATATCTTGTTATACCAATACTACTGTCCGTACACTCCTGAGCAGATGGCATTTCCAGTATTTTACTTTCTCTCATCTGTTCGAGCCACTGGCAACACTCCTCTGTCAGCGGAAATGGCTTGTCGTCCACTACAATGATTTTCTTTTCAAGGTTGACATCATAGCTGTGAATCGTTTTCGCCTTTTGGAATCGTAATCCGGTGAATAGGCAGAATATAAGAACCAGTTCGTTTATTCCATACATAACACAGTTCTCTTGTATGCAATAATTTCTTAACTGTACGAGTTCTTTTTCTGCCATAATATATCCACTGGCATAAGGAATAACATCTTCTTTTTGTGGACTTGCTATATCTGATATATCTACTACTTCAAGACCTGATTCAGCTGCAAGTGCAAAAGTTTTTCTTAGTACATCAATAATATCTATTACGTCCTTAAAGCTGTACTTATGTGACAGCTTGACATAAAATTCTGCAATTTCTTCCCGTGTGATTGACTGCACATCTCTATTCAACGGAGTACGAGAAACTGCATTATCTACTATATTGATTAGTCTGTTAAGCCTTGTTGCGTGTATCGTCCCAACAACACTCTTAAAATAAAACATGATATATTCTCTCAGATTTGTGTTGTTCGGTTTCTGATAAGATAAGCTGTGTTTTCGTTCCTGTTCGGCAGCTTCAATTTTCTTTTTCACTTCATCTATTGATTTTCCGTATACACGTTTTCTCTTACCGCTGCTATCCACAACAAGGTCGTACACAAAATATGTTCCACTTCCTGTAGTTACTTTACGGATTTTTCTCATGCCATCACCTCATCTATGTTCTATGTCCTGATTCGTTGTCATGTAAGCTTTTTCATTATATCGTATTTAATTCTATTTTGCAAAGTGAATCTGTGTAGTGTACTGATACAAAAAAGGAGCAGGCTTTTCTCTGCCTGCTCCATCATTCAACGATTCATAATCCTGCGAATTTCATCAAGTTTTCTTTCACATTCTTTCATAGAAGCTCTTGCTTCCGGATAATCGGTTAGCCCCAGAAGATAATCACTGGACACATTCAGCTCTTGTGAAATCAGCACCAGAAGGCTTGCTGGAAATTCATGTTTTCCTGTCATGTACTTTCGTAAAGACACGCACGGCATTCCAAGCTTTTTTGAAAATTCCTGAATTGAAATATCGCTTTTTTCTATCCTGTTTCCGATTCTGTCAATCGTCACCTTCGGGTTGTAAACCATCATTCTTCTCCTGTTCTTTTTCTGCGTCCTCTGCCTTCTGCAAGCGATGCGGACAGCGTTTTTCGATGAAGTGCTGCTTTCCGATTTTCAGCCACCACACCAGTACAAGAAGTGTCAACGCAAATAAAATGCCACATACGATTACAATGATTTTGTCTACCATATCTTTACGCTCCTTACCCTCTTTTCAAGGCTTTTTCCAGAATGATTTCCTGAACGATATGCTCAATCGCAAAATATCGCAGCGTGTCTTTCACACTCTTTTCTGCACTGCGGAATTGATATGCAACCAGTTCCTCTGTCGAGAATTTCTCTACCGCTTTGGTAACACTTTGATAGATACTTTCTTTCTCATCTCTTGCCTGAATTGCACTTTCAATCTGTTTCATTTTCTCATCAGAACAATCAATTATACTTGCCATTTTGCACCTGTCCTTTCTGGGATTATTCCGCTCTGCTTACGGAAGTTGCAATCTCTGGCATCTCCGTTTCCTGCACCGAATTTTCTTCTGTCACATGGCTTGTCTGTTCTTCTCTGTAATGGATAACCGCATCTCTTGTAACGCAAGTAATGGCTGTTGCCACAAGCATTGCCACAACCAAGAGAATGCTCTTTTTATTCATTTGTATTCTCCTTCTCTTTCTTTGCAGCACGATAGCTCAGACTGTTTTCTATCCGGTTAAATCCGTACATCGAAAGCAAATACAGCACTGCGGAATAGATGCTTGCAATTCCGCATACTGTCCATGCTACCGACCATGCAATTCGATTATTTTTGTCAAAAAAGACTGCAATTACGATTACTGTAAGTATCATCAAGATAAGCAGTACGCTTCCTACCGCCAACAGCTGGATTGCCAGATTACTTTCCTTCATCTTTTCGCCCTCATGATACAGCCGAAAATCTCCAGCCTGACAGCGAATGAGGTCATCTGTTTCTTCCGAAGCCAGAATGAAAGAAACATACTTTGTGACAAATCGGCTGACATCATACTCTTTCAGATTTCTTGTACTTGTGTCTGCCTGAATATCACAAATGCGAAATTTTGAACCAGCAGAATAGACACCCTTATCACCGCTTACAGTTATGGTGTTGTACACAACATCACCCACTTCATAGACCGCTTCTTTCTTCCACTGCTCATCGCTCACATATTTTGTCAGCATCTCTCGCCACTCCTTACTTCTTATCACACAGCATCTTCAACATTGCTTCACTAAGAAGGTGATGCTGTTTCGCATACAAAAGGACTTTATCCGCAGGGAACAATTCTCCCATGCGTTTCAAAGTCATTCTTCTTGTGACAATGTATTCTACCTTGAATGCCCAATACAGCTCCTTGTGTTGCCGTTCTCGATACAAATATTCATACTTTTCTGAACTTCCAGCATAATGGTCAAACAGATAGATACGCCGTCCGCTTTCCTTACTCTCTCTCAGGTCGCAGAAGCAGAGCAAGTTTTCTTCAAAGTCCGTATGTTTTGTACCATGCAGGAACTTCCACAGGCTATCAAAAGTATCGCCGTCATATACGCCCTCGTCCAGATGGCTCTTTACGTCCGGATTGTCCATGTCCAAAAGAACATGAACCGGTTCAGCTGTCGTAAACCGCTTGCATCTCCCTTGTGTCAGGTTGTATCTGCCCTTGGCAATTTGAAAAGTGCATCTCTTGATATAAACTTCAAGCATCTTTTTTCCTCTCAAAAAATCAGTTGGCACACCCGAAGCAATCCTGCTCCGAGAACCATGCCCAACATTGTAAATGCTGTGTAGGTTACTGCATTCATTTCACGATTTCCTCTCTATTTCGCAACTTTTTTGCCAACGTTAGCAAGCACTCTGCCATAGTAGATTTTGAAATTACAGTGAGTTGCCACATATTGTTCCTGCAAATTTCCACGTTGTAAAAAGACTTGTCGCTTACTCTGTTTGTAGCAACCGATACCCTATAACGATTTTTCTGCAAATAGAACGGTTCGTTCACTCGCAGGGCAATGATGCCGAAATCCGTTACCACTCTGATGCTGTCACAGGTGTCTGCTCCTGAAACGGCATAAATACTGTTCAAAGCCTGCTCTCTGCGATTCAAATACAGTTTCTTTCCCAAAGGCGTTCCGCACTTCGGACAGTAAGAAAACTGCATATCAATCTGGTGTACATCATCTGGGTCAAGCTCAACAGTCACCCAGTCTTCTACACGGATATTGCAAACTTCACATTGAAAAATCTTCTTTGGGTTCATATCGCTTACCTTTCTGCCCATCTATCAGCTACCACATATACACCAAAAAGTATATGTGCTGCTGCCATAACCGCAGCTGTTACAGTGAATGCAATGGACTTTTCAACCCCACCAGCAACTATACTACACACAGCAGCAATTATTCCGATTCCGTAAGTGGCAAATGTGATTCCCACAATAAAGAATGTCACATCTAACACCTTGTTCCAGCTTTTGAAGAACGCATACACCAAGGCGAACATGGTGTAAATCAGTAACATCATGTAGGGTGAACCTACTGAAAACATCTGCAAAGCTTCGCTCATTGATTACATCTCACTTTCTGTTTGCCGTTGTTACATATAACACAGCGGAATTGGTGTTGCTGTATCACAGCCGGAGCAGGCAAACAAGAATGCTCCAGCAATCATCATCAAAACTGTCATTTTCAACACTTTTCTTAACATTTCAACACCTCGATTCGCTTTCTTTCGCTTCTTTCATTTTCTTTCTCTTTCTATGAGCTTTCCTGATACGATTCACGACAGTCCAGAAAGAAATCCACAGTATCGGAGAAACGATTACTGCTATCATCTCCACGAAGAAGTCCAATGGAGAAGTTTGTTCTTCGACAGAGTTCATGATAAAAAGTATCATCAGATTGATGAACAACCACAACAAAACAAAAAATGCAATCGTCATAGTTTCACCTCATGCACTTATCGGAACACTGCGAAAACAGCTCTGATAAGATGCCCTCTTGTCAAATGGTAAAATACCCAAAATAGCTTTTTCATGCTTCCCCCTCACATTTCAGCTGATAGCGAACGTCTTCAATCACCCTGTCGATTTCATTTGTGCCAACAGCTCGCAGAACTGTATGCCACTCGTCATCGCCAAGAGGTTTCAGTGTTGACATCTTCAAGGAACGCTCTTTCAGCTGTTCCTGAACCATCGTCAGCACCTGCTCCGCAAGGTTCAGAGCTTCCGGAGAAATATCTCTCGGAACGACAAGTTCTCTTTTGAACGGAACATTCTTCATGCCCATCATTGTTCGCCCACAATTTGCACAAGGTTCAAGACTGTATGCAAAGAAAGTGTGTTCGTGTCCGCAGACACTGCAACGGCACAATACTCCAGTACAGTTGCCGTGGTTGCCGTTGTTTTTACCTACCCAATACGCTTCTGTTTCAATCACGAATTTTCATTCCTTTCATTTTTCCACTGAGGATATTTTTGATAAGCCAGTCATATCCTGCGAATCCGGCAGAGTTCTTTCTGGCTTTCTGTGCTTCGGCAGCAGTTACGATGTCAACCCGAACACTCGCTCTCCAGCCATCGCCGAAGTCATGAACGAAGTAATGCTTATCCAGCTTCTCATACTTTTCAATGTCAGCCTTTCTCCGAAACGTCTTGCAGACTGTGTGGCTGCGTTCATCACCAGACCATCTGCCATTCCAGCTTCCGCAGTTGGGCATTCTAAGCGTGAATTTCAGAACCATATCTCCCACTCTCCTTATCTTTTAGCCTGTCAGCGGACTTGTGACCGCTTGTCAGTCGCATTACTTGCAACCGATATTCGTGTCGGTCGCAATCACTCTGCGTTGCAGGTTACTTTCCCAGAATAGAAACAACATCATGCAGGCTGTCCGAAACCTTTGCAATCAGTTCCTTTGTTTCTGGTGTCATCGGAATGTCCGGTTCGCAATACTCATAGAATGAGCATTCCGTTCCATAGCTGGCACAATAGTCGATGTAGTGCTGTGCCATTCTTACAACATTCTCCCTTGCTTCCTGATATGTTTCACTCATAAAAATCCCCTCACTTGCGATATTCTTTCAATTCTTTCGCTTTCCACGTTGCACTGTCACTATCACATCTCTGAATCGTCACATTAAGAATCTTTCTGATTGCATCACTTTCTGTACGTCCAAGGACTACAGCCACTGCACCGCTTTCTTCCGGAACACTGATTACTTCATCGTAAGCTGCACAAGCATACACGATGCTTTCTATTTTTTCATTGTAACGAAATAGGTCAATTGCAAAAATTTTCATTGTCAACACCATACCTTTCACGTTTTCGTGCGTTCCTTACAGTATTTATTATACAATATCTAGCGGTAGATATATTGTGGTTTATCTTTCTAGTCCGTAAACCTTTTGTAAACGATACACATAAGAAAAACTGCCTATCCAGAAGATAGACAGTAATAAGCCTCGGCATTATTTGTACTAAAAAAACGGCTTATTTGCCGTATTCTTTATCATCTCGATGCTTTTTCTTTGAATGTTCTGTTTTATCAGGATTTTCCTTATGAGGGAATGACTTTTTCCAATTAGAGTTTTTGTCATTAAGATATATTTTGCCGGCTTCTTTCATTTGAATCTTTGCGTGTTGGTGTATTTCCTCTTTTCCAACATGATGCTCCTGCATATACGCATTTTCCAATTCATATAATAGGTTTTTTGCGTTCTTCATCAAAATGTAGACATCAGGTTTTGAAATTGTCTTATTCCCATATCGCATACCGTTAAACGCCGACAGAGTAAAAGCATTGTCAGCAATAAAAGGGTGCTTTTGAATAAAGCCAGCAGAGAATCGCTCTGCCTGTAGCAGCAAATGCTCCATGTTGTGAGCATACATTGTATCTTGCGATACCGGCTCTGTTGCCTTTTCCCGAATCACTGCTTTTACACTTTTTTCGATTGCCTGTGAAAAATGATACGCTGCCATGCCAATCATAATCGGATTATCCTTGTCGTGCATAGCACTAAGCCCTACGGTAATATCAGCCCTTACCAGCTCTAAATCCTTTGCACTTACCGCCATATCAGCACCGCTCCTTATCATAAATGGTGTAGAATCGTCCTTCTTCCAACTCTCTCAGCAGCTCGTTCTGCAACCCGATAATCACATCATCTCCGGCAATCAGGTCTTCATCAAAGTCGTATGTGACATCATTCTGGATAAATGAGAAGATTTCATCATCTGTTTCCATACGCTCCAGTGTACCTTTTGCCAACGGAGAACGTACTAAAATATGAGGCTTTCCAGTCTCATAGGTCAATGCCGGTAAATACCAAATACCAGTCACATTCTTCGGGTTCAGTTTATGCCGGTTCTGCTCTGTTCTGTTCAGAAGTGTTTCCTGTAAGTCAATGAATTTTTCTTCCAGCTTTTCATTCAGCTCCATTTCAGAGTAATATGGAGCTTGCAGCACTGCCAGTTTAATAGCGATTTCGTTCATGCTCTTATTCCTTTCTGTGAGATACCACAACTATTTTCCACTATACACCATTGTTCTATGCAATTTTACCACTTCAATCAGTATTCCGAAATGTATACCTCATGTTCAGCTTTCGCTAAGTTCATAATGCAATAGATATTCAAGATTTCAAAAGAACCGCCGTTATCTAACGGATTATAGCCTTCGGGAAGAATGTATACCTCTGCATTTTCATCACATTGCTGCAATTGCTCAATCATCTCTTTTACCTTCATCGTAAACAATCCACCTTTCAGATTTCACGTCTTGCCCAGCACTCGAAGCACATCTTTCCCTTCGATGTACTCACTCCCAGCTCTTTATATTCTCCGCACACACAGCACTTACCCAGCAAGCTTTCCCGATACCATTTGCCGTCTTCCTTCTGGATAAACTTGTGCTTATAGTTCCGCATGATTTCTGGAACATTTCCGATGTACGTTACCACTCTTGCTTCGTAAATTATCCCACTGGAACAGTCCACGAAAACCACATTTTTGTTCTGTGCCTGAACTTCTTCCTGCACTTTACTCAGAAGCTGTTCCAGCTCTTGTCTTGACATTGCGGAAATGATTCTGTCATTGCTCTCACAGTTCTCGTAAATGCTTCTGCCATTGCAGCTTGATTTCTTCATAATTGCTCTCCTTTATCGGTCAAATGAACGCTTACAAGGTTCGGTTTTTTCTGCGGATTTTTCTGCAAAGTCACGGACTTTTTCTCGGAGTTCTCTCTCATGGCTGTTGTCACAAACCAGAATTGTGATGTCCTCATCGTTGAACACTTCGATGATAATGGAAAGCACAACTTTCCACGGCATTTTGTCAAGTCCTGCTCCGATTTTCGGCATAGCCAACATCTTGATTCTCTGCTCTTTCGCCTGCTCTCTCAAATCGAATAAAGCGTTTCTCATGGTTTCCTCAGTCGGCTTGTGGAAGTAGTTTCGTTTCGTTACCAGATTGAACACTCTGCCGTCCTGCACACAGAAGCCCTTTGTCCAAGAGCCGTCCCATTCTGCAACCACGTTGCCGTATCTCTTTTTCAAATTTTCCTTTACATTGAAGTGCTTATTGAACTGAACCGCAATGCCTGCTCCCATAGCAAAATCAGCACTGATGCACTGCACCAGATAGTAGCTGCTTGGCACACAAAACAAGTCACATTCTTCATATTTGTAAATCATGTTTTCTCCTTTCAAGAATCAATCGTACTTCCACTCTTTTGACAGACATCTGTACCAGTAGTAAGAGCTGCTTTCCTCTGGAATCGACTTTGGCATAGAAGTTGCAAATCCATCGTCTGAACAATAAATTTCCGGATTGTCTGATACCTTAACAGCCAATCCGACCAGCTCCAAATCGCCCTGAATCATGTTCAGAAAATGGCACAGCTGCAAGTCGTTCAAATTTCGGATTTTATCTAAAATTGTCATAATTATCACCTCTCATTTTTCAACAAAATCAAACTTTTTGTATGTCATGTAGTTTCAGGCATATCAATCTCAATGCCATTCAATATCGTTTTTTGTTCAGCTTGAAGTGCATCATATAATTTATTGAATGCCAAAGCTGCATCGAGTGATAATTCGGATATTGTTCCGTCCTGAGAACGACAGATTTGAGAATGAAGTTCACTGACATTGCGATACAATGTTTTTGCTGTGTACATCAATTCTGTGATGGTTTGTAAGTTCTGAAAGTCTTCGGTATTCATGCCGTAAAAAATATCAAAATGTTTCATAACAAACACTTCCAATCAATGTTTCATACCGCTGGCTCTGCATCAACAGGCGGTTCTGCATCAGCCACGCCCTGCATTGCCTGCTCCATCTTCTGCCGCAGATAATATCGCATATCTTCTCTGATTGCCTTTGTTGCAACGATATGCTTTACGTCTGATGCAACCTCAGTCATCATGCTGTCCACGATTTTCTTTGCAATCAGCTGTTCGATATTTTCAGTCAGATACCGCTTGATTTTTTCCATATCAACGTGCTTGTAAACGTCTTCGATAACCTCGTCAGGCAGCATAAACTTTTTGAACTGCACAGTGTTATACCGTCCGATGTCATGGACAACAGCATTCTCCACTGCTTCTACGATTCTTTCTTCAAATGTCATAATCATCGCTCCTTTGTTTTACTTCTGGTCAATGGTCGGTCTTTCTTCATAAGCGGAGCAGATCATCTTCATTTCTCCGCTTGTCATATCAATGTTTGTGGTCTTCGGGATTGTACAAAGGCACATTACATTGTTCTTTCCATGTTGCGAAATAACCATTCCGTTGTCCATGAGAAGAACCGTGTCACCGCTTGAAACATTCGCCCACTTACATTTTTTACAATTCACATTGAACACCTCTTATATTCATTTTCGCACCGCAGTACGGGCAATACGCAGTTTCCAAGGTTGCAAAGAAAAAGCTTCCGCAATTTCCACACACCAGAAAGCTTCCCATGAGTGTTTCACGCCGTTCCCATTCTGCATGAATCACAGGCTGAATATCTTCCACTGCCACATTGTCTATCTGTTCCAGTATCTCCAAATCATTGGGATAAGACTTGCGTATCACAGCTTTCAGCTTGTCAGCATCAATATACCGGATAGTCTTGTCTTCATACGGTTCAAGGATTTTAGCAAACGGAGAATTTTCAAGAAAAGAATTGTCGTCATCTTCGTCCTCTGGTAGCACTTCACCAGAAACGACTTCATAATAGCAGTCTGCCCTGCCATAAAGGTCTGCCTTTCGTGTAATCTTGATTACATTTCCAGTGTATCGGCAGTTGCCACCAACCCTATACTTTTTGCCAACCTCAATTTTCATGTGCTTTCTCCCTTACTGCTTTCTTTAGTTCGCTTCATCTTCCAAGACACTTACAGCCGGAGCATTGGCAATATCATCAATCACCTTTTCCAGAAGCTTTATTCGTGCATCTGCACACTTCGCTTCTTCTCCTGCTAAAGCATTACGGAACGCCATCAGCCGTTTCAGCAATGCCTTTTCCTTTTCCAGCAGCTTTTCTGCATCAATATACTTACTCATTTTTCTTTCTCCTTTAATGTCACTTTACGCATTCGCTACAGCTTTCGCCCAGCTTGTCACATCTGCGATGCACAAGTTTGCTTCTCTCAGTGAGAACTCTGCATGGTATGCAGGAGCATTTGCTTTTGTTTCTCCACCGAAGAAGTGTTCCTTTGCAAGCAGGCGGTAAACGTCATCTCGCTTCTCAACGTGACACAGAAACATCTTCCTCTCTGCATCTACGTCCATGTAAATCATGATGTCCTCGCACCGTCTGACAGCATCTTCAATCCGCTTGCTGTTGCTTTTTGTGATAACGAATTTTCCCAGAGTGTTCCGGTACATATACGATACATTTTTCACACGATTGCTCATACGATTCACGCCTTTCTCTCGGTGTCTTAACGACCTTACATATACTATTTTATCATATCTTACAGTAGATATATTGTGCTTTACTTTTCTGATTGGTAAACCTTTTGTAAACATCGGAAATTGCAGTGTAATTATGATTCGCTGTACCCATTGTTTTTCAAGAAAGAGTTTGCAACGTCTTCCTGATTCTCAAATAACAAATGCGGTCTTAGACAAGGCTCTGCATAAGGGATATTGAGTTCGATTGTTGTATCTTCGTCCACTTTCTTTATCTTTGAAACGATAAAATTGTAATCGTCATAGCAGCAATCTCTGAACAAAAGAGATGATTCTCCTCGAAACAATTCCATACAGCCAACATTCACCAAGCCATAATCACTATCCATGTGTACCCCATATATCTTTGATTTTTTTGTGTTTGGATATAGCAACAGAATACGATTGTGCTTCTTTTCAGCGTAATGTGTTTTATATCCATTTTCTCGGTAAAGGCTTTCTATTCTTCTGAACGTATTCATATTTTTCCTTTCTAAACGATGCAATGTGTGCTGGCAAATAAAAAGTGGAATAAATGCTATGTGCATCACTCCACTTCTCGTGCCTTCGTATTCTCAAAAAAGTTGAATGTGTTTCAGTCCTTTTTCAATGTCAAAGTCCGGATAAGGCTCTCTCTTACTCAGATTCTGGAGCAGGTTCTCATATTCCAGAATGTTGTTCATAAGAACCGACACATCTTCCTTCAATTCTGCCAACAGCTGATTGTGAGATACTTCTCTCCATTCGCCCCACCGTTGGCAAGGGTTACGGTCTATTTCAGAATGGTCTTTTCTGCCGTAGGTGTCTGCCGCAATAGCGATTCTCTCAGCGATTTCAGCAACGGTCTTATCGCCCTCATTGGCTACGGAATAATTGACCGCAAAGCTGTCTGTCTGTGCTGTGTTTTCCTCAGCGAATGCAAGACGGTCTGCTGCCAGTCTGCAATTCCAGTCGTCATTGTCGAAAGAACCACGCCTTTTTGCTCTCTTAAACCGAACTTCTTCTGACGCATTCACTCTTACCACAAAGCAATCATACTTTCCGAAGTAGGAAACATAATCCTTTGCTCCCTGCACATCTACGACAGCCACATAGTCCTGCTCTGGATTCAGCTGCATTTTGGGCGTTCCATAATATCGGACATCTTCTCTACCATTCCAAATCGTGTTACAGGAGCGATACTCCAAAAATCGTCCCTCAGCAATACCCTTTTCAAATTCCTTTCTGGAAATGAAATTGTAGTCCTTGCCGTTGACCTCTCCCTTACGCATCGGACGTGTAGTAGTCGTCACGATTTCACAGAATCCATGATTCGCAACCAACTCTCTCAGAATTGCATCTTTGCCGCTTGCAGACATTCCTATCAATATCGTTAGCATAAATCATTCCACCTTATTTCCGGTTTATTTTTTGTATCTTACAACATCTATTATATCATTCTGTATAGCCATTGTCAGTACAGTGTAGGCGAATAACGAGTTTTTCTGCGTTTTGCACAAATATCAACTTTTTGATTTGTATATACATTTTTCCAAGAAAAAACCACCAGCAGATTTTGCCGGTGGTCTTCTCTCTATTGAATTTTTGTAGGGTATGTCTTAAATCACTTCGTCACAGGCAGGGTGTCGATGTAACGAACCAAGAACTGCAACAGTGCGGTTGCATCATTGGAATCAATCTTATCATCAGAGAAAGTATTTGCATTGATTGCAGCCTGTCCCTTCAAAGTGATAGTGCCGATTACTGCCTTATTGAGCATAACTGCATCTGTAAGATTTACCTTGCCGTCCAAGTTCAAATCGCCATACAGCGTATTCTTCGGAACATCAGTGCCTGTTGCCGTGGTTGTTGTGCCAGAGCCTGCTCCGCTGTTGTCTGTGGAAGATGCCGTGGTGGTATCTGAACCGTTTCCAGAACCGCTTGTACCTGTTGTACCAGTGCCAGAACCATTGCCTGTTCCAGCGGTGGTCACACTGCCACTTGTGGTAGTTGCACTGCCATTGCCAGAGGATTGGTCTGTACCTGCTCCTGTAGCCGTGCTGTCGCTGTCCACAGTGGACGAAGTAACGTCAGTTGTCTCTGTTCCAGAACCGCTTACAGAGGATTCTGAACCGCCTGTGGCTGTTGTCACGGTGGTGGTTGTCTGCTTCGGAGAAGCATTGATTACCAGCGTACCAGTCACCTTGTCGTAGTTTTCATCATCAGGAGTATATTCCCATGTCAGAGTATTGTCGCCTTCGGTCAGCTTCTTTACCTCATCGACTACCCATGAAACAGAACCGCTCGGTGTGTCCTTACCCAGAATCAGGTCAGGCAGGTCATCTCCAGCTTCGTAGTCCTTGTCCGGAACACTTACTTCAACATTCGGGACTGCCTTTTTCACACGGAATGTCACATTCAGCTCCAGCTGAGAGCCATTTCCGGCGGTGATTGTGATTCTTGCCTTTGTCTGTCCCACTTCTGTCGGCGTACCGGAGAGAACACCATCTTCCAATGTGATTCCCTTCGGCAGACCAGAGCCGGTTTTTGTAGTGCTTGTTGCGACCGGAACTTCCGGAGCAGGCTGATTTTCGGACAGTTCAATAGATTTGATACCGCCCACTTTACCAGTATTGCCGATATAGCTTCTCAAATCAATATCTTCCATCGGCACATTGTAGGTCAGGTCTACTGCTGCCACACCAGACTTTCCGTTTGCCCATTCCATCATCGGAGTATCGCCGTTGTCCATATCGTCAATGTCAACATCTCTGTAGTCGCTGGTAAAAGAACCGATTGTAACATCTGTGACATCGTAGTCGTCATTACCGCCGTCCAGCTCAACCAGTGCGGTAACAGTATAATCACCTACCGGCAGCAGGACATCATAGTTTCCGTCCTTTACAGCATAGCAAGTGCCGCCGTCCGCATAAGCATCAGCCGGAGAAGCATATTTGCTGTCGTAAAAGTATAAGATACCTCGGTTGTCGCCTTGGTCTTCTTTGAACGGCTTATATGCGTTCAGGTCTGTAAAGCTTTTCAGACGTACCCGAACAAGGTCAGTGCCATCTGCCAGCTCATAAGTGCAGTCCGGAAGGAACAGCAGCTTGTCGCTTCCACCTTCGGTTGTGACATCTACGACCGGAGCATCTTTACAATCACGCTTTTCTTCTGAAAGAACCTCGTAGTTGCCATCGCCGTCCAGATAATCCGTAGACACTTCACGAATATCCTGCAAACCAGAATAAGACAGCAGTTTGTAGTCAGCATCGTGTGTAACAAACGCCATCTTGCCGCCGACAAATTCAACAAAATAGTCGTTGCTTTCGCCATCGAACATTTTCTTCGCTGTATCAGCTCCATATGTTCCGGTAGCATCAACTGTCAGGTCTCCAGAAACGACATTGCTGATAATCGGATATTTGTAGTCTTCCTTTGCAGTGTACAGTTCCTGCAAGCCGGTGATATAATCGCCGTTTCCCTTTGCCTTAGAAGAATCCATTTCAGAAGCAAGTGTACGGCTTGCCAGTTTATCTGTGATTGCATAGAAATTGTCAACCACATCAATCTTACCGGTATCATCACTTACCAGCTTGTCAATATCTGTAGACCGAATGATGTTGCCGTACTCTGTCTGATTATCCGTAACAGGATTTGTCAGTCCCAGCTCACGATAATAATTATCGTAGCCAAATAAAGATACGATGTCATAAATCATTCCGGATTCATGCTGCGTACTCGGATTCAGCTTGCTGTCAATGATACTGGACATAACAGCACCAGCAATCAAATATCCAGAGGAATCAAAAATCTGCGGCGAATGGTTCACCGAGTAAACCTCGCCTTCGGTTTCACCGTCCATATATTCCGATTTCATCGTAAAATCCGCATTGTAATAAGTCCCCTTCGGGAGAGCGATTGCATAACCACCCTTTACCGTATACGATGTTCCGGTAGTCGGCAAAATCTGTGTAAGTGTCATATCCTTCATCTTCGGAGAAGCATATGCCAGATTGAAGTCGTTTTCTGTCACACTTGTAACATTGCCGTTGCTGTCCGCAACATACTTGTAAAAGGTTCTGTCCCCGATTGCATGGGGCATACCCGACAGGTCAAACATATCCAGCAAAAGGCTTTTGCCGTTGATAACCGTTACAGGCTTGCCCTTATACATCTTGATGCGACAATTGGTACTCGTAGTGAAATACCCAGTCAGCTCTCTGCCTTCTTCTCCGGTAATCGCATAGAACTCATTGGTTGCAGTGCTGTCCGTGATTCCGGAAACATCGACCGGAATAATGCAGGAAGCATCAACCGTTGTCACCTGCGGTGAGTAATTGCCGTTCTGCTTTACGATTCTTATGCTAATCAGAGGGCTGCCAACTGCTGTGCCGCCATGAGGTTCAGCATAAACCACACTGTAGCCTGCGTTGTACATCTCGCCGAGAACCGAATTGCAGATAAGACGATTTGTAACTACCGCCTTGTACTTCTTGAAGTCTCCAGTCGTGACGAGAGAAAAGCCGATGCTCTTGGTGTTACCGGCTACATTCGTATCACTGTAGGAATACTTCTCCAGATTGTTGGCAAACGCCGTATTCGGCAGTACCAGATTGATTTCCGTATCACTGAACGTATACACGGTTTCGCTCAACTTCTGTGTCTGCTTCTGCGAAATGTTTGTGCCTGTCACTGCACTGTTTACTGCACTCGCTGAAAGACTAGCAGTTCCAGTTGCCATACAAGCCACGGCGGTCAGTAAAGCCACATATGACTTTACCTTTCTGTGATTTGTCTTCATTGGACATAATCTCCTTTGCAAAAAAGATTTTAGGCTATATTCAGCCATTATTTGATTGGAACGCTGTGGAATTGAACCACTTTGAGGCAGCTACCCTCGCATTCCGTCCTTCAAAGGAGACGCTTTCCTTAAAGAATCACCGGCTGTTCCATCTGCTCCATCGTTTGTATCAAATGATTTCTTCCGTAGTGTTCTACACATTCTCTGCAAATATTATACTTGCCGAGAATCTTTATCCAGCCTCGCTCTTTCGCAGAGATTTCCATATGTTGTCTGCTTGAACAATCTGGCATTCGAGTACCACAAGTGATAAGATAAGTTCCGCAGCTATCACAGTACAATGTTGTTTGGCACTGAAATCCCATAAACTTCACCTCATTCATTTTTGCTGTTTTTATTATAACAAGTCCAAATAAAACAAAATGTATATCCGTCCATTCATCAAAATATTTCCGAAAAAAAGAAAACAGTCTATGCTTTTTCTACGCACAGACTGATTTCTTTGAAGTTATTTTGATTTATGACTGTTTATTCTGTCACCGGCAAAGAAGTGATTGTGTGAACCAAGAACCGCAGCAATGTTGTTGCATCGTTGCCATCAAGATTACCGTCTGCATAGCACTCCGCATTATCCTTTGCCTGCTCATTCAACACAACTGAGCCTGCGATTGACTTGTTCAGCAGAACAGCATCAGAGATGTCCACTCTGCCGTCCAGCGTAACATCGCCCAGCAGAATTGTACCGCTGCTGCCCTGTGTGGTTACTGTAGTGGTGGTTGTGGAAGAACCCTGCCCTGTGATGCTGGTGGTCGTTGTGCCGCCGTCCAGAGCCACGAACGGAATGTTGTTCGCAGTAGCATATGCTTCTACAGTAGAACCTGTATAACCATACAGTGTCAGGTTATCGCAACTACCAAATGCTTTGTTCTCAATCATAATATCTGTTCTGGTAATCTTAGCTTCTCGCAATCCGGTATTCACAAATGCGTATTTTCCAATGAATGTAACATTAGAAAAATCAAAAGATTCCAGCTGTCGGCAGCTGGAAAACTGACCGCCGTTCAATCTGAGTTCTCCGTCTCCATAGGTCTTTACAGTTGTGAGATTGTACATACTTGTAAATTCTATATTTGCAGAACAGTTTACGCCCTTTTTCCCAAGCTCGAACGGTCGTTCTGTGTTGTTCATGTACAGCTCCAATGTTGAAGAAATTTTATTTCCATCTTCATCAGAAGTTGCTGTCATAATATCATCAAAAGCACCTTCATACCATTGGCTATCGTCATATACACCCAGCTTCAAGGATTCCAGTTCGGCACAATTCTTGAAAGCTTCGTTGTCAAAAAGGTGTGCAGAAGTTAAGTCCAAGCTTTTCAATTTATAGCAATTCACGAAAGCTTCTCTGCCGAAGCCAAGAGCGTTGCCAACATTTACCTTCGTCAGGTTTTCACAATAAGAGAAGTTTCCGTCACTATAATACAGCTCACCATTTCCGACTACTTCAAAAGTGTTCAGCAATCTATCTTCACGTTCAAAGTCATCAGGGAGAACATAAGCGTCCTCATTGTTGGTGTAAATCGTCATCGAATACGGCTTGACGTTTCCTTCACTTTTTTGTCTTCGTCCAAACGCATATTCTCCTATTTCCAGCTTATCGTTCAGGGCAATTTGAATATCGTTTGCACTTGTGCAGCCAAGAAAAGCAGCATCGCCAATGTACCGCAGATTTTTGTTCTTCAACTGAATCTCTGACAGCTGTGTACAGCCTTCAAACGCATCATCAGCAACAACAACAACATGAGAGAAGTCAAAATTTCTCAGCATAGTGTTGTTCCGAAACGCCATGTTTCCGATGCCGACTTCTCCGTCACCTTCAAAGCGTACTTCACGGATTCTGTTGCTGTCATAAAATCCACTTGAAATTGTCATCATGTTGCTTTTATTCATGTTGAGTTGGAAGGTCAAAACGAATGCCGTTCCAGCAAACGAATCCCCTTCGCCAAAAATATGCTGACCTATGCCGTTAAGCTGTGCTGCTTCACAGTTTTTATCAGTAATACTGATTGTGACATCTTCCAGAGAAGAACAGCCACTGAACGCTTCGCTGCCAACACACCCCAGTTTCGTATTTGTCAGATTTACAGTCGTCAGCTTTTCACAGCCCATAAATGCGTAATCTAACATATCTACGATTTTCTCAAAAGCCACAGTTTTCAAGCGAGAACAGCCGTGAAATGCGTCCTTGTAGAGTACCATTTCTTCATTTTCAAAGTCTACGGACTTCAAATTAGTGCAGTTCGCAAATGCGGCTTCGCCAATAAATTTCACATCTTCTGCCAGCGTCAGACTGACGTTTTCCAGTTCACGGAATGCTTCTGTAGTGCCAGTCACAGTATAATTACCGTCACCATTATCTTCAAACGTAAAGTAATCTGTCTGACTGGTATCACACTGTACCTCTATAGGAACATTTGTAGTGGCTTCTACAAGCACAGGTGCTGTATCAGATACAGTAGTGTCACCGTCTGTTACAACAACATCACTTGCAGTAAGGTCTACCGCCCACGCAGTCATCGGCAACGCCTGTACACACATGACACCAGCCAACAGTAAACCTGCTGCCGTTCGTTTCAACTTCTTCATGTCATCTTGTCCTTTCAAAGTATTTATCTAATTTGTTTTTATAAAAGCTGGAGAATGGTGCATCATTTCCAGCGTTTTACCTCAGTTGATTTGTCAGTAAATATACTGACTTTTCACTGTTTTCTGTTACTTATTTTTGATGTCAATGCGAACACTCACATCTGCCTTTGGCTTGTAGACAATTACGCCGTCCTTTTCCAAGCGTTCAGTTTCGCCAGCCTTTACAGCTTCGATTGCTTTCATGAGCCAAACCATGTCAATCATACTCCGCACTTCCTTTCCAAATAGATTGATTGAATTTCTACGCCTTTTTCCAGCCTCGGCAGCAGGACGTTTCTCACTTCCTGCACAGCTTCTCTTGCCAGCTTTTCAGCTTCTTCCTTTCGTGAGAGTGTGTCCGTATGTTTTCCCAGCTTGCTGACAGGAAACGGAATAAGTTCTCCATTCGCCAGCTGCACATTGACAAAGAAAATGTACTGAATCGCCACGCTGTCGAAAATCATACCTTCCTGAATCTGTTCCTCAAAAGAAAGTGTTTCTCTCCAAGGAAACGATTTTACAAGGCGATATACGCCATGTTTCCAATACGATTTCGGACTGTACGGTTCAAACATGAAAATGCTTTCGCTTTTCAGCCGATGCAATTCTGCCCGAACTTTCTTCGGATTCAGACTGCTTCGAGCAGATGCGATTTTCTTGACGGTTTTGTCATCTGCATCGTCTATCAGATAAATCGTGCCGTCTTCATTTCTGGAACAATTCCGGAAAATTTCTGCTGTTACCTGAAAGCAAAACTTGCCGTCACAGCTGTCGTGCATGGCTTCTGTAATATCCAGATAACCGCCGTCCTTCATGGCAACATACTTTCCTTCAAACCAGTTTGATGATTTCTTTTTCATGCTTAACCTCTTATTTGTGTGCTTGTGGGATTTGCGAATGATTGGAGCAGTCAGACAATGTAACGTCCTTTGGAATTTTCATGATATAAGATATATAGCAAATCAATTGAACAATATGATAACTCTTTGCGAACAGCAAAAACCCCTTGTAAGTTATCATTTTGCCGTTGATTATTCGCTCGTCCGCAGGAAATGCCACGTTTTATTTTGCGGAATACAGCTTATGCTTGTCCGAAAAATTCATGAGCCATTCATGAGCCATTTTTTCTGCTTCATCAAACGTGTTGCCTGTTACTTTAAGGAAAATTGCTCGCTTGTGAAGTAGTGTACTCAGCAGAACATTATCTCTGTCTGCATCGTTGCTGACAGTATACCACTGTCCGGATTTACCGAAATACACAATGTATTCTCGCTTTTCCACTCCGTTATCAGAAGTTGTTTCCACAGAAAGAATGTCGTTCTCAAAGATTGGATTGTCGCTCCGGTCTTGAAATCCGGTATACTGGCTCACGGTTTCTCCGCAAACCACATAATCGGTGTCGTCCTTGCCACGAATGAAGTGCTGTACAGACTTTCCGGTTAAAAAGTTCTCCTTGTAATAGTAGCCTTCTACCCATTTTCTGTTGCTTTCTCGCTTTGCCTTAAATAAAATCTCTCTCATGACAGGTCAGCTCCTTTGGTTTCTTATTGCCTTTACCTTACATATACTATTTTATCATATCCGCTGTAAGATATATTGTGCTTTGCATTTCGGAAATGAAAACAATCTGTAAATCACAATTCTTTGCCTGTTTCATTGCTGATAATCACAATCACCTTTGGATTATCACTATACCATTTTTCTACGGAAAGAGAGGTGATTTGCTTGTCGTCCGGATAAGCGATACCATTCAGACCATCACAAATGATTTTTGCAATATTGTCTGCATCGCACTTCTTCAACGGACGGATTTTCCCTTGCAGCATTGCTTCACGTTTCACCCTGCTTGTTGATTTGGGGATTCCAAAATGGGCAATGATTTCTACACGGATTGCATCACTCTCAGAGAACCGGAAGCCACGGCTGACCGCCTTGTAGCACCAACCAACTTGTGTTTCATAGTCCTTGGTTTCTGTCGGCGTGTAAGTGCTACCTTTACCGAATCTCGGTCTGCCTTTCCCCTTTGGTTCACCATCAATCTTAAATGAGATTTTTGTAATGAAAATACCTTCTTTCATTAAGAATTTTCAGAAATAAAAAAACAGAATGTATTTTTCAACATTCTGTTTTGAGGGGAGATGCAGTGAAGCCACTGCATTTTTATTATATCTCGCCTGACGTAGATGCGTCAAACGCTTCTTCGCTGCCTTGAAAAAGCGGAACGTTCAAATCCGTATTGGCAGTATGTACAAGTGAACTGCAAGAACAACTCTCGCAGCAGTGAAGCCGGAGTATCTGCAAAACCTTTTTCACGGCTCATTTTGTAAAGCGTTCTGGACAGTTCAAACAAATCGCAAGAAGCTTCTGTATCTCCCAGAATCTTTTTTGCCCAAGAAATTTTATTTCCGTCATGTCCTCTGAATGGTTCACACCATTTCAAATAAAACTCTCTGTCATCAATATTCTTTGTGGCGTGGTTATAAATGCTCACCATTCTATTGTATGCCTCGAAGCATAGCTGACTTACCAGAGCGTTCCAGTTATTGTAACTGATAGTTTCTGTGCATTGACGCATCAGCTTATAGATGAAATCGTCCTTCGGGTTCTGAGCTGGAGCAGACTGTTCCTGATTCTTCTGATAAGAGCAGGAATCATCGCTGGCATTCTCAAATGCCATGACCAGTTTCAGGTCGTTGCCGTCTTTCCGGTAAAATCCTGCACTGATACCCTCACAGTCCAGATAGAGCAACGGTTCACACTTAAAGCCCTTACCGTTCAGAGATTTTCTCTGATACCACTTACCACTCTCCAGCTTCACCTTGCTTGTTACTTTACAAATCATACTGTACCTCTTTCTGCTTGTTTTGCTTCGTGATAGCTTATTGCCAAAGTTTATGCTTTTGCAGGCTGCTGCAAGCATTGGACACCACCTCTTTCAGCCTGCTGTACCTGTTGTGAAGTTTTTATCCTAACAATTCTGGATTATCCACAATATTTCCAAGGACTTCTACATCTTCTCCATTTATATTTGACATGAAGTCAACCACGAATGTCGATGCCTTCACGACAAAACCACCGTTCTCATATGTTATGACACCTCGTTCTTCATTTTCGGTCAATATATCTACGATGTCGCCTTCAAAAATTTTCTTTCCGGTTTCGTCAAGTACACCTGTAAACTGCTGTACAGTCTTTGAAATGACCGGATAAGCTATGCAGCTTCCGGTTTCTTTTTCTTCATCATACGATGATACGAAAATATGAGGCTCTAAAAAGCCACTAAACTGGTTAGGATATTTGCAGAAATATCCTTCAACCCATTCTCCTGTATCAGCTCTTTTGCCTCTGAATAAAATGGCATCAATTTTCATAAATCGTGTTACACTCCTTTATTCTTTCCCGAATGCTTCCTCAGAGATTTTTTCCATATTATCAAATGCGTTGTCAACGACCTCATAGCGAACCGCCAGCGTCAGCTTAAACAAGTCATACACTTCCTGTTCTTTGTTTATGCTGACAGCAACCCAGTTTCCAGTAGGCTCGCAGAAATACACAAGAAAGTCGGTGAAATCTTCTGGCTTTTCCGAGTGCCACACACGGAGAATATCGCTTTCAAAGATTCTCCGGACGTTTGCATCATAGAATCCGGTAAATTCGCATAACGTCTCCGGATAGACGTGATAATCTGTATCGCCCTGTCGGATATAGTAGTTTTTCTCATCGTCTTTGAAGAAATACCCTTCTACCCACCGTGCATTGCTTGTTCGCTTTGCTCTGAACAAAATTTCTCTCATAAAAAAACTTCCTTTACAGAATTATTTTTGCAAACAAGCTTTCCAGCACTGGAACTGCAATGCTGTTTCCTGCTTGTTTGTATAAAGCCATTCGATACCTACCAGTCTTAGGTGTAACAGCCTCAGCCCTTTTGTAATCTTCGTCATTATACCCTTGCAATCTCCAGCATTCCAACTCAGTCAAGTAACGATACCTACCTTGTCCGCAATCAACTACCTGAGCAGGTGTTCTGTCTTGCCTTGTTGTGATTGTATACGCATAATCGTGAATCACTGTTGCCCTTTTGATTCCTTTGCCACCAATGGCTTGCAACACACTCGGTTGCGTAACATCATATACATTCGGGACAATTCGATTATCCAAAAGAAACTCTGATATGTTTTTCATCGGTGTATGTGCTAAGCTATCAAAATCAAACGGACTGCTGCCGAGCGTTGACACTGTAAACACTCTTTGTCGTGCTTGCGGCAAACCAAAGCTTCTTGCGTCCAGTACAGCATATGCGTTGGCATATCCTAACTTCTCCATTTCATGCAGATAACGGTTGAAATTTGCTACCATGTATTTTGACAAAACATTCTTCACATTTTCCCAGATAACGTATCTCGGTTTCCACACACCCATGTTTTGAATAATGTGAATTGTTTCCCACATCAGACTTGACCGTGTTTCACTGCCTTCTGTGCCACCTTTCTGATGTCCTGCGATAGAGAAGTCCTGACATGGACTGCCGTGTATCAGAATATCTGGCTTCAAGTTCCACCCTACCACTGATTGTGTCTTATATTCCAACTCTTCCTTGAACATGGCGTTGTACGACCTGACAGCCTTTTTGTCTATTTCAACGTAATCAATAGCTTTGATAGGGATTCCAAGATTTCGTAAAGCACATCTCGGCGACCCGATTCCACCGAAAAGTTCCAGAATCTGAATCATGTATTTCCTTTCTCCAGAAAGTTTATCTGTTTTTGAATGATTAAAGAATAGACTGAATCACCTCATCTTCGACTATAAATTTACACTTGACCTTTCGCACATCTATTGCTTCGGAATCGCCAATGTAAAAAGAATCAAAGGCAGTTAAGTCAATCACAATTCTCTCGCCGACATAGTTTTCGTCCACGCACATATAAATATGGTCTGTGAAACGATGTTCTCTATCGCCATATCTGAATGTGAACGTCTCTCCGTCTTTGAGTTCTGAAAACGAAACGTACACCGAAGGTGGAAAATACTTATGCTCGCTCATCGTGTTACTCCTCTGTATTAAGGACAGATTAGTTGTCGAAGACGTGTTCTTCGCAGTAATCGTGCCATTCCTTTTTCATGTCAGCGATAGCCTGTTCGTAGTCCTCTCCGTTCAGGATTCGTTCCAGTGCTTTCTTTCCGGCAGAGGCTCTTACATCGTTGCTGGAAGAATAAGCATAGCCCTCAGCCTTCATGTAAGCATTTGCTCTGGGGTATTTCCGCACCAGTTCTTCCAGACTTGCTTCCGGCTTCTTCGGTGCTTTTCCCTCTGCACCGTCTTCGATAAAGTGACGGTAATCACTGTAGTATTTCTTCCATGCGATTGAAGCGTCTTCCAGTTCCTGCAATCCTTCAATTGCATTTATCTTTTTAAGCCGTTCCAGATGCTTCTGTTCTTCGATTGCCTTCTGCTCCTCAATATAGGCAATGATTTCATCTCTGTGTTCCATGATGTACACCTTATCGTCTTCATGTTTCAGAATTTCTCTCCTTACACAAAGGCTCTTGTTCGGGTTCACCCTGATAGTGTACTTCTTAACAATTTCCGGAATAGTCATAACTACTTCTCCTCAGTCTTGGATTTTTAGATTTTTGGGGGATTGAAATACGAATTAAGATTAAAGAATTTATCGGGATTCTGTTCTCCCTTTGATATTATCATTATAGCATATCTTACGGTAGATATATTGTCATTTACTTTGCCAACCTGTAAACCTTTTGTAAAGGTCTGAAAACGTAAAAATCAGCCTATACCGCAGTACAGACTGACTTCTGATTTACGCTTCGTTCTTGGTTTTAACAGTTTCAAAGTGAAGTGTACAGAAACGATACGATTCACATTAGTCATCTCTTTTTTCCTTTCACTTCTTACCTTCGATGTGCTGTGACATCACTTGTGGAGCAAGCTTTTGAATATGGTCAAGTATCACTTTAGATTCACAAAGTTGCACAAGCCCTTTCATAAAGCTTTGAAAATCAAAAAGTGCAATATCATTCAGATGTTTCTGTAACAATTTCAAAAACTTATCTGAACAATGTTCTCTAAAAAAGCACATAACACTTATGAAATTCTGAATATGAAAGCCATTGGTGTCAGCAAAAATATGCAGTTCGATATTTTGCAAATCATACGCCGAAATTTGCAAATTATACGCACATATTTCAAGCCATTCTTTTTCATTCATTACCACAGCATCAATCGTAGCTTTCATGAGCAAGTCAGGAATCAATTCGTGGCACATATCAGACGCTTTACAAGAACTTTCGTGTATCGCAAATCCAGCGATTTTTGTTTTCTTTTTATCTCCACAAAAAGAAATGTAAACATTGCTCCACGGAAGCCCCATTTCGTCATATCCGTTTTTCAAAAATGTTCCAGTTATTGCATCGCTGCGATAAATCGCATTCTCTGCGATGATTTTCCGTATCATTCTGTTTCCTTTCTTCGCTCATAAAGCTCTGCCTTATACACGATTTCCTCAGCCGTGTAATGGTCAAATACGGAGTGAATATCTCCTTCTTCTCCACTGTCGAATGCGTCAGCAAATCTGCCGTCAAAGCAGCCGTCTTTCAGCCACTGCACCAGTTCTGTACTGGTCATTGGAGTTTTCTTCAATTTCATACCTCTTTTTGATTTTATTTAATCGCCATATTTGTTCTTGAAATCTTCAATTTCCTTGAAAATATCTTCTGTACTGTCATCACCTGCATCGTACCATTCCATTTTATTGAGGTACTTCCCAAGCCAGCTTTCACGCAGAACGCCGGTTGCGATTCCAACTTCACTGAAAGAATCCTTCCCTTTGCCGATAGTGAAGACAAGATTTCCGTTTTCCGATTCCTGTTCCTTGAAATTGCATCTGGCAAAAGTATTTCTCACAGTTTTGTACACTGCATTCAAATCGTGCTGTCGCATACTCAGCACCTTATCGTCATCAATTCCTATTGTAATTTTGTACAAGTAATCCATAGTCTTCCCTACCTTTCGTATTAGTTTTCTTTTGGAGAGCTTGCATTGAACTCTGCAACTTGCAGGAGTTTTTTTGCAATCTCATAGTTCTGTTCCCAGACACTTTTTTGAACCGGCTGCACGTCCATAATGTTCAATAGAGCCAGAAGTTTCTTCCAAAGGTCTGCCTCTGCAACAGGTCTGCCTTGCTCAGTTTCCCAGTTGTTTTGCTGCCATTGCTGATACCGTTCCTGAATCAGCACGTCTCTGACATATCCACAGTTGATGTACAAGGAAACTTTTGAACCGGATTCAACCGCTTCGGAAAGTGTACGGTTCAGAGCTGCCAATGTTGCTGTCCGCAGCATTTCTGCCTGATTGCCGTCACTCTTGCCAAATGTAAGCGATGTCATCATTCCAGTACAGCCGCTTGCTCTATCAAGTAGATATACGGTGGAGCAAGCTTTTGAAGACGCACAATTCCATACAGATTCCACATAGATGTCATAGTGTCTTTGGTTCACGTTGCTACACACTCCTTTTCCAGCCCCAGCTCTGGAGCAGGTTCCTTTGCCATAATCTCATCACAGGAGCGTTCTCGCCGATATTTCTTATCCAGCTCTGCCAGCTTTGCAGCTAACTGCTCCTTGGTATAGTTCATGAGATACTGTTCTTTTGACATTTTCTTTTTTCTCCTATCTCAGGCTTCGCTTAGGGTACGGAACAACTTTTTGTGTTAATATAATCGCTATAAATTCTTGTTCCATACCCTGTTCCGATGGTGTCCGATGCAGGATTTGCACCTGCGTAGCACATCAAAAGCAATTGAAAGAACTGCACATGATTCAATCTACGAGAGAAAGAGGTTGCTTTGGACAATACTGTTTTCACCTAAACTACTCGGACATTGTGAGGGAAAGCTAAATCAATGAAGAAAAAGCCTTCCCTCAGAAGATATATTGGAGTGAAAATGGTGGTGTCTGAGACAGGGATTGCACCTGCATTCTGTATCGTCTATCACTACACAACTTCTCTCTTACGTTGCATTTTGCGAACAGCTTTTGCTCCAGCTACAGTGTTTTACTTAAACTACTCAGACGCAAGACGGAGAAATGGAAAAACTCCGTCCTGTAAGATATATAAAAGGAGATGTTAATGGTATAACAGGCTCAAATGGGGTAAAACCCTGCTATACCGAAAGGAAGCCGAATCACAGGAGCGACCTGCTTTTCGGCGTTTGACAGGCTATCACTGCCACGCCATGAGTTTCGCATATATTACGTCTCGTTCAGTTTCAACCGCCTTCGGATTACTCCAACCACAGACGAATTGTCCTTTTCAGCCAGCTTTTTAAGCTTTTCATATTCGGAATTTGTTAAAACCAACGACACACGTTTTCTGGAAGCAATATACTTCTTCTGGGCTTTCTTCGCCGCTGCCGTCTTCGACACTGGTACTTCCCCGCCTTTCTAAAATCCATAGTTCACATAAACGGATAATCTAATTATACACTATCTGCTGTTTGCTGTCACACTCTGTAACATCAACGGGATAGTCTCTGCAAATCACGCTCCCTTTTCCCAAGTGTCTTCAAATTCACCTCTGTGAATCCAGCGTACACCTGTTACATAATTTTCTCTGTCCATACAGCATCTGTTGTATGAGCAGTCTGCACAAGGCGAATATTTTGAATCAGGCGTAGTCGCATGACAAAGGTCTTTCATCAGCTTTTCAATTTCATCAACAGCTGTTTTCAGCACACTTCTTTCTTCGAGAAAAGCAACAGAGTGAAAACACCCACAACAAATAGCGATGATGCCGAAGCGGCTGCTATTTGCCAAGTGCTTTTTTCACCATCTTCAATTAGCTCCTTCTGAATCGCTGTTGTATCATAATTCTCATCATCTGTCAGAATTACTTTTTCACCGTCAGAAAGTTTGTCCAATTGACATTGAATCAGAACTGCTTGTTCCGGCTGTCTGGAAAACATCTCTTTTGATACATCAGCCGTTACCGTTTCATCTGGACTTATCCGTACTTCTGCCTGATAGGTAGTTTTGTCTTTTGTCGCCTTTTCCACATAACTGATTCCGGAATCAATTTTTGTTCTGGTTTCAGTCACAGTCACATCGAAAAGTCTGTTCATCAAAAGAGGGGACAAAAGTACAATAAGGCACATCACCAGAACTGTAGTTATGTTTATAGCAGTCATAATTATCTTGTTTTTTCCCACTAAGTCCATCAATGGACACATGAGTATCACAACAAGAATCGAACAAAAAATAAAGAACATAAAAATTACCAGCTGCAATCCAGCGACAGTACCCATACTACTTTCCCTTTCTTAGCAGTTCACCAAATTTTCGTTGATGAACTTCGTGATTTCCGTGTTATCCTGCATACAGGACAAACGCAGTCCGACTGTCGGATTGTTGCGACACTCGCAACTTTTTCCAGCTTTCAAATAGAACCACCAGATTCGTTCTGTTGCTCCCACAGCGTCCTTATAATCATCAACACTGCAACAGCTGAGTTCATTCATCTGGAGCAGGTTGACAGCTCTGTGAAGCACTTCTGTGCCGTTTACTGTTTCTCTCCTGAAAAGGCATCGGTGCAAAACGGTTCTTCTGGACGCTTTGCTGACTACCAGCACCGCATCTTTCCATTCGCCGTTGCTCTTATAAGAGCCTTCATAAACGGCATATGGTGCAGTTTGGGGAATCAATCCATTTCCCCATAAGACTTCTTTGACCTCATCAGCGTATTTCAGCTGATTCAGTTGGACTTTTCTCTCCAGACGAATCCAGTAATAATTATCAGCCACGTTTCTTCACCTCTGCTTTTTCAGGAAATGACGAATGACTGCTGCCGTACTTTTTCAGGCAACGTGTATGCGAAAGCTTTTGCATAGCCGTCAAACAGCTGTATAATTGCAATAGTTTCTCCGCATTGAAAGCGAGGAACTTCCTGCTCTCTCCGTCTCCGTGCTGTCAGCATGATTGCTCCTGCTTCGAGGGACAGCTTGCCGTTTTCGCTCATCAACTCAAATGGAAAGCCATCAATTTTGCACTTCATGCCTACATGAAAATCATACTTTTCGTAGTCCTTGACAGGTGTAGCCATGTCAATCATCAGCTGCGGCATCTGAATAGCTTCCAAAATGTTGATTTCTTCCATGATTCCTCTCTCCTTTATGCAGTGAGCCGACTGTTAATTGTCGTATACTCTCTTATCCCACGCTTCATAAGCGTCCTCTTTTGAAGGATATTGTCTTCTGGGCTGGCTCAACCCACATTGAGTACAATAAATCCCGTACCAATGTTTATCCAGCTCTGCACTGCCATAGCTGCCCAGAGTATTGTATTTTCCTTGCTTTAATCTCGCTTTACCACCGCAGCAAGGACAGGGCTTAATGGCACTTTTGCTCATGCTAACGCCCCCTTATGTCACGTTCCAGAATTTCGATTCATCATCATTTTCTTCGCTATACTTCTCATCAATGTTGTCAATGTTGTAAATGTCAACTTTCCCCCAAATCATTGTTGTACAATCATTCTGGTCGATGATAGCTTCGATGTTGATTTTCTTGAATCTCCCTTCTTCGCCTTCTTCACTGATACAGTAGTGGCTACCGTCCTTGTACTGCACCCACAGCAAATCGTCTGTACGCTGCCCGATTTCGATTGCATATCTAATGCCATCAATGATGTCAGCAACGTCATGCAGGGCTTCTTTTCTGTTTTCCCATACCTCAAAAATCTGTCCACCCTTTGTTGTGAATGCTCTCATTTTTCCTCGCCCCTCTATCTATACCTTACATTATCTATTATACAGTATCTAGCAGTAGATATATTGCAGTTTATTTTTCTGGTTTGTAAACCTTTTGTGAAAGCAAAAATCATACCGCCGGTTCTGCTTCCAGAACGGGAGCATTTTCCATAATCCACCTTGCGAAGCCATCAGCTCCACCTACCGCATCATATTCCGCTTTTGTCAATTTGACATTCACAGTAATCATTACCGGTACTTCATCACGCACAACAGGCTGTTTTTCAGATTGGTTATCTGCCGCCTTCAAACCTTTTTCCATTCCTTGTTTTGCAAGAGCATCTGCTTTTTCATTAAGTCTGTCACTGGAGTGAGCCTTGACTTTAACAAACTGAATCGGCAGATATTGTCTTGCCTTCGCCACTCTGTCCCGATAATCCTGTGTTGCCACCTTTTTTGCTTTCCATTCGCCATCAGCCCACTTCTGTAATCCTTCATAGTCATGGTATACAGTTACAGAATCTACATCACGACTGCTCTGATTGATTTTGAACAGCAGCCGGAGAGCTTCCAGTACGCCATAGATTTCTCCGGCAACATTACGGATTCCGTCAGCATCTTCGCCGTAAAAAGAAAGTTCCTGAACCGGATTAAATCCGAAGGGAGTTTCTTGCAGAATAACTGCACCAGCTCCCCAGATGCCATTCTTATACGAACCATCAGAATAAATTGCGTATTTCATATCGCTACTCCTTTACCACATCATTTCCAGCACTCTGATTGATTTACTCCGAAGTTGTTCCTCGGTGTATCGGTTATGGTTATAACCCTTCGCCAGAATGTCCTGAATCAAAGATTCCTTGTATGCTCTTGTCCGTTCTCTTTCCAGCTGAATCTTCTCAGCTTCTTCCTTGTGTCTTTTCTCCATATGTGCGAAATAGATTTCTTTTTCCTGCGGTGTCATTCCGGCAGTCACTTCGTTCAGTCCCATAAGCCTTCTCCTCTCTGCTTTTCAGTCAATATGCACGGCTTTTGATTTACTTTCTTGTAAACTTTCCAATCATTGTCCATCTTCCGTTGCGATATTCTTGAAGAATATCCAGTCCAAAAACTTTTTTACTAACGACCTTCTTAATCAGTTCTTCTTTTGAATCGCTGTAAACACTGTTTGCAATCTGACCGCAAGCTCTAAATCTCTTTGTTATTGTAATGCTCTCATTTCTTCCAATAACTGAATCGTGATTAACTTTCATTTTTAATTACATTCCTTTCGGTCGTATGTGTTTCTTACACTATATATTATACTATATCTACCGGTAGATATATAGCAGATTTACTGAAATATCTTGAAATAAACTGTAAACAAAATAAAGGCTCTGCTCGAAAGCAAAACCTTTATTCGTGTATTGATTCAGTTATCGTGTTATGTCATCTTTATGGGGAGTTTTTTCTCCAGCTGCTTTCATAAGAGATTGAAAGTGTTTTTTATCGGATACCGGTTCTTGCAAAAGAGCTTGCATCAGTTGTTCCGGCTGTTTCAAAAATGTTTCTACATTCATATACAGCACCTTATCTTCCGGAGTGGTTGCCTGAAACGGATTAAACGCACTTTTACCCTGATACAGCACAATCTTATTTTGGATTTCTGCACCGGTTTCCTTTTCAAACGCCTCACAAAGCTGCTTGTTTGTTAAATGTCGTACCTGCTTCTCGGTCTGCTTATCAGACAGTTTTACCTCTACAGCACAAGCTGTCCGGCGTTCAAGGTCAGCAAAAAACACATCAAATTCACCAACGTATGTTTTCGGTTCATACTTTGATGCAACTACACTGCCGCCTATTTCCTTTGCGGACTGTATCGCCTGATACAACACAATGTCTTCCAGAACGTGACCACTAATATCCTGCTCCAGTTTATCCAGAATTTCCTTCTGTTCCACCATAGAATATTCACCGTTGCGGAATACATCTGTGTTAAGCAATGCCTCTGCCTCATCTTTCGCTTGACTGTATCGCATTCCGGACTGTGTGAAAAGATAGCTCGGTTCGCCGCTTTTTTCCGGCAATTCGTATAACACGTCCATTTCTTTTAGAAAATGAATGATAGCCTGTACACACTCTGGGTCTACCGGTATTGGATTTTCTTTGATGTGTAAAGCAATCCGGATTCTATCTGTCAAGTCTTCTCTTGCTTTGATAGAGGCTTCATCATTACCAGAAGGGTAAAGCAGCTCTGGGTCTGCACTGCCTGACTTTGTGAGAAGGTCAGCCAACGAGCCAATATCATGTGACTTAAAGTCACTGTTGATGATACTTGCTAAGAACTGTCGGTTGTTGTATTCCAGCACTTTGTTGATATAGGACGGTAAATCGCCTCTGCGAACAGCACCGTCCAGAATGCCATTATTTCGTCCTTGATTCCATCTTTCAAGGCTGTGCGTGATATTAAACACAATCGCTGAATTGGAATACTCTCCAGTTTGTTCTTTATTATAGAATACGCCCTCTGGAGACAGTGTGCCACCATATCGGATATAATCCATAATTCCTGTTCCTAAAAGTTCATGCTGCTCTCGGAAAGGAATATACGTTGTGTGAATGAAATGCACCCTGTCGTATAACTCGTCTTTTCTTGCAAGTGCGAATCCTAATGAATCTGTTCCGGCAAGTATAATCTTTTTACCCTCAGCCGCATAATTATCTGACAGCACGCTGGCTGTACTGATAAAATTTTGTGCCTTTGTTGCTTCGTCTACAAAAATATACTTACTGTCCGGATAAGCTTCTATCATTTTTCGTATCTGCATGACAGAGCTTCCACTTTCACAGTGTAAGAGCAGGCACTTGTCATAATCTCCGATACGCTCTATTTCTTGTAGCATCATCGTGGTCTTGCCTGTTCTCCGTAAACCATATAAGCAGCAAACCTTCCGGTCATTTGGTGCATTCAAATAATCACGCAGCTGACTGGCGATAAATCGCTCTTTGTCAATTCCGGTCAAAGTGTTTTCTATATGCGTTTTCAACGATTCCCCATGGTAAATCGTCATTTCATAATTGCTCACAATACTTTCTCCTTTCCACGTTTTAATTGCTGATAGTATATCATATTTATCGAAATATAGGAACAGGCTCTGCCAAACAGCAAAGCCTGCATGAAGCTTTTATTTTTGTACTTCCAGTCTTTTCAGTAAAATAAGAATGAGTGCATTTGTTTCTTCCTCATCGAGATAATAAATCGTTCCTTGACAGTTTGGAGCATCTTGCACCTTTTCTTCCAAAGAATCCAGATGTGTACGCAAGAATTGTTCCTGTGTACTTTCTTTATTATCCCACGCCTGCTGAACAATCTCCTTTAACAGCGAAATATGTTCAGCCATAACGCAAAGACGAAATTTTCGCCGGAGCATACTTCTCCCCCTTTTATGCTATTGACGAATCATAAGGTTTAGAAGCCTCGGCTCTTGCGGAGCAGGAACTCCTCATTCAACCGCTTTGAAGAATCAGAACCGAATCCTTCAAGAGCATCATAACTCTGTTCTTCCTCAACAATTTCCGAATCCAGATTCCGCAGCTCATTATACGCTCTTGTCATATCGTCTATCGCATCTTTGATTTTCATAAAAATCTGCGTATTTTTACTTTCATCTTCCGGATTCTTGATTGACTGTGCCTGCATCTGAATGTCCTTGGTCTTATCTGCCAGCACAGAAACGTATTCTTCCTTCTTTCGTTCAATTTCCCTCTGTGTCATACTTTGCTCTCCTTTAGTTTATTTTAATTTATTTGTGCCTGCGGTATGTATCGCAATTCCGTTTTATCCCAGTGCCAGCATTCACATTCTGCCGGATACTTATTGTGATAATGTGCAACAGCAAATTGCTCAATCGCAGAATGCACTTTGCTGTCTGGAACAGTATATAAAATTGCAAGCCGGTAAGTACCGGTGCTATCCCATACAAAAACCGTCACACACCTGTTGTGTGGCTTTGCAACGTGCTTATCAGCTCCAACAATTTCAAAATGCCATCTTTTGCAATCTCGAACGATGCTTATACCATTTTCTGTTGTCACACAATAGCCGTATTGTTTGGGCAAATTTTCAAAGATACGCTGAAATCGTTTACTTTGCTGCTTTACTATGTCGCTCATTACAGCACTCCGTTCAGAGCTGATACGGTATCGCCATCTGCAACGGTAAGCCCTGCTTCCTCAATCAGTTCTTCTGGTGTCTTATCCTTCGCTTCCTGCTCCGCACGCTCCAGAACCTGCTTGCATTCCTTTGCAAGGTCAACTTCCTGCTTCAAGCGGAGATTGCCTTTATTGTCCGCATGGTACAATCCCTGCTTGTAATGAAATTCACTGCATTCCATACAGAGCAGGAACGTTCTTGTCATACTGGAATATGCCATACCGCTTACATTGCCCAAATTTTTGTCCGCAAGTTCCTCTGCAACCTTCGACATCACTTCCGGCTTACAGGTCACAGAGAGAACCACAGCCCCTTCACTGGGAGAAAAGACTTCCAGCTTCACAGCATTCTCACAGTGATACAGAGCAAGGTATCCTTTTACGACCTGCTCCAGACTTCCTTTCGGCAATTTGTCGCCGTCTAAATGCCATACCTTTTCTGTCGTCAGAGGATTGGCTTCTTCGTGAATCTGTACTTTATTTACCATGAAATCTCTCATGCAGTTCTCCTTCCCCAGCCTTTTGGTTTGGTCTGTTCTTCTGCTTCCCATTCGGCAACCAGCTTTTCAATTTTGTCTACATATTTCGCCGGTACAAACACAGCTACTTTATCCTTCTGGAAAAAGCTATAATTGTCCGGATTTTCATAGTATTTCAGCACTTCCAAAGAAGTGCGTACCATACTGCTTTTCAACGGATTGCTACTGTAGATACCTTCCACTGTCTTGCATCTGGAGAGTGCAACATACAACTGCCCATTTGCAAATATCTCCGGTTCAAGATTCATTGCCTCATAGGTCTGCCCCTGAGACTTATGAATCGTAACGGCATAGCCCAGACGCATCGGAAACTGTTCTGCATAACCTTTTTCCTCGCATTCCAGTTTCTTTTTCTTCCGTGTTTTTTCCTTGCCGTCTTTATCCAGCTTCGGTGTGCCGTCCTTGTTCAGGACAATTTCCTGCTCCTCTTTGACAACATATTCGGATTTTGTATATTTCCGGCGTTCCACTCTGACCGGAACATCATTGCCATCTATCTTGACCACGATTTCATCGTCACCGAAAGTGGAAATTATCGTACCCATGCTGCCGTTCTGGTAAGCACCATACACATCATTTACCAGCATGACTACTCTTGCTCCGATTTTATAAACAAACAAATCATCGCATAACCGGTCTTTTTCTGTTGTGTCATTATATTCTGCTTTAGCATATATCTTTGCTCCAGCAAGCTTATCCAAAGCTTCCATGTTCCGCTGATAAGCTGTTGCATTTTTGCCACACAGCCAGATTGCATTCGGATTTTCCTTTGTTGCCATGTGTGTATTGAAATAAGACAAACATGACGCATTTCCTTCTTTGCACAAATCCAATGCAGCACAGAAGTTCTTATCGTCCTGCCGGACAACCTCTGTCAGTTTGCAAAGCTGTACCTGAAACATCTTCCAGTAAGAGGACTGAAAGCAGTAGCCGTCTTGTACACTTTTCTTATAAAACTGTGTCAAATGCGGCTTATCTCCCTGTGGAATGACGGGTGCAAGCTGAAAGAAATCTCCGCAGAACACCATCTGAATCGGCTTTTTGGACTTTGGACGCTTCTCATTTGCAATCGCTACATATTGCATGATTTTGTCAAATACATCAATTCGCACCATACTGATTTCGTCAATCAGAAGTGCATCTGTTTGCTTTAACCATTCCGGCACTTTTTTCGGTTTCTCAAAGTCAAGCGTTGTTTTTAACTTGAACTGAGAATGAAGCGTTGCTCCAGAAATGTTTTGTGCCGCAATTCCTGTAGGTGCTGTCCGTACCAATTCAATACCATGCTCCTTACAATATGCTGTATAGGCACTCACCAAAAAGCTTTTTCCTGTGCCTGCATTGCCTGTAATGAACACATTTTCTCCTGCCTGTAGCTTCTGCATAACCGCCTTCTGTCCTGCATTCAATGCCTTATCATAGTCTGCGTAAGACATTCCCTTCTCGCTCACGTCACATCACCTCTACTTGATTTTCTCAATCTTCTCGATATTGTTCAGCGTAAAACCTTTCCAAGCTCCAGTACCGTAATCTCCAGTCTTCTTAACAGATGCCGGAAGGTCGGATTCCTCTGTTACAAACCTCATCAGAATGTGATACATTCCATCTGTCTCGTACTCTCCACTGCCATTTACTGCAACCTGATACACATTGAAGTCCATGCCGTTGGACAATGTAATATGGTATCTGTCGCCCACATTACCATAGAACGAACTCATAGCCACGCAATAATCGCCCAGCTCATTCCGCAGGATTCCTGTACCTGTAACCATATCAGGGAAGCATTCTGCAATTGCGTTCTGGTCTGCCACGCTATCCAGAACATACGGATATTTGTTCTGTGCCTGCTCCACTTTGTATTCCTTTGACGCTGTGGGCTTATCCAGAACTACAATGTTCTCTGCCGGAAAAATCTGTGTTGTGGATTCGCAGCCTGCCTCTTTTTCTTCATCAGACAGAAGGGGCGTTACCCGAACCGTATAAGAAATGCCAGATTCCAGACCGGAAATCACACAAGTACCAAGCCCAAAAGAAAAGTCAAAATACGAATCATACACTGTATTTGACATACCGGACAGATAAATCTCATACGAACGGCTTGCATCTGCGTCCCAGCTGATAAGAATGCTGTTTCCATAAGTGTCTGTTTCAAAATTGTCTGTGGAGAGCTGCAACGGCAGTTCCACAACACTGGATTCCAGAGGTGTTTCTGTAGCTTCGGCAACTTCACTTCTGCTGCTGCCGCTACCACTGCTGTTTCCACCGCCGCCAGAACCGCTTGAAGGATTATACGGAACACCTACTTCCTCAGATGTAAAAGTCACTTCTGTCATGGTGGTCTCTGTCGTCTCTGAGGTTTCTGTCGTTGACAGCTTTGTTGTTGCTGTTGCAACCAGCTCATAATTTGTCGGTGTAGCCACCTTTACCTTTTCATCAGTGACCTTGACATTCAAATCGGAACTCTCCTCGGCTGAATTGTCATTTTTGGAACAGCCAGTTGCAGTTACCATAGCAAATGCCATTACAAATGCCATTACACGCCACATTTTCTTTCTCATATTGAACTCCTTTTCAATTCATTTGTGATTACTTTCGTCTTTTTTATGTTTCGCCAGAAGATATTCAATGAATCCACTGGCGACAAAACACATTAAAATGATACCAATTACCAAAGCGATTGCTCCCGAACTACTCATGCCGCACACCTGCCTTATGATTAGTACGAAATCGGGTCGCCGTAGTTAATCATCTGAATACACTCAATATTTGCAGTCAGATTCAGACCGCTCCAATCAAAGTAGCCGTAATTACCGGTAAAATGTGCTTCTTCCGGCAGATAGCCATCTGCATGGATAAACTCAATCACACTTTTCCCTACACCTGCATAACTGTGATACCGCCTGTCTCCCTTGCTGTCACATATCTTTACTGTAAACTGAATGCCATTCTCCAATGTGACAAGAAATCTGTCCCAACAGTAGCCATACCACGTTCCCATTGCTACGCAATAGTCTCCGTATTCGTCACGCATGATTCCGGTATTGGTCACTACGTCCGGTTCTGCACCATAAATTGCAGAATATGAAGGATTTGCGGTCAGCCCTTTGGCATTTTCAAAGGTAAAGCAGTTTGTCCAGCCATCTTCTTTCGGATAAGTCCAAACAACCTCTACAGTTTCCGTCTTACCGATTACCGGTTCAGATTCAATCATCTGTGCCGAGCTTCCTTGCTCAGATTCACACTGCATCATCTGCGGTGTAATCGTGATAGAATACTCCGCATTTTCTCTCAAACCAGTGATATAGCATACAGAATTTCCTTTGAAGCAGAACGCCATGTTTTCCGCATAACCTGCATCGGTTTCTACATACACATAGTAGTCTCTGCCTGCATCAGCATTCCATGTCAGCTTTAAGCATGACACCGAGATGGTACTCACCTGAATGTTCTGAACTGTCACTTCTCCTTCCAAAATCGGAATAACCTGCACAGGCTCTGCTTCTTCCTGTGCTGGGTCATTGATGACCAGATTTTCTTCCGGCACATATGGCTCTGGAGATTGTACTTCCTGCTCTGTCATCTGAGTTGTCTGCACCATTTCAGAAGTGACCGTTGCAGCTTCTGTTGTAGTAGTCTCTGTTGTAGCAGTTGTTGTCAGCTCTGTAGTGGTCGTAGCTATCGTAGTAGTCTGTGTCGCAACTCTGGTGAGAGATGTTGCCACAGCCACATCATCAGCCGTAGACGCTTTCCGAGTTGTTTTTACCGGTAACTCTCTTTGCAGTGGCAATGTCGTATAACCGCCGCAACCTGCACAAAGCACGCAAACTGCGGTTATCGCAGCAATTACCTTAATGTACTTTCTCTTTTTCTGCATTGGAATCCTCTTTTCTGCCATTCATGTATTCCAGCATTCGTTTCTCCACCAAATCCACAACGTAGTCCGGTGGATTTCTTTTCTGCAAGCACCAGCTCTTTACAGTGTACGAACTGATACCAACTACCTTTGCCATTTCTGTGATGGACAATCCGGATTCTTTCCAAAGGCTCTTTATCTTCAAGCTGTTCTCATTTTTTTCGTTTGTCATTCACTTCTTCTGCCCCTTTCATCGGTGCATCTGCCTCATACACAATGGTGTAAATCAAATACATTGGCGAAAGCCCGAAAGTGTGATTGATAATCGTCACCACTTTTCCGCCGTATTCAGTGATTTTTGCCACCATGTTATTGACTGCCTGCTCCATGTTTCTCAAATCCGAAACTGTGAATTTCATCACCTTAACATATCGTGTCCTCATACGCATTCCTCTCTGCCGCTTTTTTCAATACGCCAAAATGGACGCTTAGTGCAGCATTCCTGCTTTGCCATTTCCATACAAGCAAGTGCAATCTTAGTATCTTTTTGCCATGTGCTTTTTTGAATGGGCATGACATAAAAACATTCCAGAAGCTCCAAAACCTTCTTCCAGCGTTCCGCTTCCGGAATATCTTTTCCCTGTACCGTCTTCCAGCCGCTATGTTCCCATGTGTGATACCACTTTCGCAGCAGCACCTTTCTCACATAGCCACAGCTAATGTAAAGTGCAACTGATTCATCTTCCGGCACACGTTCCCGACCGCCCTTTAGCCAGTCCAAGACTTTTCTCAATCCAATCAGGGTTGCCCTCTGCAATAAGATTGCCTGTTCTTCTTTCCCTTGTATCGGTTCTACAACTGACATCAGACTTCCAGCCTTAGTTTCAATCGCTTTTACGCACCAGCCTGCTTGTACCGGTTCTGCAATCGTCATCAAGTTTCCGGTCTTAGTGTCAATCACCTTTACACACCAGCCTGCACACTTCACACTTTCATTCCAAGCCGCCTCTACATAAATCTCATACCTACTCAGTGTCATTTTCTTTGCAGTCATTCTCCTTGTCTTTCTCAGCAAGCATTTCCGCAAGCTGTTCTTTTGTGTAATTCATAAAGTATTCTTCTTTGGTCATCTGTTACACCTCACTTCGTTTGGTGTTCCGCACCGGACTTTCACCGATACATTTACAGCTGATTCAGCAAAGCTGTTCGTGCTTTTTACACTAGCGGAACATTTGAGGACTGCAACGGAGGCAACAGCCCTCAATGTAAGGTAGATAGTAAGGGCAGTAATCGCCAACGGATTCTGCCCTAGCACAAGAGGAAAAAATTATGTATGCACTGCCAAAATAATTGAAGCAGCACCATAGAGTGCCGGGTTGCAGTATCTCCCTGCTTTCCGACATAGCAACCGGCTGTCACGGTTGACGCTGTGAATTTCACACAAGTTTATGAGAGTTGAACAAGTTTACTTTCTGCCCCAGCCGCTGTTTCCACTGGAATTGCTGTTGGAAGCACTTCTGCCCCAACCATTTCCACCGGAGTTACCAGAGCTGCGTGTCTGGCTTCTGCTTGCACCAGCGTTTGCTGTGTTTGCATTTGCCTGTTCGATACGCTTCACTTCATCAGTGTCGCTGTCCTTTGTGTCGTCCAGCAGGAACAGTGCGTTCAGGCAATACTTTCTCGCATAACTGCTCGCACAACCTGTACACTGGTCTGCACTCATGCCGGTGTGCTGGCATTCCTGTGCAAGAGCTTCTGCTGTAATTTCATCTGTAGTAAACGGATTGATAAAGCGTGCAATTGCCTTGATGTAATAATGTTCTCCTATCTGCACAACTTCATCTTTCATAATCAGCATACAGTGGCACTTCTCCAGATACGGCTTTACTGCTTCCAGAATGCCCTCTGCATTTCTGTAGTTGTACTTGCCGAATTTGTTATACAGATTCTTCGGAGCTTTTAGATTGCACTGAATCCACTGCAATGCACGATACACATAAGACGGCTCAGAGCAAGCACTGTGCTTTTTCGATTCTTCCATTTCAGGAACTTCGGCAGTCTCTGCTTTTGCTGCTGCCTTAGCCGGCTTCTTCTTTGTTTCAGTCTTCTGTACCGGCATCGGTGTCACTTTGCCGTCTTCCACTGCTTCTTCTTTTCTTACTGCGTTTCCATCAAATGTACTGTTCATATCTTTACCTCACGTTTCTTTTCGTTGTACCTGTGCTTTTTCGTTATTTTTTAACAAAAAAGAAAAGGAACAACCTTGTTGGGGATTGTTCCCCTGTCTACCTTACATATACTATTATAGCATATTCGGTATACATTGTCAACCGTTGTCACATAGAAACATTCGTTATTATCTGGATATTTTTTGTGCAATGTATACAACAGCTATACATATCGTTTGATTTTATATCAATTTATTTCCGTTCAGGAAAGCCTAATTTCTTTTTGATATATCTTGCGACCGGCAATCCCTCTTTCTCTGCTGCCTCACGAACTTGATTGTTTTCTTCCGGTGTCAGCACAATTTCAAGTCTAACCCTTGAATCTATATATTTCTTTTGTGCTTTCGTTTCTGCCTCTGTCTTGGGCATTATGTAGGTCTCCTTTCTTTTTTCTATACATAGTGCTTTTTCTGCTGGTGAGGCACTATAGTTGTTATTATACAAAACCTTGATTGCTTTGTCACGTCAGCATTGACGATTCCCATTCTTTTCTTGATTTCAGTGCTTCTGTTTCCGAGAAAAACACAGTCGTTCCAATATCGGAGAATGGCACAACGAGAGAGAAATCAAACACATCGCTGTGAACCAGATATAAAATACTGTAATCCGGCTTGTTTGCAATCCGTACTTTGACAACTTTGCACGGATATACTTCTCTGGCATTCTTGTCTTTGATGATGACATAAACCGTGTCGCCAGCTTTACATGGCGGCTCATATTTTGTTGAGGTCATATTATCACCTCTTTTTCTCATTGTCTTTTTTTCTGTCAAGAATCTGGCAAACTTTTGCTGCGACTTCGCTTGAATCAAACTTTGCAACAATAAGCAAATCAGAAGCTTCTTGGGGCACATATAAAAACTCATGGTATTTTAGGCTAAGCCCTACATAGTATGCGTTTTCTTCTGTGCCATCGACAAGTTCCGGACAAAAAGCATCGTGCATTCTTTCTACCTTTAGCACAGCGTCTATTTTTTCCGCAACCTGCTCTGCTCTTTCTTTGGACAAGAAATAGTTGCTGTTCCGGAACAGTCTTGTCCCGATTGTTTCTGTGATGTCATAGCAACTTCTTCCTGTCGGCTCATTGCATTGAATGACATTTACACCATAGTCTCCAAGCTGGATATACCAGAACGGCTCTCCAGCACCAACACGTTGAATATCCGGTTCATCTTCAATCTCCTGCAAACGCTTTATTTCTTCTTGCAACTTGGCAATCTCATTGTTTGCCTGTTCGATTCTTTCATGTGCTTCCTGCATTGTCATACCGCATTCTCCTTACTTGAAAATTGTTCCTTTGCACACCTGCGAATTGTCGGTTATTTCGATGGTGCTGGTTTCTCCCAGTTCTATCACAACAGAAGCTGATTCACCGCCAAACGGCACAATGCCTTTGAAGTTATCACAGTAAATCTTTCCGTCTTTCAGAACGCCGACATTTCCACGACCATCATGAATTGTACAGCCGTCACGCAGTGTTCGGGTATAGGCGTATCTGCCAACGTAGTTCGGAATATACTTCTCGCTTTTGTACTCCGGATATTTTTCTGTCAGCTCTTGATACATCTCCGGTGCGATTTCCTGCATTTCCTTCAAAATATCAGCCACATATTCAAGATAATATTTTTCTAAGCTTTCTCCAAATATATTTCGTGGTGAATATGAAAGAATGGCGTTTAGCAGCTGTATATTCATATCGACAATTGGAATACAAAATTCCGATGTCCCGATGTTACTCCATAACACATATCCGGACACCACTTCTCTGGGAGAATCATTTTCCTTTGCTTTTCTTGCCCTCACATAACCGCCATTAAACCAATAGTAGTCTCCAACTATCGCAAATTTGTTATGGATAGGGCTTTTCAGCTTCGCATATGTTTCATCGCCTGTGTATTTCTGACGGAATGCTCCATACTTCTTTGCTCGGCTAGTGTAGCCTTTTTCCGTGGTTACTGTTCCGTTAGGGCATTTAATGCCCAGTCTTCTTATACATAGGCACTTTCCCTCTTTGTAAAGAGAACATCTGTCCGGACACTCACAGTAAATTGTGTCGCCTTGTAATGGAACTTCTTTCCCTTTGAATATTGATTTGCCACCGTACAAACCTACACAGATTTTTCCCATAGTTCTCATCTCCTACGCCAAAACAATGCGTTTATATCCGTCCATCTTTTCCGCTTCTTCAAAAGCAATGTCTTCGTATAACACGTTATCTGTACCAGACACTTCCACATAAGCGTTGTCAACGCTAACAGCATACTTACAACAACCATTGTATTGTCGCATTACAACCTCGCAATTTTTCAAGCCGTCCGGAATCTCCTGCAACTGCTGAATCAACTCATTCACAGTCATTTGTTTCATCTCCTAACACGTTTATAACTTCGTACTTGCACCAGAAAAAGTTCTTCTTTTTATATCTTATGATTGCTTTTCTCGCTTCCTCTTTGGAGTAGCAGAAACCGAATCGAACTGTCTGTCCTCTGTTGTCTTCTCCAGAAATAAGATAAATTTCTTCTGGCAACATTCCATTATTCATTTTTCCATGCACCTCTTTTGGAAACTTTGCAGGATTCTGCATAAAGTGAGTATCGTCTGTTGATATATCTATTATACTATATCTACCGGTAGACATATACTGTATTATTTTTCAGAATTAAAAACATTTTGTAAAAGTGAAAGAGCGTCACAACCTTCAAAGGCATGACACTCTTTTCTAAAGCTTACCTCAATTGTTATCGCCACACTTTTCAGCTTGCCACCGGCGAACAATGGCAGATGCCTCTGGAGCTTTCATACCCATTTGCACCGGACAGCAATTATCTGGCACATTTACTGTTCCACGCCACATCGGGCAAGTAGGACAAGTGTTCTGCTGACACATCTCTGCAAATTCTTGCAATGTTACATCTTCCATGCGTATGCTCCCCTCACGATTATTATGAGATTGCCTCACACACATAGTATAGCATATTTACTCAGAAAAGTATGTTCTCAGGCTTTCCGGTGTAATGACACCGAATACGCCAGCAGCATTGTTGGTGTTGGCATAAGCGTCACGGTATGGTTTTTGATTCATAACGATTCGATTCAGTGTCGCTGCACTGTATGTTCCCATTTGGTACAGCACCTTACAGATTTGCTTCTGGTCTTTCTTTTTCAGCTTTTCATCTGTCTTTATTTGCCTTGCCATAATGCCCCACAAGGAGCAACCGCCCAACATACGGAAAGTGTAATGCACTTCTTCTACAGCTACGCCCCAGCTGTGAGCGTACAACCGGTCTGTAAAGCAGGGCGTACCATACTTTATCATGTACCATGCCTGCACATAGTACAGCATAGAGTTCAGCTTGCTGTTTGTCATGCAGATAGTAGGCTCTGCCACTTCTGCTGCCTCTATCAGAAACTTTGCAACGGTCTTTGCCTGATAAGGTTTACGCATTTTCCTCACCTTCCATAATCTCGTAGAACGCACTGCCTTTCATTTCAATGAAACCTTCCGGACAAGTCAGAGGTTTCTCCAGAGTGTGTTCTACACTGCAATAGACTTTTCCGTCAGCCGGAAACAACCGAACGCTTGCCTGCAAAATCGTTTCTTCAAAGAAGAACGGCACAAATGGCTTGTATACTCTGCAAACTCCAAGGGTTTTCAGCTCCTTGCCGAGAGAACTTGTCTTCTTGATACCGTAATAAACACTCCCATTGTTTTCGACTGTTTTCTTCATGAAATTGTCGTCAGGCATATCCGGACATTTCTTGATGTAGAGAATATTTCCTTTCCAAAGAGCAGGTGATGGAATGTTATGATTGCTCATAAACGCCCTGACTTTTTCGGCTTGCTTATCAGATTCGTTCCAGTAGGTCATGCACTCTGCAAACCTTCTGCTCTGTGATGTGATTTCGTAAAACTGTTCCATTTCAATCCTGCTCCTTTGGTTGATAATTCAATCCCAGTAATGTGTTTCTTCGGAATAGACACACTTTTCAATTTGGCTTTCGCATCGTGGAATTTCATCATATGACAACTCTCCCAGATAAGACAGCATAGCCTCTGCTTCTTCTCTGGAATTTATCTGATGTGTCAGCTGACGAGCTGGACGATACACTCCCAGTGTTATAACATACGGATATTTCTGCTGTCCGTAGTTGTCAAGCGTAAATTCACCATGCCACCCCTCTTTGCTTTTGAAAAACCAGAACGTTCCTCTGATAGCTTCTTTGGCTGGCAAATCTTCTTTTCTTTCAGCATCGACATTTATCATGCCTTTCCATATGTTGCCGTCCGGCAGTTGATACTGCAAATGAAATTTTCTCTGATAATATCCCATCACTGCACCGTCCCTTCCTTTGACGTGACCGTTTCTTTCTGCATTCCGTATGTAATCATATATCATCATCGCACTCCATTTCATCGTAATCACCATCGCAAAAGCATATCTCCATTGCTTTTCTTACTTCTCCAACGATGTCCCGAACAAAATTGTAAAAGCCTTTGCTGAACTGTCCATCAACGAACAGCTGTGGCATAGATGTCAGCCTTGGCTCTTTCTCATCATTCGCCCAGATATATTCCATCGAAAAATTCGCTCCATACTCATCTGCCTGTATAAATGATTGGATTTGAAACCGTCCTGCCTGCAAACAGAAAATATCTGCCGTAACAGCATTCTTATGCAGGTCTTCGTGCAGAGAAATGTCCATCGTTGCGGAAACGCCTTTGCCATTCTCTTTGTTCTTGTGATAAAAGCCACAAACAGCATCGCCTTTCTGCACAAGCAATTCTCCGTATTTTGTTTTGTGTCCCATGTGCAGTCGTATCGTGTTTTCGTCAAGCATTTCTGTGTCAAGAATCATCGTGTCATCAAGCGAATGCGTAAGAAAATGCTGCGTACTAAAATCACTTGCTTTCATATCATCAATCATTTTGAAAAACGCATCTCTTTGTTCGTCTGAATAGTTTTGCATCACACACACTTCCTTTTCTGACATATTACATTGCTTCCAGATAATCTGATTCAAAATACGCATCAGACACCTTACCTTTGGTGATTGTTTTTGCAACCGCCTTCATGAATTTCTCTCTGTCTGGAATCACAATACTATATTGCTCGTTTGTTCTCACATTCCAGAGGATTCCTTTATTCAGCCCAAACGCAACCATGTAGCAAGCACATTGCAAGAAATGCTCATGCGTCAATTCTTCTACGAATTTCAGCTCATAGATAGTATTGTTCTTGATAACATCTGGTCTACCGGCAATCTCATACACATTGTCCGAATCGTCCATAAACTGCATGGAAAAGTCTTCCTGCACTTCTTCCTTGCCAGTGAACTCTGTTCGCAGTCTATCGTGAATCAGCTTAATCTGTTCTTCTGTGATAAACGGCGGTTTTACCTGATGGTAATAGCGGTTCTGGTATGTTTCATACGCTGTCAAAAAAAGCACTTTTTCTTCCATAGTTGCATCTTTTTTGAGATTCAGAGGCGGTCTGTCATCAGCAATGTCCATTGCATACTTAATCTGTGAATCAATGTCATAATTTTCAAAAAAACTTGCTTCCTGATAGATACCGATACACGGTGACAAGTCAATCATGTAATCTTCCGAATCTATATCAATAATAGATTCATCTGGTCTTGCCTTTTTCCTTCTGCGAATCAGCTGGAAACACGCTTCCACATCTTCCTTATACTTGAAATCAAACATTCCACTCACCTGAAAAGGTCGCTCATACTTCCCATTCAAAGGAAACGGTGTAGCGATGACGCTATCTTCCAAAAGGTCGGAACGTGATGTTTTCACAACAATGATTCTCTCTTTGCCTCGGCTCATGGCTACGCAGAAAATGTTCCGTAAAATCTCATATTTTACGTCCGGACAATTCGCTCTCACGCTCCAGTAAGACAACGCATAGTCAAAAACTACACAGATTTTTCTTTCCAGTCCTTTGCTGCTGTCAAATGTAGTAAAAATTGCTGTAGACTTATCCGGAATTGTTCTTTTGCTGCTGTCATCATCAGAGATGCTGGCATAAACCGTCTTCTTATTGAATTTGTCCGGATAATCGTCTTCCAAGTTGTTCAGAACCTTTGACATTTTTCCCCTTCTTGAACCCAAGCACAAAATATCCGAAGTTTTTTGCTTTGCAAGAAAAGCGGTCACCTCGTCCAAGTCCATCACTTCTACGGAACATTTCTGATTCACACCAGTGATTTGTTTTCCCCAGATTCCACCAAGACGGTTTGCCAGTTCTGCATTAAGACGAAAGCATTTTGTAAATGTGACCGTTGCATAGCTGCCAAGAAACTGATTGATAAAAACCGGCACATTTAATGTGGTTTTATCATAAATTTTCTGTTTCATATCACCAACGGCAACAATCTGTATTACCGGATTGCTTTTCTTGATACACTCCAGCATCTCCGCAATCTCCTGCTCAATATCCTGATATTCGTCAATCACCAGCAGGTCATACTTTGGCATTCTGATTCTCTCTTTGTTCTTCAAGAACGTCTGAATCAAATCCGAAATTCCAGCTGAAAGGTGTGCTTTTTCCAAACACATAGAAGCGAATCCATGATAGTTTGTAACTGTCACATTTCTTGCTCTGATTTTTTCTTTTGCATCAACCTTCAAAAGTGTGTTGTAGGTCAAATACAGTACATTCTTTTCCGGCACTTCATTACAAAGTACCTGAATTGTTGTGGTCTTTCCACTACCGATGCACGCATCTACCAACACATTCTTTCCTGTCTTTGCAAGTGCAATCATCGACTGCTGTTCTTCTGAAAGGTCTGATAGCTGCATAACCGGTGTAGGTGTCCATTTTTCAAACCTACCATCTTCCTCACCGTAGTAATACCATTGCTTTCTTTCTGCATTCCATCTTGCTCCCAGTGCTTTTGCTTCGTCTTTTTCCGCATATGGTACTCGAAGAAAATGAATCGTATTTCCAATTGACATATGCCTCTCACCTTCCCTTTCAGAGTTTTCCTTACTCTCTTATTATATAATATCTACCGGTAGATATATTGTAATTTACTTTTCTAATTCGTAAATCTTTTGTAAATACGAAAGAGTGGAATATTTCTCAAACTACCCCACTCTTTATTGATTCTTATTTGCTCTCAAAGTGCTTTGTCAGCAGTTCTGAGACAAGACTGTCCCATTCCTTTTCGGAATAGTTCACACTGTACTTTTCAGCAAAACTACTATAGAGCTTGTTTCTTACAGGTTTCCTCGGCTGCTCCAGAACCGGCAGGAAATCTTCGTAACTTGTCACTTCATGCTCCTGCGTGATGCGTTCCATAGCCTTAGCCATAGCACGGTTCACTTTCTTCCCTGTCTGCTGCACAAACTCATACACAGCGTCCTGCTCATTTGTAGAGAAGCCACAAAAAATTTCTGCGGTGTCGGTATGCAGTTTGTCTTCGTCAATCAGCTTTTTCAGGTCGTCCGTCAAATCCAGAATCTTAATGTAACGATACAAAGACTTCTTGGAAATACCGAACTTGTCTGCAATCTCCTGTACCGTCATGTCAATATCCTGTCGCATTCCCATATACCGTGCATAAATTTTCGCATATTCTGTTGGAAGCAGCTTAGACCGCTGAATATTACACTCTGCAACATACTTTACCGCATCGTCATCTGTGATTTCCCGAACCACACACGGCACGGTCAGCATCTCCAGCTGCTGTGCAGCAATATATCTGTGATGTCCGGAAATAATCTGGTAATCAGCTCCAACCTTGCGAACAATAAGCGGTGTCACAATGCCAATATCAGCAGCTGACAATTTAATCTGAGCAACCTTATCATCGGAAATCCGGAACGGCTGGCTCTTACCCACTTTATCTGTAAACGGTACAATATGATTCAGTTCAATATACTGTACTGTTTCCTTATCCTTGCCCCACACATTGGCATACGCCTGCTCCAGAGCTTCCGGAACAGGCGTTTCAATCTCCTGTTCCTTTCTTGCCTGCTTCATTGCATTCAAATTGATTTTACCCATGTTTCGTCTCTCCTTTTCTCTGTGCTTACTCCTCGATGCGATTCAGAATTTCTTCTGACACTCTGGTGAAAGCAACACCCATGCTGCTGTTCTTATCATCAACACAGCACTTCTGATTCAGAACTGCCGTTTCACTCTGAGCAGGGCAGAACGGAATCACCGTGTCAAAGGTCAGCTTTTCATATTCTTCACGCACACTGTCCACGATAGAAGAACTTACATTGGTACGGTTGAACTTGTTCAGCAGGATTCCCAGCACACGCAGATTCTTGTTGGTGCTGTTGTTGATAGATGTCACCTTGTTCAGCATCTTTTCCAGTCCGTCAAAGCTGAATACGCCGCATTCTACCGGAATCACGATATAATCGCTGGCGTTCATTGCATTGGAAACGAGCAGGTCAAGCAGTGTTCGGCAGTCAAACAGAATGTAGTCATACTGAGCGTACACATCATTCTGTACAGCACGTTTCAGCACATAGTTGCTGTCGCTGTCATTTGCCATGAAAGTAGTGATACCTGTCAGCATCGGTGAAGACGGTACATAGTCAACGCCACTCTCGCTGTGCCGAACAGTATCTGCATAGTCTGTTTCCATGCCTGCGGACAGATTGTAGATTACTTCGGAAATAGTGTACTTACCGTCCTTGATGTAGCCCAAAGCACGGCTTGCATTGCCCTGCTGGTCAAGGTCAATTACCAGAACCTTTTTTCCCTTCTTTGCAAGTCCTCTTGCGATGTTCAGGGTTGCGGTTGTCTTGCCTGCTCCACCTTTCTCAGAGCATACAGAAATAATTTTAGCCATAGTTCTTCTCTCCTTTTGTTGTATTGGTATTTATTCGTTGTTTTTAAGCGTAAAAAATCACGCTACGGTCAGCAAAGGTCGATTCTCAATCGGAGATGCCAGATAGTAGTCTGATTTTGCCAGCACCTCATTGTACGCCTTTTCGCCTTGGAAACTGTCAATAACCGTCTTTTCTTCTGCGGTCATATCCTTGTAGGACTTCTTACCGTAGGACGGTGGCAGCCAGCCACGGTTCTGTGCAGCATAGATGTTGAATCGGTCAATCAGCTCCGGACAAGTGAATGTGATATGCACTGTTCCTTTCTTGTAGAATGTCGCTTGAAAGAATTTGCAGGCAATGTTCTTTGTGATGCCCTGTTCAAAGCTCTTTCTCAGTTCGCTTTCCAGATTGACTTCCGCAGTCATATCACCATCGAAGAAATTCAGGATTCTTTCGATGTCTGCCAGCGTGTTGTATGCTTCGTAAGTACGAGGTTTTCCACTCCAGCTGTCAAAGATGCCATAGCAAGGAAGAATGACTTTCTTTCCGATTTTCCATGCCTTATTCGTTTTCCAGCCGTCATACAGATGGCGGTTCTTCTGGCATTCCGGATAATATGCGTGTTCCTCAGTCAGACGGTCATACATCTGTCCGATTTCTTCTTCAATCCCCACCTTGATTTTTGTGTTCATCTCCGCAAGCAAAGTGCGAATGTTAAACTCTGAAAAATCGTAGTTCGCATAGCTGGAAGTCTGTTCTCTGTACTGCTGTTGCAGTGTGCTTGTCAGCTTACCGACAAACTTCTTGTTGGAAAGCAGAGCCTTCCAGTATTTCAGGCGAACAGCTTTGACATATTTGTTTACCGTCAAATCGTGGTCTCTTTCGTCTTTCAGCTGAATCAAAGGTTTTCTGTATTTCAGTTCGCTTTCGTCAAAAGAACTCTCCAGATATGGTTTCATTCCCTTGTACAGGCGAACCAGCTCCAGACCGGATTTCATTTCAACCTTGTATCTGTTGACAATTGCCTTAATGAAGTCGGCAACTTCAATTTCTTTGCTCTCGTCCGGAACAAATTCTTCATAATGCTCCGTCTGAGCCATGCGGTCAAAAATATCCTGCTCTGTTTCTTTTTCGGGAACAGCCACCTTGATAAGAGCTACCTCAACAGCTGTTTTCTTTTCTGCATTGGTAAACTCCTGCTCCAGATATTCAATGGACGCATCATATTCGTTCAACAGGCGAGCCAGTTCTTTTCTGGTTGCTGTATATGGATTCCGGATAGTTTCTGCATTGAGCAGGCAGACAACAGAACCGCCATGCGTTCTTTGCATCTCCAGAGCTTTCAAGAGGTGTTTATCACCATTGGAGAACGGTGGGTTCATCACAATAAGATTGTACCGTTTGAACGGTTCATAAGTGAGGAAATCGTCTCCCACAATATGAATCCCATCAGCAAAGAATGTCTTCTTTTCTTCTTCAATGGCATTCAGCTGAGCTTCAAGCTCTTCCGGAATCGCAGTATATCCAGTATCTCTGTTATACTGTTTCCACTTCCCAAAGCGATTTTCTGCATTAGGGCAACCGCTGTTCTTGATAATCTCACCCTGCTGACGGTTCAGGCTGTCCTTTCTTTCCTCGGAGAAATTATACCGAAGCACCTGTCGCAGACTGGCATCTGCTTCGATGCAATCAATATCCATGTCATGTCTGACACTCTCGGTTGCCAAAGCAACTTCCCGAAGAATATCACCCTTTCCGGCAGACGGTTCAAGGACAGTCTGCACCATGTTCCAGTCAATTCCTGCCAACATACGCTTCACCAGCGTAGCAGGCGTTGGATAAAATTCATCGTTATCTATGGTCTGAATCAATCTCATGGCAATATCTCCTTATTTTCTGGTTGTGTATTCGTGTACCAGTTTCTCAATTGCAACATAAAGTGCTTTCAGGTCATCATCAGTCATTCCGACTGTTTCGATGCCGTCATCGGTGTACTCGCTCTTGCACACCATAACGTGTCCAACCAGCGGCTGACCGTGTTCCACGAAGCCGTACAGCAATGAAGCGATTCCATTTAACTTGCAACCATTAAAGATGCCCTCATCATCGCATACCAGACAGAGGTTTTTCAGTTCCGGAAACTCTGCCAAGCCGTGTGCTTCGACAATATCAATCGTATCGCAGTCCAAATTCTGATAGTAGAAGTCCAGTCCTGCTTCCTTGTCAAACGGCATTTCTTCACTGACCGTTCCTTTTTCTGTTGCTCTTAAAATCAATACTTTTTCCATTTTTTCATACTCCTCTTTTCTTATGTTGTGTTTCGTTGTGTTGCTGTTTTTTCGTTATTTTTTCTGTAAAAAAAAGCACACTTTGCATATCTTTTATGTGTTCCTTACAGTATCTATTATAGCATATCTACCGGTAGATATATAGTCTTTTTTGCAAAAAAGTTGTGAATGTTTTGTAAAGCTTGCAAAATGCAAAAAGCCCCTGCTTTACTGGTAGAGCAAGGGCATATGTGTTATGACCAGAACAAGTCACTGTCTGCATTGATACATTCTTTTATCAGTTCCACAAAATCCTGAAAACCGCATTCCTGCCTTATCAGATTTCCGAATTTATCATTTACGAATCGAAAACCGTAGACGATATTGTTGTCATAGCTGGAGATTTGGTCATATAGTTCTATACAGGTGCTTTTAGAGATTTCCCCAGCACAATCCGACTGGAGCAGAAAATCTTTTACACCAGACGGCATTTCGCTGGCTTGCAGGATTCTGTCCATGCCTTCGTCCCACTTCTCCAGAGCCTGTTTGCGGTCATCTCCATATGGAATCTCCATAATTTTTATGTACTGCTGCTAAACATTTTTGTCGAACAGTTCAGCTACTTTTGCTCTGAGAAAAAAGAAATTGCTATAGCCGATTTCCATTTCAGATTTCGTCTTTCTGCACTCCAATGTAATTGACATCATTATCTCTCCATTCCCTATTTGCTACTGGATTTTCCGGATTTCCTGCACATAAGTATTGGTGAGGCTCTGCACCTTTTCAGAAAACTCTGCTGCCACACGGCAGCTTTCACTGATGCTGTCATCGTCAGCATCTACCAGCACATTCATTGCGATGTCAATGCACTTACGCAACTCTGTAAGCCGTGTTCTCTTTACCCAGTCAAATATCACAGCCTTATCCAGTCCAACCTCTGAGAGCAGGTTTAGAAGGGGCATATTGGGCTTGCTGACTGTGATACCTGTAATCTGCAATCCCTTTCCTGTACTGTTTGCCTGCTTCTTTGGGACATCGCATACTGCTGTTTCTGCGGTAATATAGCACAGCACAACTTCTGGAGCATCACTTCGGAACACTTTGACTGTTTTGGAACGGTCATACCCCAGCTTCTTTTCTCTTACATCAAGGATAGACACCTTAATGCAATTCCGGATTCCTATGCAATAGAACATATCTCCCAGAATAGATTCCAGTTCGTGTGCAATCGAATGATATTTCACACTCTTGCACTGCTCTGTGAGGAAATATGCTGTTCCAATCAATCCAATTTCATCTGCAATGTTTTCTATCGTTGTTTCTGACAGCATTTTCTTTGCTGTTTCGTAATCTCTGATACTTGTCCACTTATCAAACAGAGAAGAACCTCTGCCTCTGCACGAATAGCCCAGCCGACTTATCAGCTTTTGATTGCATTCCATGCTTTTTGCAAGCTCTCTCATTTCACACACTACCTTTTCTTATAGATTCTATCAGTATCATATCATATCTTACAGCAGATATATTGCAGTTTGTATTGGCATACTGTAAATTTTTCTGGACAATAACTTCAAAAATGCTTGTACATAAAAACTACCCAACCCACACTTGTAGGCTGAGTAGTGATTCTGCTATTCGGTTATGCAGGAATGGGGTCTGCATGGGGATTGCTGTGGCACTCCCATTGATGCCTGCATTTCTTGTTTTCTTTCCAATTGTTTTCTGACTTATAAAACTTCGGGTCAAGCTGATATGCACAGAAAAATCCAGCGGAATACTTTGCTCTGAGCATTCCTTTGGAATCCAGTATCAGTTTATTCCGGATTCCTTTGTGCCAGTGATGATTCCAGCCTTTTTTGTGTCGCTTGCCTTGTTTTTTCTTACGGCAGTATCTCAGACGTTCTTCCGCAAAGCATACTGCATGAGCGAGAATTGCTTCGTGGTAGTTTCGCAAATCAAGCACTCGGAGATTTTCTCTCTCAAAACTGCACAGTTGCTTATTTCTCACGAAGTAAACAGCATCATCATTGTCTGAATTTGGATATGCTGGAGAATACAAGCCGAGGTCAGCCCCTGACATATTCTGTTCTGCTTCCATACGTTTCAATCGCATATCATAATCATTTATGGCAAGATGTGTTCCGTAATGCCCTCGGAGATAACGTGACATATTCCGGATAAACTCCTGCTCTGTTTCGCCGTAAACAATGCTGTTTCTCTCCAGCAATGTTCCAACTTCGTCAAAGGTCAAGCTGCACCAGTAATATGCCATATTTCCACACTCCTTTATGTCAGGCTTGCTGCATAAGCAAAACACAGCTGTTGGTTCTTAAAGATATGTTCGTATGGCACATCGACAACATTGTCTCTTTCATCATGCACCACAAAAGTTGCGGATTCCTTCCCAGTCCGGATTTTAAGAATCGCTCCAATCAGACAATTCGGCAAGCTAGGGCAGCAGCCTTTCTTGTAGTAATACACTCTGTCGCCAACAGAGAACCCTTTATATGTCTTTGTCTCATTCATGATACTCACTCCCTACTGCACTTCCGTATTCATCACACAACGCCAAGCCGTCCTGTAATCCGTCTTCTCTGCCTTTTTTGTAACCAGCATTTTTTCCTGCCTCGTACCCACGGTCATAAGCTTTCTGTTTGCAAATCAGTGTCGCAGCAGTTAATGCAGTCGTACCAACCAGCAGGTACAATACCGTTGCCTTTTTCATGCCAGACACTCCTTTCATTCAACATCGTCTTCCGGTTCAGCCTCTGCCTCTGCATCAGATTCTTCCTCCGCTTTTTCCGGCTGCTCGTCTTCTCCTTCTCCCATTGCCGTCATGTAAGCATTGTACAATCCCTTAGCATTTCCAAAGGATTCTGTTCCGGCTTTCTGTACATTGTTGTACATCTCCAGACCACGCTTAGAAAGCAGAATGCAGGAGATTACCACTCCGATTAAAAAGCCAATAAATCCAGCCAGTAAGTAACCAAAAATGCCCATTATTTTTCCTCGCTTTCTGATAACAAATCATCATGTTTTGTGTTTGGCGGTTCTGAAACCGCTTTTGCGTAATTGTTTTCTATCAGCCACATCTGTACCATTTCTCCGTCTGAAAAGTACAGGTACGCCTGCAAATCACCGTCTGCTGTTTCCTTTTCCTCGTCATATTCCAAATAAAGCGTGTCACCTTTTTGCAGTTTTTCGTCCAGCACCGAAACATCTTCCAACGGTTCAATGCCAATCAAATGTACTGTCCGGTTTTCTTTGTCCACCCGAACTCGAAAGGTGTCAAGTTCTTCTGCACTGATATAGTTTCCTGACACCGCTGTGCTTGCTTCTTTCAGATTATTCGTTATATTTTCCAAATCCTCTTTTTCATTTCCACCAAGGATTCCAGAAAAGATAGTGGATAAATGAATATACTTCACGCCCTTGCCTACGTCCGTCAAGAAACAAAACGCCATGATTCCGACACATGATGCCATCATTACCATATATCCTGTTTTGTTCATGTGTTTTCTCCTATTCTGATAAACGCCTTTGTCAACACAATGGGATATACACGTTTGCCGTTTTCAAATGTCTGCCGGTGAAATTCATACGTTAGAGATTCGCCTTCCAGCCTTAGACACTTCCCATAAGCATAGTCTACAATCTTCTTCGCACAAACAACCGCAATCATCTGATTTGCAAATTCCGGCTCTGTCCCAGACCGCAGCTGGCTTACCAGTCGTTTCCCTTTAATGCCTGCCAATGCAAGCAATTCTTCCAAGGAGACTTCACAACCAATCAGCTGTTCTCTACGTCTTGCAAATGTACAGAAGACCAGTGCAAATGCACTCTTTATTCCAGATAGGGACAATATATTCTCTGCTGACACATTGAAATTGAAATCTGTCAGATTCAGATATGTTCCGTCCTCTTTCCGCATCATCACCGATATGTCCACAAAGTCATACTTCGCTTTTGGTTCGCCGATTTTCGGCATTGCAATCACTGTAAACACTCCCTACACTACCGTCACGCCCTGCAAAAAAGTCCGGTTTCGGCTTTCTGCCGTTGCCGGACTGCAATTGCTCGTATGTCTGTGCTGTATTACAGCTTCGCAACCTTTGTTGCGAAAATCTTGAACGAAAGATGGCTGTTACCGCTGTTATCCACATATTCGTCCACTCCGAACTGACCGCTTACCAGTACGTTGCAGCCGTTGTAGTCATCTTCCTCAATCTCGCACTTATCGAAAGAGCAGAACACTGCCACATTCATGGACGGCTTCCATGAGCCATCTTCACGCTTGCCTGCATTCTTTGTGCAGCGGAGCATTACGCCGTTCTTAATCTCCTTGCACTCGAAGGAACGCAGCTTCCAGTCCATGACCAGATTCTGATTCTGATTTTCGTTGTTCTCGTTGTTTCCATTCTTGTTGAAGTTTGCCATAATTTTTTCCTTTCCGGTGCTTATGCACCTTACGCTCTTTATTCGTTGTGTGGGTAATTTTTCGTTATTTTATGATAAAAAATAACGGTGATTATCTCTCAACCACTGTACTTATTATAGCATATTCGGTATACATTGTCAACCGTTGTGGCGTAGAATATCCGTTATTTACCCCCTTTGTTTTTGTGCAATGTATACAACGGCTATACAGTAACCGGTGCATTGTTGAAAGAATTACTTCTGCACACTGTCAACATTTCCTGTTTCAGCCACTTTTCAAACCCCTTGGGAAGATTGCCGTACAATTCAATGAAATACCACAGCACTGTAGACTTTCCTCGAATTGCGTATCGCTGGCAGAACAACCGCCACTCAACGTCAGTCATGCCCATATCAGACTTAAAGTTATTAAACATTTCACGTTCTTTCATTTTTCTGCTCCTCTCACTTTGGATAAGTGATGATTTATTTCAGTTTATTTGTCTTTATTTTCTTTCTCTTGTCGGATAATCAGAATTACAAATGCGATTACCAACAGGAGAATCAAAATCAAAACCCACTGCCATTTTTTCAGATGCCTTGCAATCTCTGTCACTTCCGTCTTTGTGGTTTGCATATCCGAACCGGTCGCTACTTTTACCGGCTTTTCCGTTTCTGTTGTAGGGGTGGCAATTTCTGCTGTATCAGATGTCTGACCTTCTGTATCAGACTGCTCCTGTTCTGTAGAGGATACCTGCGTTGTGTCCTGAATCACAACGTCCGGAATATCATTTCTATACTTTTGAAGCACTCTTTCCAGACTAAGTACATATGGCTCTTTTTCCGTATTATCTGGTGCAATCTGAATTGCATTCTCATACGGGAGTGCCACTTCTGCACTTGGAATATTATATGTATTCAGATTCGTAACATTGTAACTGCCTGCTTTCATTCGTACCAGATAAGGTTGATTTGCCTTGACCGGAAATTCAAAATAGGTATCTTCGTCCATCAAATGCAACGTCACCAATACGTCAGCTGGAGAATCAATCTCCAGCCAACCAATATTTTCTACCCAACTTGGAATGTTGTCGCCATACTGGTCATCAAGCGTCCCTGCTCGGTCTTTGCTGTACCAGTAGGCATAACTAAGAACAACTGTAGAATATGTGATTTCATCTCTGGTGTAGGTCTGTAAGATGCCGGTTTCTTTGCCTTCCATAAAGTCATCATAGGACGGCTTATACACATATACCTTGTATTGTGTATCATAGAACTCGTTGCCTTCTTTGATGTAAGTATTGAACCACCAATCTTCTGCATAGAACGATTGAAAAGCTTCTTCTGATATTTCCTTATCAGGAGTATTTATCAAGATATAATTGCTGTGCTGCAATTGTTCTTCCAGCTTTTCTGTTTCTTCTCTGTTTTCCGCTTTCACGCCAGCATACTCATTCAAGCCGCCCTGCTTAAACCAGTTGCCATCATCATCAAGCTGATACGATGCAGCCTCTGTTGGCTCTGTCGTCTGCTGTGTGGCACACACTGGAATAGTCGTTATGCTGCTGCCAACCAGTAATGCAGACAGCAGACCTGCAACCCAGAAATACTTTTTCATGCACCTTCTCCTTCACCCAAAATCAAATTGCGGTAATGTGCTTCTCCCATCATGGTTTGACATTCCAGAAATGCTTTTTTGCATCGTGCCTGACGCATATTTGATGTATTCCGGATAAAGCACTCCATCTGTTCAAAGAACTCATATCTGTAGTAAAGAATCTCCAGAATAATTGCCATATCTTCTACTTTCCAGAACCGCATTTCATTTATGCCCTTGATTCCTACATACATCTTACTGTTCCAGATGAAATTCCAAAGGCGATACTGTCGCAGAATTTCTTCTGTTGCATATTCCTTTGCCTTCTCCAGCGTATCGCACCCCAGTACATGACGATACACAAACCACATTAAATAATACCCCTGCCTTTTCTGCATTTCGCTTCGGTAGTATTCTTTATCCTCAGTCAGGCTTCCTGCAAAGTTACTGTCCCGAAAAAGACAGGTCTTTGAGCCGTCTACCGTGTTTGCAAAATCGTAGAGCAGGTTCTTGTCCATTACATCTAAAAATCCCCAAGTCGTATAATTTTTTCCCATAAGTAAATCTTCCCTTGCCTTTCATTCTTCCATTGGATTTGTGTAGTAGTAAACTTCCAGTTTTTCTCTCGCCCTAGTCACTGCCGTATACAGCAGCCGTTTGTCTACCATGCTGTCATTCTCCGGAAGAAAAACCATCACTCTTTTCGCTTCACTTCCCTGCATCTTATGAACAGTGATTGCATACGCCAGCGTAATATCCTTCCGGTGTGAATTTTTGACTACAATTCGCTTGCCCTCAATTTCAATCGTTACTCCCTTACTATTGGCTGATACCACTGTGCCAATATCTCCATTGCAATAGGACTTTGTATTGCGAACCGTCATAATTTTATCGCCCTCATTCAGCTGCTCCTCTCCCTTTCTAAGAAAAGCGTTGATTTGCCGATTCAGGTCGTTGTATGGAGAAATGATTTGTGTATCTTCATCTCTCGTCAGCAGGTCTCCGATTTCCATAAAAGAAATGTGGCGTACTGTAACTCCTCTGCCACATTCCAAAGGCATTCCGGCAAGTGCATTTTTTGCATTGTTCAGAATGTCTGTCCCCTCAGCTTGTCTATGATTGATAGTCAGCCGGTACACTTCCAGCGTCTTCATAAAATCAAAAAATGGTTCTCCATATCCTACCGGATAAAGCTGGTTATGGTCTCCAACAAAAATTATCTTGCTGCTTTTTTCTACTGCACTTAACAAGTCATACATCAGCGATGTATCTACCATGGAGCTTTCATCTACAATAATCAGACGATATGGCAGCAGATTTTTGCTGTTATAAAACACATAATCATCATCTGGAACTTTTCGCAATGCTCCATGAATCGTAGTGGCAGGCATCTTTGTTTTCTCTGCAAGTCGTCTGGCTGCTTTTCCTGTCGGTGCAATCAAAAGCACATTCTTTTTCTTATAGTGCATGGAATAGCACTCAATGATATTCTGTATAACCGTAGTCTTTCCCACGCCTGCACCGCCGGTAATAATGCAAGGCAAACTTGTCCGTAAACTCCAGAGTGTGTCAATTTGTTCCTGTTCCAGCGTACTATCCTTGATTTTGTCGATGTACGCCTGAATTTCATCTTTTGTCAGAAGCTCGTACTCCTGCTGCTTTCTTTCTTCAATATCCTGTCGAACAAATTCTTCTTTTTCTTTCAGCTCATTGTCCCATACCATACCGCTGCCAAAACCATATCCGCTTGCCTGCAAGCACATGATTTTCAAAGAGTACATCAACTGCTCATATGCACCTTCCTGCTCCACCTCATTGAAGTATGACAGATACTCGTCCACTTTATAAGCAATCTTTCTCTTTCTTCTGGCACAGCGAATCACTTCTCTGCCAAGTGCCTGTGTCCGCTCTACTGCTTCTGCATTATCAACCATTTCTTTATGTACCTTGTCTGCATCTGGAAACGGCAAGACGTTATAAATTTCTTCTGCTCTTGTCGATGCAACGTCCCAGTTGTAGCCTTCCTGTTTTAACGTCTGATGTATCTCCAGCTTTCTTCCATATTGCTCTGGATTTACTCCAGCTTTTTCAAGTGCAGCAATATTTTTATCTGTCGGCTCTACGCAGTAGTCCACTACTTTCCTGCCGTCCAGCTCTGCACCAATCGTCATACCGTGAAACAAGTCCGGAATATTGCCGTAAATGCAAATTCTCCTCTTTTCACCCTGTGGAATCACAATTGCAGAACGTATCCGGTCTTTTGGTTCGTATCCTGTCGGCACGACCATTTTCAATACAAAATACCAGTTCATTTATGTATCACTCTTTCACATTTTTCAGGCATTTCCCAGTGCCTTTTTTGCTCTATTTTAATTATACGCAATCCCACATTTTCAAAATGTATAGATGTACATTTATCAAAAAACCACGCAAATCATAATAGCGAAAACTACTGATAATTTGCATGGTATTTTGACTATTTTTTTGTAAAATAAACTGTAATAAATCCAAACACTACAGTTTGTCAACTTCAAATTCCTGCAAGTAGGGAAGGTATACTGTATATGCCTTGTTCATTGCACAATGCACACCATGTTCTCCACGATAAAGAAGCCCTACTTCACGAAAATCACTTTGCAATTCATCTTTGCTTGCAACTGCAATAATGCAGACTGTACCGATGTGATGCAAAAAATAGATAGTTTCCAGACTGTGTGCTTTTGCAACCGCACCGACAATCTCCATATCATCACCCCTCGCTGTCTGTTGCTTCTGTTTCCGTGGTGTCAGCAGGCTGTGCATCTTCTCCTGTTTCAGTTTCAGAGCTGTCCTCTGTTTGCTTTTCTTCTGCCTTCTTTGTCTTAATTTCCTGCTCACCTACCAGCTCTTTCAGCTGAACAATGCTTTCCAGCTGAGGAATCAAAGCATCATCGCTGCCAACCAGAGAGTATTCAAAACGCTCATAATCTGTAGACAGTTTGTTATATGTGGTGACAATCAGAATGCCGTCCTTATAGACAATTCCCTGCTGCAAGTCCTTGTCCTCAAACACCCAGTCATAGTTCATATTGTTGACCGCACCCAAGAACATACTGTCATTAACGCCGTACATGGTAGCAATATCACCGTTTTCATTCAGCACGCCCCATTGCTGAAATTCCTTGTTCTTCGCTTCATTTTCTACGATGATTTCGCCTCTGCTGTCTTTTTCTTCTAATTCTTCATACGGCGTAAATGTAGTTCTCTGACCGTCCTGTGTCAGCTTGCTATAATAAAATTCCTTAATGGTACGTCCAGAAATCAGTGTGTCACTGTCTGCCGGATTCAGAACAACCAAAAGTCTTTCTCTGCTAGTTTGAATCGCAAAGGTGTCATTATTGATTCTGGCATACTCAAACATCTGTGTGGTGATTTCCGGCATCACAGTGTAAGAGGAATTGACATCTGTTTCCTGATATGCCTTACACCAGTCCTTATCACAGTCATACAGCATACGATAGTCATAATATCCACTTGTGATATTCTCCCATGTTCCAGCAACTCCAGAAATACTGTAATCATCTTTTTCATTTCTTGTGATAGTGCAAGTAAGGTTTTCACCATCAGAGAATTTTCCGGTTTGAGAACGATATTGTGACAATATCGTGTCCCAATCTGTTTCTTCCTCATTAAACCACTGAGTATCTTCAATGATAGAATTATCCAGCAAGGTAGAAACAAAATCCTGATAGCCGTCTGTTGTCCAATAGGAGTTCGGGTTTTCAGAACGCACTACACCATTGTTCTGCTTCATGCCGTCCATAACGTCCAGAATCATATTTTTCAAGGTCAGTGTTCGCATCACACCGCCTCTATAATCGTTCTGCTGATTTTCATTATCTGAACCTGCCTGAATTGTCGATACCGGAGCAGCTGATTCTTCCGAAGATTCTTCCTTTTTTGTTCCGCAACCCACTACAGACATACACATTACCAGTGATAATGTCAGTGCTGCAATTTTCTTCATTCTCATATTTTGTCGCCCTTTCTATTCAAAATTCGATAAGAAAAGGGTTGTTTCAGCTTTCGCCAAAACAACCCTAGTTCTTGCCCTAGCTGTTTTTTCGCCGTGGTTTGCTCTTTTAGCCGGAGATAACGCCCAGTCCAACAAGGATAGACTTCAAAGCGGTGCAGGCGATGCCAGCCAGTGCCATGATGATACCCTTTGTCTTTGCTTCCGGCTGGTTCTGCATAAAGGACTGTACCACTTCATACAGACCGTACACAATAAGTGCAACGCCGACAAAACGTGTGATGGTCAGCAGAACACCAATTACCTTACCCATCAGGTCGCCTGCATTACCTCCAGAATTGTTGATGCTGACACTTTCGCCACCAAAACCGCCATCTGCAAATGCAGTTGTGGTGAACATAGATGTTGCGATTGCAGCAGAAGCAGAAGCTGCATAAATGCTCTTTGCCAGTCTGCTTGCTTTCTTCTTGATTGTAACTTCTTTCTTCATTGGAGTTTCTCCCTTTCTGATGTGACACGCTCACTTTGCAAGTCGTGCCAAGTCTTGTTTGCTTATTTTCTCAACTGTGCCTGTTTGGATAACAGACCATTCAGTCGGAATGCGGATATTTTTGCCGTACAGTTTCTCGAACTCGTCCACATTGTATTCAAAGTCCGTTTCCCATATCAGCGTCTTTGGCATCAGAATTTTTTCTCTACCCACAGTACGAATATACTGAAACACCGTCATACCATGAGGCTTGAAAAATCCGATGATAAGAACAATCGCCAGAGGTATAAATGCAATAGAAACATCACCAGCCAGCTTGTAAGTCAGGAAAGCAGCAGCCAACCCAACTGCTACAAATCCAGCTTCCTTAAAGCTGAAATTACCGATGTCTTTTGTTTTATACTTCCGAATGTCTTGTGAAATCTGTACTTCCATAAGCCCTTTGTCCTTTCACTAATGTTATGTAACGCCAAAAAAGAATAGCGTGATTTTCTGAAAAATTATTTTGATAACTTTTTATGAACGATTAAGACAATACTTCCTTCGTTGCAGTTCTTGCAGCACCAAGTACACCAATTTCTGCAATCGGCACAACAATCAGCTGAACCATGTTCTTAATAAGTGTCCATAGCAAATCTAATTGCTCTGCTCCACTCGATGCACCGGAAGCAAGGTCTGTCATCGCCTTGTTCCAGTCTGTAACCGCCAGTCCAAGACCGATTTTGGGGATTATGATAAACGCCATGCCATACAGCGTCATTGCCAATAAGCCTTTTAACCAACGCATCGTGCCGGACGAAAGCCCTGTACCATAAATATCAGCTGCTGCAATTGGAGAAAGACCAATTCTGAACAAAAATTCAATCTTATATCCAATCGCCTTGTACCACCACACAAAAGAGCAAACCAGCGTGACCAGCAAGCAGGCAATCAGCGGAATCAAAAACACCAATAGTGCCAATAATCCCATTGCACCGACAACGTTTTCATTGATTGCCTGTACAGTGGCTTCAACATCTGTTGTGAGAGAATTACCAGCCCACGTCCAATTTCGTACTTTTGAAATGATTGCATTGTGCAATCCAAGAATCCACGACACAATCTTTGAATAGTTCATCAGCACAATCAGAGAAGCAACAAATTTCAAAAACGGTGCTCCAAAAGTTTTCAGTGTGATGTCATTACCTTCAAAGCCGTACCTGCGGTTGATTTCCAATAAGAAATAAATAATTGCAAAGCCAAGACCAATGATTGAAAAATAAGAAAACATCTGATTCATAATGTCACTGCCACTAAACCACTCTGACTTAAACATCAGCTGGTTGTACGCAATACCGTTAGCAATGCCATTTGTCATCTGTCCTGTTGTCGGGTCTTTATCTCCCAAAAGCAGCGTAAACAGGAACTTAATCATACTTCCAATAGCGTCACCAAACATGATAAGATTCCCCCTTTCTACTGTTCATTTTTGAACAGATTTTCGTTGTTGTTATTGCGGTAATATTTCTCCACATCAATGTGCAGCTTTTTCACTTCCTGCACATTTTTCCATCTCTTATGATGTGTCAAATTCAGCTTCTGGCAGATATATGGTGTCACATCACGAATAATGACAATCTCATCATCTCTGCCGTTCTGATTGATGGCACTGATTTCATCTATGCTCATAAGGTCAACTTCTGTAGGTGTATATGAGGTAGAAATTCCGGAATTAGAACTGGAAGTAGATTTCTGACGTATCGTTGTTTTTCCCAGAATCTTCTGTATTTCTTCCTTGTCCTCTTTCAGGATAGAGCCGAGAAAAATCGTGGTATCAACGTTCGCCATAACCGTCTCATGCTCTCCGTCTTTATACATGGTCTTTAACTGCCCAATATCCTGTATAACAACGTGCGAACCAATACGATATTTACGGCTTGTTGAAAGAATTGTCAGGAAATTCGGGATTTCCCCGATGTTCTTAAACTCGTCCAGCAAGAAATTGACATGAATCGGCAGGGAAGGGTCTCCACCTGCATATTCATCTGCATTCCATACGACCATCTTGTCCAAGTCGTTTACCAGTCTTACCAGAGGAGCTTTCAGGACAGAGGTTTTATACGCCTTGCCATTGAACATCACATTGTAGATTTTTGTGCCATTGATATAGTCATTTTCTTCAATGTTTGCTTCTGTGACATTCTCATAAAACTCCTTCGCTTCTTCCTCAGAATCGAAATAGTCAAATACCGGCAATCCCATTTTGTAGCCGATGTGGAATTTTCCTCTTAGCTTACGCTCTCCCAGCTCATACAGTCTTCCGTAGAGCTGCGAATAAAGCATTGCAATCAGGAAGTTGTACGCCTGATGCGACTGCGGAATACCCAGAAACAGATACGATTGCTGTGTGGCAATCTTATCAATATTGATATTCATTTCAGGGTATTTCTCATTTTTTCTCGTAATGTAGTCTACTTCTTTGGTTGAGAAAATCTGTAAGTCAACCGCCGTAGTAATCAAAATGGTGTTGGCTGTTTTCTGCGGTGCAATCAGGAAAGTATCGTAGTATGATTTTGCCTTGTACGGTCTTCCTTCTGCGTCCATCTTTGCAAACCAGTTGTTCATCAACTGTGTCAACGGACTATCTTCATCGCTTTCATCATCGACTTTCGCCATCTGTACCAGTTCCAGTACCTTCTTGAAGCATTTATCCTTTTCCGGAATATCATCATTCTCCAGCACAAAGTAGATAATTGCTGTCAGGAAAGCTTTCTCTGATTTGTCCCAGAACGGGTCAGAACCGCCAGCCTCTTTACCGGCTTTTGCATTCTTCATGTACAGGTCTACCAGAATATCTACCTTTGTTTCTGAGATAGCTCCAGACGAATCATATACATTCAAAAGCGGATTGTAATTGTTGGATAACGTGAAATCCGAGGCATTGAACAGATAAACGTTATAGCCTCTGGAAAGCAGATACGGTGCAAATGACCGGAAAATATCTCCAGAAGGGTCTGTGATAATCATGGAGCAATTTTCCTGCAAGATATTTGGCTTGATATACTTGAAGGTTTTACCTGTACCAGTACCGCCAATAACCAATACATTTGCAGAACGGTTTACTTTTTTATTGTCCAGCGACAATCCCAGCAGCTGCTGGTTATACACGCCGAACAGCATATTATTGTCAATCTGATTTGCAACATCGACCTGTCCTGTCTTCGGAAACTTGCCAGTTTTCTTCGGCTTGCCTCTTGCACCGGCAGATTGATTTTCTTTCAAAGCAAGTGCCTTCATGTTTACTCCTTTCTTAATCCATGAACTTCTTTTTGAACGACTTGAAATCGCTGTTTTTCCCTAGCCGTGCGTTGCCATGTTCATGACCTACTCTGGAGAGTTTCTTTTGCTCTTTGTCCAGATAGATAAACACACCAATGAGTGCTAATATGCCGAATCCAATTAAGAAGTCCATGCCAAAAATCGAACCATATATCGGTGATGTCACAATCTGCATACCGCTTTCCAGTCCCATAAGACCATTCCATAAAGCCGACATACTGCTGATGCTGTCATCTCCAACAGATACAGCATACGAATTACCCAGAACACCTGCTCCAATGCCGACAGCCACGCACACTAACAGAAACATGACAATCTTTTTTACCGGATTGCCATTCGCATTTTTTGGGGTGGCATACTTTGTCTTTGGACGCTTTACCAGTCCCTTGTAGGTTCGCACTTTTGTGCCAGCAAGCGTCATCTCTGGCATATCTGTTTCCGGCTCTGCATTCGGCTGTTCTTTTCCCAGCATATGTAGGAAGAAGCGAATACCGTTGATTACAACACTTCTGCGTTCTTCTTCGGCTTTTATCTGTTCTTCACTTTTCACAGCAGCGTATTTTGCACTTTCCTTGTCCGGAAACACCTTTGATTCTTCCGGCAAGTCTTCCGCTGGAGTTTCTTCTTGCTGCATCTCCGGAGCAGGTCGATTCCTTCCAGTGTCTACGCCGTTGCTTTCCAACTGTGAGTAAAATTCCTCATTACTGAGTGAAGGCTCATCATCGTCATCATAGGCATTCTCGTAACCGTCTCCCAGTTCACCAACACCATATGCCTGATAAATTTCCTTCTCCTCAGTTTCCTCTGTTGCTGTTCCTGCTGCCTCAGCAGCTGTGCTTTCTTCCTGTGCCGATTCGTCCGGATTATCAGGTGGAATCCCATTTCCAAAAATCGAACCGGCTTTTGACATATCCAGTTTATTCATCAGTCTTTCACCACTCGTTTGTATTCTTCCACGTCAAAATTGTCTGGCTGTATTTTTTCAATTTGCGGCATCACCTTATTGATGATGTAAAGCACCATTTTGTATGTGGAAGTTCTGTCGATTTCGATTGCTTCATAAAGCAGCTCCTCAATCATATTTTCGCTGCCCTTTGCTTCTGGGGAACTGTAGTAAATCCGAAATACATTGTCCTGAAAAGTTGCTTTCCAACGCCCTATGCTGGTTTGACCTTTCAGAACATAATCATAGAAGTACATGAATCCCAATCCCTGTTCGCATTTGCCAACCGGATTTGCTGAATTGCTGGAAATGATACAGCTGTCCGTCATCACCATGTACCTTGAAATAACGCCCATGTCATTTATCCAAAGAGGACTGTCCTTGCTATGAGCCGTATGCACATAAATTTGCGGACTGTCGTTGTAATACTCATAGGACAGCGGAGAACAGATAACCGGATTTTGTATACTTTCGATTTCATTCTCAATTGCCCGAACATCAACCACCTCGTCCGTTACGCCATACAGCTTTCGGATTTTCAACCCGAACATTCTGGTTTCTTCCACTTCTTCCACCAGCATCTTCTCGGAAATGTTGAGATTATTCAGCAAAAGATAGATTAAAAGCACTCTTACTGTGTTTTCACTTTTGCGGTATTTATAGAACATTTCTGCACTTCCTTTGACGTAAATTCGGGGCTTCTCCCTCATTGAAAATATGTAACGCCAAAAAAGAAAACGTCCCTGCTTCCCCGAAGGGAAACAAGAACGCTTTCATGTATAGGAAGTGTAAATTTATGGAATTGTCTTAATGGAAACTAATCTTTGCTTTGTACACCTTACCTTGGTCTGCCGGTCGGTCGATGTTCATAAGCCATGTATAAGTTTTTCCTGCCTTTGTTGTTAGAGCATTATGATTGCTCTCACCGTGGAGATAGATGTTGCCCTTACCGTTGTATGTAGTAAGGTCAATGCACAAAGGAACACCTACTTGCAGAGTACGTCCACATTGCAGCTTAATATCTTCGTCCAACTCTCCCAGATAGATGACGTATGATTCGTCCTTGAACCGGTTCATTGCACTGATAAAGCTGCCAGACCAACCGTCACCTTCCTCTGCTGCATTCAGAACAGATTCCTGAACCCAGCCATAGCCCTTTGTCATGCCATGCCTCAACAGGTCAGCCGGTAGCAAAGAATCTCTGCTCGTCATTACCTGCCAGCCATACTTGGTGCTTACTTCATTGGATAATGAAGAACCAGTTCGATTCACCTTTCCAGCCTTGAAATAGATAAACCTTGCAAAATCCTCACTGTTGCCAGCCGTACAGCTTGCTGAGTATTGGACTGTTTTGGTTTCTCCGGCAACACTAACCGATACTGACCGTCCCTTATCCGCAGTAGACAAGAAACCATGTCCAGTGTGCATCTCACTGTAATGTCCACGACCTACCCACCGTAAAGCGTATTCTACGGTATCCTGCCGTTCCTGAGTAAAGCTTGCTCCATACTTTGTTTTCAGAGCGTCCATGATGTTTTTGACATCTGTGTCGGAGAGTGCTGTAAGCGGATTGATATTCTCGTTATTGCTTCTGTCCTTCCAACTCTTTGTCATATTCAGCTCCAAAGGAACATCAAAGCCATAGCAATCATTCCAGTCCATTGCCATACGATGCAGTGCAAGCACCATATTATCTTCCGTCCAGCCTTCATATTGCTGCAAGAAAGCCTTTGTAGTCGGCTTGCCGGACTTAATCGGGAATAAGTATCTTCCCTTTTTAATGCCACAGTCTACATCGAAAATGTCTCTCAGCATATGTGCTCTCGAAGAAATGCCAGATGCGTCAATTCCATCTGTACCCTCTGCCCATTCCGTGCCGCTGATAATCAAGTTTACGCCTTCCATTCCAGTAACACTGCCTTGTGGGTCTTCCAGAGGCGATTCGCACCCACCGCTTTGACTATATGTCAATGCAGTGGAATAATCGAACTTACTTCTGTCATATTTGCCTTTGATAGCTCCATAGCCATTATCTTTCAGCACAAAGTCATCAGCTCGTGTTTCGGACGACTTCGTGCTATAAATACCGGTCATCGCCATCTGCTCATTCGTTGCAGAGAAAACAACGCCCTGTGAATGTACACAAATATGACCGCCGCAATAGCTGTATTCGTGACCTTGGCACTTACGTTCATAGATTTCTGTTCTTTGCTGTAATGCAACCGCATTACCAGAATATTTAGTTCGATACTGCGTTTTATACCTATTTGCCCATTTTGCATGAGCATAGCAGTAGTCTGGTTGCTCATCTCTATTTGTTGATTGCAAGTCCCATTTACCCCTTTCCTCGGAGTAATATTTGAAAGATATTTTGTTTTGGTCATACAAATATTTCATCAGCTGTGTAAGCCCGACATCATCTTTATACTTATAGACAGTTGTTCCGTCAGTCTCTTGTCTCGCCCATTGCCAATTTGTTATACTTGAATCACATTCCAAAGAAAGCTTTTCATTAAATTTTACATATTCATATATTATGTTCATGCCTGCAATAGCTGGGTCGTCTTGAAAATGATAATATAACATATTATTATACAGATACGCATACTGCATTTCTCTCCGTACAAACACCTGCTTTGTTTGGCTATCTACTTTTTGGGAATCACGAACAGCGAATGCAGGTTTACTGTAACTTGTCTTTCTGAAAGTGTTTTTATCTGCTGAAACCCAATATGTTGAATCAGGTATCTCCACTTTATCATATGCTTTTTTCAATGCCCCTTCGAGAACATCTTCACCACTTTTTTCAGCTTCGCTTTCACTATCTTTCCAGTCGCCCCATACTGACTGCCTTATTGTTGTCCAATCAACTGTAACATCACTTTTTAATGACCAGCAGCCTTCACGCAACTTTGAAACTATTTTCTGATATGTTGCTTCATTGTTTGTAAATCCACTCCATAAACAAAGCTTTTGTACATTATCAGAGGTCATATTGTCCTCTGTCGAAACTGTAATATCAAACCCATTGTTTTCATTCAAGAAATACTTATTGTTTCCTTTTTCCACAAACGGCTCAACCTTGCCATTGGAAGTCATTGCAACCTCGAATTTGCTTGTCACTGGAGAAACACACAATTTTACCTCACTTGCCTGTTTCTGTGTCAAATCCTGCGTCTTATCCGTGCCGCCTTTCAGCACAAATTTGTTGCCAGCATTTTTACCGGTCAGATAATCTGCAACTGGATAATACTCTACTTTCAGCTGTACTTCTTGCTGATGGCTGCATTCAAACAGTGTGGTTGCATAGTTCTGTATCGTCTTGAAACTTACCGTGCCAGAAAGATTCAATGCATCCTTAAAGCTTTCCGGCTGCTCTGTACCATTCCACCATGCAGAAATCGCATCACCTGCCCATTTGAACACACTTTTCACCTTCTCACAGAAATTATCAAAGTTGATTTGTGAAGGTGAACGTCCCAAAATAGAAGTCATACTTGCATCGTCAAAATCGTCCAGCGTGAACTGATACAAAGTATCCGTCATTGAGATAATGTCTTTAATGTTACAGGTATGACCGCTCTCGATTGCTGAATAGCCTGCCAGAGAAGCATTGGTGTAATCATCAAATCCACCAGCGGTATTATCTGTGCTGTAGTCTCCTCGAATACTTGCATCATTTTTGCCGTTGATAAAAGATGCTGACGTGCTGTTTCCTTCTGTACGGACATTGAAAGAATTGGTATTCGCTGAAACTTCCACAATCGTTCTGCCGTCATACCCATCTACCTTTGTCAGATATTCTGCATTATCCGAACTGGAAACAGCTCCATGAAATGGGTTGATATAGAAATAGCCGCTATCCACTTCAAGGTTATCCATATCGCCGACATAGGTACTCATATTTTCATAATTGATACCATACTTTAAGTCGGCTCTATTGTTGTAAAGCTCATCGAAGTTTCTCAATGATGCAATCCATTCGTCCTGTTCATCACCCAGATACTCATACAGCCGGAATGCAACTGTATCTTCATAGGTGTCTGGAGCAAGCACATTATCAATCAGCTTATACGGCAGATTCGCAAACGACTGAATCACAGAGATTGCAACAATTGCAACTGCCAGCTGGCAACTGATACCGAAAATTGCAGCAGCACCAATCAGCACCACTTTGGCAGCGAACGCAGATACTGCTTTTGTCACTGCGGTAAAAGCTTTGCCCAGCTTTGTGTTCGCCAGCTTCTTTTTCCAGTCCAGCTTATTCTTTACGCCGCTTTTCCAACTCTTGAACGACTGGTTCATCTGCTGGACTTTCTGCTTACCGGAATATGCTTTGTTTCGCACTTTAGAAACTTTGCCTGTCTTTTTCGGCTCAACTTTCTTTTTCTGTGCTTTTGCAGACGGCGGTTTGTGAGAACTCCTCAGCTTTCCAACCTTTTCCCTCTGTGTCTTCTTTATCTGCTGCTTTGCTTTTCCTTTTTTATGAGCATTACGAACAGTCGTCACCAGATTCTTGGTGTATTTCTGTGTTCGCTGTACGCCACGCTTAATCGTTTGCAGTTCGCCGATTGTCTGCTGACTTTCCATGTCATCATTCAGCTTCAACAAGCCACTTGCTGCCATTGCCGGCAAGGAAGTGGACATCGTATTTCCAGAAAGAGAAGTCAATGAGGCTTCCTTATTCTTCGTAGCTTGAAAAGCACCCTTCTTATTGATTTCACCAATAAGCTTTCTGGAACTTTCCGAAATGCCCAATGCTTTCATCTGAGCAGCCGTCAACCCTTCCAGCATTTGATGGTCGAATTTTCCGTTGACCTTAATGAACTGGAATCCTGCTTTTTCGGCTCTTTTCAGGAACTCACTGTTTATCTGGTGCAGGTCTTTCAATTTCATTGGATTCGTTGCAGAGAATCGCTTTCCGAAATCTTTATTGATTGCTTCCAAATGCTTGGACGCAGTAGAAAACATTCCCTGCTCTATCTCTGACAACTTTACCGATTCAGCCATTGCTTCCAGCTTGTTTTTCACATCTTCTGGTAAAGCACCACCTGAACGCTGAATATCTTTTTTGATGCTTCCAATAAGATTGCCTAAGTCAATTCTGTCTTTATAAGTTGCAGCTCCACGATTGATAGACAGTTTGGCAATCAAATCCTTCTGTTCTTTCGTGAGCTTTACTGCCGGATTTGTAGATAATGCAGTAAGTGTGTCAATTTGATACTGATTCAGTTCTACAAAAGAGGACATAGACAACGCAACCATCTCTGTGTTTATGTTGTCTACGATGTTTTTTGCAGCCCCAAACGTGTACTGTTCCTTGAAGTCTGTATGATACTCCTGCTTATACTGAGACATTTGCATTGCCTCAGCATTCTTTTTTTGCACCGCCTGTTTTTTTGTCCGGATATTTGTACGAGTGGCGGCATCATGAACAGTTTTCTGCCGCTTTTCATGCCGTGATAAAATCTGCTTGCGGAGCTTTTCATCGGTGACAACTCTGCCATTCATGACAACAGTGTCATTTCCCAGTACAACTGCGGTCTTACGTCTGCTCTGCGGAAGGCTGTGCGATAACGCTTCGCCATTTCTGTCCAGCCTCTGATTCAGCATAGACTGGGTATCTCGCTTTTCTTCACCGCCGCCCCACTGTTCCATTGTCTTGCCGACATTCATCACGCCAGCAACTACACCGCCCAGTTCATCAAGATTCCGAAGATACATATATGCCAACTGGTCTGTATATGTACCACGATTCGTCATCTCCGGAGTGGCGTTTTCCTGCTGCATTTCTTTTTGGGTTTCAGCATTGCCGTAACCCATTGCATTGTACGTCTTAACGAAATCGCTTGCCTGTACTTTTTGACCGCTTGCTTCATTTTTCTTCTGCTCATTGTAATCTGACTGTTCCTTTCCATTCAGATGTACTGTGTGCAGAATGTCTGTCAAAATCAGCTGCTGGTCTGCATTCAAGCTATCCTGAACAGTCTGGCTGGAAAGAGCCTTCTCCAGCTCCTCACGGCGTTCAAACGAAGTGACTTCGTTGAGTGTGATTGCCTCTTGCAGTGCAGCTCCTGCATCTGGAGACAGCTGCTTTCGGATAGAATCATCACTGTAAAGTGCATGGAGCAGGTCTGTCTGTTCTTCTTTCAGCGTCACATTTTGCGGTGCAAATTTGATTCCATCTGTCATCGTATCAAATTTATACCGGTCTATCTCTGCTGGAATTTCTACCAGATACTGTCCATTCAACTTCTGTCCGGCAGGCGTTACTTCCACGCCCATCTTTTTCATCTCAAAGATGAATTTACGTTCTTCTGCCTTAGATGTAAACGCCACACGTTCATAATCCTGCTTCCGGTACTCCGGCTTTGGCGGCTCGCCATTTTTTTGCTTCTGCGGCTTTAGTGTGCCGTTTTCAGCGTGCAGGCTTGCAAACATATCATCTACTGCGGCGTTATACTGTCTGGCAACTTCATTGTATGCTCGTGACGATTTATCTGCTGTACCATTGGAGATAAATTCACCGAAGTTAGAAAGCCCACTCATAATTTGTCAGCTCCTTTCTTCTTACAGATGCAGAAACTGGTCGTTGCCAATCACATCTTCATTTTCCTCTGAATCACCGTCTTCATCATCGTAATCGTCTGCTACACCAGCATCTCGGCTATCCGGCTCATCTCTTGCCAGAAGTTCTTCTTCATATTCAACTTCGTCCAGTGTCATTTCTTCAATGCCAAAATAAGCACTGCTCGCATCGAACAGCAGAACCAGCTCATCTTCTTCTGTTGACATGAAAAGCGGACGAAAAAAAGACAGCACATATACTCTGTTATCTTCCAGTTCCGGCTTCACCAAGTCCAGAACGACTGCATAATCATTTGGCTTGCCTTCCAAAGCTTTCTGTGTGCCTCTCTGCAATGCAATATCCCACATAGACCGAAGCCGCAGAATATCCTTGCTTTTGTTGATGGTTGCTTTCAAGGTAACTCGTACCAGATTGTCGTCCAGAAAAACAGTGGTTTCTACCGGTGTTGTTTCCTGCTTGACTTCCACATTATTCATTGTGCCGTCTCTCAGGGTAAGAAACTGTTTCAGTGTCGCCACTGCATCGCAGAGCTGCGTCTTCTGCAACACTGTTCTCAGCTCTGACAGTTCCTCTGTTTCATTTGCCTCAATAATGCGTAACATAATGCTCCTTTCTAGGAAATGGGTATCAATTCAACATAATTGTCATCAGAAAACACGCCATACAGCTTGCCTTTCTTTTCTATGACACCCTCTGTATTGATTACTGCCGTTCCGTTTTCTAACAGAACATAGTCCATATAGCCTTGGATATTTTTCCGAATCGGATAGATTTCTCTTTTGGAGCTGATTCTTTTGCCGAAATTTGCCGGTACACAAGAACCTTCATGAGTACGAATCTCCAGTTCACACTGTTCCGGTTCGTCCGGCATCATCTCATCTTTCATCTGATATACCGCAGTATTCAAATGCCCTTCTCTGTCATATCTTGCACTGACAGAAAAGACAATCCCTTCAACTCCAAAATGCACATCTTTCCCTTGCATGACACGATACTCCAGCAAGTCATCTACCACAACAATCAGCGGCAGGCTTTCCATTGGAGAGCGAAATTCTGTAGGGAAGATATGCACAGTCACTTCTTTGAAAACCGGTGATGTTACCGCAATCTTCGCTACGGAATACCACATGGTTTCTTTATATTTTCTTTCAAATGTTTCTTGCAGACCAACCGGCGTATTGCCTTTTCCGGCAAGAAGCGAATCTCCAGACTTTGCTTTGGAATGCTTCTTTGCCTTGTCCTGATACATCAGTTCCACGCCAACACTTCTTTGTCGGTCAAGGTCTGCTGCATCAAAATATTCCGGTACAAATCCGTAATAAACATCAATAAACTCATTCGGTGCATCTAAAATGCTTTTTAATTCTTGTACACCACTCTCCGGAACAAAAATGTTCAGCTTTTCACCTTGAATACGGAACACATAGAATCCTTCCAAAGATACCATGAATTTCCGCAAGGTGTAACTCCCGAACGCATAGCTAATCCGATTCGCTTTTCGCAGGTCTACGTTCAAGCAGACAAGATACATCTCGTCCTCTCGCTTTATCTGCTGTGCAAAATCCAGAAAAGCAAATTCGTTCGGGAATCCTGCTTTTTCCGTGAAGTGGTCTTTACAAGTCAGCTCCAGCTTTTCAGTGCTGGTATAATTCTTGTAAACCTTCTCCTGCATGGTTAATCTGCTCCTTCTCCTGAAACATCGTCCGTTTCACTATCGGAAATCATCTGTTCCAGATATTCATATGCAACTATCTCCGGCTTTTCTGTCATAAGAATTGTTCGTATCGTCATAATCCCAAAATTCTTATGCTGATTCTTTGTGACAGCTGCAATCTTGTAGGCATTCTCCGGTATCGGTTCAATGTGATATTCTTCACAAATGCTCATGATTTTCTGATACCGAGAATAGTCCATTTTATTGTTGAAGCGTCTTTTTGCGTCCACTTCATATAGCTTTCGTTTTAATAACGAAACCAGAAAACTGACCTCTTTCTTTTCATACACCCTTTCAGCCAGTCCCTTGTGTTCCAGAAGCTCTACGCAAGCCTCTGAAACGATGTCATCTGCACTTGTCCCCATATGGCAACACATTTTTTGCAGTGGCTTTGCTTGCTTTTGCAACGTAGTTACTATCCATTCCCACATGACTACACCCCTTTCTCCGTCATTTTGCGTTGCAGCGTAAGTCTTTGTTTTCAGACTTCTTATCATTCGCAATCCTACGGATTATTTCTCCGGCTTCTGTCAAGGAATTTCCAAGGCAGTAATTATCCGGCGAAGCATAGTATGGTGTATCGCTCAGGAATTTTTGCAAGTCTTCTTTGTCTCGAAAGTTCAAATTCATCACTCTCCATAAGGTGTGAGACATACACACAAAGCAAATACGCTTTCAATCATTACAGCTGCTTGTCCGCAGACCGTAATCAATGGATTTGGATAAACCAAAACCCTCAGATATGTATGCCTATAGATGGTAAACCCAAACGTGGGGAACGTTGCCCAGAACAGGGCAGAAAATCTCTGTCTATAGTATAACATATCCAAGGGGATTGAAATGTATAATTGTACATCTATCCTGTTTTTTGGACAGAACAGATGAAGTTACCTTTTGTCAGGTCACGCCTCTGCGGTAGAGCTTTTTTCAGAGGGTACAGTGAACTTCTTCCGCTTTTCATCATTCGGGTTCGTACTCATGATGTGGTAAAGCTCGGAATCCACCGGCAGCTTATAGTCGAATGGAATCAAAACGGAGTTGTTATAAATCAGTCCCATACCAGACGGCTTATCCTTGATAAAGTCAATCAGGTTATCGGAGATGCCGTACAGCTGCTGGAGCTGGCTTCTGCCGATAGGGGACTGGTTCAGGAATACGAAGAATCCGGAGTTATTGAACATCGCAGTACCCTGCTGAGTACGGAGCAGGTCGGCAACGTCCTGAGTGATACCAGTCATGATACCGCCGTACTTACGAACTCGCTTGAAGTACGCCATGATTGTGGTTGCAGAGCTTTCTGTCTGGAAGAACAAGTGGAACTCATCAAGGTATACCCAAACAGACTTACCGGTATGATACTTTTCATTTTCCTCACGGTTCTTAACTACTCGTGTCCAGATATTAGAAAGGCAAACCTTCATCGCCATTTCCTTCATCTTTTCCGGCAGATACAGCAGATTGAAAATTGTCAGTCTGTCGCCGGTACGGACATTTGTTTTATGTGCAAACAAGTTATAGTTACCAATGCAGTACGGCTCGATTGCCATTGCAATCTTATTACCTTCTGCACTCTTGTCTTCCAGCAGTTCATTATAAAAATCAACCAGTGTCGGACAAATCTCGGTATCAATATCCTGTTTCTTACCGTCATTCTTACGCCGTGTCATTTCATCAATGTACGGCTCATACATACGGTTGCAGCAACGGTGGATTACATTGACTTCATAGGAGTTACACTCTCTGCCCTTACCAAGAACAGATTCCACCAAGCCAACCATGTAGTCGCACTTTTCTACCAGCGGCGATGCCTTCGGGTCGTCCCATTCCATCGACATATCGCACGGATTGATATGGAAATCCGACTTTGCTTCCAAGTCAATTACAATACCGCCGAATGCCTCTGCAATTACACGATACTCATTCTCAGGGTCAAGGATAATCATATCGTCCTTGCCGTCCAGCAAGTTCGGAATCAGCTCACCCTTTGTGAGGAACGACTTACCAGAACCAGACTGTCCAAAGATAAGTCCATTCGCCAGACGAGAACGCTTGCGGTCATACATAATCATATTTTTTGATACCGCATTGATGCCGTAGAAGTGTCCACGCTTATCCACCAGTTCCTGAATATTGAACGGGAACAATGCACACGCATTATCGCAAGTCAGCATACGGTCAATAATGATTTTGCTGTTACCAACCAGAGTTGCTGTGTTCAGTGCTGCGTGCTGCTGCCCAATCAGATAGGAAGGTGTTACAGAGAAGTCGGCACACACAGACTTGTACTGAGCCGTGATGTCTTTCAGCTCTGCCTCGGATTCTCCGAAGATGGTCACACACATAGTTGCATAGAACAGTTTCTTGCCTTCATTAACAACATCATTACGAAGCTTTTTTGCCTGCTCCTGAGCCAGCTGCAAATCTTCATTCATCAGGGAAGGGTCATAGCCGCTTTTATATGCCTGCTGACTGGCTTTGATTACGTCCGCTTTGATTGAGGTGTTCATCATTTTTACAGAAGTCAGAGCCTTCTTTCTCGGTACTGGCTTCAACTGAATCACTGTTACCATCTCATACGGCATATTCGTTGCCTTTGTCAGGAAAGAAGTGTCCAGCTGCTGAGGCAGATTGACAAATGCAAAGGATTCGCAGAAACGATTGTCGTCCAGCTGCAATCCCTGACGAAGTTTTGTCACACACTGCGGAGCAATCGTATCCTTTACTGATACGCCAGCTTTTTTCAGTGCAGTCAAATCCAAATAAGGAGTTTCATTTCCTTCACCGTCAACCTGCTTTGCAATATATCGACCAAATTCCTCACGATACGGAATGCCTTCCGTGCCATTCAGAATTTCACGCATCAGCTCCAGACGTTCGATTGCATCAAGCTGTCTTACACCGACCTTGTTGATTGCCTTGGTTGCTTCCTGCAATGCTACGTCTGCGGCATTGAATATGCTATCTGCTTCATCAAGATTTCTTGCCTTGGCACAGAGCATAATGTATTTCATCTTAGAAATATCATTACGACCTTCCTCAATCTTCGCATCAATGATGACATTGTAGTCATTGCGATAGATGTCCAGATTATCGCCCTGCTCTTTGATGTGATAAGAGTTGACAAGCTGCTCCAGCGTGCTTCGCTTATTCACAATAATGATGTTGACCTCAACATTGTCCGGAAAGCGGTTAATCAGCTTTGCATAGTTGATAAGAATATCTTCCTGCCGTTCTTCCGGTTCTGTTACAAAGTTGCTGTCCACCAACTCATAAAGTTTGGAGTAGTAGCCCTTTTTCAGAATCACACCTTCTTTGGTGATTCCGTCAAAGTCCAGAAGTTCCTGCACAGTGCGAATACGCATTGCCTGCGGCTTCTTGCCCTGCTTTTTCTGGTTCTTCTGGTTCGGGACTGCCGGTACAGCAGTCTGCGAATTTTGATTCTTGTTTCCAAATAAACTCATCGTATCTTCCTTTCTGATTACGCTTTCGTCTGCTCCAACTTTCTTTCTTCCTGCTTCTGCTTTTGCTGCAAGTCATGTCTTTCAAAATAGTCAACCTGTACCTGCTGCTCCTGCATCAGCTTCTCCAGAACGACACGACCGAAATCATATTCATCGTGTTGCATTCGTTCCATATATATTTTTCTTCCTCGCAGTTCTTCAAACCGAAGATTCTCTCCCAGTTCCAAAAGTGCATTCATGGTTTCCTGTGCATTGTCCACCTTCAAAAACGCATACAGTCTGTTACTTGTCCGAGAACTTCTTATCGCAACATTTCTTTTTACTGTATATGCCGCCTTTGACATGATGTACGCTTCACTATTCTCTGAAATGAATGCCGACTGCGGTGAAGGTTTTCTCCTGTCGTGAGAAAATTCAAATACCAAAATTGCATTATCTTCTATCTCACGACCAGCGTAACTGCCATCATAAACATTCAGCTTTGTACTTCGTGCCGGAACATATTTTTTCTGTTCCATCTTTTCTAAATCCTGACGCAGATATGGGTATCTGTTTCGTGTCATGACCTCACGAAGAATTTTATTTTCTGCTTCCAGTGCATCAATTTTATGCAGCAAAGGAATCAGACTAATATCTCTTTTCTCTACGCCGTTTGCTTGTGCCAGTGAGAAAATTTGCAGAATATCTTTTTGCAGATATTTCTTTTGAGTTTCCATCGCTTCCACTTCGCTCCGAAGCTTTTCCAACTTCATTTGCAACACAGTTTTATTTCCTTCTGCTGTCGCATTGTTCAGAATTGCTGCTTCATATTGCAGCTGTTCTTTCACATATCGTGACAACCTGTGGTGCATCGTAGAAAGATATTTTCTTGTAACAGCTTCCTTGCCGCAAAGTCTTTCAAACGGAGTGTCGCTTGGTAAGCCCTGTTTCTCCAGCCACGCTTTTTCTCTTTCAGTTGTTGCTTCCTTTTCTTTTACTGTTGGAACAAAATCCAAATGCAGGTGAGGTGTTCCTTCATCTTTGTGGACAACGGCATTGATGATATTTTTTTCTCCAAAATCATTGCAGAAAAAATCGTAAGTCGCTTGAAAAAAAGCTCTCTCATCTTCCGGTTTCACATTGCTAGGAAGTGTTACCACAAGTTCTCCAAGGACTGTAGGAGCATTTACGCCTGACGCTTTCCGTCCAATGTAAATCTCGCTCAGTCGCTTATCTAATTCTTCTGGACTTCCACGCTTTAAGTGGTAATTGAACATGGTCTTCGCATCATCAATCATCTCATTGCTATGCTGTACTCCATCTCCTGCTGTTCGGTTATTGTGCTGGAACAGCCGACCAACAGAGTGCTGCTTGAACTTCGCAATACTCGCCACTTATGATTCACCTCTCCTTTTTTGTGTTCCTATATTCGTTATGTAACGCCAAAAAAGAAAACGAAAACTGCTTTCAGATTATTTTGTCAAGGTACGAAAATACATCTGGATTTCCTCAAATCAACATCGGAAATCCCACCTAAAACAGGTATTTGCGTTGGTATTGGTATAACAAGATATACCAATAACTGCTTTTGCGATATGATTGCTAAAAAAATCCATCTAAAACAATAAGGGACGAACAGCTATACGCCATTCGCCCCCACACTATTTATCTGGTTGTATATAATGCTTACTTATTTGCAAAGTTGTTTGCAACCGCTTCTTTGAAACACTTGCTCGGCTTGAACTTCGGAATCATCTTTTCTGGTACGTCCTTTGCTGTACCAGTAGCAAGATTATGCACTGTTCTTGCCTTCTGCTTGAACGGCTCAAATGTACCAAAACCGATAAACTGAATCCGTTCACCAGCTGCCACCGCATCAACGATAGCACTCAGAAAATCGTCAACGATTTCCATTGTCTGAACCTGCGTCAGACCGTTCTTCTTTGCGATTTCTTTTACGATATTCTTTTTGTTCATTGTGATTAACTCCTTTGTGAAAAAATGATTTTTATAACAGCCGCCGGTGCATCAGCGGCAATTATTACTGCAAATTATTTTTGTATCAGAACAACATACTTTCTTTGCCCTTCCGATTCCTTGTCAGCATAATCTATTTGCCAGTCGTTACTCAAAAGGTAATCAATTGTAACTGCACTTTTCTGATTCAGAATGATTGCATCAAATTGAAACGTGTCCATAAATTTCTCTATGTCACCTTGCTTGTCGAAGGAAGCATCACGAAAATAATTTGCTCCAGACAATGTTTCTTCATCATAAAAATCTGCTCTTGTATCAACAAAATCCGGTAAGCCATTATAGATAAGATACGCTCCCAAGTCATAATCATTATACGCTCTCTGAAAATTTTTTTCTTTCAGGTACTCTATCAGTCCGGTAGAAACTTCTTCATATTTACACGATTGGTATTCCTTTATTGTTTCAGCAAACAGGAGACCAGAGCAGCAACCGCAAACTATCATCACAAGTGCATTTTTAGAAAACATTTTGCACTTTACAAATAGCGTGCTATCCATTGTCTTGATAACTTCAAGCAGCATTGGAATCATTGCAATTTCCATATACATATACATACGAATATGGATTCCAGTCATGCCAAGCATCATTACGATTGGAAATATTTTTTTGAGTGAAATATTCTTTTTCTGTAGGACAAAAAATATGAAAAACAGAATAAGACAAATCACAATTGGATAAAAAAGAAAAAGTGCTTTGTACCATTCATGTACACCAACTTTTGTATAAGAAACATTGTGAAACAAAGCATATCCATACAGTTTAATGCCATATGGATTTATCATTCCAATCAGAATACTGACACCCAATGCAATGAAATCTGTTCTTGCATTTTCCTTACTCTGTCTATGAAAAAGATTGCCTACATGAAAATCCGGAATCAGATTCATAACAGCAAATACAGCTAAAATTGCAAAGTAAAAAAGCATACTTGAACCATGCAGATTTGCCCACAGCAATGATATGATTCCCAGTATAAAAATCTTTTTCTTTGATGGCTTATCCTGTTGCAGGCAGTGATACGCCAGTGCAAAAAGCATACAGTCAAAAGCTCTTGTTCTTGCCAGATAGCAGCTGTCCACAACTATCCATATCACTACGCAATGTGCAAGCAATTTTGAAAAAGCATTTCCGTTCCAGTTTTTCAAAAATGTAAGCCGAAACACCACTGCACATAATGTTGATGTAGCAAATACAAAAGCAATTACTGCATTCATTATCGGCTGAAATAGAACAGAGAATCCGTAAGCAATCACTGTTCCAAGCCATGAGTGCTGTATTTCTGAACCGCCACGTTCCTGTGCAATCCACGAGTAAGCATCTACGCCGTGAAAGTTTGGTTTTCCATTCACGATAGCTTTTCCCAACACACAATACCAGTTGAAATCTCCATCATGCGATTCCATTAAACAAATCGCACAGAACACAGTGACCAATCCTGTAATCAATGAAAATAAAATTATGTCTACGATTTCTTTTTCTCTACTTTTCATTTCTTCCCCCAGCCTGTTTTTTTCTTTCCCCAGCCGGAAGAAGATGATGTGCTTTTCTTTGCACCCCATGAAGATTGTTTTGGTTCAGCTTTCTTTGAACTGCTTCCTTTTGGCTTTGAATCCACAAATTCAAATCTGGTTTTATGATTGCTCTTATCCAAAACCAATTTCGCCTTAAATGATTTTCCAGCTTGGGACTTAAATGTATATGCCTTTGTTTTCCCCTTTGCAATCAAATCTTCAAGGTCACTTTCTTTCATCTTATGACCGCAAATTTCCAACCCGAAAGAGAACTTACAAGTGCAATACCAACCGTATCGTCCATACTTCAATGCCGAACCACAACAAGGGCAGATGTGTTCTTTTCCGCTGCCTTTATTGTTGAAGTTCTCTAAATGCTCATGGTTCTCTGAAAGAATTTTCCTCGTAGTGTCTGCAACATAAGTTTCTACTTCTTTCAGATAATTTTCTTTGTCCAACGCTCCGGTTGCAATCGCATTTAGGCTTGATTCCATCTCCGCAGTTTTCAGTGGCGAAATCAACTGCTCGTCATACTTTTCTACAATCGGAATGACTTTTTTTCCAAACTCAGTCGGAGCAATTTTCTGTTTTGCATCTACTGTGATGAACTCCTTTTCTTTGAGCTTTTCAATAATAGATGCTCTTGTCGCAGAAGTTCCAATGCCGCAAGTTTTAATCTGTTCTCGCAGTTCTTCATCATCAATCAACCGTCCTGCTTTTTCCATTGCAAGAATCAGAGAACCGGTCGTGTAAGCAACAGGCGGTTTGGTCTCCATGTTATAAACACAGAAAGCATCAACTGATACGGTTTCACCTTTTCTCGGAACAGGCTTATCCGCAATATCATCACCTTCTGCATTTTCCTTGAATCCGGTCTGCTTGATAATTCGATAACTTTCAAAAAATCTTTCTTTGTTCTGGTGAATGTACACGATAGAAACTGCATCGTAAATGAACGGCGGTTTCATTGTGTTCTGGAATCTTTTCAGAATAACACTGTATACCTTCGCTTCCAGACCGGATAAGTTGTTAGGGTTGCCTTGTAATGTTGGAATAATTGCGTAGTGGTCGGTAACTTTACTATCATCGACATATCTATCCGGAATCTGGTAGCCTTTCTTTCTCAAATCTTCTGCAACTGCACTAGAAAGAAAACGGCAATCAGTTCTTGGGTATGTAGTGTATTTTGCCTCATAGAGTGACTGTGCAATCGAAAGCGTGTTTGCCGGAGAAATCTTAAATGCTTTGGAACAATACGCCTGTAAATCTGCCAAATTGAACAGATAGGGAGCATACTCTGTTTTGGTTGTTACCTTAACATTATCTACCGTCAGCACTCTGCTCTGATTGCATTCTTCAACAAGTTCCTTTGCCTGCTTTTCTTGCAAAAAGCCATTTTCATTATACAGGTCATCACTTTCGTAAAACCGGCTTTCTTTCACCGCTTTCCATGATGCAAACTTGTCTGCCTTAACTCCATAATAATATGTTTTCGTAAATTCATCAATGTCTTTTTGCCGGTTTACAATCATCGCCAGCGTTGGTGTCATCACACGTCCGCAGTTCATCAATTTTCCGGAAGTCAATGTGAATCCTTCTGTAAAATTCATGCCAATCAGCCAGTCTGAAATTGCTCTTGCATAGCCGCTGTCAATCATCGGCTGATACTCTGCATAAGGCTTTGCATCACGAATGCCGCTCAGAATAGATTCTTCTGTATAGCTGTCAATCCACACAACTCGTTCATCAATTTTAGGTGCTGTCCTGAATATCTGATTGCGGATAAGAGCCTGAATATAGATTCCTTCTCGTCCACTATCGCCTGCATAGTAAATTCGTTCCACATCTTTTCGTGTGTACAGTGACTTTACAATCTTGAACTGCTTATATGTAGACTTTTGAGGTTCATATTTGAACTGCTTTGGAATCATCGGCAAATGCTCTTTACTCCATCTGCCGCCCCAGTCTGGGTTCTGCACTTCCGGAGAGCTAATTGCAATCAAATGTCCGACCGCCCATGTGATAATCACATCTTTCTTCAAAACAGGACTATATCCTTCCACATAACCATCGGTTTTTTCAGAGGGCTTTACCCCCAGCACCTTTTTGTACTCCTGTGCCACTGACGGTTTCTCTGTAATGATAATCGTACTCAAACCTGTTCTCCTTCCCAAGCATTATTTAACTTTTGTAAGAATGCAATAAAATATTGCAGACTTTCTTTCCTGCAAAATCGCATTTCAATATATTCTCCAGAGAGCAATGCCAACGGAACATCTTCTGTTCCTGCTTCGATTACTCCGTCCGGATTTTCCATTTCGCATATCCTGATAATTCGTGTTTTACTGTCTTTTTCCTGATAACCAACTAAGCACTTGTTAGGAAGTGTATCAGACCCAAATACCACCATTGGTGTTCTCTTATTCCGTCCAGCCATTTTCATCGTCCTCATATTCGTCATCAAAATCAGCGAACTCCGCTTCAACACTTTCCAGATATTCTTCATACTGCTGTTTCCGCAAAGCATTTTCTTCTTTTTTCTGTCGATATGATTTCTTTCCAGTAAACACTCTCTTTTCTGGAATGCCAAGCTCCTTTCTTCGTTCTTCTGCCTGTTCGTCCTGTGCAATATGCTTATTTGTCAGGTAAATCTGCCATACAAGCAACAAAGCAAATATAATTGTCACAAGAAACATAGACTTGATATTGACGAACGTAAGAAGTATCACAAGTCCATACAGAATGCACGTTTTTACATCTTTCTTAAATCTCATGAAATGCTCCTCTCAGATTATTTCTTCAAAGTCGTCTAAACTTCCGACAATGGATTCAATTTCCGACTGTGGCTGTGGATTCTGCATTCCAACAGATACACCTTTTCGCTGATTATTCTTGAATTTCGACCATACACTATTCGGTACAGTCTGATTCACTTTTTCAGCCAGTTCCACCACTTCACGCTCCCTTGCAGTTGCATTTTCAATCGTGATAATCACTGCATCGTCTTTATACAGAATATTCAGCATAATCAGTCCTCACTTTCATTTAAGGATTTCAGCAATACTTTCATCTCCAGATATGACACTATCTTTTTTAAGGCATTCAGCCGAATCGGGTGTCCTACACGATAAAACAGTTTATCCACCACATTTCTCGTCATACCTGTTTCCCTTGCCAGCTTCCGCTTAGAAACACCTTTCGCTTCCATCGCTTCTGCTATTTGCTGAACGCTTTCTTCCGGCAGATATACCATGATGCCTTCTTCCCTCACCGCATACAGCAATCTTTGCATTCTAGGTCTTGCCATTTGTATTTTTCTCCTTTCCTCTGCTTATCCGCAGATTTATTACAGTTTATTTTGACTTAATCGCCTGCCTCTGCATTCTGGTAAAAAGTATTCAGCTTATCCTGTTCCGATTCACAAAGCAGTACCTTGCTTTTGAACTCGCAATAGCGAACATTTGAACCATAGCTTTTCCACACAATTTCCGGATTCAAAATATATACATTTGCACTTCCGGATTTCATGATATACAGTATCTTTTCTTCTCGCAGCACTCTGACTGCTCTTGTAACAGAAGATTTTGAAACCTGAAAATATTCTGCCAAAAAAGTATAACTGCATACCAAACTATTCAGTCCGTCCATGCGGTCTGCAATAAACAGGTAAATCTGCATCGCCAGAGCGTTCTTTTGCGTCAAAGCAATCAACTTATCTGTTCCATCAAGGTTCGTCTGTGCAAATCTCTCATAAGGGGAGTGCCGTTCTTTTCTGTGCAGCTTCTCCTGCATTTCAGTAATCTTCTGGAGTGCCTGCTCACGTTCTTCAAAGGTTACATCATATTCTGCTGGATTATCTCCTACAGAGAAACTTCCCTTCGCTTCAAGTCCACTATTTTTCAAGTGACACTGCTCCTTTCTGTATTCAACTCGTGACTATCGCAATCGTCATTTCTGAATATGTCCTATTCAAATTTGACTATGCCGCAATCATCGTATGACTATATTATAGCACAATAACCCAAGGTGTTCAATCGTTGTCATGTATGAAAAATCGTTATTTTGTTTCACATTTTTTGTGTGGAACGTACATGGATTGTGGAAAACTTGTAACCGAGTAGTCACGCTGTGACTATAGCAGTAGTCACCACATGACTATTCCCCAACTCATAAAAAAACGTGAATCTGACGCATTTTCGGGACTTAATGTCTGTGAAGGGGTATTTGTCTCTCTTTATATCTTATTACGCCATCAAGCAGCTGAATGGTGTTCGCCTTTGAGCCGTTGTTCGCTTCCTAACGTATTTCCCATTTGCTCACAACGGGGACTGCTAGTTTGCAAGTTGCTATATTTCTATCAGCAGTCCTTTTGAGGGACAGAAAAGTGAGAACACCGTGAAGTGAAATAAACTAACGTAAACTGTACAACAAACAGAATTGCCTCTCCCTATTAGACTGAAAAAAGCTAATTCTTTTTTCCAGAAATGGGGTTTTATGCAATTTACCTAACTCATCAGCCAACGGCTTTCTCACGCTTTTTACTAAATCCATAAGCCGTTGAGACGTTCTGCCGTTCCAATTCCATTCCTGTTTCCAAGTAAGGCAGCTATGCAGTGCCTGTAGTTCATCAGACCATTCCTGCAATTCAATCAACAATTCTGTGTTGCTATGTATTTTATTTGCACCAGTTTTTAACTGGTGCATTGCCATAAAGCTTTGCTTTATGGCAAATAAGAGTAATACTATAAGCACACTGTATTGAATGGGAATACAGTATTAGCTAATATGGCAATACTGTTGATAGCTAATACATTGTGTTAGCTAATACCATATGGGTAATTCTGTATTAGCTAATAGATTGCTAACTGTACATGGGTAATACTATAAGCTAATACTATAAGCATACTGTATATGGGTAATAGATAACTAATACTACATAGGTTAAGTATTATAATGGCATTTTTGTCCCAAAGTTTCTTTGCAAAGTCTGCTATAATTGCAAATCAATTCTAAGCTATCTACAAGCCATTTTGAGAGCTTTTTGCTTTTGCCAGCAAGTTTTCTTGCAAGCGTTGTTAGAACGCCGCAGAACGAATCCTAATACTCTTTCCGCTGGGTTTCCAGCTTAATTCTTCTCGCATTCCACTTTCTTCCCGATATGCTTCTTTGCTTTCTAGGCACGCTTTCTTTTTTGGCGTTACATAACGCAAGTGAAAGGTGATGACAGATTCAGACATTACAGTTTTTGTGATACGGAATACCGACACGAAAGCTTTTCTTCACCCAAATGTGAGATGCAATGTTTGAACAACGCTCCGCAGGCATGAACTGTGCCAGTAAGGAGCAAGACAAGAGAAAGCAGGTATGTGTATGGACTATTTTGCTCCCGAAATTTACGACAAGAAATTTTTGAAACCGGAAGACCAGAATGTTCTGGAAAAAATGCAGGACATGAGAGACCGTGTTCTGAATGATGATGTACTGGAAGATTATCTTTCTGAAACTGTTGATAGTGATATGCCGGTGATGTGCAGTCTTGTCCGTGAGACGTTGAGCAAATTCATCGAATATCTGGTACTGCAATCAGAATACCGCTTTTGCGATTTCATCATCAGCTGCATCGAAGATTATCCGGAAGCGATGTATCAGGAACTCGTTACTAAGGCAAAAGAAAAGGAAAAAAGCAATGTACAGTGACACTCTCCTGATAGTGAGATGGACAAATTTGCACAACGAAGACAGCGGATATGTCAAATCTTTGCACCGCCAAGAGCGATATTTTGAAAGCACACACGTTGTAGAAGAAGCCAAAGTTTTCAGTGCAAGAGGAATTAAGCAGATGCTTTATCTGCTCCGCTCTTACAATCCAGAAAACGCCTATTCTACTGAACCTCTCGGTTATTGAAAAATCATACCGATACAACCAAAAGGAAATTATATGCAAAAAGAACTCCCGAACGCCATTGAAATCTCCACTAAAGTGCTGGACGATGCTATGGCTTTTACAAGCAATTATTTTCAGTATGTGAAAAAGAACAAGCCTCACGTTTATCTCCAGCTGTCGGCACAGGAGCTGTTTGATATTAACGCTGAATATCTACCGGACAGCTTCTTTGGTTCTCCGGAGATGCAAGCCTTGAACGATGCAGTTGACGGATTGAACATTGATGAAATCAGTCCAATCTTGAATGCGATTTTGCAGGAATGCGGCTTCTATTCGACAGATGATAAGTATCGTGTACCCGTTGATTGCGATGTATACACTTCTCTGGGTTATATCGCTCCAGAAAGAAATTACAGTTGGAAGAAAATCGTCCTTTGCGGCACTGCTCTTATCATGGCTGGTGTTACGTCATGTGCGGTTGTCGCTATAAAAAGAAAATCCAAGAAAGGATAATACGCTATGGCAAACGACTTGAAAATCACGCCTGACCAGCTGGAAGAACCAATGCTGGACGAAGGCAAAGTGAATGTCAATTTGACACTCTATGACAATCAGCTGGAAGAAATGGCAAGTCGTTCTTCTCTGTACCAGCACATCAGTGAAACACAGAATGCAGACGTGTCTTTCGCTGACTTGCTGGCAGATGACAGCACAACACTTCAAGCTTATACGGATTTTTATCCCGATAAGCCGCCAGAAACAACACTTAGCCTGCAAAGTGATACCTATGGCTGGTGCGATTTTGTTGTTCCAACGACAGATACTGAAAAGAATCAGCTGAAAGCCGGATTGGAAGATGTAGCAAGCAGGGAACACACAAGTGCCGATGCAATGATGTATGAAGTCTTCAAGGAAGAATGGATTGCAGACCACATTGATGATGTGACTATGACAGCTACTGAGGCATTATATGAGAACAGCGAAGAATCAATAGGACTGACGTTTGAACAGTATGTGCAGGAGTACGGATTTGAAGACGGTTCTGCACCGCCCTCTTTTGCCGAGTTTTTGGAGAACGACTATACGGAAAGACCAGCAGAGCAGTCACAGCAGATGTCTTCTGCATCTCCGTATATGAGCAACGATTTTATAGAACAGCCGGAAGAAACTGCTCCTGCTGCGGAACAGTCAGATACTTCATCAACGAACAATGCGTATGAGCAGGAATATATGCTTTTAGACCGTTTGAAGTCTGATTGTGAATATTATCTCAACACAAATGCAACCGAAGAAAACAATCATTTGTGGGCTGGCAATCCGGAAGCTCAGATTGAAAAAATGCAGGAGCTTTATGATATGCTCCCTGAAAAACCGGAATGGCTAACACAGGAAGACATCAATCAATATGCACAGCAAATGATTCCGGAAAAGGAGGCTGAAATGGCAATTGCTACTGTTCAAGTCAGAAATATGTTGGTAAATGAGGACGGCAATCTCTTTGCCACGATGGAAGTGAATCGTTCTCGTATGGAAGAGATGCTTAATGATGCCAACTCGCCCTTGCTGAAAGGAAAAGACATTCACGAGCTGGTTTATTTCAATGATGCAGCCTCTCCTATTTTGGCGGCGGAAATAAATCGTGATGAATCCGTGCAGGTTTCTGCAATCATGAGGGACGGTTACGAGGAAATTGAAGTACCCTTGTCTCTTGATGATAATACAATTGCAGAAATCAAAGATGCTGTCAAAGAAAACGTGGAACAGAGCCTTGATGTTTCTGTCCAGCATTTTTTTGAAACTGCCGAGCCGAATCATAATTACTCGCAGGAAGAAGTTCACGCTCTTGCCGAAACGGTCGGTAAATTCGTGACAGCATATCAGGAGGAGCAAGAGCCGGAAAAAGAATTTTCTCTGGAAAAGAATATTCAGCGTATCGAAGAGGGACTTACTTCTCCGGAAATTCTGCCCAGACTTACTGCGGAACTGGACAAGGCGATTGATGTTTCGCAACGAACAACCAGTGAAGGCATCTTCCTTCTTCCTGACAGAATCGTGGAGCAGGCGGTAGAAGTTGCACAGCAGATGGAAATGTACACAAAACCGCTGGGATTTGAAAAAAACGAGATTGTACAGTTTGACGGCGAAGTTATTATGGACACCGAGACTGCCGATGGAGAAACAAAGCCAACCATCAATCTGGCATTGTACATGACAGACGATTTTATGGAACAGGCTCTGGATAGAGCTGGTATTTTTGATGTAAACAATCCAGCTTATCAAGCAGACAGCTTTGAAGAGCTGATGTTCAATGAAGACGGCACATTCAAAACCTATGTAAACGGCTACATTGATATTTCTGAAAACAAAGAAGTAGACTTCCGTCTGTATACCAGTGGCGATGCTGAAATAAATGTTCCGCTTTCTGATTCTGAAAAACGTGTCGTGCTGGACAAAGCAGAAGCATATATCGAACAGGAAACCGGCATGACATTTGAGCAGAATATCGAAGACCTGCGGAACAGCTCTAATGAGTGGTATGCGGTGAAAATGGATATTGGCGACACAGTAAATGCTTTCTTTGAAAATGGTGGGGCAGAGCCGACCACTTCAAAAAGTGGCACATTTACAGTAGCAAAAGCTCCGGAAGGGGAAGCTATCCAACTGATTGACAATGACCTGAAAATGTCTATGGCTGAAATGACACCGGCAGACAATGGGTACGTTATCCAAAACTCCATTAACGCAATTATCAAAGAAGGACTGGAAAATGGCTTAAAACGTGCGGACATGGTTGCTTCTCAGGAAGTCCAAAAAGAGCAGCCTGCACCTGAAAAGAAGCACAAACAGTCTATCGAAAGAGACTAAATCAAATACAGAAAGGATAATCAACATGAGAAAAAAAGATGCAGTTGCAGAAAAGACGCTGGCGAAAATTCGCAAAGAAGAAGATAAACTGGCTGGTCTGGAACTGAAAAAAGAAGAACTGGAAAATCAAATCAAGGAATGCAAGGCTGGTATTGCAGAACTGCGAAAGCAGGAAAAGCGTGAGAAGCTGGAAGCTATCGCTGAACTGAATGATAAAGCTGGCATTTCTTTGGACGACCTTCTGAAAGCTGCTCAGTCTGGAGACTTTTTCTCTTTGCAGGAAAAGCTGGAGCAGGCAAGCGAACCACACGACACTTCTGTTTCTGCTGACACAGATGCAGAATAGTGGTTATACATAAAACCTTCCTTCTTAGGGCTGTTTGTCTGCGGATAAGCAGCCTTTTTTCAAAACAGAAAGAGGTGATACTTTGAACGGCAATTGCCACTTTATCTTTGGTGCAAGTGTTGGTGCATCTCTGGCAATGAATATTGATAAGTTGGATTTCTTCTTTCCCCGAATTATGGACACACCGGAAATGGCAGTCTTGTTTGTTATGGGTGGTCTTCTCGGCGGTATCTTTCCGGATATTGATAACCCTACTAGCTATGTTGGAAAGCTGACAGCACCAGTGAGCCGCTGGCTTGGCAAGGTCTCTGCTGCCATGGGAAAAGAAGGCTGGAATCACAGAGGAATTTTGCATGACCCGATTGTTTATTTGATTGGACTGTTTCTATGCACATTTCAGTTCACTCCGCTGATAGGCTTTTTTGTCGGCTGTCTTTCTCATTTATTTCTTGATATGTTTAATCCGGTCGGAATCCCATTTCTATTCGGCGTGAAGCATCTTCGACTTGCCAAAATCCCCAGCAGCAGTAAGCAAGCAATCACTTTGACGTGGATTGCTACTGGAGCAGTATTCTTTGCAGGACTGGCAGGGTGCTTCTATCCTGCTCTTCTATCTTAAATCATACGCAAATAAACCCGCATAAACTGAAAGGAAACATAAAATGAAAGCTTCGTTATTTTTGCTGATTATCTTCGTCCTTGTTGTTCTTGCTTCAAGGGTTCGTGTTGTGCCACAGGCATACATTGTAGTTGTGGAACGACTGGGAACATTCTATAAGCAGTGGGGAGCTGGTGTCCATTTTTTGATGCCGGTACTGGATAAGCAGGCAAGAAAAATCTCTATCAAGGAGCAGGTGGTAGACTTTAAGCCACAGGCGGTTATCACAAAGGATAATGTTACCATGCAGATTGATACTGTTATCTTCTATCAGGTCATGGACGCTGTAAAGTATGTGTACGGTGTAGAAAAGCCGATGCAAGCGATTGAGAATCTGACTGCGACAACTCTCCGTAACATCATCGGCGATATGGAACTGGACGCAACGCTGACTTCTCGTGATGTTATCAATACTCGTATCACCGATATTCTTGACCACGCAACCGACCGCTGGGGAATCAAAGTTCTGCGAGTAGAATTGAAAAACATTCTGCCGCCAGCAGAGATTCGTGATGCTATGGAAAAGCAGATGAAGGCAGAGCGTGAAAAGCGTGAGAAAATTTTGAAGGCACAGGGCGAACGTGAATATCAGGTCACTGTTGCACAGGGCGAAAAGGAAGCCAAAATTCTTCGGGCAGAGGCTGATAAGCAAACTGCAATCTTAAAAGCAGAGGCAGACAAGGAAGCTGTGATTCTTCGTGGTGAAGCAATCAAGGAGCAGAAAATGCGTATCGCTGTTGGTGAAGCTCAGGCTATTCGTGAAGTACAGGCTGCAACTGCGGAAAGCTTGGTGAAGCTGAATAATGCAAATCCGAATCAAGCTGTCCTGACATTAAAATCGCTGGAAGCCTTTGAAAAGGCTGCGGACGGCAAAGCAACTAAGATTATTATTCCCAGCGAGATTCAGGGCGTGGCTGGTCTTGCTGCCGGATTGAAAGGCGTACTGGAGCAAAATAGTACCGAAAGCAATACAGAAGATAAATAATCGTAAGTATATGAGTACAGCAGCTATACAAAATAACAAAATAACGAAATTGTATTGACAGTGCAGTTTTTTCGTATTATAATAGTAGTTGTGGGAAACCACTAAGCTGGTTGCTCTTTTTCCTACGCTCCGGAAACTTTTTCACTCATGTTACGTTTCCAGAGCTAGGCTTGAACGCACCGCCGGAAGGTGCTTAATGATAAAAACGGTGTAATCCGATGGACAGTCCGTTATACGTTTGAAAGTATCCGTTGTCGGGCTGACAATAGGTACACCGAAGTAGCAGGCATTGTCAATATCGGCAGTGCCTGTTTTCTTTTACCTTGAAAGGAAGATTACAATGGAAAATTTACAGCAAAGCACCTATGAAAATGCTGGTCGCTTGATGAATCTTTATGATTACATGGCTGCTATCGGTGATGACAACTATGAAAATCTGTACGATGATATTACCCAAGATGTCGATGTGAGATACAAAAGTGATAACAGCGATTATCAGGAATGGGTTGACCAGCTGGCAAAAGAGCATGATTTGTTCTCGAAAGAAAGCATGGAGAAAATCAATGCCCGATTTGAACCTCAGATTTTTGTAGCAGACGATTCTGCCAAAATCGCTCCTGTTGTATATGATAACCAATACGACACCTATCTGACGTTGGAACAATTTGCAGATGAACTTGAAAGCTATGCAGATATGGACATTGAAGGGGAGAATGAGGTTTATCAAGAAGGTTACTTTTCTCCTTATTACATGGACGAACCGCCAACAAAAAAAGTTTCCTTTTCCGGCACTTTGGAAACAAGTATGCGTGAACTGGTTCAGGACTTTTATCAGTGGCTGGGTGAAATTGACGATGAAATCGCACAGCATTTGGAGCAGGTGAGTGCAGATAAGAATATCCCAGCAAGTGAGGTTGCTGTCCTTGCAATCAGCAAGTCTGACCGATTGATGACAGCAAACGACTATCTCGTTGCATCGTCACCGGATATTTATTCCATGTATGAAGATATTGCTGATTACGGATTCAATTACGATGTGAATTTAGATAGCAGCCTGCTCCAGAGCAAGATGCCGGAAATCGAAAATTTCATTCAGGAACATGGTGGCGTTTCCAATCGTACACAGGACGAACTGGAAGACCGCTTTGAACCACAGGTGCTTGTACGAGACAGCGGCGAAGCAATTGTTACTCCGCTGGTGTACGACAATCAGGAAAATAAGTATATTACAGTCAGCAGTGTGGCTGATACGTTGAAGGAGATGCTGATTCCTGATGTTCATGGTGAAATCACTGCTGAAAATGGTGAAACTATTCCGTTCGATGCACACATGGACGTAGAAAGCGAATCTAAACGTATCCTTGCAGACAGCTACAAGCAAAATGCAACATACTTGAAAGAAGCACTTGTCGAAGTAAGAGAGGCATACAAAGATGATATGCCGAAGCTGAAAGCTACTGTTGACCATTTCAAAGAAAAAATGTCTATTCTGTATGATAAGCGGCAATCAGAAGTGCAGCCCAAAAAAGATTCACAGAACATAGAGCGATAATTGTGATAACGGTTACGATGTGATAAAATTAAACAAATACACATTAGAAAGTTGGGATAAATTATGAGTTTTGCATCACAAGAACAAGTTGACACAATTTCAGCACTAACTTCACAGCTGTATCGCTACTACTCTACCGCTTATTATGAAGGGGTGTACAGCGGAAAATTGGATAAAGCCATTGAACACGACTTGATTCCGTGGCTTTTAGAGTTCAAAAAAGAAGTGGTAGCAGCTGGCTGTAACTTAGATTCGATGGGGGTTTATTTCAGAAATGATAGACCGGTTTTACAGTATGGCACAACTGTCGTGTGCAGCTATGACGCTATGGACAACGCCACTATGCGAAAGCTGAGACTTCCGCTTACCGATGTTAAATTGGTTCGGAAAGAAGTAGAGGCTGACCTTTATCAGATGATAATGGACTTAAAATCCGGTATGACTGTGGAACAGTTTGCAGAGAAGTATCGTGGAAATGATATATACCACGGCGTTCCAGAACTGGAGCAGCACATACTGGAACAGGTAAGTTCTGGCAACAGTAATGACGTAACACTCAATGCAAGGATTGCCAACGGAAAATCGGTTTCTGCTATTGGGGCGAATCTTCAATCAGACCTTGCTGTGGCAAAATTTCTTTCTCAAAACAATCTTGTTCGTGTGGGATATAACAATGGTAAGATTGTTCTGGGAGATTCTGTTATAGACCGTTATGCCATTCGGATTCGCTGCGTGAAAAATGACCCCGATGCAAGTGTCAAAAGAGACCCACTCAAAATTAAATGTTTTGAGGTGGATTTGAAATTTGCAAATGGAAACAGAAGCTTAATGAAATTCAGACCAAGCGATAGTCCTTTTTATGTTCCGCAAATAGAAAAAGTTCTGAATGAAAATGCAATTGGAAAGGAGCAAAAACAACGTGGACGGTAATCAATCTATCAATCAGATGTTAGCAATCCACAAGGAGCAGGAACTGGAAATTCAGAACATGGATTTTCAGAACCTGTCCGACCATGACAAACAAGTTCTTGCTGAATATGCAGAAACCAAAGTGTTGCTGCATAATACAGCAAATGTAATTCAATTTGTCCAAAACTCTGCACAGGTTATTACAGACGAAAATGGACAGAAGCAGGCAGTAGGTATGCTGGATAAGGAATCTTATGCGGAACTTTCTGTATTTGCTACCATGAATCAAAATCCGGAACTTCTGGAAATGGCGAAGCAAAGTCAGATAACCAAACTGCCGCTTTCTGAAAAAGCTGCCCTCTGGGAAAAAGGGGAGAACACGCAGCAAGAAATTTTGCTTCACACGCCATCTACTGTTGATAATTTTGTAGAAGCTGGATATGACAGTTTCTATGTTGGAGATGGCACTGTTGAAGTGCTGGACGCAACACTTGCAGATGCGATGGAGCTGATGAAAGATTATGGTATTGACCAATCTGATGTGTATAACAGTACACAGGAGCAATTCCGACTGATGCAAGAACAGCAGTCACTTGTGAACTATGAATACACCGAAAAAGAGCAGGAACTTTCTGAGGAAAATGAATATTTACAGCGGCAGATGGAATTACAGGAAATTGCAAAACAAGCCGTTGAAGAAAACTACTCCAAAGATGATAAAGACGGTTTGCAGGAACGGTTCTCTCTCACTACAGAAGAAGTTGCTGCCGTTGCTGTTGCAATGCAGACTTACGAATGGATAAAGCTTGCAGAAGCATGGGAACAGGAGAACCTTGCCGAGAAAACAAAAGAACAAGAGCCTGCTGAAATCGTAGAAAGCTCTGATGGATATGTCATGGCAATGAGCAAAATGACACCGCAGAATGAGAAACAGCTGCAATCCAGAATTGAGAACGGCAATGAGGTAATTCATCATGAAACAGCAAGGGAAACAACAACAGACCCTGCACAGGTGAAACCGAATGTAAAGCTGGAAACAGCTCAAAACAAAGGCACACAAGAAAAGAAAGCAAGACAGGTAGATTATGACAGGGATTAAAAGAAAGTAGCCTTTGGTATATCTTGTTATACCAATACTACTATTATTTGCCCTATTTATTTTTATCAAAAAATAACGAAAAACCACCTGTACAACAACTCATAAGTAAGACGAAAGGATTCATATGAATAGCTTATATAACATTTTTCAAAATGAAAAAGAGCGGAATCCGGATATGACCGTGTACTACAACAAGCAGACGAACTCTATCTCTTATCGGAATGAAGAAGGCACTTTGACAGCATTGTTTCGTGGAGAGAATGAGTATTTCTACTTCAAATCTCCAAACAAAAAGCCGGAAGAAATGCAGACCAATATCGGAGATATGATTCTTAACACCTATGGTGAAAAGAATGGCATTATCCGTGGCAGAATGCAAAATGAATTTTTCGATACGCCGGAACGATTTAAGCGTCTGGCAAAAGATTATCAGAACTGCCGAGATGAAATCGGCATTGATGACAACCCTAAGAAATCAACAAAGCGTAAAAACGTAGAAAGGGATTAAGTATGAGCATGGAATCAAAAACCTATGAGAATGTGTATCTCGCATTCTCCCCTGACAAAGACGTGGAATTTCTGAATGACAATCTGTCGAAACCGATTATCGGCACATTGAAAATCAACTTCAAAGAAACTCATATGTCTTTTACCTTCCGCAGTACGAACACGAAGGAAATTTACCACGATGAAACAACAATGGCATCTTCTCCGGACGAAATTGTTGTGGACAATGAATTTGTTCTTCCCTGCGAAGAAGGAAACTGGATATTCCGTTTTGTAAATGATAGAAAGGAGTAAATGAATGTCAAAGCTAAGAGATGTTGGTAATCAGGAAGAAATGATGGCAAAAGACAAAGCCGAGGAACGCCGCATATTCAGAGAAATGCTTTCTGGTATGACAACGGCAGAACGTAATTCTCTGATTACAAAAGATAAACTGTTCCCCCCGATTCACTATCAGGCAGAATCTGAAAAAGGCAAAGACAGAACCGTGCTGTATTTCATGAAAAAAGTACGTGATGCTCTGCCGCCCAGACCTAATATTCCCAACATTCCGTATGGTGCGTCAGCCGAAGCAAAAGAACAAATCATTCGTACTGCACAGGACAAATATATTGATATGATAAGCGGATATTGTGACCTTATCCAAGAACTCGATTCGCTTGAAGACTGTCGCAATTTTCCTAATCGTGTAAAAGAAGAAGGCGTGTCTACCACTCTCCCTAAATCAAGGGACACATATAAATTGACAAAAGCAATCTGCTGTGCCAATGACACTGTTTCTTTGCGTAGGGAAAGCGAAAGAAAGCAGTTCTGCTTCACTCCAGAAGAAAAAGCTCTCGCCGACTATCAGATTCTCACTTATAACGGAGAAAATGTACAGGTCAAGCAAAATTACCGGAATGAAGATTATTTGCATATTTCAGGATTCGGGTATCGGCGTAGCATATTCAATGCTCCCCCTGAATTGCTGAATATGGATAATTGGAAAGAAGGTACTTCCTTTGCGTTCAACATAAAAAACAGTGCGATTATCGCTGTCAATTCTGAATCACAAGAAGCTGTACGAGAAAAAATCATCGAATACGAATTTGCTAAAGCAGCCGCAGCGAAGGAAGCTAAAAAAGGGACTGGAACAAAACGCCTCATTCCTCCCCCTCTGAAACATATCCGTGAATCAGCGACAGACTATCGTGACAGCAAAGATGCAACACAGGAAGATTTGATGGCTACATTCCAATTGAAAGCAGTTGCATTCGGCAATTCCATGCCGAACGATGAACGGCAAACACACGCTAATTTTTGCTATGACGCATTCAAAGACCTTGCCAAAGCGATGAATGTTGCTGATGAAGATATTGGCTTAGGCAATAGAATCGGAATGCAGTACGGAGCAAATGGCAGAGGTGGTAAAGGAGCGGCAGCTGCTCACTACTCTATTTATGCACACAACATCAACCTTACCCGAATGAGTGGTGCAGGAAGTCTGGCACATGAATGGGGACACGCTCTTGACCATTTTATCGGGGAACGCATCGAAACATTTGAAATTACCGCTTCGGAAGGAGCAGCAGACCACTTCGATAGCAATAATCCGATGTGTGGTGTAATGCGTGCTATCAAATACAAAGAAGTTGATGGCAAAACCGTTCCTACAGATTACCTGAACGCAGCGAATGAGCTTGATGCCACTTATTCCAAAACCGGTAATGGTTACTGGAACAGCGATGTCGAACTTTTTGCAAGAGCCTTTTCCTGCTATGTCAAGGATAAGCTGTCTCCTGACAATTCTGATTATCTTTGCGGACACACTGACTGGTACGCTCAGGGAGAACAAGGTAAGGTTGCTGTAATGCCTCTTGGTGAAGAACGTCAGCATATCAATGAAGCGATTGATAAGATGTTGGAGACCTTAAAAGAAAGAGGAATCCTGCACGAACGTCCGGAACAGGATAAGTCAAAAAGCTTCACCCCTCTGGAAGTTGAAGATGAGCCGAGAAAAAAGAGAGAACCGTCACAGAAATCTGCATCTTCTACCCCGAAAGAAAAACCGGAGCAGCCATCAGAGGACAGCAAACAGCTTACTTTAGACGATATTGAAGGGAAAGAACCGGAAGCTCCCAGCACAGAGGCTGAGAACAATCTCCAGCAAGAGTTGGAAGAGCTAAAATCAGTTCTGCAAGCGACAAATGATGCTAAAGAGCTGGCAGTTGGTGATGTTGTTCGCATGGACAGCTACGAGGCATTGGATAACAAATTCAACCTTGTAGAAATTCCTAGTGCCTACGGTGTGGTTACAGAAGTAAGTGATGACCATATCTCATTTGATACTTACAAGGATAAAGATGCAAAGGACTTTACTGGGAAAGAGACTATGTTCAGCACTGACGGCAATCCGTGGCAGCAACAGCTTGCCAGCCGTGGCTTTGAACTTGTTTCAAAAGCAGAACCGGTAAAAGAGGTTGAACAACAGGTCACAAAAGAAACAGAGGCAGCTGAGCCGGAAAAGAAAGAAGAACCAGTTGTTACTCCCCCACCAGCAGCAGAAGATACGAAAGGAGAAAATAGCGAGATGAAGGGAACGTTCCAGCATAATACAAATTTGGATATGCTGAAAGATACGCTGGAAAAGCATGAACCTTTTGTGGCGATTGCAGTAAGCACAACAGGAATTGACCGTAAAGATTTTTCAGGGCATGAGCCGATTCGTGTTGCAGTTGCTCGATACGAATATGACGAATCCGTAGCTGCTTATAAGCCAAGCCTTTCTTTTGATGAACAGGTACTTGCAAGTAAAGAAGCAATCCAGAATGCGGTCGATAACATAGAACACTACGATGTTTTCAAGAATGCAGGGCTGGTTTTTCCGGAATACCGTGCAAACGCACTGAGCAAGGAAGATTTTCAGCAAAAATTCAATAGCTTCATGCAGGCAATCAGTGATGATAAACCTCTTGTTATCGAAAATGGTAGCAGAGGATTTGCGGCACAATATCTGGATAAAATCGGCTGTGCAGATGCCCTGCATACTCTGGCAGAGGAACATCGTGTCATTCAGCAGACCGGTATCAATCAGGAATATTTGCACACGATTAAGGGTAGCACATTGGAAGCCCTTCGTAATAAGATGAACAATACAGAAATTGAAGGCAAAATCATTGGTGCAGACAATCGTGTACAGGTCATGGCTGAATGTGCTATTCAGTATGGCAGAGAGCAAAATGTACTGGAAAGCGATGTTCTCTCCCACCTCATGCAGGAAGACATTGAACGGAGAGACGATTATTCCAGAAAAGGCGTAGAAAAATACCAGAACAGTGATATTGAAGGGAAATTTGCTACGCTTATTGAAATGGGTGCATTGAACGCAGATGCGGTCATGGACAGAGACGGCGATTGCGACATCAACAAACTGTATGATGCTATGGAATCCAGTAAGGGCGTTATTGTGATGCAGGTAGCCACGACCGGCTTTGACCGTAATAAGCCAAGCCCTCAGCTGACCGGAGAACCGATTCAGATTACTGCTGCTGCCTACCCAATTGTCGATGGAAAAATCAATCCGGACGCTCCGGAAGACAGCATTTCCTTTAACATTCAGGCATCTCCTCGTGCTGTAACCACGGCTATGCAACGTGCCGAACATGGTGGCTTTGACACATTCAAGGACGCAAAAATCAACACTTCTGAATATCTCAGCGGAAAAGGTGTTGTTTTGCAGGAAGATGCGGCGAAGAAAATCAACGAGTTTTTCCAGAAACATGATGATTACACCTTGATTACCAATGGCAGTGCAAAAGGCTCTGATTACAGCTTTTCGCAGACTGCAATTTCCAACTTAGGAAATCTGCCGATGACACAGCAGAACTATGTGGATTTTACCCAAGCGGTAAAAGAATACAGCTATCAGCAGCTCCATGGTGATGCGATTCCGGAAAACGTAGCACTTGACCCGAACAATATTCAGAAATTTTCTCTGGGCGATATTGCAAAGAGCAATGGCGTATTGAATGTAGACGGAACACAGTACAAAGTTTACTTCATGGCACAGGTTGTAAGTAATGTAGCTGAACAGCATCGTGAGCTGACACAGCCAGAACAGGTACACACGCAAGAATCCCCTGCACAGGAAATTCCTACCGTACAGGAAACAGCCAAAGAAGTTGAGCCGAACTTGTCTCCTGTTCCAGAAGCCCCTCAGAACACGCAGGAAGCCACACAGTCAGCTTCTGAACAGCCACAGGTAAATCAGCCTGCTCCGGAAAAGCAGCCCTCTCCTGCCGCTGAAACACCTTTTATGGGCGTTCCAGAAAACACACCAGCAGCTGTACACGAACTGCCGACTGAAAAGCAGACTGATATTTCCAAGGACGACATTACAGATGCACTTGATTCTGTCGCATTAGAGGGACAGGGTGTCGCTTATGACGAAGTAAGAGACGATGCAGAAAAATCTTCTCAAACAGCTCCGGAAATGCAAAGCGGTGTTTTTACCAATTCCGATGTCAGCAAGCTGATAGATGTTATTGCGGTTCAGAACACCGTACTCACCAAACAAAGTGAAGCATTGATGGCACAAACCAATAAACTGGTAGAAGTAATGGAGACACAGAATCAAATGATACGTTCCATCATCGAGTTACAGCACAACAGCATGGGCATGGATAGAACCCCTGTGCAGGAAGCCCCAGCCCCAATACAGGAAGCGACTTCCGCAGACATTCCTGCTGCAAAAACTCCACAGGAAAAGCTTCGTGCTGTACAGGACGTGATAAGAGATGTTCGTAAGGAAATAAATTCTCCTTCCGGTTCTGTTGTTGACAAGGACATGAGCATCGTTTTGTCAAAGCTGTCTAATATGGCAAATAATCTGGACAAGCAGGAACAGCAGCATAAAAAGTCTTCACCGCAGAAGGGCGTGGAGCAAGGAGCATAAATAATGGGCAAAAGTTTACAACTAAGCTATGACAGAGATGCACTGTGCAAGGCAATCCCTATAGAAGATGTGATTCAGCTGTATGCAGGAATCCGGACAGACCGGCGAGGCAACATTTCATGCCCATCTCCAAACCATGCTGATAAGCACCCTTCCACTAAAATTTTTCATGATTCCAACACTTGCTTTTGTTTCAGCTGCAAAAAAAGTTATGACCCTGTTTCACTTGCATTTGACTACAATCCGAATTTAAGCACTCCGGAATTGTATAAGAAGCTAACCGAAGATTTCGGCATACCACTGGAATCCGTCAGCAATATTCAGCAGGTGCGAGAAGTGGAACAGGCGAACCGTGAAAAGCGGTTTATTGACGTATTTCCACTCAGCGTTTCTGAGTGCAAAAGAATCGGTCTTGATGGTGTTCTCGGTGCAGTGAAGCCAGATGAAAACAGAGAAGATGACGATAAACCGCCAGAAGTTCAGGAACGCTTTCCGTCTTTGATGGAACTCTGGAAAACAGAGAAAGCAGCCGTGGAATCTCTTTTAATTGCGAAGTGCGATGATACTTTGGACGACTTGAAAAGTGAATTGGACTGGAAAACAGAACACTTCCTAAGTGTCTATAAGGACTTTACTCCGCACAGTGCAGATTTTCAGGAAGCACAAAGAATCCATGAGGCGGTAGAACGCTATAAATCGACCGACACTCCTGTCAAAGTGAATATGATGTCAAAGCATGATGACGCATTATATACAAAATACGCCTTTTTCAAGGACAGTGTTGATGATTTGAAACAGCTCCGTGCTGAAATGTCCAGTGTCCTCAGAATCAAGGAGAAAGTGTTGAGCCAGCAAAAGGAACGGCAAAAGGAGCAGTTCAAGGGATTTCATAAAAAGAAAACAACCGTAGAAAGGGACTAAAAACATGAGTGGCTATGCAATAGACAGCAATGGCAATGCTGTTGCTATCAATAATGCAAAGCAAATACAGATGGTACAACCTTTGGAAAATCGCAGGAAGGAGCTGGTGAAATATGTTTATCAGCTCACTCCCCTGCTCCAGAGTGCAGGGTTGAATGTGAATACAAATCAGTTCACTTTGTTATTTTCTCCAAACGGCATACTCGAAAAAATTGTGCTGTTTGCCAAAATACCATTACAGTCTAACAGCCCTTTAGTAAAGCAGGCTTTTGAAGCAAGTACCCATTATGATTATCCGTTTCAAAGCAATCAGCAGAAGGCTTTTCTAAAAAGCATTTATTGCATTCAGGTAAACTACAAACCAACATGGTGGTATGTTAGTGCCGAAGTTATTACGTTAGAACGGAATATCATAGACGGCATTTGGATTTCTGCCAAAAAAGAAGCCTCTATCCCTTATTATGCGTTTCAATCGAAATACCAGCTGAAAAGTGTCGAACAGCCAATCCAGTCGCCGCAGACGTTCTGGTGTATATCTCTTACCGGAGAATCTTTACCAGACAACGTGAACGACCTGTTCCCACTCATGGCACAGATTCCAAGTAAAAGTACGATACTTGCAGATGCAGTATCAAAAGTAAATCAGAACATCGGAATTTCTGCAAAGGATTCCAATAGCAATCAAATCTCCAGCTGTTTAAGGCTGATAAATTCACCTCTGAATGGCAAGATATATCCTTTGTACAAGGAACTGAAACAATTTATTTCCAGAACATATCCGTATGCAGATGATGAACACGGTGCATTTAACATCTCTTACAAAGATGATGCAATCCGTTTCCAGTTGCAGGACGGACGAAAAGCAGAGATATTCGTCAAGGGTAATGCTTCATCTCCCACCTTTATCTCTGGTGGATATACCGTAAAGGGCATATCTGCTATGGAAGAAGCAATCGCCAATGGCAACTGCTTCCGTAAGACAACATGGTTTGATGCTAAAGCAAGCCCTTATATCCTGCGTAAACCACGAAAAGAAAATAAACCGAAGTAAATCATACGAAATGAAAGAGGGTAACACAATGGCAAATAAAAGTACCGCAACCGATGAGAAAAAGTCATGGCTGAAAAAAATTCTGGAGAAGTTAAAAAAACTGGTTGAGCGAAGCAAAGCTCCCACCTTGTTCCAGAAGTATGAGGAAATCCAGAAGAACCTGAATGAAATGGTAGAACAAAATGAGGTCAGCACAGAAGCTCTGAAAGACTTGTATTCTATCACGGCAGAAATGGAAGGTAAACTCGGTGGCATGGAAGAAGAAGACAAGCAGACGCTTGAAACCGGCATTAGAGAAATAAAGAAAAGTATGGAAGAAGAAGCCGCCAAGCATCATACCGAAATCACCGGAGATATTTGCCAAGCATTGTCTGATGCGTCTGATTACGACTACAATGATGTGAAAGAATTGCTTTCCGATTCTGACACTACACAGATTTTCACTTCCGGCACAGACACCTACATATCTTTGGGAGAGTTCGGTTCTTTCAAGGCAAATGTTGTATTGGAAGAAGATGCAAGAAACGCCTTTGTGTTGTTTGAAAAAGCTGATATTCCGGAAAATGCACAGCAGTATCTCATGGAAAATGATACAGAAAGCACTTTGATTTCCGCACTGAACCAAACATACGCAGAAAAGGTGCGGTCTGACCGTGCAGCTGAACAGGCTACAGAAGGCATGGAAACTACATCGCCATCTGGAAAACAGCCAAAGGAACGAAAAACACGACTTGAAAGATTCCGTGACAAATATGCAAACGGGGCAGAAAATCAAGACACGTTCGTCATCAGCAAGCTGTTTGAGGACAACTCATTTCGTCTGAGATACCCTGATGGAAATATGCTTGTTGTTTCCAAGAAAGCAGAAGGCGAATATCGAACCAGCCTTTATCGTAACACCTCTCCTTCCCTGACAATCAATGGTGCTTCTTCTGAAATTGGTGTCTGGAAAAGCGAAAACGGCAGAATCTCTGCCAACTTTACTTTGCCAAATGAGCCGTCAGTCAGCATCTTGTTCCATTCCGCAGAGATGAAAGAATATCTCCAGACTATCGGTGTGCCGAAAGATATGATTCAGCAGCTGTCTGACAATACATCTAACGGCAAATCGGAACGTGTCAACAAGGCTGATTTTGAGAAAGTGCAGAAATTATATGACACTATCAGAGATTCCTTCGATAACGGCGTAAATCAAATGGGCGAGGTCGTAGCAGACCATTGCCTTTCTATGCACCACCCCACATTTGGCAAAGGACATACCTATATCAATCTCAAACCAGAAGGAGTTTTGAGAGATGTGCTTTCAATTGGATTTGACAGAAATGGTACTCCTACAACTCTGAATTATAAGCCTAATGCCAATGGACGGTTTGAGCCAATATACAATTTGATTACAAATGACTTTGTTGGTGAAACTGGTGCAAAGCTGTACGGTACAAATCCTGACTTCCACAGAGCTATGCAGCGGATTATCAAATCAATAGATAAAACCAGTGCATATCAGGCAGCATCTCTGCCGAATCCGAAAGCGGAAGAAATGAAGCGTGCCGGTGATGTGGTGAGCCGTTCTTTCCAGAGCAAAAGTAAATATTCTGCCCTCAATCAGGAACGTACCGGCGTAATGCAGGAATGGTACAAGGCAGCTATCTTAATGGGTGCTGCTACAGAACTCGGAGACACTGCGTTGAGAAATTCTGCAATGCAGATTATGCAGAATGTTGTAGAAGGACACACCGGAAGTCAAAAGGGATTCAAAAACATGGTAGAACTTATGGAGAAATCCGAAACCTACAAAATGGAGATGGCTCGTTTTCAGGCAAAAGATTTGAAGGAAATCTTTTCACAGGACTGCACACAGGAAATGCGTGGCAGCAAAGATAACAACACTCTTTTTCAGGACGCAATCCGCAATTTGGCTGGCAGAATCGGCGGTGCAGAAGCTATGACTGCTATTGCCGCTGCACAGCACTTTCAGCAGGAACAGGTTGAAAAAGAATTGCAGGCACAGAAACAGGAGCGGAAGCCGAAAAAGAGCTACGGTAAATCAGGAAGTGAGGAAAGAACATAATGCCGGAAATCACACTCGATGAGCTTTTACAGGAAGTGAAAGCAAAGGAAGAAAAGATGGGTGAATCGCCGGACGTTACTGCCAAAATCAATTTGACAGCTACACGACTGGAACAAACGGCACGGTCTGGTTCTGTAAAGATTCTGACAGACTACGATGCAGACGGTATTTGTTCCGCATTCATTATGCAAAGGACAATTCAGAGCATTGCTCCAGACACCCATGTGGAAGTACAGTGCAATGACCGCAGAGGCTCATATGGCGTTTCCAGTGAGATAGAAAGTGATGGTGTTTCAAAGTATATCGTACTGGATATGGGAAGCAACCAGCTCCAGCAGTTACAAGAAACATTAGGTGATGATGTTATTATCATTGACCATCACTTAATAGAAGAACAGATAAACATAGATGCTTTCAATTACAATACACGTCTTTTGAATCCGCATAGTATGTCTTATGAAGAAGGCAACAGTGCAGATTATTGTGCAACAGGGCTTGCATATCGTCTCTATCAGCAAATGCAGGAACGTGTCCCAGAAATGATACATAGCGAAAAGCAAGACAATACTATCGCTATTATGGCAGCAATCGGCACTGCTGCGGATATGGTCGATGTTATGGATATGCGTTCCAACAATCGACAGATTCTGAAAGACGGTGTAGAAAAGATAAATAATGCAGACGAGAACAACATTGAATATCCGATTGGCTATATGCTTGCTACAGCTGGTATCGGGCAGGACGATGTTACCGCCCATGATGTAGCTTTCAATGTTGGTGCATTCCTGAATGCAGCTTCACGAATGAGTGAAATCCTGCAAGAAAACGGTGCTCAGAGAATGTATGATGCTATCTCCAGCGGAGACAATCCGGCAACTTATCAGCAGATTGATATACTTGCCGAAATCAACAAAGACCGGAAAGCTTACATCAGTGAACTTACCGGTACTGAAAGCTATCGTCAATTCTTAGAAGAACAGAGAAATAGCCCCAACAACATTGCCCTTTATGAATTGCCACAGGATACCCCAGCTGCCTTTGCTGGACTTGTTGCAGGCAAGTTGGCAGAAGCAACGGACAAAGCTATCATCTGTGTCACTTACAGTTCCAGCAGAGAATGCTATACCGGAAGCGGCAGAAATGTTGCATCAAACGAAACTGGCTTGAAAGATTTTTTGGACAGCCTTGATTTAAGCGATAAGATGCAGTACGGCGGTCATACAGACGCTATCGGCATTTCACGACTAGATGATATACGCTTTCTGGAAAGTCGCTTAGAAGCCAATATAAACGCTATGGAACGCAAGTCAGGCGACAGGCTGGTATTGAAAATGTCTCCGCAGGAACTATCCTCTCCTGAGACCTTGGAAAAAATGAAAGCAATCGAACCCCTTGGCACTGGATTAAAGCTTCCACCTATGGAGATAGAGGGGAAAGAACAATATCGAAATGGTTTGTACGTCAAAAAGAATCCGTCATGGAAAAAGGTGCGTATCAAAGCGGACGATACAACATTGAATATTCCAGACTGGTCATACTCCCCTGCCTCTTATCCGCAGGACAGCAAAGGGAACATCAAAATTCTTGCAGAAGTCGGACTGAACTCATTCAATGGGCAGAGCGTTGAACTCACTGCAAAATTTGACCGTTCTTTCCAACAAGAACGCCAGAAGGAACTCCAGCATGATAAACCAGCACCGAAAAAAGGTGCGGAAAGGGAATAAATGATGGGCAGTTATATTGATAAAAAAACCAGAGAAGCTATGGCGAATGAACCGTCAATGCAGGAAGTTGCTGACGCTGCATTGAAAAAGGCTGATGCCTTGATGCACGACTTGCAAGAAATCAACCTTGACGTTTACATAGACAAAAAAGGAGCTGAACAGCATAGCAAGGCAAAAGTATCTGTTCGCCAGAGTATGATGCGTGATGATAATGGAAAGTACACCATTCCAGAAATACACAAAGATGGTTCTCCAGCATACGTTTATGAAATCGGTATTATGCACGGTAATGAAACAGTCGCCCTTACCGGAAAAGATACAAATGATTGTAATTATATTGGTGTCCGGAAATGGGATAATGAAGCTCCAAATAAAAAAGGTACGACTGGAAATATGACCTATTTCAGAGAAGCGGATATTTCCGGTGCAGACCTAAAGCCTACTACGAAAGCTGTTGCTGCTTATGCCAGAGAATCCGGCTTTGTAAAGGAAACGGTTTGGAAGCAGCGAAAGCAGGAACATTCTTCTCCAGAAACACCCAAGGCAACTCAGCCGCAAAAGTCCTCTCCTGCTCCAAAGGAACTTTCAATGCAGGAAAGAGCAGAAAATGTAAACGATTTTCTTCGTGCAAAAACTCCCAAAATGATTGTTCAGGGGCGGCTTGTTTCTGACGGTACAGCAGAATATCGTAATGACGAACATCACGGCGAACGGATTCTTATGGTAAGCAGAAGCTGCAATGCGGCTGTAACAGTCAGAGATACTGAACAGGGTGCATCTGTTGAAATCGGAGTTCGTAATAAGGACGGCAACATTGAACGCTTCTCCGGTAATACAAATTGGGACATAGATAAGTATATTACCGACAGCACATTTGCCACCGCTATAAAGAACGTAAAAGCTGAAATTGATAAGTCACATGGTCTGACACCGGAACACGGTTCTACCAGACCAAAAAGTAACATCGAAAGATAAGAGAATTGTATTAAAGAAACGAAGCCCTGCTCCAGACGGAGCAAGGCTTTTTTGTTTATATCGCATCTAACACATTGACCGCTTCTTCATACTGGTCGTTTGTCAAATGAATATAGATATTGTAAGTGGTTGTGACACTGGAGTGACCCAGCAATTTTGAAACCACTTTTATATCAATCTTCTTTGCCAGTAGCAAACTGCCAAATGTATGTCTTAATTCATGTGTTGTCAGCATTGGCAAATTTCCTGCCTTGCACACCTGCTGCAAATGATACCGGATTATCTCTCGCTCAGGAAGATTTCCATTGCTTTGTACAAAAACATACTCCGAACTTTTTACTTTTCGGAAGTAAGCAATCAATTCCCTTGCCTGCCTGTCAAGCGGTATCTTACGAATACTACATTCTGTTTTTGGTGTTTTCAGAACAAAATCGCTGCCGATTGTATTAAACTTATCATCATATTCGTTTATACGGATTCTGTTGTGATTGATAAATATTGCGTCATTTCTTACATCGCACCATCGAAGCCCCATCAGCTCTCCGACACGAACACCGGTATGTGCGATAAACAATAACATCAATCTCGTATTTGTAACTTCTTCATACGACTTTCCTTTCATTATGGTGTTTGTAAATATTCGCATTTCTTCCTCGTCAAAAAAGACGTGTTCTTTCTGCTCCAAAAACATATTCTTCTTCAATGTCAATTTCGACACTGGATTTATTGTCATTAGTTTCTCTGTAACCGCCAGCTCGAACATCTCCAGAAGAACCTGTTTTATTCTCTTTGCAGTTCCATACCGAATACTCTTTTTATACCCAAGAAAAAAGTCCATCAACATTTTTGTCGTAATGCACGTCACTGGTTTGTTGACAAAATCGTACTCAGAACCTTTTAATGTTGTGATATAACTTACATAAGTATCATACGTTGCAAGTCCTGTCGTATCTCTTGTTTTGGTCAAAAAATGCTTGTAATATTCCAGCACTGTTGTTCTTGTCAGCAGCCGGATTCCATTTTCTTCTCGATATGTCTGATATGCTTTGAAGCGTTCCAAACAAATCGCTTTTGTTTTTCCGGTAAACGATTTTCTCCCCTCTGGGAATGTATACCGATATGTATACAATTTCTTTGTACTAGAAAAATTCCATGACCCCTCTCCGTTTGCTCTTTTACCCATACATCTCCTGTTCCGTTGGCTTATATACTGGATTTGGTAGACCAAAATGGTATACCAACGGGTATGCCAACCCTAATAAATCCCAATAAACGTTGTCATGTAATAACGGTCGTTGTTACCACACTACAAATGTTATCATCTACTATATGTCTTGTCAAGAGAATTGCCAAAAAAGCAAGTAAAATCAAGGCTTAAAACAAAATAAAAGAGACAATCACCGAACGATTGCCTCTTTTGGAGAAGGTATTTTTGTTACTTATGGGGTGTAGCCAAAACTATATAATGTATTGGGGGGTTACAAGTATTATTATATACAAATACTTGTAAAAGTCTGCCCAAACATTTTTTTATTTTAAAAATTTTATTGTGCAAAACAGAGAGCGGCGTTTTTTGAAATTATTCAAAAAACGCCGTTTTTGTGCAACATGTACAATTTTTTATTGGTTTTCATTCAATTTGTTCGTGTTACTATTGTCTATATTGTTGAAGGCTCTGCGTTTGCAGCAGAATTTGCATTTGGTACATCATCAAACAATGCTTCAAACTCAGCCCGGTCGATTCTCTCTTTCTCGAGAAGAAGAGCTGCACATTTATGAAGGATGTCTTCATGTGCTTCAAGGATTGCTCTGGCATCTGCATAACATTCATCGATGATACGCTTCACTTCCTTATCGATCGTTCCGGCAACCTTCTCACTGTAATTCTTTGCATGGCCAAGATCACGTCCAAGGAATACTTCTTCCTGATCATCACTTTCGTAGTTGATCAGACCAAGCTTCTCAGACATACCGTACTTGGTAACCATTGCTCTGGCATACTGGCTTGCCTGCTTGATATCTTGTGATGCTCCTGTCGTGATATCTTCGAGTATCATCTCCTCAGCGATACGTCCGCCAAGGCTTACCTTGATATCCTCTAACATCTTTGCCTTTGTCATAAATACGTTATCATTTTCAGGAAGCGGCATCGTATATCCACCTGCACCGGTTCCGGTCGGGATGATAGATACGGTATAGACCGGTCCCACATGAGGAAGCAGATGGAACAGGATCGCATGACCGGATTCATGATAAGCGGTAATTCTGCGCTCGCTCTCCGGTACCAGACGGCTCTTTTTCTCTCCACCGATCCCTACTTTGATAAATGATTTATCTACATCTTCTTTTACAATATAAGCACGGTTATCCTTCGCTGCACAGATTGCAGCTTCGTTCATCAGGTTCTCCAGATCAGCACCCGCAAAACCTGCCGTTGTTCTTGCAATATCATTCAGATTTACATCTTCTGCAAGTGGCTTATTCTTTGTATGAACCTTCAGAATCTCTTCTCTGCCCTTGACGTCCGGACGATTTACGAATACCTTACGGTCAAAACGACCAGGTCTCAAGATCGCATGGTCAAGAATATCTACTCGGTTGGTTGCTGCAAGAACGATAATTCCTTCATTTACACCGAAACCATCCATCTCAACAAGTAACTGGTTCAAGGTCTGCTCTCTCTCATCATGTCCACCGCCAAGTCCGGTACCACGCTGTCTTGCAACAGCATCGATCTCATCGATGAAAATAATACATGGAGCATTCTTCTTTGCTTCGTCAAACAGATCTCTTACACGAGAAGCACCGACACCGACAAACATTTCCACGAAATCAGATCCCGAAATGCTGAAGAACGGTACCCCGGCTTCACCTGCAACCGCCTTTGCCATCAATGTCTTACCGGTTCCCGGAGGTCCTACTAACAGAACACCCTTAGGGATTCTGGCTCCAACCTTTACGAATCTTCCCGGATTCTTAAGAAAGCTGACGATCTCTTCCAGATCTTCTTTCTCCTCATCCAGCCCTGCTACATCTTTAAATGAAACCGTCTTTCCGATATCTTCATTCTTCTTGGCACGGCTCTTTCCGAAGTTCATCACCTGTCCGCCGGATCCACCACCCTGGATTCGTCCGATCATGAATGTCATGATAATGACCATAATGATCATAATGATCAGATATGGGATCCACATGCCAAGCATGCTTTCCTTCTGCACATCATACAGATTGTACTTTGCCAGTTTTACCTGATCCTCTGCAGAAGCTGTCGCATTCTTCTTATCAACTGCTGCTTCATAGTCATTATAGATCTTAATAATCTCATTAACATCTGCCGCATAGAATGTAAGCTGTTTTCCGGAAACAAACTCCACATCTACGGTTGCTGTCGGCACATTTGTATTCTGTGTAATATCTACCGTTGCGATGTTTCCCGCGTTCAGATCTGCCGAAAATTCCGTATAGCTGTAATTGGTCGCAACATTACTACTGCCACCCAGCCATTTGTTGATCAGCAGGAATCCGACAATAAGGATGATCGCATAGATCACAACAGCACTTCTTGCTCTCTTCTTATTCATTGTCTACTCCTTCATCTTGGTCTGTCTTTTTATATAAACAGTCTGATATCTACTGTTCTATCACTCCGATATATGGAAGATTCCTATACTTCTGTGCACAATCAAGTCCATATCCTACTACAAAACGATCCGGGATCGTAAATCCTGTCATATATAATTCAACCGGAATCACACGTCTCTCCGGCTTATCAAGCAGAGTTATTACCTGCATGCTCGCCGGCTTTCTGTTATTTAATAATTTGATCAGATACGACAGCGTTCTTCCTGAATCGAGAATATCTTCAACGACGATCACATTTTTTCCTTCTATTGATTCATCCAGATCCTTATTCAACTTCACAATTCCTGATGATTTCGTATCATCTCCATAACTGCTGACTGACATAAAATCCATGGTTACAGGAACCGTGATCTTCTTCGCGAGCTCACACATGAAGAATACACTTCCTTTTAATATTCCGATCAGATGAACGGCCTTTCCTGCATATGCTTTATCAATAGCTGCTGCCATCTCTGAGATTCTGTTATCTACTTCAGTTTCAGATATCATGACTTTAATCTGCTCTTTCATCTTCATTTTCTCCTTCTGGTATATATTCTAAACATATTACTCTTTTTGTATCAGGCCGTACCTTGTACTTCTCACTCAACCGGACACCCACTGCCCAGATGATGTCATGTCCGGAAGCTACAAGTGGTATCTGCAAACGCTCTGCCACCGGTATTTTGCAGGATGAAAATAACCGGTTTATCTTCTTCGTTAAGCCATCTGATGCGATCACCATATAGTCATTTTCCATATATTTCCTGATAGTAATGCCATTCTGTATTCTATCATAATCTGCAAACTTCGTATACTCTTTTTTTGTTAAATCTAAATGAACAGATTTCTCAAATATTTCAATCTTCATCCTTCCCATTCCGGGCAGGATATATTCACCTGCACCTTTTATAACTATCTCCTGCCAGTCGACATCGCGTGCGCCCTCTGCTGTCTTCTCAAAACACAGATATCCATAATTCTGATATACCATTCCACCATGCGGAAGCATGATCCGGCTTCCCGCAGCTGCCTGATACAGCTTCTTCACTTCTCTTACATGGTTCTGACCGACATCCTTTCTTCCGCCGCTGACTCTGCCAATCAATTCTAAGATCACAAGATCCTCGATCAGTTCATCCTGTTCCCGTAGCTTCCTGATTTCCAATACATATGCATCTGTTTTTCCGGTCTGTTTCCGTATCTCCATATGTTCATCCAGAAAATATCCTACCTGCTTCGTCACATAGGTATCATACATAGCCGCATAGGCTGCTGCCTGACTGATATGTGCCGCTGCCTGTGTGTTTATCTCATTAAGTGCCGGAATCACCTGATTACGGATCTTATTTCTGGCATAATCATTTTCCAGATTTGTGGAATCCGTACAGTACTGTATCCCCTGCTGTTCCAGATAAGCCTCAATCTCCTGTCTGGTACATGAAAGTAACGGACGCACGATCCGGTCCCGCTTTACCGGTATTCCTGCCATTCCGGCGATCCCAGTTCCCCTTACCATATTGAGCAGTACTGTCTCTGCTACATCATTTTTGTTATGAGCAACTGCCACCTTATAATCAGTGATGCCATACTTGTCCGCTGCCCGGGCAAATGCCTCATACCGGGCATTTCTTCCCGCTTCTTCCTCCGTCAGCTTCTGTTCCTTTGCAAGCTGCGGCACATCGATATGGTAACAGTCACATGGTATTCCAAGCTTCTTACAATACTCTGCCACATAAGATTCATCTGCATCTGCCTCTGTTCCGCGGATCATATGGTTAACATGGACAGCATACAGCTTGAGATCCATTTTCTTCCGAAGTCCTGCCAGAACCGTCAGCAGACAGATGGAATCCGCTCCGCCGGACACACCAACGATGCAGGCATCTCCTGTTTCAAGTAAATTCTGTTCTTTTATAAATTGATAAATCTGTTCTTCTAATGTATTTTCTGTCATCTGTTTTACACACCTGTCCGTCTTCTATGATTCGGATATTCGATCATCTATATTCATTACCTGTATCTTTGTATGCATATTGTATATACGTTTCTTTAAAATCCTACATCCACCGATATATGCAGCTTCGTTATTTTACATCTGTCATATACATTTCTTCGTTATCTTAATACAAGCCTGCTATAAATTTCAAGTAACAAACCGGAAAGTTTATGCTATTTCCAATTTTGCCACGATCACCGTCACATCATCCTCAAGTCTGCCTTCACAACGCAGAAGCACCTGTGAAATGATATACTCCAGCGTTTCCTTGCAGTCCTCCGTATCCAGATTCTCTAGGATCTCACGCATATCCTCTTCATCCCCAAACGCTCCATCACTCACCATCACCAGTCGATCCTCCGGTTCCAGCTCCTGATGGATCACATCACATTCTGCCTCCGGCAGAACTCCGATTGGAAGTGACGCCCCACAAAGAACCTCGATTCCCTCTGAATGTATAATATATGTCGGTGCTGCCCCCTGCTTATACTGTGTCAGCTCCCCGTTGTACAGGTCTACGATTCCCATATCAAAGGTTGTAAAACACCGTCCGCTGTTTTTTTCGGAAATGCAATTATTGGAAAATGCAATTCCATAAGAAGGGTCAAAGCCAGCATCCAGCAGTTCTTCCATCGTGTCAATCATCAACGTACTCTCGCAGGATGCAAGGCTTCCGCTTCCCATCCCATCCGAGATCATCATTACAAGTCTGCCATCCTCATGCTCCTTCACCGAAAAATTGTCTCCCGATACATTGGAACCATATTTCTTGATCCTTCTGACAAAATAACTGCAGCGATACCTCGCACATTCCTCAAATGTGATCACACGGTCATTTTCAGATATGATCGCTGAAGTATCCTCGGATGCCCGGATTGGCTTATCAAAAACCTCTGAAAGAATGTCTGCTGCATCCTTTGACAACATGATTTTCTGATTCTTTGTTCTGGCTGTTATATAATACTGTACATGATCCATTTCATTCTTCATCGAAGAAAGGTGCGTCATGATCACCCCCTGTTCCAGAAAGCGCATCCGCAACTGCTCCTCCCGGTTAAACGGAACCGGTTCTGCCGTTTCCAGATTATCGGAAAATCTTCCGATCATATCTCCGATCTCACCCAGATCTACCTTGGCAGCCGCCGGGCCACATCCGGCAAGCGTATATTCGATTCGTTTAAATGCCCCGGATAATTCCCGTATTTTCTCTGCCGTTATCCGGTTGATTTCCGTTGCTGTCTGAAAATTATACTGCGACTGGATCCATCCATCCCTGACGGTAAGCATCCATTTTGGTGTCGCTGCAAATAACAGCACTGCACTGCCAGCACTTTTTATCCCCTCAGGTGTCAGAAAATACGGATCGTAAGTAAGTCCGATCAATACACATGCAAGCAGCACTGACACAATAGTGCCTGTTTTCTTCTTATCCGATAATGCTCTGCCCGCAAGCACCAGGATCGCACAGATAAAAAAACTTCCGACAAATTCTGCTTGTCCGCTTTTGATCGCTGTGATCAGACCACATACACCCGTTACCGCCATTCCATATCCGGCTCCAAACCGATGCAACGTATACCAGGACAGATACAGACCGGTCATCAGCAGCCAGGTAACAACTCCGCCTATTTTATATGGCATTCCCCATATACATACTGTAACTACTATCAGTATTCCAAGCAATTCTTCATTATAATGATCCCGTTCCCTCTTATGCAGCAGGATAACCTCCAGGCCTTTGCGGAATGCAGGAATCAATCCTGTCGAGATCACCGCCTCGCAGCCGGCAGCCGGCAGGGCATTCTGCACCGGTTCGACCATCAGACCACAGACCGTACTGATTCCAAAGACAAGTATGGCACATATGCCAGCCAGAATCCACCGGATATTGGTTCCATATGATTGTTTCACACCTTTTCGTTTTGTCTTTTTTCCACTTCTGTCTGTGTGTTCGGACAGGTTTCTCTGAACTCCCTCCGTCAGGTTCAGACCGACCAGAACACCGATCAGGATCAAACTATATTTTAACAGAAAATATGTAACCGGAAGCTGCTGTTCTCCCATTACATATGGTCCCATCTGAAAAAAGCTTCCTGCATTCCAACCGCCGATTCCATACATAACTGCTCCGCCAAAGAGCATGGCTGCAAACAGCCCAAACGTACTTTGTCTGATGCTGTAAACTGCTGCCAGCATCGGAACCATAAACGGATGCATTCCAACAACCGCAGAATGGCCACACAGAAAGCCCAGCAGATACAAAAAAACCCGATTCACCTTTTTTTCTTTCATATATATGTCCTCCCTTTTTGCCTTAAGTGTCAGACATTATACGGAGACTGAACGTAAAAAAAAAGCGAAAGCTGAAAACAGCTATCACTTTTCTTTGACTCTTTTTTATATTTCTTTCTTAATTCTGTGTTTATTCTTCAGGGCGAATCACTATTTCGTCAGGATATACCAACCCAAGCTGATTTCTTGCAACATCCTCAACGTATTTCTTCGTCTTCATATAGTCTTCTTTTTCTTCCAGTTTCTTATGCTCGTTCTGTGCATCTTCAATCTGGGCAGTAATCTCTGCTGCCTGTACCTGCAGCTCTGCTCTCTTCTCCCTTAACTGAATCGACTTCACCAACACGACAACAACCAGTAAAAGAAGAGTGATCAGAATAATAGCGGTACTGATCTTCGATTGTTTTCTTCCGGTATTGCTTCTACCCATGGTCCATTTCCCCTGTTTCCTGCTTCTTTTCGAACAGACCTGTTCTGCTATAAAAACAGTTCTTTCGAAGTGTATTGACATAATTTTACCTTCTCGAACAAATTATGTCAACAAGCATTTTTGCCTTTAAAATCACTTTTCTCAACCCCATTTTTATCCCATACAATATGTAGTCCAGCAGTCTAGAAACAACCCAATTTATAGTAGCAAAATACACCCCGGCTCCCGAAAAAAATCCTAAAAAAATATACAGCCGAATCTCTCCGCTATTATAATAAAACATCACCAGAATAACCATTGCACATAATGCAAGCCAAAACGTCAGATCAAAAATACCAATCCAGACGTTATGCATCTTTATCACCTTTTTCAAAGCATAAAAACAATTTATCAGAAAACCAATGATTACGCCGCATAGCACACATACGGCAAACGCGGTTGACTGTTGTTCCATCATTTCCGTCATTATTTAAACAACCTCTTAAGCGAAAATGTTCTGTCCTCTTTATCTGTCATATAACAAATACAGTCAACCTTTCCATTCATGTCAAGAACGCCCTTGTCAATATCCAGATTCGTCATATGCATATCTTTTCCGGTCAGCTTCATCTTTCCGGCCTTTGTGAGAAGATATACCAGATCCGGTTCAAACGAGATTACCTTTTCCACTCCGGTTATCTTTGCTTCCTTTCTGGCATCCATGATCAGTTTATGTCCATCGGAATTTCCTGTGCTCTGTACCTTCTCCATGTATTCCCCTTTTCCAAAAAGCCTTCAGAAGCTTTCTTAAGTCTGTTAGAACAGTATATGAAGCTTATACCTGCAGTAGAACCTGTTCTCAATCCCATATCTCAACAAACAATTCTTCCAGCTTGCCGATATTGATCAGTTTTGACTGATTTTTATTTTTTGTTCTTTACCATCTCTTAGCCATAAATTTATATCCATTCGTATTTGTAAGAGTATAATTCCCCACATTTGCCACATACTAACTCTAAAGCTAAAACCTAGCAAAAAAGGATGTATTTTTATTACAACAAAAAATCATTCTTACAAAATATGGGTATTGGAGGAAAATTAAGTATGAGACCCACAGGAATTGTCAGACGTATCGACGATCTGGGCAGGATCGTTGTTCCGAAAGAGATCCGGCGTGTGCTTCGGATCCGGGAAGGTGATCCCCTTGAGATCTTTACCGGAAAAGACGGCGAAGTTATCATAAAAAAATATTCCCCGCTCGGCGAGCTCGGAACCTTTGCACAGCAATATGTAGATTCCATTTCACAGATCCTCGGCTGTCCGGTATGCGTCACTGACCGCGATCAGATCATTGCAGTAGCCGGCATGCCAAAGAAAGAGTTGGTCGGCAAATCCATCCACAAGGATCTGGAGGATGTCATCAATGACCGGGAAGCTGTAATTGCCCGCCGCGGTGATACAAAATATGTCAACATCACTTCCGATGACACTGACTATGCCGGACAGGTGATCCAGACGATCATCTGTGAAGGTGACGCGATCGGAGCGGTCATTGTATTGAGCAAAGATGACAAAATGCGTTTCGGGGAAACTGAACAGAAAACCGCGATCATTGCTGCTAATTTTCTCGGAAAACAGATGGAGAACTAATTCTATGTCATTTGCCTTGAGAAATGGCGAAAAATCAAGGTTTTTCAAGGCAAAATGGCGTTCTAACCTTGACAAATACTGGCATTTTAGGTATAAATATACATGTTGGGGCGTGATCTACGCCAGGAGTTATCCGGTTTAGCTCACCAGGATAATATATTATGAGTATTTTAGGAGGATTTTTTCGATGAACAAGACTGAATTAGTTGCTGCTATGGCAGAAAAGACAGAATTATCAAAGAAAGATGCTGAGAAGGCTTTAAAGGCTTTTACAGACGTTGTAGCTGAAGAATTAAAGAAGGGTGAGAAGGTTCAGTTAGTTGGTTTCGGTACATTCGAAGTTGCTGAAAGAGAAGCAAGAGAAGGTAGAAACCCAAGAACAGGCGAAACAATGACAATCGCTGCTTCTAAGTCTCCAAAATTCAAAGCTGGTAAGGCTTTAAAGGATTCACTTAACTAGTTTTTATAGAACGAATCAAGTACTTAAGGGATGCTGCATCGTATAAATCAGCATCCCTTTTGCTTTTCTATTTTCTGGAATAGTCCGTCTGTTTTCCGGAATAATCTGACCGCGGTCTTGCATGATATGATTATTTGCGGAATAACCCAACTGTCTTCTGGCAATACTTCTGGTAGATGCAAAAACAGCGTACTGCCGGTTGTTCCTGCATACCTGTTATATGTATCAATTCATTAAATAAGCAGGAGGCAATAACTATGGTCTTAAAAGAAAAGGAAAAACAGGCGATCAAGGATCTTCAGACACTGGAACAGGCCTGCATTGACAAATACGACAAATATGCAGCCCAGGCAAAGGATCCTGTGTTACAGGAATTATTTACCACGCTGAAGGGAAATGAACAGAAGCACTATGACAGTCTGGAGCAGGTTCTGACCGGAACCGTACCAAGCTGTAACTGCAATGACAGTGATGGCAGAGACTACGACCCAAAAGCTACCTACAGCCAGCTTGGACAGTCTCAGGATAAGAAGGATGATGCCTTTCTTGCAACAGACTGTATCACCAGCGAAAAGCTCGCATCCTCTGAATATAACAGCGATGTATTCATATTTGGCGACAGTACGATTCGCAAGCTTCTAGCTGACATCCAGGTTGAAGAACAGAATCATGCCGAAATGCTCTTCAAATACAAAACAGTAAATGGAATGGCATAAGCCCTCCAACAAAATACTTTTACGACTATATAGAACACCATCATTTAAAATACAAAAGGAGATATACAAATGAGATTAGACAAATATTTAAAGGTTTCACGACTGATCAAAAGAAGAACCATCGCAAATGAAGCCTGCGACGCCGGACGTGTTATGATAAACGACAAGGTTGCCAAGGCATCCACTGATGTGAAGGTCGGCGACGTTATCGAGATTAGCTTCGGTAACAAAACCGTCAAAGTCGAGGTAACGATGATTGCCGACTCCACTAAAAAAGAGGATGCCAAAGAAATGTTCCGGTATTTGTAAGCCTTTCATGACGATATAAAGTCTGCATACCCGGTTGCTATATAAACACATGACTCATTTCGTTTCTACTCGATACACTCGCCCATTTGTCAGCAGTCGCCCAAACTCACCCTTACGGGTTCAGACATGGGCTTGGTGCTGACAG
>ERZ825159.33-NODE-33-length-174708-cov-10.038831_pt1 | contig 174708 bp, 208 predicted proteins | sample MGYA00519932_ERZ825159 | MGnify/ENA primary metagenome ERZ825159 (study PRJEB31778, sample SAMEA3449191) | human gut metagenome | biome: human gut; feature: human-associated habitat; material: faeces | place: United Kingdom | collected 2010/2012 ... | reverse complement strand
CCAGCTTCTATTACAGTTAATGACTCAGGTCCAACAAAATCACCCATTTTTAAAGACTTTGAAAAAATACTATCTAAATCAATAGTGGATGTTAATGACCCAGTATAGTTTGTAGTTGAACCTCCTGCTGTAATTTTTAATGCATGTGGATTAGGTAGAGCAGTAGGAATTTCTGGTAAATCACTAGTATTAACAGGAGTATATCCTAAAGCAGAAGTTACATTAGCTTTACTTAGTGAAATTGTTCCAGAAGATAGTGTAATATTACTTCCAACTTTAATACCTCCAAGTACTGAACTTGTAGCTGTAGGAAGAGTATATGTGGTAGGGATTGGTGCAAGCGTTCCATTTCCTAGGACCATCTGGGATGCAGTTCCACCAGCAGTTATGAACGATTTAGCTTGCACTGATACCTGATTTGCTGAATCAGTTTTACCTGTACCAGATAAGAAAATGAATTTAGTTACTGGAGTATCTACAGCACTAGAGATATCACTAGCTCTACAATTTATTAATATTACTCCACCAGTTTTACACCCTTTATGAACAATATTCCATTCATTATTATAAGTGATATTATTACTCTTGATTCACGGTTGAGTAGCTAAGTTATCATTATTCCACTTTAAGTTATCATCCCCCATAGTACCTAATTTTCCGTACGAGGTCCCTTGTTGCATAAATTCTATAAACTGATATTTATTATTCCCATCAGTATTATCTAGTATTAATTTTGAATTAAATGATGATCTGAGTTTAAGCGTTCCAGTAACAGTCCCTCCAGATAATGGTAAATAATTATTTAATTGGGATGTATTAACTTTATTATCTAATGCGAACTCTAGTTTTCCTAGAGCAGCATTTAAACTATCACTTGTTACAATAGCACTTGTTGTAGTAGGTTTACTATATCCTGTTAATGTATTAATATTACTAGATGGATGATTATGTTGAGATGGAGGATAAACAGAAGGTTTTTCTGTAATACTTTTTCAAGTTTGTGCTGGAACTGAAGTTAAATATCCTGCATCATTAGTAAACTGACTTACTTTCGTAGGAGCATTAGTTACTCCAGACCAAGGCACACTTGTAGCAGCTCCTGCTGTATAAACAGAATAACCAGCTTCATTATCTAATTTTGTTGAATTAATAACAAAATACATTACTCCTGTATCACTTTGTTTAACAGTATCTCCTTCTTGTATGTCTGCTGTGGTTAATGCAAACCTTGCTGTTTGATTAGCCACAATAACAAGTCTTTCTAAGGCACCTTTAGGGAGTCTTTCAATATTAATTGTTCCAGAAGTGATTTTTGAAGCATCTAGTCCATTAGCTGTTTTTATACCTATAATATGCCCCTTTTCATCTTTAGTGATAGAGTTTATGATAGTTCCAGCTGTAATAGTTCCTCCTTCAGGAGTATAGTGATTAGCAGCACTAGTAACTTTACTGTCTGGAGTAATTATATTACCTTCTCCTAGGAGTGATTGATTATTAATTGTTTTAATTGATTCTCCACTAACAAGTTTATCTTGTTTAGATTGATCAGATGGATGTATATGATCTTCCTTAGCGTATCTATCTGAGTTTCCTATTGCTGCAGAGCCATTTGATAATGGTAATGAATTTGCACCAAGTGGAATAGAAGAAGCTTCAGCAAGGATTTTAGTAGTTCCTTCACCAAATAACTTACTTTCTGGATTATATAATAACTCCTGAATTTCTTCTCCAAATTGTAAACTTCATGAATTATTGTTAATAGACATTAATATACTAAAAACATCGTCACTTAGAGTAATAGCATCTCCTAATTTTCCTGTCTTAAACGCTACTTCTGCATAACTAGTATCAGATACTAGTTTACTAATATCTCAAGTATTACTTGATTTATAAAAGTTACCATGAGTGTATATTTCTGAAGTTTCTTTTATAAATGTTGTATAATTATATAGGTCGTCTGCATGATCTACTAAATAATTATCAAATGCAGCCCTAGTTTTAAAATGTATAAATTTGTTTTTGATTGCCATAATAAACTAGTCTAATAAAAATTAAAAAATAATAAGGAGATAGGGAATAAACCCTATCCCCTTATTGAATACTTATTCAAACTCAGACCAAGCTAGTAATGAATCAGCATACTCTTTTGCATTAGTTTCTGCAGTACTTGCAGCTCCATATGCATCATATGTATTACTTCCAATTAAACTAGTAATATCAGCTTTAGCTACAGTTGTTACACTAGCAATGTGACTAGTAGAATCTGTTGAGAATTTATAGAATCCTGAAGTTTTGCTTGCAGCACTACCTGCAGGGTGAGTATATTTCGTATCTGTAGCTGCAATAGTTAATTGCCCTGCAGCAGGAGTTAGTGTAACGTTAGATCCAGCTACAATATTAAGAGCTTTTCCAGCTGAACCATCAAATGTATATTTACTAGTTCCTTCTGTACTTCCTCCAGCAACAGTAAGCGTTAAAGCATGGCCTACTTTATCTGCAGTTCCTGCAGTTGCAGGTTTACCTACAGATACAGTTTGTGCAGTTCCTCCGCTAGGTGTTACAGTAAAATTACCAGCAGTTCCATTTGCAAATGTATATGTAGTGTTAGTATTTGTAGGTACTGTCCAAGTTCCATCCCCTCTTAAGAAAGATGCTTGCTTACCTGCAGCAGGAGCAGGAACAATACCTGCACTACCAGCAGCAGATGCTGTAGCAGCTTTCATTTCAGCAACAGAACCAGATACTGTAACAGCTGTTCCAGTCTTAGAAGCACTTAAAGTTAGAGGAGCTGTTCCAGAAGCAGATACTGTCTGAACTGCTGTCTCAGCCTTAGCTTTAACTTCGTTTACAGAAGTAACAGTAGCAATTGTACTAGTGTTTACTGCAATAGAATTTCCAGTAATAGTAATACCTGTTCCAGCAGTATAAGTATCAACTAAATCACTTAAATCAACTTCAATATCTTCCTTTCCTGATTCAGTATTAAATGTAATAGTAAGATTTTTAGTTTTAGGGTCAAATGAAACACCTTCAACCATTCCGTCTTTGATAAAATCAGTTGCATCAACAGAAGCAATAACAGCAGAACCAATACCTGTTAAATTAATTTTCTTTGTAGCAGAATTATATGTTAAACCTAATGTTGTTGATAATTCTTTATTAGCTAATGCTAATACCTTATCACCTGATTTAACACCTGTTACAGTTGCTGCAGGTACTACTACATTAACTGCTTTATCTGTAACTTCTAAAGTAGCACCATTAACTTTCACTGATTCGATTACGTTAACCTGAGCATTAGCTGCAATTCCAGATAACTTAGTTTTTTCAGCAGTAGTATAATCATTCGTTGATAAACCTTTACCTGTAACTTTATCTACTTTCTTAGCTAGCTCATCATCAACATAAGTTTTATCTGCTTTTCCTGCAATTGCTGTAGAAACCTCAGTAGCAGAAGCTACATCTGATAAGTCTAAATCTATAGTACTTCCGTTTGCATTTGTAATAATAAGGTGCTGAGAAGCTGAATTCCACTGTGCATTTCTAACACCTCCAAATGCATCATAAGCTGATGTACTTGTTGCAACTTTAATTAAACCTGTAGAGGTTTCAAAATATATTCTACCTACTGTTAACCCTCTATCAGGTACAGTAGCTATTTTTGAAAAACTTAAATTTGTCATATTATACTTTGTTTAACCCCCCCCTCCCCAATCTAAAAGAATGAGGAGGGAAAATTAATTATTCTATTTCCGTCCAGAACATGTCTAGTTTACCGTCATCTCCTACTTGAATTGAAGAAGTAGTAGATACTAGTTTAGCTGTATTTATAGCTAAACCTCTAGAAGTGCCTGTACTAGTTATTGTGATTGTTTCATCAGGACTTGTTAGTGATGTAATACCTCCTACAACAGCGGTTCTAATACTATCACTAAGAGCCTGCATACCAGCAGCGATTGTTTGATCTGCACCAATTTCAGCACCACCTGTAATTGCAGTGCCAACCTTTACTGTAGTACCTTTAACTCCACTCAAGTCGACCTTGAGTCCGTTTGCAGATTTAGAAAGAGCAGCATCCGAGGCTGGATCAATCTTTACATCAATGGTATTCTCAGTAATTGAAATAGCATCCCCAAAATCTAATGTTGCAGTTGTATCGTCTGTATATGTAATTATAATTCCGTTAGCAGTCGAATTTAGCTGCACGTCAGAAACTTTCTTATCAGAATCTCCGCCATAGGTGATATTATTCATGATAATTTTATGCGTATCTGTTGTAAAGAAAATTCCATCAGTATGTGTTGTCGGATTATAAGCGGCACTAAGACCTCTATAAAATTTTACAACCTTGTTTGCCATTGCTTAAAATTTAATTAATAACATCATTTCACACCATAAGCCCTTCTAAATCCTGTTTTATAGTATCTACCTCAGCTTTTGTATAATAATTAGATAAATCTACAGTTATAGTTCCACTTCCCCATTTCTCCCACAGATATGTATCTAACATAGTTTCGGCCTTAACCACTATATATTCCTCATATAAGTCATTAACTCCAGTTTGGGAAGCAGGGACTAACCAAATTATGTTTTGTTTTTCTTTTGTAGGCTCTCCAAGAGCTTCAAAATTATCAATAATTTTAATTGAAAATCCTGAAGCATTGGTTAAATTAGCAAAAGCTTCGGCAAATTTAGATTGATCTAAAGCAGTTCCTCCAGCTTCTTTATATGCATGATATACAGCATTTAAATGATCGAAATCAGCTTTATTTTTGGTATCAACCCAAATCATTTGTTCAGCATTCTTGTAGACTTCTTGAATGTCTGCATCATCTAAATGAGAATTTCTAAAAGTGACAGGATCTTCTGGACCAACATGCACAGCATGTTCTCCAGTAAATCCTCTAGGTATATAAAAATCCCAAATAGGATCTTTAATTGTACCTACATTTTCAATTTTAGGATCTTCCCCTGGTTGTAGCATTTCTACCTTACCAGCAGTAAGAGTAGCGGCTGCTTTGCCTTTAGTAATTATAGTTGATGGGATTAAGCGATCATATATGATATTTCCGTTCTCATCTTTAATTGGATTTCCATTTTCATCTGGTGTTCATGTATAATGCCTAGATGAAAGCGTTACCTTAAGATGAGCATCATCGGTAATATCTACATCATCAATACTGACTCCTCGTAGATAGTCCATATAACAAAGAACTGTCCATTGACTAGGTAGTTCTCCATCATATCCTCATTTAATTGTATCATCTGTAAAATCTCGATACAATTTTAATTGTTTACCTTTAGGGCCTTGTTCTCCAGTGTCACCTTTGTCACCTTTATCACCTTTAATGCCCTGAACTCCTTGTTGACCTCTAGGAATAGTAAATCTGAAAGCAGCTTCAGAAGCGGTTCCGACATTTACGATAGAAGCTTGAGAACCAGGATCTCCAGTAATAACAGAATCTACTCTGATAGTTGCTGCAGTTCCAGCAGGTCCTCTATCACCTCGATCTCCCTTATCACCTTTATCACCTTTATTTCCTTTTTCTCCTTGAATTCCCTGAACTCCTCTATCACCTTTTTCTCCCTTGTCACCTTTCTCTCCCTGATCTCCTTTAAGTCCACGAATACCTTGGTCTCCTTTGTCACCCTTGTCACCTTTACTTCCTGTATCGCCTTTATCACCTTTTTCTCCCTTCTCACCTTTTACATACATAGGAGAAATGATTTCAGAAGGGTTTTCTTCTAAAACCCAGGTAATAAATCCAGTAGACTCATTGTACTCAGGTACGTACACCTGACCATTTTCACCAGTTGCACCCGTAGCACCTGAAAATACAAATTCCCAAAAGGGTGAGTCTACACCAGTTGGCTTAGTAGAATCCTTAGGATCGTTATAAAGTAATTTTGGCTCAGATAGACTACTTGATAAGTGACTTTTATGACAAGCTAATAAAGTTCCTCTATAAGCTACAAAATCTTGAATATAACCATCATTATAATAGTTAATTCCTGGTGCCCATCCTTGGGCAAAGTTAAAAGATTTTCCTTTATAGAAGTCCCTTGAATTAGATACTCCATAGTATTCTCTTGAATTCTGAAGGTCAATATCTGGTTGTATATTAATTTTTTTCATATTTTATTATACTGTAGCAGTTTTTTGAGTTATGGAAGTACTTTCTTTATTAGCATCCAGTTGGTATAAGCTAGGATTAAGAATACAATAAGCATCCTTCATATGATACAAAATCAATGATATTTTCATCATTGAAATATCGTGTATTAAGATCTCATGTGGACATCTTAAAAGATGTTCCAGTATAAAAATCACGAGAGCTTCTTAATTTATAGTATTCATCTGAAAGCGCTTTCTCCATAAAAGGATCTATGTTATACTTCTTCATAGTATTGCATTATTTTAATTATTTCATCACTAGAAGGGTTCCCATTCTCAATATAGTCAATAGCATTAACTAATTCATTCATTGCTGATAATGTTCTAGCATTAAACTCATAGCCAATATTTAGATTTAATAATTCATTTGAGAATAACCTATATAGTGTATTATATAGAATTTCCACAGCCGCAATCGTTATTAGAATTATTTAATAAATCTCCACATAATGAATCGCAAGAAGACATATTATCTAACACTCTCTGAGCTTCAGTAAGGTTTCCTATATCCTTTAAATAGTCAAAAACGTACATTGCACTTAAAAGAAAGTCCCTTCTATTTCTCAGAGTATTGTCTGTGTCGCATTTATCATAACTGCAATGTTTGCAGTTAATAAGTAATAATTGCCGCTGTAAATATACTAAACATTTTTGCAATTTACAAACACTGAATACCTTTTTTACAGGGCAATAAAAAGTTTGTGATGCGCTATTATTTTGGACAATTTTATACGCATCTATATAATTGTCAAGTACAGTACTATTTTTTATCACTTCCTCGTAGGAATGCTCATCATCATCTTCGAGATTGCATTTATACAAGGTCTTTCCATCAAAAAATAACTCATCGCTAAGATTATTATAAGTATCATCTCCAACTTTAAACCTTTCTAAAATAGGAATGACTAATTTATAATAACAATACGTGCCATCTTTGTCAAGAATAAATTCTGAAGAAAATCTTGAAAGTAATTGACCTCTCTTGACTACTTCTCTTCTCACCCTGATTGTCCTATCAATGGGAACTCCAGTTTCATTATAACTTAGGAAGTCTAACATGATAAAGTTTATCATGTCATCTCCTAAGCTATAATAATCACTGTTATCAATTGCAATTAACTTACAATCAGGTCTGACAATCGTCTGAATAATTAAGCGTTTATCCATTATTCAACTTGTTTTATTTTATCATTATAAGGATTATTGTCGAACATTTGTGCAACTTGAGCTTGCAATTGTTGTTTTTTAACCTCAATAGATTGATCCTGAAAATCTTTATCATTCTTAATCTTCTCATGGTCAAGGGCAACTCTCTGTTGTTCAATTTCAATCTTAGCTTGTTCCATTTGACTAGCTTGATTTTGTAATTGAGATAACTGAGACTGCAGTTCTTTATTTTGTTTCAATAGCTCTTGTGCTTGTTGTTCTGTTTGTTGTAACTGCTGTTGAAGTTGCTGAACAATAGATTCTTCTTCTTTCTTCATCTTCATTGACTGCTCAACATAACGTTTAAGTTCAGTCATATTTTTGGCAGCTACAATATTAACAATCATTTCAGGGTCAGAATAACCAGCTTTAACTAATTCTGTACTTAATGCTTTTATAGTTTCTCTGTCCTTAAATGTTGCTGTACTATCCTCAATATGAACATCAAAATCTGTTACTGTATAATGCTCAGGAAGTGCTGAAAATATTTGAGAATATCTATCTCCCAAAATAATAATACCTTGAAGACCATCTGGATATACTAATTTAGTGAGATTAAGTAAATCATAATTAACCTCTTTATAAATTGTATCCATGCAGTCAAAATATTGTTTAGTAAGAAGTCCTGAAGTAGTAACTCCCAACTTAACATTACTAACAGCATCACGTTGTTCATATTGTGCAAGCATTTCTGGAAGTACTCCTGTAATGGAGGAAGCTTGCTGCTCAATCGATTGAATAGCTAATTGTATAGCTTGGATACTTTGTACTTTGACAGTATCATCAAATCCATTGAATATTGTATTTAATGGTTGTCCTTCTTGAGATGAATCAAGAATTCCAACACCAGTTTTCTTATAGGCCAACCATTTTTGAACTCTCTCTGGCATATCTACACCAAGAACAGTTGGCAGATTAGCTAAATCTAACCAGTCTCCTACTGTACCAGAAGATGCAATTAAGTTATCTCTATAAAAAAGTAACAGGTCATATTTATCTTGAAGATTCATGGTGTTTAGTACTAAACTAAAAGGATCACCATTATGATCTAAGAAAAACATTCCATTTACAGATAATCTACATTTACTTGGATAATCGGTAGATCTTATTACATTTTCTACCTCTCCTCTAGTAATATAGATTTCGTTTCCAATTTTAACTCCTTCATGTCTTGTTAAATATCCTGTCTTTTCATCAACCTCAAGCCATTCTACTTCATAAACAGTAATTAAATGAGGATTATAATTTGATAAGAGGGCTTCATCACCTGGTATTGCAGGATAAGCTTCCAATCCTCCTAAAATACCTGGAGTTAAATCAGGTCTAGGTAATCCATCAGGAGGAATAGCAGAAGTTCTTACCAAATAGGTTGTAGTTCTAACATCCCCCATTTTTGGAGCCTCTTTTAGTTTAGCAACCGCCTCAGTAGTTAATTCACTACGATATTCATTCAAAATCATTTCTCTTGTCATCATCTTACGAATAACTACTCGTCTAGAATCTGCAAGATAAGGAGAATTTGGATTTCTTTCTATAAATGTATTTAAAGTATTTAAAGCTTCAAAATTAATATTTTCTCCACTTTCAGTAGGTCTTGTTCTGTAATAACAAGTTCCACTAATAAGCAGATCTGTAAATAAGAGTCTCATCTTATTTTTCATATCAATATTCCTTGATTGCTTTAAATAGCGCAATATATTTTGAGCAGCTATTTCATAGTCTGAAATAAATGTTCTATCTAAATTATCCTGAATAGTTTTTAGTTCCTTTTCTATAAAAGGATCATTAACAACCTCCTTATTGTCTAATAATAAAGAAATTATATTATTTTGTAAATATTGATGTAACTTTTCATATAATGCTTGATCAATCTTTAATTGTTTTTCCCGCATTATATTTGTTACTGTTAACGAGTCCTTACAGGAAATTTTTAAATCTGGTTCTAACTCAAGATACTTTCCAACTAAAACATCAATATGTTTTTTAATTAGTGGAGTGAAATTTACTGCTGTTGGAGTACCTACTCCATAATTAAATTCAAGACTTTTAAATTGATCAGCATCTCGATGACAATGATAGTACTGATAGGCCTTTCTTAACCTAACTTTTTCATATACTAATTCATTAATAGCATCATCTATTAATTGGATTTCTGTCTTGTTCATTCTAGTACAATATAATAAGTATCATCGTTACCAGTATCTACCATCATTCCTTTGTAATACTTAGCACGATCGATTTGTCGTTGTCTTAAATCTCTTAGTAAGTAATCAAGAAAACCATCTTCACTTCCTTGATAAGAAAAATACATTGGAGCTTCATGTTGATTTAAATCCAGCTTTAAAGTATAAGAATCCTCATCATGCAATATATCTAAATTACCAATATATTCAGAGCATAAAGCTTCCCTTATCACATTTCGTATTTTATCTTCTAAATTATTCATCACCAATAACTCCAAATTGTTTATAACCTTTTGAGTTAATAAATCATCCAAAATCTTTCCATTCTTTTTCTACACTATGTGCAGGCTTTGGATTAAAGCCCATTAGTTCCTCATCAGCAATTTCTGCCATACCCATAGCTGCAACAATATCATATTTTCTCTTATTTTCATAAGAATAGTTTAATAGTTGTTCCAGAATCATATCAGAATCTATTGTATAACAATAATCGTTTACATAAGTATTAATAAGTTCCAATCCATGCTTGATAATAGTTTCTGTAGCAGGGACTCCAATCATTTGTGAATTACCTCTCTTAATATCACTTAGACTAGATTTTGGACGCTTCATAAAAAGATTATCTTTTTTCTTACTTTTGAAATAGGTCAATATACTGATTTTAGTGTGCTCAAGTAATGCTTTACAATTATATCAAGCTAATAACTTCATTGCATTATCATACGCAAATCTAATATCTCTTGGCCTTTCTTTATACACAGCTACATATTTCGGTTCTTTTAAACCATAAGCTCTACGTTTTATTACAATACAAAAGTCTGATACATCTTTTTGAGTTGCAGAGTCTTCTGTACCTTGGTCAATAGAGTCAATGCCAGCTACATATAAATTTTTATAAGGATCTTTATCATCAAGCATTGGTTCTTCATAAATAAGAATATTACTATTCACTTTATCATAGACCTTTACTTTATTTAAAGTTTCATCCCCTTCACTCTTATCCCAAAGAAGTGCTACACGTCTGGGTTTAACTCCCATTTTATGTATTCTAATTTGAGTAATTCTATCTGAAATAGCAATAGCATCAAAGATATTATCACCCTGCCTTAATAAAGCTTCTGCTGGGGTAAAACAATACTCTGAACAATATTCAAGAAGGCTCTTTCCACTTTTAGCAGCTCTTTGCTCTTCATAATATTTCTTTGCTTTTTCTATATTTGTAACTCCTCTATGATCTGTATACTCAGATCCCAACATAAATGTATAGGCAGGAATAAAAAATCCTGTATATTGAACAGTTCCATCTGAGGAGTAGAAGTTCTTATAAGGTAAGACATTATTAGCTTTAGGATCACTAAATATCTCAGATAATCCTGTTAATGAAGGGCCTTGGTCACCACCAGTTCCCCAACCAATCTTAATGCCTCTACGTACACCACCAATTTCAACAAGGGCAGTTCCCTGTGTTCAAGATGTTCTAGATACTGGATTAGAACCAAACTCTTCAAACATCAGTCTATCACAACGAGCACCACGAACCTTACGAGGATTATCTGCAGGAATGCCCTCAATCTCAGCCATACGACCAGATTCAACACCCTCTTTATCAAGCTTTGATGCACGCTTTTGTTTAATATTATCAATTTTCTGACGTACACGCTTCATACCTCCGTCAGTGTTGTTGCTTAACCAGTTTAACTGATACCAACATTTAGTAAGTACATCATCCACATAACTCTCTAAAGATGCTGTATATACTGTTCTAAAGTTTCTTGTGGTAATAAAGGGCCGTACTCCCAAACATGCTCCAATTTCTGAGAAGCCAACTGCACGAGCTTTAAGAGCAACTACGTCCTTTTTTAAATACTCACAAAGTTCTACATAATGAAAGAATTCGTATTGTTTAGATGTAAAGAAGGGGAAAGACTCTTCTGAACCAGCTCCAGCTTTCTTTTTATCGTTAATAATACCCATTCTATAGAAGTTTAAGAAGAAATAATGATCTCCTGTAACCCTATATTTCCCTACTGTATAACCTTCAACACAACGCCTTATCTGTTCTCTTCAAAAGTCCACATAAGGCTTGCCTCCTTTTTTATGTGCAGTATATCTTCCAGTTCTCTGATATACTTGCCCAACTTCTATAAAAGGAGTGGGGTCAAAATCTAATCCTTCAGTCTCATTAATAGGTCTATACCCTGTTATTTCATAAGACAATTCTGGATCAAAATAATGAATCTCATCTTCTAATATTACATCTCATAACCCTTCAGTCCTTTTCTTATGTACTTCTACTTTATCTTCATAATAATATGGGGACTCTTCAGTTTCTTCATCTATAGTTGAAGCAAGCAACTCCTTCCTTAACTCTTCCTCAGTTTTTTCTGTGAAGGTTGGAAGTCTATCAACTCTCTTACGTAATTCGTCTTTCTTTTTCTTTGATCTTAGTTCAGCCATACTTTATTTATTAAGGATTTAATCGTCAAGTCCGATCTCTACATCTCCTCTATAACGAGTATTTGTAGATTCCTGATCTTTCTTGTAATCATTCTCCAATTCACGTAAATAATCATTCATCTTTTTAATCTGCCCAATACTTTCAAGAACCTTTTTAGGGTCATTTAAGTATTTTCCATTTCCATCCACATCAGTGAATTCAATATTGTCTAAAAATACTCGCATTTTTTCTAATGTCCTAAATGCGGTTTTAATCAAACTAAGAATTCTGGATGAGTCTTTAATCTCCATATATTTCCGACATGCTGCTCTAAAATCAGGATCTTCCCACTCTTTGTCAGTTAGTTCACTATCCTTCATAGCTTGCTCATGTCTTTCTTGTTCTATATACTCTAAATAGGGAGATTTAAAATCCAACATTAAGAATATATATTTAAATTCTCTCCATGCCCTCAATCTATTAATACCAGTAGGATCTTCTTTACATTTATTCCTACTGGTATCATAGAGTGTTGCAAATTCCTTAACTAACAGTATCTCATACTCATTTAGAGTAATTGCTCCTGTAGAGTTATCATAAAGGAAAAAATCAACCATTATTTCACTTTCTTGAATTTATCTATAATAGTAGCTTTTCTTAGTTCCTCTCATTTTAAAGGTTTTTTCTCTTGAACCTCACCACCATTATTATATCTTGGGGTACTGTATCCAGCTATACTATCAATAGCTCTATTAATCTGATCAAATGGAGAAGTTCCTGTAACAAACTTTCTAATAGATCTTCCTAAAGAATTACTGTAAAATTTCCCATTTTTAGATACTAAAGTATCTGTAGAGAAAGGATAAAATGTACTTCTTGTATAGATAGGACCTCCAGGTAAAGTATGATATGTTGAATCAGATCTGAATTCTTGTTCAGCTAATCTATCAGAGGCTCTTTGAGCAGCCCTCTCTTTAAAATAACCTTCTCTATATCCAGCATCTCGTCCATCAATGTCTTTGTATCCTCCTTCTCCATCACTATGAATTGGACCTTTAGGGGTATTTATAGTTTTCTTTCCTCCATTTTTAAACTTAGTAACTAAGTAGTTAAGCTTTCCTCCCTTCTTAAACATTCCAGTTTCCTCTGGTTGAATTGCAGCATTTTCAGATTTAAATTCCTGAATAAGTGTTTCTAGTTGCTTTTGTCCTTCTGGAGTTTTAGAAAGCTTATTTAAAGTCATTGCTATCTCTTCTGGAGATTTATTTTGCAATTCCTTTACACGTGTCGGAATCCATTTTATGAATTCCATTAATTGAGTTTCGTCCATGATGTTTCTTAGTATTTTCTATAATGATTCCTTTCTTTTTTAGTTCTACCCATAGCTTAATACGTTCTTCTATAGTTTCTCCTAAACATTCAGGAATATCCGCTAAATCAACCCATGTCAAAAGATTATTTCCATTCTGCAGTTCAATAAATTCAGCAGAGGTGCAATCTACATGGTCTATATTTCCTAGTCTATTAAAATATACTTTCATTATTTTACCCTTTCAAGATCTTTAGAAGAAAAAATTTCCTCACAAAGATCACCATTTACATTAAACCATCTACATTTAATCCCTTTAAAAGAATTTACTGTTTCATCATTGTGTTTATATGACCTTGTCACTTTTTCCACAACATACATCACTGGAATATTACTTAGTTTACGATGTCTAACTCTAACTAAGTCTCCAGGATTGTAAAATATTTTTTCAATTTCACTAATCATTGTCTACAATTCTACATATTACATTTTGTTCACTAATTGCCCAATATCCTCTGCGATCAAAAGGAACTGGAGCGGCACCAACATTCCTTATATAAATATCATCACCTTCTTTGACATATTTACATTCTGGGCCAACTGATACAACATGACAGCAAATAACTCCCATTTCATCTTGCTCCATTTCCCCAGCATCGTTTATATGAAAAGAATCTACATCTAAAAGTAGTCCAGCGTTAGACTTATATTTACGATAAGGGTTTTTATTATACTTTGTAAAAATAACTGTAAATCCTGTTGCTTGAACTTTCTTGTTTTCTGTAGATTTTAATCCTTTATTTGCTTCCATTACTGCAGCAGCTGCAGCTAATTTCTCCATTTCAATTTGATCTTTTAGTTCAGCAGAACTAATTCCAGAAAGATTTTTACTTAATTGTGCTCCATAACCACTCATACCAGTGGCATCATTTCCATTTAAAATTAAATTACTCATAATTTTTACCATTTTCCTATAATACATTTACCGTGAATTAATCTAGTCTTAGCAGATAATCTGCAGGAACAGCCACGGACATAACCATCTTTTTTATATGCTGATGTTTTCCCTTCTTTATTTATATAAAGCTTAGGGTTACATATTGGGCCAACAGGGGTTTCTTTATATAATGGACATTCTTTGCATATTTTCATTCTTTCCTCATATAGCCCCTCATTAGCATTAAACATCTCATTTACATGTCCATCTATAATATCAAATATACTTCCCATATTTAAAATACAATAGGACGATCTCTATCAAGTACAGTCGTCTGTTTTAAAAGCTTTTTATAATGCTTTAACATTCTCTCTACATCATTTTTAAGATAATCTACAGTATATTCTGTAATTTTATCATCGTGATCAATGTGTATTAGCATTAATTTTTTAATATTTAATTCTGGCTTAATTTGCTGAAGTAAATATGCATATGTTGATAATTGCAGCGAATAATGATAAAAATTACAATCCTCTATATTATTTAAAGGGTACTTCATCATTATTCTACTAAACTTATTCTTATCAAAGTAAGAATGTTTCTTAATCTCCTTATTGGTTTTATAGTCTGCAATTATTATATCATTTCCATCTTTAATTAGTAAATCTATTTGTCCAGCAACTCGTAATATTCCATCGGAAGATTTTAAGCTAACTAAAAATTCTGGGTATACTCCTTTTTCTAAATCAAGTTCGTAATATCCTTTTTTACAAGTAAAAACTCCTCCTAAACCAAACTTTTTTAAATCTTGCTTCTCTGAAGTATAATACATCTCTTCAAAATTAGAGTGTATTTTTGTACCTCTTTCACAAGATTTATTTCTCTCATCATCATATCCTTTTTGTATTTCTTTTCTTGTCTTATCAAAGATAATCGGATCAAGATGAAGTTTTTCAATCATATCATCTGTCCACCTCTTTGTAGCTAATAAAGTTTCTTTAAGTACATGAAAAGTTTCTTCCGACATTAACTTCTCGCAAGTTTTATAGGAAGACCAAAAAAATACATCAAAAGGATTCTCATATTTGCCAATTAAAGTAGTAACAGAAACATATTTTTGTTGATCTGTTTTGTCTATATATACATGAGCTTCATCAGAGTATACTACATCCTTTGTCTCTTTGTCTACTTTAAGGCCATTTACATATTTTTCCTTAACATTTTTTAATTTAGGCATATTGCTTCTCGAAATTGATTGATGTCAACTTCTTTCAAAGAAGTTAACGATAATAGTATTTGAACCCTTCTTCTCACCTCAAGCATATAATTTCTTATTTGTTCTTGAGTAAGTTTGGGGGAATTTTCAAAAGAATAACCAAGTATTCCCATAAATTGATTAGCAGAATTTTTTCCTGGAATTTCAACAGCTACTAAGAAATGTGTGCCGTTGACATTAATCATTTGAGCTAACTTAGAATCTATTTGAGATAATTCATCTGAACCCCCATAAAAATATCTGCGTTTGTTCAAATAATTGAAGAAAGGGAAAATACTGGTTGGCATATCTTTGTATTGCCAATATACTGCTTGATCTAATGAGGTTTTTCTACATCTTTCATAAGTCATATCTACGTAATAAAAACCTAATCCGCTACCATTTGCTTTTCCATTGTGCCCTTCCATAATAAAAGCCCTATCACATCCTATATCCTGTATAGAATTATCTAATAATTCATTAATAACAGGATTAATATGCCTGCGAATTTCTTCGCTTGCAGCATGCTTTTCCTTCTCAATTACATGAATCCATTCAATAATGGTTTTAATAGTTTCTTTTGGATTAAAGGCAATGTTCACAGTAAATGCAAATAAAATTATTAAAATACATGACTTAATAATATTTAAAAACCCATAGTTCTTCAAAAACTCCAGAATTTTCTCAATCCATTGAAGGAAATTTTCCATAATTTATTGAATAATATGTTTTATGTGAAACTATTTGTTCGTTGCAAATATAATTATTATTTTTGTAAAAGCAAAACAAAGATATCTATTTAACTATAAATACATTTAGAATAAAATGAGTAAGTATAACAACGAGATTTTAGATAGTATCTACGAGAGATACTCTAAATTCAATAACGAAAATACTCTAAGCCTTAAGGAAAGTAAGGATGAGTATGTATTAATGATGAAGAAAGGAGCTAAGATCCACATCAAAAAAGAAAATAGAGGAAAATTTAGTGCTAGTGCAAAACGGGCAGGAGAAGGTGTTCAAGAGCATGCTCATAAAGTAATGAATGATCCGAACGCTACAACATTGCAAAAGAAAAGAGCTAATTTTGCTATACAGGCCAAAAAATGGCATAAGAAATAAAAACAAATAGTAATGAAAGAGTTCTTCCTAAAGATGTTTACTGCTCATTCAGGGTTGAGTAGTAAAAGAGTATGTGGATTTTTTGGATGACTAGTTTGCCTATTTATATGTGTTTATTGTACCATCATGGTAATTCCAGCTCCAGAAGTTGTAGAATTATTATTCATATGCAGCACATCTTTATTAGGAATAGATAGTATTACAGGAATCTGACATAAAAATATAAATAAATAAATGAAAACATATAAGATATGATACGTATTAGGTTTGTTATTTATGGGATTATTTTTCCTTAGCACATTATCTACAGGAACTCCATTATATGTCTTAATAAGCCTAATATGTTTTTTAATTAGTGCAAAATATTATAAAGAATAATGATTAAACAATTTATAAGCCAAAATATTATTGGGGGTTAATGTAAGTTTCAATCTGGAGCTATAAACCAACAAACAATTGAAAGTGCTTCTATACAGTTTTATAACTTTGATATGTCAAAAACGTATACATATACCTACTCTAGAAGTATTTGATGTAAAAGTTTCTAAAGATATATTTACAGAGGAAGCTTGAGGTTTTATAGTTACAATTAATAGCCAAACGCTATACGACCACAATTATAGATATAAAATGGATGTAGATGGCAATAATGTTGGAGACAGTCCTTGCGATAAAGTTTCTGAAGGAGTTGTTCAATTTCAATGTATTTATACAGGGCCAGTTAGTAATATTCAAATAATAATTAATTATGTTTCTAACTTAATTTTTAAGGGCCCTCTACATATACCAACTACAACTGCAGGATACAACGAACTAACTGGAGTTGATTTAATTAAAGGAGAACGTTATAGATTTTATTTTAGATTTGTTGCTTCTGGAACAGTTTCTATCCCAAGTGGTAATCCTGAAGGATTTACATCTATTGTTAAACTATTATCAGCAAGTAGTAATCAAAATGAACTCGTAAGAATATCAAGTAGTAGTGGAAAATTAATGTGTCAAATACGTGTAGATTATTATAACAATAAATGAAATATACTTCTTAGCACAGCTTCTGCATCACAATTTTATAGTCAAATTATTTTAGAAGATATAATAAAGTTATAGTATAAAGTAAAAAGGAACCCAATTGGGTTCCTTTTGTTTTAAGTTCTCATTTCTACACTAAATACTTCGAAATTAATCTCCACCTTTAGTTTTATTATATTCATAATTATGATCAGTACTGTTATAATAAGCAATTAAACATATCTCAATTTGTTTTGCTTCTTTTTCTGATAGTTCTGAATATAAAATTTCATGTTGGAAATTATTTCATCCATATTTTAAAATTGCTCTAAAGAAATATGTATTATTAATGTAGCCTTTTCCACCTTGCCAACGCTTTATTAGATTGAGTTTTGTTATTCCAATATAAACTTTATTAGATGGACTAGTGTGTTTATATACAATAAAAGACATTATCTTTTGGGTACTCCCCCGAATTTATCAGCCTGGTTTTCTGGCCAAACTGAATAATAACTTTTTCTTCTTAATTTTTCACTAATTCTTCTAAGACCTACTCAACAAATACTACATAAACCAGGGCCAGGCAGATAAAGCCATCCCCATCTAATACTTTGTCTTGTATGTCCTCATTCATGATCTTTAATAAAAGATCTATTGTATTTCCAACTTGATTCTCCCATTAAGATATATAATCCTAATGAAATACCTCCAGGAAAGTCTCCTACATAAATTGGAATTTCTTTATATGTTTCTTTATACTCTACATTATAAAGTTTGGTTAAGATGAGACCTAGGAGACACTGAGGGAACTCCCAGATCCATCTTAACAGTTTAATATATCATTTCATAAATTTAAATATTTTTATGATCATTTAGTTAATGTAACACGAGGAAGTGGAAGTCACCCTTGAGGACCGTGCAAACCATATGAATCTTGGATTTCTCTTATAGTCAAATATTTTGTACTTCCTGGCACTGTTTGTGAACTTGCAGATCCTTTAATAAATGTATATAATTCTAAATTATTTTAAACTAGGTATGTAACATAGAGTTCTTTTTAGGAACTCATGCTACATCATTTAGTAATCTCTGTATAGTAGAATCATCAAGCCTTTCGAAAAGTTCTTCAGGCCCTTTGTAAAGATTCATATCTATAGCTTTTTCTATGGGTTCAATTTTCTTAGGAATAGTTGGATTGTTTATATTACTTTTATAGAACTGATTCTCTGTTCTAATTAAATAATCACCTGTATGGTTCTTATTTCTAAGTTCTTGTACCTCTTCTAAGGTATATTCATGATTTGGATCTAAGTTATTATTAAATCTTAATTCCATTAATCTGGAATAAATTTCTGAAGGCTTATCCAAATAATCATCATACATTATTCCTGGTTTTAATCCTCATCTATCAATAATTTCTTTAACTTTGGCAATCTGTTCATAAGGTCTAGATGCATGAGTTCATTCATGAACTTCTGTACTCTTACTATCATCAGAAGTGGTTATAGTTTTCTCTTTATGATTAGTCAGTCCTGTAATTTTGCCTGGGAGTTTTCCTCTTTTAAAAGAGTATTTACTCATAGATGCAGATTGTCTAAAATAAGGATTTTCTATTAATCCAGGTATTGCCAATCATCCTGAATAAATAGAATTATTTTTAAGTTTATCCTTCCTCTGTGAAAGCCAATTATCAACTTATTTTCGAGTATCTGCTCCATCTTGAGCTTTAATAATTCCTCCATTACGTTCTGATACTACCTCATTTCCAAGAACACCTGCTCCAAGTATCGTAGGGACTCTTCTAAATAGTTTCAAAATGATATCCTTATTCTCTTTTCAGAAGGTTTCTTTAGTTTGTAAAGCATTAGAGCTTGTAGTTGGATAAAACATATTAGCATCTCAACCTATATCAAAGATTTTTCTAGCTTCTGCTTCAGTTAATTCTGTAAAAGAGGATCTAATTCCAGCTTCTGCTTTGTAACTCATAATTTTGGAATAGATATCTTTAGCACTATTTTCCTGAGTCATTGCAGATAAGAATTTCTTTGGAAACAATTCCTTCTCTGTATAAGATAATCCTCTTAATCCAAAATCATCTTTAGTTCCAACTAATTCTTGAAGAAGCTGCTTTGATGCAGCCTTCTCTCCTGAACGTAAAGGATTTTGTGCAGTTTGACTTATTTCTAAAATTGTTTCTCCAGTCTTTGCATCTTTAAAGAATGCATAGTCATGTTTTGGATTTCCTAATCTAACTTTAGAAATTTGTTTAGGAACCTCTAATCTTTCAGCTGCGGGAATACTTCCTTTACGAGCATTTCTTAACCATTTTAAAGCGCCATGAAAATATTTAGATAAATCATTTCCATAATGTTTATAAATTAAGTTAACACCTTCTTCTGCAGCTTTTACTGTATTTTTAGCAACTTCAGATGTACCTACTGCTCCAGGTAGAACAGCTAGTCTGGCCGAATCTTTATCTCCTGTTGCTGAGTAATGGAATAAACCATAGGGAGTAAATCCTGCTATAACATCAGCAGGAGCAGAATTTGCCCAACTACTTGAATTATATGCAGTAATAACATTATCTCACTTTCTTCTAAGTCAAGATCTATTATCTGGCCTAATTTCTCCAGTTCCTCCTGCTTAAAATTTAAGTATACCTCCATGTTTAGCAGATGCTATTACTCTTTTTAAAGTATCTGCATATTTTGGATCTGTTGCATACCCTCCTCTAAAAACCCTATCTGCAAATCCAGATATATCTCCAGTAAAAGCTTTATATTTATTATTATTAAGTAGGGAAATTTTATATTTTGCATAGTCTTCTAAAGAATCAAAATCTCTAAAACTATTATTAATATAAACATCTTTCCCATTAATAACTTCTCTTGTTCTTTTTACAGAGCCTTTTCCTTTAATACCTCCAAAATTGAATTTACCAGAAGGCTTAGTTCCTCAGGCAGATTCAAGTCCATCTTGTGCAACTAACGCTTTGGCATAGGCTGCATTTAAACCCATTTGAGAAAGGATTCTCTCATAAATAGGTAACATAGTAGCCTTAAATTCATTCTTACTTTTAAATGAAGATGAAGTAGTATTTGCACTAATTGTATATGTAGGTTTTGATTCTTTCTCGGCTCTAGGTTTTTCTTCTGAAGTTTCAATACTATCAATTATAGGGGAGGCAACAGTTTGAGGTCTTGGTTCTTCCCTTTCTTCAGTGTTGAATCTGGGTAAATAACCTTGGAGCTCATCTGGCTCTCTTGAAATTTTCCTATACCATGTTTTCATAATTACATTATTTGATCGCTACAAATATAGTTATAGTTCTATTTAAAACAAAATAAAAGCAGCCTTTTTATGAAGACTGCTTTTAAGAGGCTATGCTTTGAAAAAATAGATTTTATTTCCCTTAGTATTTCCTATATCAATATGTAATCATGTAATTTCTCCATTATTATCTCATTTTTCTACACGTATAGGATACTTAAGTTTATCTTGATTATTTTCGAGGATTTCTCGCATCTCTTTAGCGGTTAATTTAGCTGATATTAAATCAAAAGCTTGTCCTTTATAATGATAACCTGTAGGAGTTCCTACTCCACATCCAGGTTCTCTATAACCGCTGTAATTTCTAGAGCCTCCTGCAGCTCAATTGTTACATATAAGAGGGGCATTTAGAATTTCTCTAACGTTCTCCAATGCTTCAAGAGCTTTTGGATCTAGAAATTTTATAGCATCATCTCCATATTGATTATATATTTTAGATGATACTAGTTCTTTTACTTGAAAGTATTTATTTGCTTGCATCTTTAGTTATGTGTATCAAATTTATAGGTGTAGCTTGAATCTGATTCTGGACTTAAAGTACAATATTTTCATACATTATGGAGTACTTGATATTGTACCTGTTTGAGATGCCCCCCCCCGATTTTGAAAAAAAATGATTTGTTTTATCATAAGGTTTTAGTTTTTGCAAAAGTAGAAAAAATTTTGGGAAAATACAAGAAATTGTGTAGGTATTGTGAGGGAGAGGATAGTTATCTTTTTTGGCCCCCTCCCGTTTTGTTTGGAAAATTGAAAATTTTTTGAGACTAATTTTATGGAGTTATATTTATACAAATATCTGGGAATAATCCCAATAACAACAAAACTCTTAAAACAATGGCAAAAATCATTTCATCCGTCAAAATTGACGAAACGGCGATTTTCTTCACGTCGAACAGACCGACCGAAGGCACTAAAATTCTGTTCCTTTCGACCGAAGCCGCAAACGGCATTCTTACAGGTTACGACAAAAACGAGGACGGCGCGGCAGTGTACGCAAACGGCATTCGTTGCATTCTTTGCGACGAAGTAGGCTTGCGTCCTTACGTTATCCCCGTCAACGATTTTATGGCGCAAAGTACGGCGTTAATTAACAACAAATTCACGCCGCAGGACAACCACACAATCACAAAGCGCATCCGTACTTTTGGCACGCCTGCTTTGCAGGAACTCGGCAATACTTGTGCGGTTGCTGTTGTGGGTGCGACCTATCCCATGAAAGTCAAAAAGTTTACATCTGACGACACGTACAATTGGACGACGTTAGGAATAGACGAAACAAAGGACACTTATAAATTGAAAGACGGCGTAATCACTTACGACAAGAAAACAATTACCCTTGAAGAGTGTGCCAAATTCTTCGAGGAACACCAGAAACGGCAGAACGATAGACTTAACAAATAGCAATCGAGGGAGTGAGAAATCACTCCCTTTTAATACCTTTAAAACCATGAAAGACATTATCAACGAACTTTTCGAGGATTTTTACGCAAATGCAGAAATTGCAGCGTTGAACGAGTGTGCAAACTCTCAAATCATTCAGTTTTAACCCCACAACAACGAAGAAAGGGCATTACGCCCTTTCTTTTTCTTATGAGGGTATGGAGTTATATTCCTACAAGTCTTTGGGCATCATAGCCTTATATCATGTATGTCCATTTAAAACAAAGCCCTTTTCCTGCCTAAAGTTGTAAACATTAAATTAATTATAAAAATGGCAAAAGTACCTGTTCTTAAAATTAAGCAAGAGAACTTCAATGGCATCATGGCCAATCAGGAGTTCGCAACGCTCCGCATCCAGAATCAGCTGGGTGATCGTTTCTTCATTCCGAAGCCTGAAATGCTCCTCGTCGTAGGTTCGTCGATTCCTGCACTCGATCGTAATGGCAACACCATCAAGGACGAGAAGGGCAACGAGACGTATCGTTCGGTAGGTCAGCATTTCCCCGCAGTTCGTATCGTCGACGGCAAGCCGACGGAAGTTGTCGAGCTGTATGTCGGTCAGCTCGTGAAGCTGGATATCAAGCGCAAGCTGGTCTTCCCTGGCATCCTTTCGGATTCTCTCCGTAAGAGTTCGGATGACTTCAAGAAGGCCATCTGCGGGAAGGTTCTGGAGATCACCGAAGAAACCGAATGCGACGATCGCGTCTGGGATGCGAACAACGCTCGCTGGATGCGCGATCCCGAGGATGACATGAAGTTCGTGTCGCAGAAGAAACGTGTCTTCAAGTTCGAACCGAAGGCTTCGACACTGAACGCCGCAGATACCGAAGAAGCATACAAGATGCTCGAACGGTATATCACCGAGATGTACTCGGAAATCGCTGAGACCGTTGAGAAATAGTCTCATCACTCTGAAAGGTAGATGTGATTGACCGTATGTAATTACTTATTACGGTAAATATCGCATCTACCGTTCAGAGATCCCAATTAAAGCGTATACATATTGGGAATTATTTAGGACAAATTTTAAGATTAACGGAGAGTTTTGCTACATATTGCTACGAGCGATGTAAAGCTGGCTATGTTAAAACTCTCCCCTTAATGCAGCTTTAGCGGTGACAAGCCCGTGTAAATGCAGAGTCAAGGGTTTTTGTTGTTATAGGGAGAGGCGTGAGAAACCTCTCCCAAATACTTTTAAACTATGGATACATTAGCACTCCTTGGATCTATTGCAGCGATTATACTCATTGCATACTTACTTCGAGATTTTCTCGACAAACCTTGTAAATTTTAAGCTTATGAAAGACACAATAAAAGCAGCTATGAAAGCTGCATTGGCAGATATGGGAGTATCTCAAGATAAATATCAAGCTCTTGAATTTTCTGTAAAAAGTTTACAGGAGATTCGAGAGAATGATGTAGCCATTTGTAAAGAAACAACAGTAGCAATTAAAATAGTTAAGTAATGAATAAAAATCTAAGAATCCTTAAATGGATTTATACGGAGGGTTTAAAAGAAAACCCGATGCCATATAAAGAGTTAGCTGAGCATTGTGGAGTATGTTCTGCCACAATTGCTTCTGTGGTTCGTAAGCTTGAGGCATTTGGAATTTTAAAGATTTCCGATAAAGGTAAAAGAAACGCCAAGTATAAGTGGATCAGCTCTGTGCAACCGAATGAAAGTTTGGCTATCAGAGTAGGTAGAACTAAACTTACTACTATGAATTTTACCGATTTTGAAGATTCTCGGCTTATTCAGGAATTGAAGAGTCGTGGGTATGTAATCTTCAAAGAAGTATAAAAATTGAAGAGTAAGGGAGAATTAATCTTCCTTACTCTTCAATTTTAAATTCAACCGTTGTAGTTTTTTCTTCTTTGAGTTTATTAATTTCTTTCATAGCTCATTGAAGTTGTTTCTTTAGTTGCTCAATGTCTTCAGTATTCTTTTCTACTTTCTCATTTACATAAAGAACAGCTTGGCAAACTTTAGCCATGTCTATGGCCAAAACAGGTTTGTTATATCCAGCTTCATCTCTTTCATAAGATGTGAGTTCAGTTATAATATTTAGTTCTTTCATTTCTCTAGTTCTTCGTTTAATTGTACTTACAGAAGTGTTCATTGATGTCGCAAGTTCTTCTTGTGATTTAGCAACATAAGCATATTCTGTTACAGGATCTTTATAAGCTTGAGCTAAGTAACCCATAATATATCCTTTTGTTTCAGGGGTTCATTCAGTTTTGGATAAGAATTTTAGAGTTATCCTTTCAAAATCTTCTGTAAGTTTAGTGAACTCATAAACATTAGAATATTTTTTTCTCCTTGTAACTTTAATTGCACTCTCTCTTTCTAAATTAGCAATGGCCTTTCTAATAGTTGGGAGTGAACATCCTGAATCTGCTTTAATAGTATCCATAGACGGCCAACATTTGAAAGTTTCTTTATTCATATACTTTCTGATATGTGCATAAATATATCAGTCAAGTGCTTTTAAGTTCCATTTCGATGGATGTGGAACTTGTACGTGTTGTTTATTTGTATAGTCCATATTATTTGTATTTTTCTTGCAACAAAGATAGAGAAATTTTCTCTAAAATTAAAAATTTTCTCTAAAAATTTTCTGTCTGAGGGTCAAATCTTTCGGTCTGAGGGTCAATTTTTGGGGTCAAATTTTTCGGTATAGGGATCAAATTTTATACACTAACTATATAACCAACTAAACTCGCGTAACTATATAATAGCGACCACCTTGCGGTGGGTCGCCGAGATGTCCAATTTGGATTTTCGACCTCAAACTTGAAAATATGTCAGAGTATTCTGCAACAAATATAACACAATCAGTACTTCCTAGTGATGATAAAAAGTATCCACTTAAAGAGAATTCTACTATAAATTGGAATATGGATATGTTAATGAGATATTTTGAGAGTGTAAAAAAGATGAAAGGTGCTAGAGAGGACAGACAAATCCTTCCTTCCTCTCCAGAAACTTTCTCTTTTTCTTAATCTCAAAATTCATCCTTAATATTCTCCCACATGGTACTTATTCTCAATCCAAATACTAAAGAAGCTACAACTCTCAACCTTTCTGAATTTCAACTCTTTATTGGAAATCGTCATCTCTCTATAAAAGACCTCTCTGGAGATCTTGCCATAGAAAATATTCCAATTAATGAGAATAGAAACTCTAGAAAGCCTTTTCATGTTTCTACTCAACAATACAAATTACAAATATTCAAATAGCCATGTCTACAGAAATGATCATTATGATAATTGGAATTGGATTAGGAGGCCATTTCCAGAAAGCTTTGGATGAGTCTGGTAAAGAGACTTTTACCAAAGATGACATCATTCCTATCCACACCAAAGCACTTACGGATTTCTGCGAAGATTTTTCTAAAAAGAAGAAAGAAGAGAAACAGAAAAACAAAGAAGCAGAACTCGCAGAATTGGGAATTCTTCCTAAGTCTGGTATTTCGTAGTAAAGTAAATTCATTTTTTGAATCTTTTAAGTTTAACAATATCTAAAATTGTACACATGGAATACAAAGCAATTTCCAAGAAGACGATGCGATCGAAGGATTTCAAAGCTCTCAGAGCAAAGAAACCTGGATATCGTATGCACATTGCAATTACCGAAAACAATACAAAAGAAGTACTCTTTCGTACACCGCGTGGATTCTTTCTTCAGGATTCTTCTGAACCCGCGATCGAAATCTCTGTAACGCAGGCTCAAGCCTTCTACGACACGTACGGCATCCGAGTTGAAACAGGCTGGTAGATATGACCAGAGAAGAGCTCAAAGAAAGAGTATCAAAACTCATTCAAACATTAGAGAACGTTGAGAGATCTCTTCAGTTTACAAATATCCCTGTACACGTTCTCACCAACTACATCAAAGAAGAAACAAACATCGACATCACAAAAAACTAAAAAGATTATGGAAAAGAAAGAAATCAAAAAGCAGACCATCGAAGAAATCCTTGCAGAGCACACTCCGACCTCCGACGCTGTCAAGAGCGCAGTCCAGCGTTACAACGAAGAGAAGAAGAAGCAGCAGGAACAGATCATCATCAATACCCTCGACGCCATCGACTGCATTATCTGGGACCTTGTGGACAACCTTCGCAAGATCCGTGCAGAAGAGAAACGAGCTCAGCAGTGTATCGTCGACGTGACTGCGGCCAAGGATGCCTATCTAGCAGATCCCGATCTGGAGGTTCTGGCCCAGGGACTTCGCAAGGCAGGCACCAACCTGTTCCGTTATATAGAGTAACGGGAACTCGTCTAAGCGAGTCTAAACAGATCTTTAAGCTTAGAGCGTCTCTGGTCATAAAGACCAGAGGGTAGATAGAAGAAATTTAGAGTTATAAAAATTTTAAATTTCTTATTATTATGTTAATATTAACCCACCTAATTATAATATTTAAAGGTGGGACGGAGGATATGGCCAGTTCCTTTGAGACAGTGTCATATTCAAGTATGTTATCTAGTCAATAATGTACTTCAGAGAAGGTTTTATACGCTCTGTTCCATTGTGCTATCAAGCCTTAACCCGACTTAAACTTAGTCTATGGGACTTTGATCGGTCCCATAGGCTCTTATGTGGTAGTGATTGCCGCGTTACTTCAATTTTGTTCATAGTTTTATTACTCTCTTCGAAATTGCCACATCTTGCAAGATCTGAGGGTTTGGTTGCAATCCAAGAAGCAGAAGAAAGAAAATGGCTATAAACTAAGTATTTCAAGCAACAACGTCGCTCGGTTCGTCTAGGACGCAGGATTTTCATTCCTGAAATCATGGGTTCAAATCCCATACCGAGTACAACTCAAACTTAAATAAATGAAATCTTTCCTCATAACGTATCTCTTCTACAATGAAGAAGGGATTCCGATTCAAAGTTCTCTTCCTGTTCTTGCCAAAGATGAATCTGACGCAAGAAATACTATGAAGTTACTCTCATTTGGGGTGCATTGAAATCATATCAATTCAAAGAAATGGATAATAAAACTTTCGGAAGTTGCATAGGAATAATCATCGGAATTGTTGTAATTATCGCTATTGCAGCCTTCTTTATGAGCATTTTCATTTATTTGCTCTGGCCTATAGTGATTCCCGCAGTATTTCCCAAACTTGTAGCAGAAGGTTACATTGTAGGTAAACTTTCACCTGCGTTCTCTTTAGGAGTTGCTATACTTTGTGCAAGTCTCTTTAAGGGAACTAGTTACAAAAATTAAAATTATTGGTGGTTTCATCTAATTGCGTTAGGATACCAGAGTCTCAGTCTGAAAATAGAGGTTGGAGTCCTCTAACCACTACAAACGTTTAACAATATCACAAATTGCACTTATGATAAAAAATCTGTTCTCGAATCGCACTCCTTTTGAGAAGTGTTATCTCGTAGAAAACGTAAAACAGTTTTCGTTCATTCCTGGGAATCGTAATCTCAGAATGGCTCATGTCAAGAACATTTTCAAAGCCTTCCTTAACGGAAAGTGGATTCCTCCCGTGTTTGTCACTCCCAAAGGAGAGGTACTGGATGGTCAGCATCGTATCGCAGCATTTCGTATGCTGAAGGAAAAATACCCTGACAGCAAAGCAACTCTTCCTGTGATGGTTGTTAATGTAGACGAATTAGCTCTGCTATCGGCAATCGAGTTTAATTCGGAACATGCCAATTGGGTGATTGAGGACTACATGAGAGCGCATCTGGAGAAAGGTATTCATGGGTATGAGCAGCTTCATGACTTTTTGAAGGTTTACCCTGAATTCGAAACCAAAGCTGCAATCCAGCTTATCAAGGGTAAGTACTCTACGAAAGAGTTCAAAGAAGGAGCTCTGAAAATCTCTGACGAAGAGTACATGGAAGCTTCCAAAAAGGCTGCTGCTCTGTGTCTTATCTCAGCGAAACTCAATACCAAGGTCGTTTTCCATCGGGATGTCGTGGTGGCATTCTACCGCGTATGGGATAAAATCCCCGATATCCAGACGTATGTCAAACGACTGAGTCTCTTCAAAATGCCGCTCACTGAATCCCGTAAAGAATGGGAGAGAGCGTACGAGGACTTACTGCGGTAAGACCTCTATAAGTCAATAAAGTTTTTACTTTATGCCTGCTACGATTTTCGAGCGTGTGATTAAATAGAAATTCCTTTAAGGAATTCTATTATGAACGCAGGTCGGTGATGGTCACTATCTCAGCCTCGCCACAACGAAATATGTGCTGTCTGCTGTTGTTTTCTTTTTACATAACTTGAATCAACTGGATTAAACCTTGATTTAGAGAGGGAATTAAAGGCAATCCTTATAAATAAGCCTGTATTTTACTTCTGCCGTGGTGACGTAGATGAATAAGTGTTTGGTTGATTTAAGGTGAATCGTTTTCTTTGATTGTAGGTTCTTGTTCGTAAGAAGTAACCTACGGGTTGTAAAGTTTGGACTAACCAGTCCTTAAACCCATTTAAATAACTTTACAAGTTTATAAGATTTAGTCAGTCTTATAGATGTAGCTTGACTTACTAAGCGAGTTCCCTTATGGAGATCGGGAAAGGAGTAAGAGACTTGAGCCAAGGTCCAAAGAATGTCTACTTTGTCGACACAGCAAGAAAATCTTTACTTGAATGCTCCTACTTTCTTTGTTTGTCCAAAGAGTGTAAAGATTATAATTATTTAATAGCCATTATATTATGTGTTTGTATCTGTAGCCTGGCAAGCGTTGACAATGCAGATATTTTTTATTCTTCTACCGAGGGTGATGAAATTATACAAATGGAGTATAATTTTGGAGTTCGAATCTCCAGTAGAAGACAAATATTTTTAATAATGAAACACATAGTACTGATCTCCCATAACAGCGAAAATTCTTGGAAAGGTTTTTCAAGTTATAAAGAAGCTTTACAGTATATGGATTATTTAGAGGAACAGTTTGACGATATCACTGTAGAACTGGCCTATCTTTCTGAATAAGAAATTTAATCAAATAATAAACAGTATGAAGGGTGGAAAACCTGGACTGAATGTCCGTCGCAAAGGTGCTCTTGCTCGCCTAGAAGCTACGTATGCAGCTTTCAAAAAAGCAGGAAAAGACAAGGAAATCAAAGGGAAGGTTATTCCTTTCGATCATGAAGTCGCTCGTATGGAGCGTGAAATGACAACTCTCAAATCTCGAATCTACAACTAAAGAGAAAACACACGGCAATTATCGGACAAGTACATCGTATCACTGAGAAACTCAGACTGGAAGCGATGAAAAAGAAAGCACGTCGGACTTGTCATTATATTCAGAAGATCGAGTTCTTCAACTCGAAAACGAAAAAGAAAGAGATTCGGGAGATCGAACATTTCAAGCCCAAGAAGAAAGAGAAAGAAACCGCAGCGTAAAGCTGTAGAGAGCTATAATATTTATAGGTAAGTACACTACTCTGAGGAGTAGAGATAGAGGTTCAAATCCTCTTAGCTCTCCAAGACTTTTAAAATTTGTATAATGGAAAAAGTGACACAAAATGTACCTGATACAGGTTGTACAGATCCTGATGAGTTCGTGAATGACCTTTGTATCGAAGCTATAGAGGATGAAGAACTTTTTAACATAGAATAATATGTACATAATAACTTTAATTTTAGGAATTATAGGTGTTGTCCTTTTTGTTTTTGCAATCAGGGAAAATGGAGATGATCGAGCCTTCCCGTTGGGAATACTATCAGTAGTCTCTCTGATATGCTCAGTGATGCTCTGGTGCTATACTGACATCAAGCATGAACGAGAACAACCCTTAACAACAATTTCAACTTTTGTTGAGGAGCATTCTCAATACCTCTCTCCAACTACAGTGAGAACTATAAGTGCAGCACTTATTCGGGAAATGCCTGATGGATGTTTCGTATATAGTGTTATTCTGGTTGATCAGGATTCTATGTATACGTATTCTGTAGTTCTGGACCCTGAGAACATTGAGGTAGTTAATTTTATTCTCGAAGAATCTATTCCTCGACTCGAAAATCATCAAAATAAAAAAATAAACAATGGCAAAAAATCGTCTTTTTGGTTGGATGTTCGTTGAGGACTCCAATAAAGAGTCTGAGGCAGTTAAACCTTGTACTTCACAGGAAGCGTCTGCTCCTGCTGCGGTTGCTGTTCCCAGTCCTGTCGTAACTTCTGTGCCTGCTCCTACGATTATGGCATCAGGAGATGTAGATACCAAACTGGTGGAACTCCTGGAACGCAAGATCAATGAAGCAAATCTTCCTGGTCCTGACTATCTGGAACTTCTCCAGTCTGCGGAACAGATGAAGCAGTATATCCCTGATGAGACTACACGTCTCAAAGCTGCTTTTGGTTCCATTCAGGGCATGGATCCTCGGATGACGAAGGATGTCGTTCTGGCATCGATTGACACCTATCTGGGTGTAATTGAAGCTGAACGAGGGAAAGCAAAGCTTCGCATGAAAAAGCTTCGTAAGGAAACTGTCGAGGATAAGGCAGAAGAGCTGAAGGCAACGAATCTTCGTATCGAGCAGCTTCGTGAGGAACTGAAAACTCTCACGGACAAGTCGATTGATCTCAATTCCGAAATTCAGAAGAATACGGCAGAGACGACCGCATTTGAAGCTCGAACGAATGCGACCATCGACAAGGTTACAAATCGCCTGAACGAGGACAAGGTCCGACTGACACAAATTCTGTAAGTATGATGCTGCCTGAAGGTTCAAGTCTCTCTAACTGGGAAAAACCAGGAGGCAAAACTGGTATGGTAGTTTTGGGTTTGTTAGGTGCAGGAGGGTTGATGCTTTTTTATAAAGCTCTTCCTTTCCTGATTACTTTGGCATCCAATACACTGTACCTTGGGCTGCTCCTGGGATTAATTGCAGGAATTATCTATCTCCTGTGTGACCCCAAATTCAGGAAAATCTGCTCTGCCACTTACTTTATGTTAATGAGAAAGCTGACTGGATTGGTTATCGAAATCGATCCTATTGCTATCGTGGAACAACGTATCCGTGATATGCAGAAAAAGTCAGCTGACATTAAAAAGGTAATGGGAGATCTCAGAGGTTGTATTATTCGTTCTAAGAACGATATTCAGAACGATACAAGGGAAATGCGTAATTGCATGGATGAAGCACAAGTATCTGAGCGTAATGGAAACATTGCAATGGCAACAATTCAAAAGCGCCAAGCACTTCGTCTTAAAGAATCGTTAGATGATCAGTTACTTGCTCTTAAGAACTCAGAAATGTGGTTTGATAAGCTTAAAAAGCTTGAAGAGTATGCTAATCTGACGATTCAGGATGTTACTAACGAAGTAAATATTCGTAAGAAAGCATTCGAGCGCATTCGTGCCCAGCACAAGGCTTTCAAATCTGTAATGTCTATCGTTAAGGGAGACCCTGACGAATTGGCAATGTTCACTGATGCTATGGATTTCATGGCAAAAGATATCTCTGATAAGATCGGAGAGATGGAACATGTCATTGACTCTACTACAGGTATGCTGGCTGATTTGGATGCAAAGAATGGTGTTGCCAATATGAGGGCAGAAGAATTGTTGGAACGATACAACAAGTCAGGAATTGACAGTCTCTTTAATAAGTTCTCTGATGATCGTAAGGCTATCGTTGCACCGAAAGTAGGGGAGTATGTTCAGTTCCAAGAAATTCTCAAAGTCCCCGTAAATGGTAACGAAGCCGCTCCCAAGTCCCTCGACGATTTCTGGGGTGAGTAAATTCTTTCTGAATAATAGAAATATTGCTATATGTATTCTTCTAAATACTGTAGTGATATTTCTGTTGTCCTTTCGTCGATTCCAACATATCCTTTTGCCACTAGATGTGGCGTTTACCATATTCTTTATAATAGAGATGATTGTCAAGATTAGATGTCTTGGTAAATCATTCTTTAAGGATAAAGAATGTGTTTTTGATTTATTAATTGTTGTAGTTTCATCAATCCCATTATTTGGGTTATTCAGTTTAGATTGGATTCAAGTAATGCGATTGACTCGAATATTTAAGAGTCTTCGATTGTTTGAATTGATTCCTAATTACAAAAAGTTACTCATCAATTTTAGGTTAGTAATTCGAAGTTGCATTGGAATCTTAGTAGGATTATCTATTTTGATTTTTCTATTATCAATTATTCTGTCTTCTTTATATGGAAATATAGTTCCAGAGTATTTTGGAAATCCCCTTGAAAGTATTTATTCAGTTTTCCGATTGTTTTCTATTGAGGGTTGGTATGATATTCCAAATGCTATTGCCGAACATAATTCCTATATAATGGGATATTTGTCTAAGTTTTTCTTATCAGGTATAGTTCTTGTTTTCGGTATATTCGGAATGGGATTTGTATCATCTATGTTTATTGATGAGGTAACTTCAGATAATAATGATGAAGTTCTACAACGATTAAGTAAGTTAGAAGAAATTTTAAAGAAAATACAAGAAAATGGCACAACTTAAGCCAGGATTCAAAGTAGTCCTGATCATGGTCGCTGTAATTGCAGCATTTTTCGTAATCAAAGCCGTCGTCCCTTCCTCTTCGTCGTCGGGGTCATCCTCTACTTCGGGTCTCGGCGACATCTTCGGAGGAAAACCGACCATCAACATCGGAGTTAACACGTATGCGGGGTTTGCTCCCATCGTGTGGATTAACGGTGGTCTTCGTCCCAATGACGAGTCTATCCTGACTAAGGAGTATGGCATTCGTGCCAATATCATTATCCAGGATGATTTTGTTGCTGGACGCAACGCTTTCCTGAATGGGGATATCGACCTTATTTATTGTACTACGGATGTATTGGCCGTAGAGATGGGTGAAGGTTCCGCAATGAACAGTGCTAAGTATGTAATGATGCTTAACCGTTCTCAGGGGGCAGATGCAATGGTAGTTACCAAGAATATTCGTACCGTTGCAGATCTTAAGGGTAAAAAGATTGCAGTAGCTGAAGGAACTGCATCTCATACTCTTCTTCTGAATATTCTTGAAACGAACGGGATCAGTCAGCATGACGTAACACTTGTGAAAGTTGATAACGGTGGTGCTGCAGCTGACACATTCAAAGCAGGTCAGGTAGATGCTTGTGTTACATGGGCACCTGATGACCAGGCTTGTGTAGATGCTATTCCTGGTTCGAGAGTTCTCGTTTCAACCAAACATGCAAAAGACCTTGTAACAGATGGTCTTGTGGGAAAGGCAGAGTGGCTGGATAAGAATCATGACAATGTCAAGAAACTTATTTCCGCAATTCTCTATGCTAATTCTACCCTGAATCAGAATCCGAATGCAGTGAAAGAAGCTTCGAAGATCTTCGCAAAAGCGTTTGGAACTGATCCTGAGTTTGCAGAATTGGGATGTGGGAATATCTGGTTCACTACTCTCGGTGATGAAGAAAATTTCTTTGGTATGACTTCCGATTATATGGGAATGAAGGCTGAAGAAATCTATTCAAAGATGGCTCGAACCTATGCTGGCCTTGGACTTACTAAGAGTCCTCTGGGTTGGCGTAAAGTTTCTGATATGTCTTTCATCGAAGAGCTTTCCAGTGAGGGTACTGTGCAGGGCAATCAGGCCCCTCAACCCGCAGTTAAGTTTTCTGCTGTAACATCGGAAGTCAGGGAAAAACAAGCAATTTCTAATAAGAAGTTGACTATTAATTTCCCTGTCAATGGTGACATCCTCGACAATGATGCTCGAGCTCTTATTGATCGAGAGTTTGTTCCGATTGCGAAGCAGTTCAACAATGCACGCGTTCGTATTGAAGGTAATACTGACAATACAGGCAATCGTGCATACAACGAGTCTCTTTCATCTCGACGGGCTCAGGCTGTAGCTAATTATTTAATTAATGACTACGGTTTTGATCCTAATCGGTTCATTATTGTTGGTAACGGTCCCAAGAATGCAATCCGTGACGGTGTGCAAGGTTCCAATATCAACTATCGGACAACTGACTTTATGCTCGTAACTGAGTAATATGCAGTTGTTCAAAATGGGTGGGACGATCACCCATAAACAAGCATTGGCAACAGGTATCATAGGAGCAATAGTTCTGCTGCTCCTATGGTATCTAGTTACCATGTCAGGAGAAATCATTCGTCCTCAGATTTTACCAAATCCTGTAAATGTACTCAAGGCATATCCAGATTTAATCTCCAACTCAGCTCTCTTTACTAATACTTGGTATACAGTAAAGCTGAACCTTATGGGATATTTCTATGCTTTAATTATTGCAATCCCTTTGGGCCTTATTATAGGATTGTTTCCCGTTACTAAAGCGTTATTTGGTAAGTACTTTGATGCCCTTCGTTATCTCCCTATACCTGCAGTGTCTGGCATTTTTATCGCTGCTATAGGTATTGGATTCGATATGAAGGCTAGTTTTTTAGCTTTCGGCATTATTATTTACATTCTTCCTGTCGTTGTTCAACGAGTTTCCGAACTTCAGAATCCCGCTAATGATAAGGATTATGTGTATTTACAAACCATTTCAACGTTAGGTGCAACTAATTGGCAGAAATTTCGATACGTTTATTTTCCTTATGTAATGCAGCGAGTTTCCACTGATGTCATTAATCTAACTGCTATTTCTTACACTTATATAGTGATTGCAGAAACCCTTAACAAGGAAGGTGGCATTGGTGCGCTGATAAACATAATGAGCAGACAGTCAAGAACTGCTGAAGTCTATGCACTTCTTTTCTTGATTATTGCTATCGGAATTCTCCAAGATGTCCTTCTAAAGAAATTGGATGTTGTACTCTTTCCTTCAAAGTACAATAAACCATCCATCAAATCCAAAATAATGAAATAAGTATGGGGCTCTTTGATGGTTTAACTGGATCCGTTCCAGTTCCCACATCTCGTTATGAGGCCGTGGATGTAATTAACTTAAGAAATCTTAACCAGTCTTTTGATACTCCTAAAGGAAAGTTCACTCTCTTTAAGGATTTCAGTCTGGATATAAAAGACTTCTCAGGAGAAGGGCAGTTTATCAGTATCTTAGGAAAGAGTGGTTGTGGTAAATCTCAGCTGCTCAAAATCATCTCTGGGCTTACACAGCCAGATTCAGGTGAAGTTCTTGTCTATGGAAAACCACAGACAGGAAAAATTCCTATGGTATTTCAGCAGTATTCTTCATTTCCATGGATGTCAGTTCTTGACAATGTAAAACTTCCGCTTATTCTTCGAGGAGTTTCTGATAAAGAAGCTACAGAGAGGGCTATGGAAATGATCAAAATTGTAGGTCTGGAAGGTAATGAAACTAAATGGGGTCAGTATCCTGTGTTATCGGGAGGACAGCTTCAACGAGTTTCAATGGCGCGAGCCCTGGTTGCAGATAACAAAATTCTTTTGTTAGATGAAGCCACTGGTGCATTAGATATTGTTATGAAACGAGAGATTCAGAACACCATTTTGGATATCTATTATAACGCCAAATTCGATCCTACAATCCTCAATGTTACACATAGCATTGAGGAGGCTGTATATCTCTCAAATCGAATTTACATTTTAGCTCCTAATCCCTGTAAAGTTCAGGCTGTCATTGATGTTAACTTTGACGGTAGGAGAACGGATGCAATTCGTCAAACTACAGCATTTGCAAATTATGTGAAACAAGTAGAACAAGTAATGTCAGAAACACATGAGTAAAATCAATTTCAAAGCTTTTCCTATGTATTTCAAGGAGAAGGTCTATGATGCCGAGGGCAATGTAAAGCGTAACAAAGATGACGAAATCGTTTACCAGCGCGTACAGCGTATGGTACGTCATAACGCAGCCTACTTTCCTAATCGAAAGTAAAACGGTTCTTTGAAACTCTGGTCGGAGATTAAACTCTCCGACTTTTATGGTGGAGTCGTCTAGCGATTTAGGACGCCAGTTCTCAGCTAGAAACAGTAGTTTGAATCTGCTTTCCACTACACTATTTTAATTATTTAATTTAGTTAGGGGTGCTCCTATATAATGCACGGTAGGATATTACCTAAGTATACCCGAGCTAGTTGCTGAGAATCTCGTTAAACTTTAGAAATGTGGGTTTCAGAATTTATAATCCCCGCAGCTAAAAATTCCCAGATACTATCAACTGGGAGCCTAACGGTATCCTCTTTGATAGTATCTATTTGGTCTGTTCGTCTAGTGATCTAGGACATTATCTTCTCAAGGTAAAGACAGAGGTTTGAATCCTTTACAGACTACTAATATTAGTAAACTATGAAGCTTAACAAATATAAAATGAAAATAGGAATTCCTGAGTCTGTGGAATTTCTTGTATATGGAAAAGATAATTTTGAGATTCCCAAGGAGATAGAAGAGATAACTCTTCTTCAGGAAAATCTCAATAAAGAAGAGTTGGATGCTAACTTTGATCTTCCTATATATGAATTTACTGATTTTATAATTCTTTTCCTTCCTTTTAAAGGGAAACAGAAGAGAACTAGGGACAAAATTCTAAATGAAGTAGGAATTGTTTGTTGGGGAGACTTAGAAGTTGCGTATTACAACATTCGAAAGCATGGAAGTGCTCTTTCTAAAAAACAGCGAGAGCTAGTTATTGAAAAATACTCAGAAATAATCAATGGAATATAAACGTGTAAAACTCACAAAAGTAGGACTCACTGGTAGAATTCCTGATGGATTGCATCCTAACGGAATTGAAGTGGGTTATATAAAGGAAGGTTATATGGTAGAGCCTCCTAAAGTTGGAGAAATGTTTCTTCTCTATCCTCACAATAAAGTAGCCTTTGGTAATACTCCCATTTTTCATACTTCTCTTGTAACAGAGGTAATCTCAGCTACTGAATTCAGAACGTTAAACAGTTTATATAAAATCGAAGTAATATGGAAGGATTAGGTTGGTGGATATACTTGTGCTCTGTTGCTGGAGGGATATTAACTGTCTCATTGATATTCTCCATAGTATTCTTAGCTGCTTTTCTTATTACTTCTGTTGCATATTATAATGATGAATGTGAATTGAAGACAGCCAAGAAATGGCGGAAATATACTGGCATCATTGGGATAATTTCCGTAGTGTTTGCTATCTTGGTTCCTTCAAGATCTACCTGTTACCAAATTTTTGGAGTTACAGTTGCAACAGAAGTAATTAAAAATTCTGAGGCATTACAGGAACTCCCTGAAAAGTCTTTTGAAGCTATTAATAGACTTTTAGATTCTATTGCTTCGGAAGATAAGGAGAAGGAAAATTAGTTTTCAATACACGGGCTGCAACCTGTTGTTGGGACGCTAATGTATGGGTATAGAAGAAATTGCAGTTTCTCTATATTAACAAGTTAGTGAAAAGATTATGTAGCTTAATGGTGAGAGTACCTTAATAAGAGAGGGGATCCAGGTTCGAATCCTGGCATATATCCAAATAATATTAATTATTAAACTGAAAGGAATTGAAATAAAACCAGGGATGGTGATAATCACTGCAAATAGTGGTAAATATGTAGTAGCTCCTGTAGAAATTATTGGTGTACGTTTCGCGTTCTTTAACATTGATGGTGGATGGACTACTAAAATTGTAGAGGAATTTATTGTTGAAATTAAGAGTCCTCCACGAAGTAAGGTTATTGACTCAGGAATAACTTTATGGAAAACCTCTTATGAACTTTCTATAAAGGAGATTGCTGAGAGGTTCGGTATTCCTGTTGAATACTTACGAATTAAAAAGGAATAAATCTTGTGGGAAATGTACGAGATAGTCTTCAAAAGCAGTTAGAGACTGAATACAGGAAAGAAGCTGAAGACTGTATTAAAATATACGATAAACTGAAAGAAATATCAAAATCTTATATATGGCGTTCACACTGGGATGCTCTGACAGAAGTTATAACTTTTATATCTAATATTCCCGTATATAAGCCAAGTCCTATAGGAGAGGTATTTCTCAAAGGAATAACTTATGGAAAGACAACTTTATAAAGAAATACCAAATGGTATAGGAACTGAATGTATAGAAGTTCCTGAAGAAGAAGTCAAAGCAGCTAAAGAAAAGTATACTAAGACTGGTGAATGTAACTGTATCTACATCTATGATGAACCTGGTTATATATATGATTTAAGATATTGCGGCATTTGTGGAAAGATGGTTGACTTTATTTAAGTACTAATACTTATGAAAATCAGGTTTAACAACAAGAAGAAATACTGGTATAAACCAGGGAAAATTTAACAAGGGGCTATATTACCGTATCCAAACCAGAGCCCTTGAGGCTAAAAGGAGCCATGGATTTTACCATGAGGAAGCTCAAAGTCAACAGTCCATTGGGTAATTCCATAGGAGTGCTGTTAGGGATACATTTTTTAATTTAATTGGATAGAGGAGTAACTGTGTATGAGCAAATCGGAGCTACAGTTACGTCAGAGTGCAAAAGCGGCATATTAGGATCATGTTAGGGATAAGGGTACTGAAATGTACAACAGACTGAGGATGAGAAAACTCACTACTGCATAAAAACAGTGAAATTCTGTAACTAATGTGAGAAGTAAGTTAAATTAATTTTATGGACTTTCAGGCTTAAGTAAAAGACCAAGTGAATTCTGTTTCATATCACTAATATCATAGATATTCTTAAAGGTAATCTTTAGTGACCTTACGTGAGTACAGGTTGTGCTTGAAAAGAGGAAGTATAAGAATAGGCAGATACTTGCATACTTGAGAGTTACTACATCTTCTCAATGACTTGGTAAGAGAGGGATTTTTGCATAATTATATCTCGCGGAAATGATAAGAGTACGAATGCTTACCTGTTCTCTGATATGATTATGTTTAGACTATAGGAGTTTGATTGCTCCTATAGTCACCGTTTGCTCCAGAGGCTTAAGTCATACTAAGCAAATCTTGCCTGAATCTAATAAGCTGGAGTTCGAACCTATTCAATGACTTAGTAAAGAGAATAGGATTTTTATATTGTATGTGATGAAAGAATTTGAAGAATATCAAATATTAGGGATAGGATTTTTAGCAATAGCTATCCTTACAGGGTTAATCCTAATTCTTATGTAGTTTTTATTTTAGGGCCTATAGTTAAAAGGTTTATAACGCACGACTCATAATCCTGTATTCCTGGTTCGAGTCCAGGTAGGCCCACTAATTTAAGATATAAGCAATGAATGTAGATAAAGAATATATTATAAGTTATTTCCAAGATATTATTCATATATGTGAGAAGACGACAACTGGAAATGTTTCTCATCAAATGAGTAATATTAGGATTACTTATAGTTATATTGCTGATAAAGTAAAGGAGCAATATGGAGAGAACATAGTATATAATAATCTTATGCACGTTGTAGAGCTAGCTTCTGGAGCCACAACTGGTAACATTACTCACAAAGTTGCAACTATAAAGGGTTTATGCCGAAGATATATTGATTTTATTAATGAATACGGATTAGAATAATCATGGGATTTTTAATTTGGATAGTGGCAGGTTCAACAATTTCATATATTTTAACGGTAGATGATTGTGAAGATTTTTTCAGTAAAGTTTTTGTATCTATAATATATTTTAGTATTTTTGTAGCAATAACTCTCTTTGTTAAGAGTGATGTAGTGTGTAATATACACATGGAAGCTTATAAAAAGGGGAAGCTTGAGAAAGTATATACTATAAGAGATTCTGATACAACATATAAATGGACCTACCGTGAGAAGAATTAGTTTTGAAACAGCTAAATTAGCTGCTGAGAAAGGGTGTGATGAAGACTGTGATTCTGTTTATGATATTTATGGAAACATTATAGATATAGACAACTATGGTTTAAGTATTATTCCTGAATATTGTTGTCCAGCTCCATATCAGGCGGAGTTACAAGAGTGGCTGAGAAACGAGCATGGAGTAAGTGTATTAGTCTATTTAGATGAAACACTATCATATATGTGGACTATTACTTGTTTGCATCCTAGAGCCTCAATCATGGAATATCATCAGTCTAATGAAGTATGGTGTGGACACTATGAGGATTGCTTAGAAGCAGGTTTACAAGCAGCTTTAAGATTAATGTAATATGGATGCCGAGATGGCGGAATTAGGCAGACGCTTCAGACTTAAAATCTGATGGGCCGAAGGGTCCGTGCGGGTTCGAGCCCCGCTCTCGGTACAATCTATCTGATTGATGATTAAAGGCTTTATAAGGTGGCATACAGCAAATTATTTTAATATTCTATTGGCTTGAATAATATTGTCACCTACTAATATTGGGGCATGGTGTAATGGCAGCACATATCACTTTGGATGATATAGACCAGATTCGAATTCTGGTGCCCCAACAATAATTAAAACAACAGTTATGATTTGGTATATTATTTTAGTAATTTTTATCATCTATCTTTTGGTAGTTTCAGGAATTATGTTTTTCTTTGCAACTAAGTTCGGATTGGTAAATACTATTGTTCAATGGGAAAAGAAAGATACTTTTTATATCTTTTGCCCCATTGTGCATTTATTTATATTGTACTATTTCTGGACTCTCAAATAGGACGCCTTGCCTGAATTGGTTAAAGGAGCTGCCTGCAAAGCAGTTTTGTGTGGGTTCGAGTCCTACAGGCGTCTCAATACATTGCGGGATAGACTGGAGATGGTTCCCAGCTCGGTCTCATAAGCCGATCTACGTGAGTTCGAATCTCACTCCCGCTACAAAATATATATATAGATTATGTTGAAGAAGTTTATAGCTTGGTTCTCTGAAGAATCAGCTTGGGAACAAAGAAGAATAATTGCCAAATTAGAAGAAATATTCCAAATTCAAAATAATTTTGGATATATTGACACTTTGAAATCTCAAATTAAGCAATTAAATAATAAAATAATTGAACTTAAAGAAGCCAACAATAATTTACTTAAAGATATTAAATCTGATGTAAAATATAAACAGGCTTTGCAAAGAATTGGAGAACTAGAATCTTACATTGCAGAGTTAGAGGATAGACCAGTTTCTGTTGATGCTCTATATTTGAATATTCCTAAAGAAGAAAGAAAAGAAATAAAAGTTAAAGTTTGTGAAGAATACACATACAAACTTTTAGTTCAACGTCAAAAAGATTTGGAACAACGACTTAAACAGAGCAGAGATTCATATGAGAACCTGTTACTGAGTTATATAAAATTAGTTAATCAGAAAGATAAAAATTAAAAATTCTTACTAATTTAGACTAAATGATAGGCGCTAATCCCTTATATAGGTGAACAGCTCTCAAGATATATCTAGATAAGTAAAGAATATATGGAGAAGTACCCAAGTGGTTATAAGGGGGCGCACTTGAAATGCGTTAGGACGTTTAGAAGACGTTGCAGGGGTTCGAATCCCTTCTCCTCCGCAGCAGTTATTTGAATACGCAACTAGGACAATAACAGCTTGTGCACGAATGCGTCGTGATGACAGGCAGGTGATAGAGACAAAGCTACAGTAGGAAATGACTGAGTAGACTGAAAAGCCCTATCTAAATAGCTACCTCCAACATGTGTTAAAAAGCTATTATTTTTATAAAGTCTCTTCAGCAAATAATTTTAATGGGGAACTGCAGGTCGCGGGTTCGAGTCCCGTCCAATAGACTGGGTTCTATTGGTAGAGCGATAGTTAATATAATAGAGACTTTTTATCAGAGTGTAGCCCAGCTAGGTCTAAGGCGCGTGCTTTGGGAGCACGAATTCGCAGGTTCGAATCCTGTCACTCTGACTATAATTCAAAATTATGAATAAAATTGACAAATATTTAAGAAGGTTTGCATACAAAATTGAAACCTCTGAGACAAAGGAATCTAGGTATTATACTATTGGGGATTTAATCGTTAGAGTATCTAATCATATTGGGAAAAATTCTTCTGGGAATATATCAATAATTATTGACAGAAATAATTATATACTTTATGTTCCATCAACTAATAAAGTAAGTCTTATTTCTTATGAGGAGTGTAAAACTTTAATCAGAGGTATTGTATTACATGCTTCTTTATTTTTGGTTGGAGATTCTACATATCAAAAAAGTCTTGTTAAGGAGAATGAAGAGTTAAAACTTCAGATTAGTAATTTAAAGCAGAAAATAAATATTCAGGAAAGACAATTAATTCCGAAGAAAAAACCAAATGATACGTCTATCAAAGTAATTCGAACTATTTTAATAAATTTAGAAAAGTGCAAAAAGAAAAAAATTAAAGTTAAGTATGGCTCTTGTGAATTTCAAACGTTACCTGACAGTACGATTTATGAAATTTGGAAAGATCCAGAAATTCGAAAATATGTTAAAGAACTTAAAATTAATTTAATATGAAATTAAATATATTACTCGCAAAACTGGAGCAGGGTGCTTCCCAGTTTAAAGCTCTCCTTCGAGATTATACAACCTTCTTTAAGAAGGAGTCAGACAACTTTCGAGGTGTTAAAAATACCTACGAACCTCGTCCTGACACTGTAGATCTTCCCAGTGAACGTAAACTCATTGCGGTTGTAACAACCGTAGATGAGAAATTCGACTATTTCACTAATATGGTAAAAAGCTATATCAGTGAGATGTTTAATTGTGAAGCAACTAATGCATCGGGAACTGCTCGTGCAGATCTGGTTGTGGATGGTAATGTAATTGCTAATCTGAGCAGTCTGGAGCTTCTTAAGCTCAAGTCATTTCTGGAAAATCCTCAGCTTCAGGAGATGTTCCAGAACATTCCCGTTCGTAAAGATTCTGAGATCTGGGAACCATGTACTGAAGAAATGTATGCAGGTCGAGCAATTATGCAGTCTCCCCTTCTGAAAGGTACTAAAAAGTCTATCACTAAGACTCAGTACATTTTAGAAGATCCGAATGTTCAGAAGCTCGGCAGTGCAACTCACTATCAGCCCCAAATTGCAGTAAAAGATACTGTGATGGAACTGGGTGATTATACCATGCAGCGTTTCTCTGGTGAGTGGACCCCTCGTCAGCGAGCATTAGCTCTTCAGCGTAGAAGTACTCTTCTGTCAGCAACTATTGCTGCACTGAAAGTAGCAAATGAGGTAGAAGCAGTAAAATCCAATCTGGATTCAGAATGGCTGCTGAACTATCTCCAAGGTAGGTAATAAAACAAACAAAATATTTGACGATAGACTTAGCTTCAGACTTAGACTAAGTAGCAAAGAGCTGTAATATTCTAGATAAATTACAAGGAGCTACATAAGATTTAGTGTCGCGTCAAAAGCTTTAGTCTCAAGTTAATAAGGATGTGCTAATTCACTAATAAAAAATCATAAGACTGGGGGTTCGAGTCCCAGTTATAGGAAACTTCAGGGCTGAGAAGTACTATAGTCGTCTAATGGTAGGATGTAAATTAGAGTAACCTAGCCCAATATGTACAGATGGCCGATGGCATAAGACTGTTAATCTTGCAGATTTATCTCACCGCAGGTTTGATTCCTGCTCTGTACGCTTAAACTTTAATGAAAAATGATAAAGATTTATCTTGCAGGTCCGTTTTTCAATGAAAAAGAACGGCATCTTGTAGAAACTGCAGCACTCATTCTGCGTAATCAAGGATATGAAGTTATAGTTCCTATGGAACACTTCATTGAAAATGGTGAAAAGTTAACTAATGAAGAGTGGGCACGTGAAGTGTTTGACTATGATGTAGAACAGATCAGAAATGCAGATTGTGTACTTGCAATCTATCATGGTCATTATTCTGACAGTGGTACTGCCTGGGAGTTAGGTTTGGCATTTGCACACGATATTACTTGTATCGTTGCTCATGTTGATACAAGTAATGTAGCAAGTATCATGCCTGTTACTGGATGCTACTACAATATTAAATTCTCAGATATTGGTAAAATAGATCTGAAGAATTTACTTGATAATGAAAGGCCTTCTTCCAGAGGATTGAATGCTTGGATAGTAGAGCAGAAATAACACAACTAGGATTTGTAGTGAAATGTAAAGCCGAGAGTGCGGTATGGACATTGCAGGCTCTGATATGAAGGCACTCTAATCTATCAGTATTAGTCCAGAGATCAGAAATGATTCAAAGCGAAAATTTCACAGTTGTGTTTTACAAGGTCTCTTACAGCAACCTTTATTTAGCAATAGACTTTTAATCTACGGAGCTTTATAGAGACCTTTTATGAGGTATTGGTGTTAGTGATAGCATATGTGACTTCCAATCACAAGGGGAGAGTTTGAATCTCTTATACCTCTCAATTATAACTAATAATTATTAATAAATCAAATTAATGAAACGTTTTAAAGAACTTTCAGATGATGTAATCAGAACTGTGTGAAATAACAGTAAAAGTTTATTTGAAATTTGTAAAAAGTTAGAAATTCATGATAATACTTCCAATAGAAATAAGTTAAAAGAGTGAGCAGTTAAAAATGAAGTAGAGATTCCTATTATTAGCGTACTTACAAAGGATAGGTATGAAAAGAATCCTAAGTTATGTAAACAATGCGGAAATGTAATTTTATGAAGTAAAAGAGCCAATGACTTTTGTTCCCATTCATGTAGTGCTACATATCTAAATTTAAAAAGAGAGGCCAAGTCAAGTGGTAAGTATGTTCGTGGTGCTACTTCTATCTGTATAAATTGTGGAAACGTCATACCTGCAAGAAATCAATATTGTAATCACAAATGCCAAGCTGAATATGCCTACAAGGAATTTATCAAACGCTGAAAAGAAGGTAAAGAATTAGGAATGGCAGGAGAGGATGGATTATCTGCACATATTCGACGATATTTATTAGAGAAGGCTAATTATACCTGTGAAATTCCAGGATGTGGATGTAATTTCATTAATCCTTATACTAATTTATCCATTCTTCAGATACATCATATTGATGGAGATGCAACTAATAATAAAGAAGAGAATCTTCAGGTTTTATGTCCAAATCATCATGCAATGACTGAGCATTTCGGGTCAAGAAATAAAAATAGCACTAGACGATATCGATACTCTAAAAATAAATAGTTTATAGGCTAGCTCAAAGCCTATTCGAACAAACTACCGAAGTACAAGGTAATGAGCACTCTCTAAATGTTAGAGTAAAGTCGAAACTGATAGACAATAAAGAAACTAAATAGTTTCACCCAGTAAACTTATTTAACGGCGTAATAGCTCTTAACATATGAGTTGATCATTCATATGGAGTTTCTGTGGCAAAAAAAATCAGACGTGTAAACTACGATAGTGTTTGTTGGCTCCTTAGTTTATTTAGTAGAATATGGGCTTTGTAACCCCAAGAGGACGGGGCGGAACCGTCAGGAGCCTCAATAATGAATACTATTGGAGAAGAAATTTTAAAATTGCATCAAGAAGGATTTAATTACAATGAAATCGCCTCAAAAGTAAATTGTAGTAAAGCTACAGTAAGTTATTATTGTAGTCCTGGACAAAAAGAGAAGGTAAAGAAAAGACATGATAGATATCCAAGATTTCTTTGACTATTTATTAAAAGATGCGTAGGTTTTAAACAACCTCGTTGTTATAAAATAATTACCCCTAACCAAGATTGAAACAACTCGTTTCGAACTAGAGTTTCTCACTTTCGGTTAAGGAATAAAAATTTGTCTCAGGTGTTTGGGTATAAAGAAGCATTGGAACATATAGGAGGTTTGCAAACAAAATGTTACCTTACAGGTAGAGCAATTAACATTGAAAATTCTGAGGAATATGAACTTGACCATATTATACCTGTTTCAAAGGGTGGTTCATGTGAGCTAACTAATATGGGAATTGCATGTGTTGCAGCTAATCAAGCTAAAAAAGATTTATCTGTAGAGGAGTTTATACAGCTTTGTAAGGAAGTTTGCGAAAATTTTGGATATGAGGTTAAAAAGAAATAAATATAAAGTAGCATACAGCAAATTTAAAACTTATAATATTGGTAAATTATAAATTGCTACTTTTATGGGGTGTTAGTTCAATTGGCTAGAATCTTAGATTTGCATTCTAAAGAAAAGGGTTCGAGTCCCTTACATTCCACAATCTTCTATAAACTAGAGTTCTATATAGAAAGAGTACTGTAATCTGTTAAGGGCTTATAAATCAGACGTTAAAGAAAAAAGTCTTCGGGGCTGAAGAGCCCTGCTATGAACTTAATTCCAGTAGAAATACTGGAATTTTTTATTGGAACTGCGGTGTGCATGGTGCGCTCGTTGGACTGAAAATCCAGAGGTGAACGTTCGATTCGTTCCAGTCCCACTAATAGGCTACATACAGCAATTATCTTCTTAATGTATATTTTTTGGATGATAACGTAGCCTTTCTTTTAAATTAATTATTAAATATGATAAATATAAAGTAGAGCTATAAAATCCCGACGTAACACCATTTGACTGTAAATCAAATCCCCGTTAACAAATTGGTGTAGTGGACTCTGGGGTAGTGAAGTTCGAATCCTCACGGCGGGACTAATTTAATTTGCAAGTATTGACTTTGTTCAATATCCGCTTTATTTTTAAAACTTAATAAGATGTTTGAAGCAAAAAAGAAAACATTATTTGCTGTTGATAACAGTAAATCGGCATCTAAATCAGCCTTTGTTCAGGCTGGATTAAAAACTGCAGCAGAAACCACTACAGGTAACGGTGGCAAAGCCTATTCCAGTACAGGGGATCCCTTCGTTGACCAGTTTGGCAGTACATCTAAGTACAGAGAGATCCGCCCATTTGTAGAAATTGCAAAAGACTGTGAAATTCTCTGGGCAGAAAATAAAGAAGATACTGTTAAGCTTATCTTCTTCTTACGAATGATCTGTCGTAAGATCAATGATAAGGACTATGGTACCAAAGAAACTCAGAAGGGTTCAGAACTTCGTCATGAGGGAATTATGCGTCTAATCTGGCTACATAATAAAGACAAAGAAGTATTCTGGAAGAATGCTTGGTTGATTCCTCTGGTAGGTTCCTGGAAAGACCTCTTTGTTATGCTTCGATATGATCTAGTCTACAATGGATGGGAGGGTCGTGTCTTAGACTGGGGACGTTTCGCTGATCTAATTACCTCTGGTCTTAGCTCAGATTCGCAGACTAACTTAGTTCGTAAGTATCTTCCTCAGATCAAAGCTCGTTCTAAGTGCACTACAGTAGAAGCACAAGCAAATTGCATGATTGCAAAGTGGCTATGTTACAAGCTTTATGGAGAATCAGAAGCAAAGACAGATGCTGAAAAGTATCAGGTATATCGTTCTTATGCAAAGATGAAAGCCGCAGGGACAGCACATAGCTGGCAACAGCTTATTTCAAAGCAACGATATACAGAGATTGACTTTGATAAGATTCATGGTCGTGCCTTAAACCTTCTTGTACACTCCAAGTTCTTAGAGAATCATAATCTCAAAGAGAAGTATCAGGAATGGATAGGAGCTCCAGAGACAAAGAAGGTGAAGTACACAGGTTTTGTACATGAGCTCTTTAAACCTATTTGTAACACTGCTCCTTATAATATAGAGCAGCATATCAAAGATACTATTAACAAGCAATTTATGACCCTTGTTAATAAGTGTAAGGAAGAGGGCAATACTACAGACCTTATCGTAGTACGTGATACTTCTGGTTCAATGGGTGCAGAAGCAACTGGAACTTCCATGTCTTGCTACAATGTAGGTAAGGCAATTGCTCTGTATTTCTCTTATTTCTTAAGAGGGAGATTCCAAAATGCATGGATTGAGTTTAACTCAAAAGCTATGATGCATGAGTGGAAAGGAGAAACTCCTCTGGAGAAATGGTTTAATGACCATTCGGGGTACTATGGAAGTACAAACTTTGAGGGTGTTATTAACCTCTTTACTCAGTTGAAACTTGAAGGTGTTCCAGAAGAGGAATTTCCTAAAGGAATTCTTTGTATCAGTGATTGTGAGTTTGATGCTTCAAGTCTGAATAAGACTTCAGTTGAAAGAGTTCATGATACATTGACAGCTGCAGGATTTTCTAAAGAGTATGTTGATAATTTTGTCATTTGCCTTTGGAATTTGAGAAATGATTACTACGGACATAATGTACAAAATCGTGTTCCATTCCAAACTTATGGTGACGTCAAGAATGTCTACTACATGTCTGGATATTCAGCACAGATTGTATCTTTCTTAAATGGGAAGGTGCAGACTACACGGGATCTGTTTGATGAGGCTATGAATCAAGAGATTCTGACTCTCATTAAGATGTAAATTTAATAGGCTCTAGTAGAAATACTAGAGCCTTTTTATTAATAATTTAATTATGGGTAAGTACCTTAAAGATTATCAAATTCCTGATTATTGCGAGGAGGATAAACCTAGAATGCCAAAGCGGCCTAAGAAGTTTAAAGACCAAGAGGGAGGAAAATCTTTAGTAAAGAAAAAGTTCAAGCGATGAAGAGATGATTCTTAAGAATATTTAGAAGGTTTAATGAACCATCAACTGATAGTTCAAAAGAATTTCCTAAAAAAATAGTTGACTTAGAACAATTTGACGATGTATTTATAGTTACTAATAGAAAAGTATATAAGGCCTGGGTTATGAAAAGAACCAGTAGACTTTTACAAATTTTTATTTGGGAGTCTAAAAAGGAGGTAATTATAAATACAATTGGACAAGCTAATTCTAATGTTATTCCTTTTGGCAAGGATAGCTATTTAATTATAAATAAAAAAGATATATGCAGTTACTTGTAGTAGTTGACATGCAAGAAGACTTTGTTCGAGGAGCTTTAACGGTTCCTGGCGCGGAAGAAATTATCCCTAGCATTAAAGCTAAGGTTGAAGATCATCTTATTAAAGACGATATTGTATTATTTACAAGAGATACTCACTATAGCAAGTCAGCTCCTACAAAGTATCTCTATAAAAACTCAAGGGAAGGAAAATATCTGCCTATGCATTGTGAAGAATCTTCAAAGGGATGGCAAATTTGTAAAGAATTTAAACCTTTCTTAGGATCTTGTTATATTCTTGATAAAATTAATTCTTTTGGATTCAGCCAAGATACTTTAGAAGATGCATCCCTTTCAGCAACTCCTGAATGTATTACAAATAATACTTTTGATAATATTACTGTTGTAGGAGTTGTTACAAATCTTTGTGTTCTCTCTTGTGCAGTTAGTCTACAAACAATATTTCCTAGCGCAGAAATCATAATTGACGCTAGTCTTTGTCGTTCTAATAACAATGAACTTCATAACAAAGCTTTAGATGTTATGGAGGGTTTACAAATGACTATAATTAATCGTTATTAAATTTTTGATTTTTATAAACTTAATGTTTAGAACAGTTTGTAGAACCAAATTTTATTAATATTTTTGTAGTATAAAACTAATGAAATATGGATAAAATTTGTTCAAAATGTGGAGAGACTAAAGACATTTCACTCTTTGCTAAAGATCGCCATTCTTCTGATGGATATACTTGTTGATGTAAAGACTGCAGAAATAAAGTAAATAAAAAATACAGAGAAGAAAATCCTGATAAAGTTCGGGAACATAATGAAAGGTGAAAAGATAAAAGAAAAGAGTATTATAATCTTCCAGAAAATCAAGAAAAACTTCGAAAGCATCATCTTAAAAAATGTATAATATTACTTTAGAAGATTATGATACTCTGTTTCAACTTCAAGGTGGCGTTTGTGCTATATGTGGAAAACCTGAAACAAGTGCAAAAGTTAGTAATTTGGCAGTAGATCATAACCATATAAATGGTAGTATTAGAGGCCTACTATGTAACAAATGTAATAGAGGATTAGGATATTTTGAGGATGATATAACTATTTTATCTAAAGCTATAGAATATTTAAAAAATAAAAAATGTTTAAACCATGTTCGGTCCTTCTTTCTGATTTCTATAAACAGGACCATCAACGTCAGTATGACCCTAGCATTACTAAGGTAGTTTCTTACTATGTACCTCGTAAAACTAGTATTCCTGAATTTGATAAGGTAGTAGTTTTTGGTATTCAAGCATTTATTGAGGAGTATCTGATTGAGTACATGAATGAAAATTTCTTTAATCGTCCCTTAGAAGAAGTTATTGCAGAATATGAATTTGTGATTTCTTCTACTATGGGAGCAGACCGTGTTAACTCGGATAAAATTAAAAACCTTCATGAATTAGGATATCTTCCTATCGAAATTTGGGCACTTCCTGAGGGATATAAAGTAGGAATGAATATCCCCTGTATCGAGATTTCTAATACTAATCCAGAATTTGCATGGTGTACTAATTTCATTGAAACCTTGATGCTCTCTGAGCTTTGGTATCCAATGTGTGTTGCAACTGCTGTAACTAAATATCGTAGTATCGTAAATGATTTTTATTCTAAAACTTCTGATATTTCTGGTCGTTCTGCTATTTCTGAGTTCGGATTTAGAAGTTTAGTTGGACTTCATGGTGCTATTAAAGCTTCGTGTGGATTTTTACTCTCTTTTAATAAGACTGCGACTATTCCTGGCATTATGTATGCTTCAAAGTATTATCATACCCCAATGTCTGTAGTAGGTGGAGGTATGGCTTCTACTGAGCACTCCGTAATGTGTAGTTCTGCTGCCATTAATGGGGATGAAAAAGTTATGATTCGACGCCTCCTTACTGAGGTCTATCCTAATGGATCATTCTCTATGGTAAGTGATTCCTATGATTACTGGAATGTTGTCGATGAGATTCTTCCATCTCTTAAGGAAAAAATTCTCAGTAGAAATGGTACTTTGTATGTTCGTGGTGACTCTGGAGATCCTGTAGAAATTGTAACTGAGACGGTTTTCTCTCTTTGGGAGACTTTTGGAGGCACTGTCAACTCTAAGGGATATAAAGTCTTAGACCCTCATGTTCGAGCTTTATATGGTGATGGCATCACTCAGTTACGTGCAAAACAGATTTATCAGATTTTGTATGATAAAGGATTCTCTGCAGAGAATGTTGCACTTGGTGCAGGAGGATTTTCCATGCTTTCTTACATGGATGAGTTTGGGAATGTAGATATGTTCTCTCGCGATACATTTAATGTAGCAATTAAATGCAGCTATGTAGAACAAACCATTGATGGAAAAACTAAATCTATCATGGTCTGCAAAGATCCTAAAACGGATTCAGGAATGAAGAAATCCCACAGAGGATGTTGTGCTGTTTTCTACAACCATGTAACTGGTGAGTTTGATTGTGATGAAGGTATGACACTAAAAGAAGCTCATAATGAGCCTTTCAATTTACTTCGTCCTATCTTTTCAGATGGAAAAATGAGAGAGCAAACTACCCTCACAGAAATTCGTAGAACTCTTTGGAACGGGGAATTCTAATGAAAGAAGTATATGAAGGAATAGTTTCCTTTCTTAAGAATTATCAAGAACGTACTCATGTGAAAGGGTATGTTCTTGGTATTTCTGGAGGAAAGGATTCTACTGTAGTGGCCAAATTATTGGTAGATTCTATAGGTAAGGAAAATATATTAGGTGTGCTAATGCCTAATGATAAGCAAGCTGATATTGAGGATAGTTATACAGTATGTGACTTTCTTGATATTAACTATACTGTTGTTAATATAGAAAATGCGTTTGATGAACTTATTCATCAAATTGATGTTTCGAAAATAACTACAGTGGAAGGGAGTGAAGAAAACATTCCAGTAACGAAAAAGGCTCTTACTAATGTTCCTCCTCGTATTCGTATGACTATTCTATATACTATAGCTCAGTCTGTAGGATATCGAGTAGCAGGGACTAGTAATGCTTCAGAATTATTTATTGGTTGGGGAACTAAATGGGGAGATTTGGCATCTGATATTAATCCTATTTCTCAATTAACATGTTCTGAAGTTATTTCTTTAGGAGACTATATGGGACTCCCATATGATCTTATACATAAGACTCCTGCAGATGGATTAACAGGAAAGTCTGATGAAGAAAATTTTGGTTTTACATATAAAGAACTTGACACTCTTATTGTAAAGCAGCGAAATCTTACTTGCACAGGTAGAATACAATGTGCTTTTACTGAACAAGAATTAAAAATCTTAAAATTACATGAAGCTGCGTATCACAAAGATCATGTAATTAAAATACATTATTAATATGGGAAGCGGATCATGGAGTTCTAGCACATATAAAGCTTTTGCTGATAGCTATACTAAAAAATCTAGAGAAGAAATCTTTCATCAAAGATCTCTACACGAAGAAATGGATCTTACAAAAAGTAAGACACATATTCGAGAATCTAGAGATTCTGAGGAACACCCAGAATCTCTTCCAGTTTTCATTGCATTAGATGAAACTGGTTCAATGGGTTCAATTCCTGATAAGATGATCAGGGATTATCTTCCGAAGTTAATGGATTCTATTATTGATTCTATTGGAGTTAAACACCCTCAAATTCTTTTTATGGGAGTGGGAGATCATGAATGTGATTACTACCCGTGTCAGGTAGGTCAATTCGAATCTTCAACTGTTGCAATTAATCAGTGTCTCTCTAAAATTTATTTGGAGGGTCGTGGTGGAGGTAATAGTGGAGAATCCTACTTACTTCCTTGGATTATTGCAGGAAATCATACGTCAATTGATAGTTGGGAAAAGCGAAAGCAAAAAGGATTCCTCTTTACAGTTGGTGATGAGCCTACTTTAACAAGAATAAGTAGGGGAACTTTGACAGCTCTCACTGGAATGAAGTATGAGCGTGATTATACCTGGCAAGAGGCTTATGAACTCGCTTGTGAAAAGTATCATGTGTTTCATATCCATATTCGACATGGAAGTGAACATTATGATGAGGCAGTAGCTAAACAAATGAAAGAAATTCTTAGAGAAAACTTTATTATGTGCAAGCCTGATGAAGTTGTAGAAACCATTTGTGAAGCTATGGGTAAAACTCTAAAAGGTAGCTCTTCAGTAATTGAAGAGATTTCTGCAGAAGGAACTGTAGAAAATACAGAATCAAAACCTAATATATTTGACATACATCGACGATAATGTATAATATTGTAGTGGGTTGTACGTTTGGCGACGAGGGCAAGGGTCAAGTGACTCATGCCCTCTGTTGCGACGCTAAAAGAAAACATTTAAAACCTCTGGTTGTTAGATTTTCTGGAGGGCATCAAGCAGGGCACACAGTAGTTACTTCGTCTGGAACAACGCATATATTTTCTTGCTTTGGGTCTGGAACATTTACTAAGGCACCTACTTATTGGACGAAACAATGTGTTATGGATCCACTACAATGGATGCGGGAACGAGAGGAGTTAGATTTCCTAGGATGTAATATCCCTATCCAATATTTTGATCCATATGTACAAATAACAACTCCTTTTGATGTAATGTTGAATTCTGAAAGGAGTAAAGGTTCTACAGTAGGGAAAGGAATATGGGAGACTGTTCAGAGACAAAGAGAAGGATTAGCTTTATATGTAAAAGATTTAGCTTTTCCTCAAGTTGTAAAAATGAAGCTCCGATTAATTAGAGAATGGGCGGAAGATAGACTCCAGTTTAAGGAAACTTATTCAAGATTTACTCATGTTTTCGATAACTTAGATTCTTTAGTACATACTTATTGTAAGATTTTTTATCCCAATATAGTATTGGAGGATACGTTATCTAAATTAGCATGGAAAGAAAAGACTTCTGTGATATTTGAGGGTTCTCAAGGAGTACTTTTGGACCCTAATATTGGATTTTCATATGAATATACTACCCCACTTCCATGTTGTCCATCGTGGAACAATCTCCCATTCTTTTTAAGTGATGATCAACTAATATTTAATTTTGTATATAGATCTTATTTAACAAGACATGGTAAAGGGCCTGTTGGAGATTCTATATTTAAGGAGATTAATAACCCTTATGAAACAAATTTAAATAATCCTTTTCAAGGAGAATTTCAAACTTATGAATTCAATAAGGAATTAGTCTTGTATGGAATTGATCATGTTAAATCACACTTTAATCCTGAATATAAGGTAAGGTTGATTGAAACATGTTGTGACATATGTGCAGGACATGACTTAGGAATCCCTTATAATTACTCTATCAAAACCTGCAAAAAGAATTTTGACTCTGTATGCAAATAATTAACTTTTTATACCCAGAAAAGTCAGAAATAAAGTATCGAATTGATACTTATCCTGATTCCCAATCCCATCTTGTACTTGAGTCTGAAATGGATAGATGAAAGTCTTTGTCGATATATACTAGACTGTCCAATTTGAATGATATTTGGATTCTAATGCAATTAGCTGATATTTGTCATCGTCAAGGTATCCAGATTTCCTTTTTACGAATATCTTATTTATTTGCAGCACGAACTGATAGATTATTTTCTTTTAATGAGGCATTAGATTTGGAGCTTGTTAAAAAATGTCTTATCTTTGTACAAGCACAGCGAATTCTAGTACTGGATCCTCATTCTAAACGTTTGATTACAGAAGGGGTAATTGATAATGACTGGCCTGCATTCTTTGCTTTAGAAGCAAGTTCTAATATTCCAAAGAATGTTTTATTCCCTGACGAAGGTGCCTATCATCGTTACAGTGAGCTTTTTGACTCTGATACGACATACTATGCTACAAAGCATAGGATTTCAAGAGATAAGCTAGAGGTAAAATTACCTTCTAGAATAAAGCAAAATACTTCTATTCTAGTTTTTGATGACTTATGTGATGGTGGAGGAACTTTCTTTGCAATTTATAAAGCATTACAAGACATGGGAGTAACTGATGTGCATTTACGTGTCACACATGCTATCCAAAAAGAACCTTTAGTAAAATTGTCAGAACTTTACAAAACAATAACAATTACTAATTCTTATAAGGATTGGGATAAAGAAGAACTTCCAAACAATATAAAAGTAATAAAAGTTTATGAATAAATTTAATGAAATTCTGAGTGCTACTGGAACTGCAGTACTCAAGAAACGTGCTGAAATCATCAATGCTGATGCCCGCGAAGCAGCTAAGGATCAGGTTAATCTCATTGAGAAAGAGATTCGTCAGATTAAGTCCAAGATTATGAATCTGGAGGATCTGTCGATTAAATCGACCGAATCACTGGTTGTAGGTACGGACTTTAAGGCAGATGAGTGGGTAACTCAGATGTTCAAGCTTCGTGATGACCTGCGCAACGCTGAAATCTGTCTGGAAATTGCTCAGAATATTTATAATGAGTATTTCACAGAACTTCCTGAAGTAGACTGTGATAAGAAAGCAGAATAGCTTTACAGGCGGAGTAAATCCGCCTTTTGGTTCTATAGTTTAATTGGAAAAATTTTAGAATACGAATTTAAAGATGAGAGTTCGAATCTTTCTAGAACCTCAAATATTATTAATGCTATGAAAACAAATTCTTTTTTTTGTTGTTTATTATAATAATGGGGAATTAAAAAAATATGATATAATTCCTTACTTAGTTGATAAGTATGAATCTTTGTCTAGAAAAAATCGTCCAAATCTTAGACTTTATAACTCGGTGAAGGAATTTATTGTTAAAGAATGCCGTTATCAATTTTGGTCTCGATGTGAGTATGAAATTATTATATCTTCATGGCCTAATGAGATCAATAAGAAAAAGATAGATGTTTATGATCAGATAGTACTAAATATTGATATTATTACTAAAATATTAACCTCTTATCTTACTATGTTAGGTTATTAATTTATTTTAGGAAGTTGGCGCAATTGGTTAGCGTAGAAATCTTATACATTCAAGGTTATGAATTCGAGTCTCATATTCCCTACCTATGAAAACTGTTTTATATAGAATACAATCAATTGAAGCTCCCGAAGGAGAGGGGTTTCGATACAATTCATTAAGAACATTATCTGATACAAAAGTGAATGAAGAAATGTGCTTAAGGAATGAGTTTGGAGATCATTATTTAATTAATGATCCTGATTACTGAATTTGTGAGATTTTAAAGGAAATAGAAGATGATGTATAGTTTAGATGAAATAGGTATTTTACCTAGTTCAAAAGCCACGGATATTACAAGTCGTAGTGAGTGTAGTCCTTTAGGAGACTTAGGAACATATCCTATTTTTGTTTCTCCTATGACATCCGTTATTGATGAATCAAATTATCAACTTTTTACAAAGGCTGATGTGCTTCCTATTATTCCCCGACGTGTTGATAATTTACAATTTAGACTTAATGCATGTAATCATGTATGGTGTGCATTTAGTTTAAAAGAATTTGAGACTTTCTTTTGTGAAGGAGAAGTAGCGGATGAGTGTCCTTTAGTACTTATTGATTTAGCTAATGGACATATGAAAAAAATCTATGAATTAGTCAAAAAGGCTAAGGAGAGATGGGGAACTATTATTATAATGGTAGGAAATATCGCACATCCAGATCTTTATTGGGAATGCTATGATGCAGGAGTAGATTATGTTCGAGTAGGAATTGGAACTGGTAGTGTGTGTACTACTGGAGTAAAAACTGGGATACATGCTTCAATGGAATGGTTGTTACGACATCTATCTAATTGTAAATCCATGATTAAAGATTCTCCTAAACCTAAAAAAGCTCCAAAAATCATTGCAGATGGAGGAATTTCTACAATAGATAGAGCTATAAAATGTTTAGCTTTGGGTGCAGATTATGTAATGATGGGCAAAATGTTTGCTCAGTGTACAGAAGCCTGTGGAATATCTAGAATTAAAGGAATTGATAAGGATCCACAACTTGCTAAATATCTTACAGCCCTAACCTTAGCTGAAAGAGATAGGATTCTTAATACAGGAAAGTATCCCAAAGAACGACTCTATTATGGAATGGCAAGTGAACGTGGGCAGAAAGATATTTCTAATACTAAAAAGGCAGAAGAAGGAATTGAGATCTGGGTTCCTATTGAATATTCTCTTGAATCTTTACTTTCCCAATTTGATTCTGCATTAAGATCAGCTATGTCCTATACTGGGTGTAGAACTCTTGAGGAATTCAAAAATGTAAAATGGGAGTATATGTCCCCATCAGAAAGAAATGCTTATTATAAGTAAATGGTTTTAACATATTAAAAGACAAAATAAAATAAACAGATACTGTTTATTTTTAAGCCCCTGTAGTTCAATGGAGAGAACCTCAGATTTCTAACCTGATAATCCAGATTCGAATTCTGGCGGGGGTACTAAATAACAGGTGCAGTGGTTACAGTAAATAGGTTTGAGTCCTATTGAAAGGTTCGTTCGACTCGGATAGCACCTCTAATAACTTATATATTATGGCATGGATATATAGAGCTCAGAATGGAGATTTAATGTTCTCTAAAACAAAACCTGAGAAAGTCTATAGATTTAAATTTAGAAATGATCAGTTTCATAGTGATGATGAAGATGTATATTGTAAACAACTATCTCCTGAAAACATTACTTTGGGTAGATGATGCCCGTAATCCTTTTGAAGATGATTGGTTAAATTTTAGTCCAATTGGCCGAAATTGTCTTGTAATATGGGCACAATCTTATCAGGAAGCAATTGATTTTCTTGAAAAAGAATGGCCTGATGCAATTTGTCTTGATCATGATTTAGGTGAAGAAAAAGATGGTTATGATATAGCTAAATATATTGTAAATCGTTGTATTGATGATGGGAGGAAACTTCCATTATTTGCAAGTCAATCTGCAAATCCTGTTGGTAGAGAAAATATTTTAGGATTGCTTAAAAATTATCAGAAACAAGAACTTTCTTAAATAAACTGAATCATGATCCCGTATATTTACGTTCAAGCAAAGAATAAATTTCATAAATGGATTATCTTAAGGTATCTTAGGAGAAAAGGATACACATTTAGAAATAATATGTCTCAAAAGCATATTTTTATTCATCCTTATGGTCGATATGCCTTTTGTATGTGTGAAGAAGTTATAGCTTATGAGTAAGTATGGACTTGGGTTGTACTTAATACTATTTTCAAATGAAGTGGCGTTTTAAAATTTGTTTTTATGTAATTCCTTCAGTGGTTGTTTTTCTTATATGTCTTGGGTTACACAATTCTGGATTTAGCAATTATCTAAAAACTCATACTTATCAGTGTAGAGTTGTTGGAGGTGAAAAAACTGAAGGAGGTTATAAGCGTTCTGGACATATGTATCTTATTTTACAGGAGGTTAATAGTAATAAAATCTTTAGTATTGATGCTTCCCCAGAAGATTACCATATATACCATGACAAACCTGGAACAATTCTAACTTATACTTTTAAAGAGTATTTTATTGCTCCCAATAAGACATATGATTTATATAGAAGTATATTTTTAACTGGAATAAGTCTTTTAGCTGGATTGTTAGTAACATTTCCCCTCTTATTTGGCACAATTGATATATCAGAAGAAATGGCATCTACTTTAATGATCGCTACTCTTATTCTATTAGGAACTTCAATTCTTTCTTATAATTTTGTTATATAATGTTGTATTGTAATATATGTGGAACTCCCCTTCGATATATAGGGGAGACTAAAGACTCTAATGGAAATACTATAAGTATTTATTCATGTCCGAAGTGTAATAAGTTGATTTATATTTAATATGTTTTTCGTTAATTTGGTTATATTAATTCTTTGTGGGTTTATTTTGGGATATGAAAGACAAAAAACAAATAAAGTAATTGGCATTCGTTCAGTTATTCTATTAATGTTGGGATCTTTTATATTTACTTATATTTCCACAAGGATAGGCGGAGACCCTTCCAGAGTTGCTGCCCAAATAGCTTCTGGTGTTGGCTTTATTGGTGCAGGAATTATCTGGAAAGATAAATCTACTAATATAGCTAATTTAACAACGGCAATTCTAATCTGGGTTATTGCAGCTTTAGGAAGTATAATTTCTATTGGATTACTTGCTGAAGCAGTAGTAATAACAGGAGTAATTTACATTGTCCTTAGATTTAATTTTTTGAAGGACGTCTAAAGGTTTGGAAAGTAATCCTTGATGGTGATAGGGCTTGCCTGCTAAGCAATGTGTGCCTTTCTGGCATGTGGTTCGATTCCACTGCTCTCCGCAAATAAACTAATATTAGAAGGGTATGGAATTTAAAGTAATCAGAATTATCTTTGATAATGGAACAGAACAGGTTTTTAATTTTCAACATGTAAGAGATTTCAGTTACAATGAGAAAAATAAATCTGCAGTTATAACTATAAAAGGAAACGGACCAAATTGGGATACTCTGCTATTTGATAATAATATTACTGAATTATATATTTCGAATTTAGAGTAATTAAGGATGCCCCTGTGGCGTAATTTGGTAGCCGCGCTAGACTTAGGATCTAGTGAGGAAACTCGTGCAGGTTCGAGTCCTGTCAGGGGTACTTAACAATGTTTAAAATTATTAATACCAATGAATATTGAAAATTTTTCAACGACAAATCTTCCTGGTCTAGCAGACCTAGGAGATACTAAAAATTATGCAAGTATTAAAGGAGATGATCCAGGGCCTAAAGGACCTATAGGTCCTGTGGGATGTTCAGCAACAGGTGTAGGCAGTGGAAATCTTACTTCTACTACCTCAAATTTATACATCCCTTCAACTGGAATCTATACTAATAATATCACTGTAAACTCTAGTAATCCGTATACATATGGACCAATTAAAACAGAAAGACTTCCTATGAGTGAAGAACTTTATTTATATATATAACTGAAGGTAAATCCTGTATTTCTACAGCACCTCCTACCTGGAATAGTCAGGAGAACTGTCTTTGGCATGCAAAAGGTTCTAGAGTACTTTCTATAGAAGGTGATTATGGACTATCTCGTCTTATAAAATCTTATATTGATTCTGAACTAGATGTAATTTACACATATCTTACTATAAATGGATTTAATGTTTATGCTACTATTTTAGGACCTTCTGGAGAATTATTTGTAGAAAAGGCACCTATTAAAGGTAAAGAAGATCTAATTCATAGGAGTCGAAAGAAATAATAGAAAGAATTGCGCCTGACCCGAGGCGGGGGGGAGATCTTCAAAATCTCTATGCTGTTGGTCCATCTTCAGCCCTGTGGGATCGTTACCTACCAGGCGTGCAAATAAGAAGTAAATATGACTATTAAGGAACAATGTATACATTTACGGGAAGAAGGAAAAACTTATAACGAAATTTGTACTATTCTACACTGTTCTAAAAGTACAGTTGCATATCATTTGAATACGACTACTAAAATAGCAGCTACAAAATGACAAAGCGAAAACAAATGTAAGGATTGAAAGTACAAATTTATGCATAGTTGTTCTAACTTTCTAAATCGAAGAGATAGATCTAAACATATCAGAACAATGTGTTCAGATTGAAATAAAAAGTTTAGAACTCACGTATCAGAGTTCAATAATAGATATAAAAACAAAGGAAATTTGGCTAATAAATGTTATTACAAGGATGTGTTAACATATCTTAATGGAACTAATGTTAAATGTTATTTAACAGGTACACCTATTGATTTGACAAAAGATGATTATTGTTTTGATCATATAGTTCCTGTATCAAAAGGAGGAACTAATGAATTATCAAATCTAGGAGTAACTATTCCCTCAACTAATTATTCTAAACATGATTTAACTATAGAGGAATATTTGTCTTTATGTAAACAGGTTTTAGAACACCATGGGTATACTGTAAGTAAAACTTAAAAATATGACTTATAAACAAATTTTTATTGGAGGGATTACTATTCTGGGTATGTATATGCTACTGGGTTTGATGTTAAATTTCCCATGTAAATCAGAAGTGCCTCCAGTAAACTCTCCTGTAATTATTACAGAAACTCGTGATTCTCTTACAGAATGGCAAGTTTTTATCATGGCACTTGTTGAAGTAGAATGTGAGAGAAATCCAAAAGTAAAATCTAGTAAAAATGCAATAGGCCCATTCCAAATTACTAAAATTTATGTTGATGAAGTTAATAACTTATATAACACTAATTTTGTGTTAGAGGATGCTTGGGATCTTGATAAAGCTTTAAATATGTTTGAAATGATGAATGACCATTATAATCCAACTAGAGATATTGATAGAGCAATTAAACTACATAATCCTGGGGCTGGTAAATGGTATGGGAAAAGAATAAAAGATCGTATGGAACTAATTCGATTTAGTGAAGCACTAAGATTCAAAATTGTTGAACTTTGCGATAATTAATATGTGGTGGTTGATTGGATTACTGTTAGCTATTGCTATCATACTTAGTCCTATGTTATGGGCTATTTATAAACATATAACGTATGAGAAGTTGAATAACTAAAATTTTAAGTGGAGTTGCAATTATTTTAGGAATAACTGTTTACTTCATGAATGTAAGGATAAATGATTTAAATAAATCATTAGATATATCCGTTAATAATGAAAAAGCATACTCGGCTGAAAACTCAGCCTTGAAAGAGAGTAATATAGTTTTTAGATTTGAGTTAGCTCAAATGACCCACATGAATGATTCAATTCTTGTGAAAATGCGAGAAGTAGCCCAAGAACTCAAAATAAAGGATAAGAAATTAGAATCTTTACAATATCAGTTAGAACATATTTCTAAGTCAGATACTATTTTTATTAGAGATACTATATTTAAAGATCCTGGTTTTAAACTTGATACGTGTATTCAAGATAAATGGGCTAGAACTTGTCTGCATCTTGAATATCCAAATGAAGTAGGAGTGTCAAGTGAGTTTAACAATGAAAAATATATTATTACTTCTTGGAAAAAAGAACCAATTAAGCAAAGAAAGTGGTTCCTTCCAAGATGGTTTACGAAAAAACAAAAAATTGTAACTGTTGACGTAGTAGATAAGAATCCTTATGTAACTACAGAAAGACAGAGATTTGTACAAATTGTAGATTAAATGATTACAACAATACCTACAAAATATGATATAGGGCAGAAAGTATATTTAAAGAAAACTGCTCTTGACTTTTCTCGAGGATATTTCATTGATGTTGAAGTTCCCAGATCCAACTCCTTACATAATTACATCTATTAGAATTCATGTATATCCTGATTATACAAGGATTTATTACTGTATCAATGGAAAACAGGAATCTATTAGGGAGGATAAAGTATTTAGTTCTTTAGAAGAGGTAGAAGCCCATTGTAAGCATGATTCAGAATAGTTTTTTGGAAAAAGGTAAAGAGAAAGAATTAGAATTTGCCTTAGCTCTTTGTAAAGCTAAAAGTCTTTCGTCCTCTATAATAGAAGAAGCTAGCAAGGAAGATGACATTTATCGTCATATTGATATCTGGGTAGGAGCAAATAGTTTCGATGTTAAAGCTGCAAAGAAAACCAACCGCTCTGATTTACTTCCTAACTATGATATTCATTGGATAGAACTCAGAAACGTTCATGGAGATAAAGGCTGGCTATTCGGGCAAGCTGATTATATAGCCTTTGAGTTGGAAACTACTTGGTGTATCTGTCCAAGAATTTCTTTAATACGGTCTCTAAAGGGTAAAATTGATTTTTCTAATTTTACTACTAATAGAGATGATATGTTTAGAGTATATAGACGTAAAGATAGATTAGATGCTATTGTTAAAGTCGATAGTGATTTTTTGACCAAGGTTACGTCTAGTTTTTTAATTTCTAAAGAATAGATTATGATTTTCTTTTTAGTGTATTACTTGATTTGTATAGGTATTATTTTTGGATCTGATGATGGAAAACCTTGGAAGTTTTCAGATTATGTTCTTTTATTATTTGCTGGCATTTATATTCCTTTAAGTGTAGGAATGTATATTGGTCGATTTTTAAAAGAAAATAAGGTATATAAGGAAGAGTAATCTTCCTATATGGTGCGTATAGCTCAGTTGGTTAAGAGCGCCAGATTGTGACTCTGGAGGTCACCGATTCGAATTCGGTTATGCACCCTTAAATTATTTTTATGAAGACATTTACTGAGTTTAAAAAAACTTATTCCCAATAATAAATTGGGTGTTATTTCTCATCCTTGTAATAATTCAGTAATAGAGCCAAATATCTTAAAATGTTTGAATTACAAGATGCAATTTTCACTTCGAAAATGTAATCTTATCTATTGGAATATGCTGAAACAGCTTTATATATCATCTGATGATATGTTTAAATTTCTTAAAGGAGGAGTAAGTTATAGAGAAAGTATGACTGCCTTAATGGTAAGAGTACTAAGAGAAAATGTAGCTAAAAACGTATGAAAAAACTAAATATAGCACTCGTTGCACATGATGCACGAAAACAAGAATTAATTGATTGGGTTAAATTCAATAAACAGTCATTATATAATCATCATATTATTGCTACAGGTACTACAGGTAAGTTACTTGGCAATATCATGGTTAAACAAGTTGCAGAAACAGACTGGAAAGGAAATGAATATTTTGTAAATAAATATTTAAATGTAACCTCTGTTCTTTCTGGGCCTCTTGGAGGAGATCAAATGATTGGTGCAATGATTGCACAAGGTCAAATTGATGTATTAATCTTCTTCTGTGATAATCTTATTACACAAGGACATCAAACAGATATTTCTGCATTAACTCGATTGGCATCCTTATATAATATTGCATTTGCAACAAATAGAACTACAGCAGACATGATTCTTACTTCGTCATTATTTGCGAATGAAGAATATTGTCCTGTAAAAGCAGATTTTAGTAGTTATTTAAATCGCAAACTTTAGTTATGTCAAAAAGTCGCAAACTTCCAATTTTTAAAGATAAAGGTCTTAAAGGTATTTATCACAGAATCGTTAAAAGGAGAATAAAAAATTATTTAAAGAGTAATTTTTTAAGATTACAAGATGAGGATTTTGATTGTAATATTCCAAATCCTAAAACAATAGTTAGCGACTACAATTATAGCGATTATACAATCGATTTACGTTATGAAAAAGGTAAAAGATGGGGAGAAGAGTGGAAAGCTAAATTCTCTAGAAAATAAACGTATCTTAGATTACATAAAGGCTGTAAGGAAGAAATCAAGGGAAGAGGAGATCCAATTGTATGAAAAACCTCTTCCTAAAACTAAGATTAAAGAATCAAAAAAGATATATAAGAGAAATAAAAAATGACTGCATTAGATTTTTTTTATGATGAGTTTGTTGCATTTTGCAATAAGTATGATCTAGTGGAACAATTTAATAAAGGGTTGCAGATAAAAGGTTTTCCTTACGAGTTAAGCTGCAAACCCTTTATTTTATCTAGGTTATCTCCAGAAATATTTAATCTCTCTTTATATTGGGCAGAGACTCCTACTCCAAAATCACATTCATGGAGAGAAATTCATGATCTTTGGATAGAAAAAAGTGTAGAGATAAAAAATAGCTTCAAGAAGAAATCAAAAGTATTTGAATCATTTCCAGTATACTACTTTAAGTATAAAGGATATGATTATTTAGACTGTGTTTCCAATCATATTTGGCAGTTATACCATGCAGATCAATTAATTCCAGTAAGAGTTATAGATGTAAAACAAGTAAACGTAAAAAATGGATGCCCAAAAGGTGTACAAATTATTTCAAATATGTCCATATGGGTATTAGAAATAGCGACTGAGTATAAGGGGGTTGTTGAATATAAGGAGTATGACTTAGAAAAGAACGTTATTAGAATGTCTGATAAGTTTGCATCTATTATGATAGCATTCCCAGCTGGATTATCTGCCATTCTAGAACTAAATCTTTCTAAAAAGGTCAATTATCTAGATATTGACTATAATACAGGCAAAGTTTCTTATCTTCCTATAGAGAAAACTCTTAAAAAGGATTTTGAGTCTGAACTTGCATATGTAGATAGTAATAGGAAAACAACTACTATAGGACGATTACTCAATAAGTTCAATTGGGCCCCTTATCTGGATAGATGTGATATCGAAAGGATATCCAATTTTGTTTCTGGATATGGAGAAAATTTTAGCGTAGAAATTTGGGAACCTGAAAAAATACGTATAGCATATTTAGAAGATAATTATGCAGAAGAACTAAAATGTATAAAATCTACATTGCATAATTCTTGTATGCGACATGCTGAGTGTCAAGATTTTTTTGAGTTTTATGAAAAAGCTGATGCAAAGATTGCTGTGGCACTTGATAAAAAAGGTAAAATTTGTGCCAGAGCAATACTTTGGCAAATCAATAATTCTTTATACTTTTTGGATAGGATTTACTCAATTAGTCCTTTTTACTATGTAAAGTTTGCAAAAGCTGTTGCAAGTAAGGTTCCTATAGACTTTTATAAAGTAGATAAAACTATATACAATATAAAAACTCTCACTGAAGTAAAAATGCCAGTTTATAGATTATTTAGACCGAAGTTAATAAATTATGAAGGATTGGTTCCCTATGTAGATACTTTCTATATATTTAATTCTACTTGTGGAGAACTATTGACTGATACAAAAATTTTTAGACTTCAAAGTACTAAAGGAAATTTAATACATATATAATATGAAAAATGCACGTTTTTATTACAGTGTTCCGCTAAGCGCTGTAAAGGCTTTAGTTGTAGGAACTCAAGATTTTACTCTTGATGATGTTATTGGTTTTTACAAATCTTCAATTCAGCCTATGCCTCGAATTACTATTTGTAGTCTGCTTAATGAGGATCGTACAAAATTATCTTTTGGAGTAGCTGTATGTTCAGCTAAAGATCGTTTCGTAAAGAAGGTTGGTCGTGAGTTAGCTTACAAAAGAGCCCTTGAACATCCTTTCAAAGTAGCTGAAGTTACTAAAGATAATATTCGTGAAGTACGAATGAATGTATCTCAGGCTATTGAAGAAGAAATATGGACAATGAATCCTAAGAAATTCTAATGGAGTACGAAGTTATAATTCATGGTAAAGTTTCTACTAAAAATGTAGATAAATTCAAAGAATGCTTTTTCAAAGCATTAACAGATAGTGAATCCACCTTTAGGGGGAATACTTATATCTACGAATTTACAGAATACGAAGAGGTAAAAGATGATACAGAAAGCTAGAGAATTTATTGTTCCTATTCTTAATGTTAAAGTGTCGATCCTAATTGGAAGTTCACTATCCGTAGAAAGTTATCTTCAGAATGTTCATAACAAAGTATTCGGGCATAGTGCACCAAATGTGGTCGCAGAAACCTTTTATTCTACTGAATGGGATGCTGATGAGTTTTTGTATATTGCATTATACGATGATACAGATATAAAAGATTCTGCATATAACGTTATACATGAATGTCTTCATGCTGCTCATAAAATCTGTACTTTCAGAGGAGTTGAGTTAGATGAAGAGTTTCTATGTTATTTGCAGGGATTCTTAATTAACAAAGTATTTGAATGTTTGAATGCTGAACTGATGGTAGTTACAAACCATCAATTGACTGCGGAGGATACTCTGCAATAATAACTCAAAATGGTGAAGTTATAAAAAAACTTTACAGGGGTTATAGAAACACTACTAACAACCGTATGGAACTTCTAGGGGTCTTAGAATGTCTTAGATATTTTACAAACCCTGAACAAATAACCATATATTCGGATTCTCAATATGTAGTATCGAGTATTAACAACAAGCATCTTACCAAGTGGGTTGAAGACAATGATCAATCCAAAAAGAATCTTGATTTGTGATATCCGATTTATGAATTATTGAAGTTTCATACGGTTACTTTTGTGTGAGTAAAAGGCCACAATAATAACAAATTTAATGAGTTAGCGGATTTATTTGCAACTCATGCAAGTGATTGTTTAGATCTACCAAAAGATAATGGTTCATTTTAAGATTAAAAAAGTCGGAAATCACTGGTATCCATGTGTTAATCATGAATATGACAGTGACATATCGTTGGATCCAAAAATTGAGAAATATCTCAATAACTATTCTGTAAAATCTGGATATGTGGATGAAGTTACAATAGAGTTGGAAGAGATTCCAATGATAACAGAAGATATTAATTTAATCTTCTTTAACGAGTCTGATATTACAAGATATTATACTACTGATGACGATTTCAATCTTAGGTTTGAAATCAATGACCATGAATTTGAGATTGATGCATATTTATTTGGATGCTTTGAATTGCAATTCAATTTAAATTTTCATGAAAATCTCTATAAATTACATATCTGGTAATGAAATATGAAATCAGGATAGTGCAGATTACTCCCAATGGTTGTTGTTTAGTATATGCTAAAGACTATGAGACCGATGAGGAAATTGAAGAGATGACAGTGTATAATAAGAAATTACGCTGTTTCATGACAAAGGAACGCAAAGACGATGAAATTAAAAACTGAGGCACAGGAATCAACAGAGAAATTAGATATTAAGAGAAGGAAGTGTACTTTATCTGAGAATATTCAAAAACTTTTACTGCGGCAATTAAAACACGAGCTGTATAATCATAACCTCTATATGAGTTTTTCTAACTTTTATGGAGTGCAAGGATTAGCTGTTCTGGAACAGTATTATAAAGAACGTGCAGATGAGGAATATCATCATCATTCATGGATTCGTACATATATGAATGAGAATGATGCAGCATATATTTACCCTGATATTCCTGCCATTAGTGAAACTTTTGAAGATAATGTAACGCCATTTAAGTTAACTGTAGATAAGGAGATTCAAACAACTCAACTTATTTATGAAATTGTGGATGCAGCTCTTGAAGAGGGGGACTGGGCCACTTTTAATTGGCTAAATGGAGATAACGATGAAACTGGACGACTTGTTCAAGAACAAGTTGAAGAAGAATCAATCTCACGTACTGCTCTAGATATTGCTATGGAGGAAGGTTCTTGGCTTCGTAAGGAGAAATCTATTATGAATGCTTATAAAGGAGATGTTGATTAAGTTACCCGAAGACATTAATGATCTATATTTCTGTGGTAAGAAATTGCCCGCTACTATAGTAATATAGTAGATGTATTGAGAAAAAACGGTAGAAAAATTTTGGCATCATTAATAAAATTATTACTTTTGTATACACAAAAATATAAAATTTATGGGAAAACAAAAGTATAATTTAATTGATGGATTTGAAGAGACTGCGGCAGAAATGTATAAATCTGGGAAAACTCTTCAAGAAATAGCAAATGTTATTGGTACGTATCCAGGAAAAGTAGGAAAAATTTTAAAAGAACTTGGACTAAAAAGAGGAAGACAGTATAAGTATATTAATGAACATTACTTTGATGTAATTGATTCTGAAGATAAAGCTTATATCTTAGGGTTTTTAATTGCTGATGGATGTATTAGGTTAGAGGAAAGAAAAAATGTAACTAGCTATAGAATTGCATTTTCTAATAATATTGATGATTCTGAAATAATTGAACTAATTCATTTTAAAATTTGTCCTAATCAAGTGCTGAGAGTGTGACAAAACCCTATAGGACATAGAAAACCTCAGTATACTCTTCAGTGAACTTCTGAGTATATGGCTAAAATATTAGAAGATAAATATAATATAACTAATAGAAAAACCTATGATGTACACTTTAGATTTCCATTTGAAAATATCCCATCTCAATTTCACAGAGATATAATTAGAGGATTTTTGGATGGAGATGGGTGTGTACAGAAACATTGTATTAGTTTTGTATTTAACTCTATTAAGTTTCTTACTCAGGTCATTGATGTATTTAAAGATCTCTTTCAAAAAAATCCTTTAACACCTTCAATGTTGTATCATATTGAAGTTGTAGATGGAAAAACTACTAAATATTGAAGGTTACGTATTGCTACGGGACATGGAAGAAGAGCTCTAATTAAAAATTATTTATATAATGGGGCATCATACTTTCTAACTAGAAAATTTGCTAAGTTTTAATACCGTGCTAATCTTATAGATTGCGAAAGGCTATAAGACAGTGTAACGCATAGTGAGTGAATAAATATAATCTCACCACGAGTTCTCAATATCCTATTGTAGGATAAAAATATATGCTGACCTATAAGGAATGTCAAAATACTTATAGAACTATAGGATAAAAAGCTTATAGGATAACAACGTGGATATTCATGGTAATTTAGATTATTTAAAGTATTTTATAAATACAGGAGTTGGATTCCCACAAAAGATATTTAACTCCTGTATTGTTTTATGTGGAGATGTAGGATTAGGATTTTCTCCTGATCTTGAAAGTATGAAGATTTCTTTCTTAAATAAGCTCTGCGAAAAAACTAATAATTATATTATCGCTATAAGAGGGAATCATGATGATCCTCAACAGTTTAAAAACCTTTATAACAAGAGATTCAAAGCGGTTGAAGATTATTCTGTAATTCAATATAAAGATAAAAATATCTTGTGTATTGGAGGCGGAACTTCTATAGATAGAATCTATAGAAAAAATAACAAATGGGGATATTGGGAAGATGAAAAGATTGTTGAGTTGGATAATTTTGATTCAATTCCATATTGTCAAATTATCGCATCCCATTGTGCTCCTACCTGTGCATACCCTTATGGAATAGGAAAGTTAGTAATGGAATTCTGTGATGGAGATGATTCATTACTGGAAGAATTACTTTGGGAGAGAAATTATCTTCAAACTTGCTACGAAGAAATGTCTAAAAAAGGACCAGTAGAAGATTGGTATTATGGGCATTACCATAGTACTATGGATACTACTGTAGATAATACGAGGTTTCATTTACTTGGTATTAATTACCTTTCTAGATATTGTTATAATGATTACAATTAAATGTTGTTTAGTTGCAGTTCAGACTGGACAATATTCTAAATTGGTGTTTGAGGACCTTAATAGGGATCCTTGCGATGATTTAAAATATGTCACTGTTGTAATGCTTCCAAATTGAGACTATAAAGATACTCTCAAAATTGGAGATACTGGATATCTGCAATTTGAAAGTGTAAAAGCTGGAGAAACTCAGTGATATAATAGAGAAATACAAGATTTTGCAGTTTATAAATTTAATGCTAATTATTTTATAAACTTCATTAAACACAAAGAGATAAATAATATGAAAGAATTTAAGTTTGATTAAATATGGATACAGAATTTGGAGCTAAGTTAAAGGAAGCTATAACAGCTAAAGACAATGATGTTAATAGCTTGGTATGAAAAGACAAAACTGGTGTAAACATTCGTTTAATGGATATTTCCCAGAATGAACTAAAGCGATATCATCGTCATTGCGAACAAATGCTAACTAACAGGGACATTTACAAACCTGGTAAATTAGTAATTCGTGAAAACATCCAAAAATGTTGAGATTCTTGTAATGCTGAATTGTTTGCAAGATATTTAATGCATGATTGTGAGACAGATATTAAAACCAATAAAGATCTACTTGACTTTATCAATGTCCAAAGAAAAGCAAATAATGTAGATGTGGAAGACAGTATTTCAGTTTTATTTACTGGACTTCCTCCTATCTATGAGAAAGTTACTGTAGGGAAGTTAATGGATGTATGTTTTGATAAGCTTGATGTACTTAACAAAAAGATGATTACAGACAAGTTTATTATTGCACAGGGAATCTGACTCACAGACGAAGAAAAACAAGAGCTCACAGAATTAGAAACAGGGGGTAAAATTAGAAATCGAATGGAAGTTATCAAGGAAAGACTTTGTCTTAATCCTGATATTAGACTGCGTGTAAGTCCTACAGGACTTTCATTTGCTGAGTTTAGAGCTTTAATTCAACTTTCTGATCTCCCTAAAATATCTTCCTTGTCTACAATTGCTCTTAAAACTCTTAGAGACAAAGTTTTACTGCTTTTGGACAATGATCTTGATTATCATATCAATAAATGGATGAAAATTAAGAAGGATATTGAACGAGTAGCAGAATATAAAAACTGGAATTTAGATTAGGTTCTGAAAATTAATTTTAGTAATTTTGGAACAAGTAAATACAACACTATTAAAAGCTCTATGCGAAATAGTACATCCTTCTAGACAGGAACAGTCCATGATAACTTATATACTTAACTTCTGTTATACAATAGAAGGTATACAATTTGAAATGGATGATGAAAATAATCTTTTTATTACAAAAAATACTACTAATCCAGCGGTATATCCTTGTCTAGTAGCACATATGGATAGATAATTTTGTTCATGTAAAATCTCTCTAATTGACGGGAAACTCCTTAGAGCTCTTTCTACTAACTATAGATAGTAATATACTATAGGGCTAAGCTAATCACTTGGATACAGTAAAAAAGAAAGAGATTGGACAATCCGCAGCTAAGATTCCTATAAGGAATAAAGTTCACAGACTATCCCTTTTGGGAGTACATTTGATAATTCCCACTTTTGTTGGAATTCCATTTGGAAATGGGAGAAACTTTCTGTATCTTTGTATCAATTAAAATTAATTTGATATGAAGAAATATTATTTTTATGGTTTGTATGCTGAAGATGAACCTGATAAAATATATTATGTTGGAGTTACATCTAAAGCAATTGCAGTTAGATTTAGTCAACACAAATATTCCGCTAACCATGAAAATCGTTCTATGCCTGTACACAAATGAATGTATTCTAAATACAAGAAAGGTATAGAGATTAAGTTTAAAGAAATCGATTTCTGTTTTGAATCAGAATGAAAAGAAAAAGAAGTATATTGAATTTCTTATTATCGTAAGTTAAATCCTTTCCTGCTGAATCTTCAGAAAGGAGGAAGTGGAGTTATTACTAATAACATGAGAAAAGCTTTAGGTAAGCAGAGGGGCATTGATGCTCATAAAAAACCTATTGCGGCATATACTTTAGAGGGAGTTCTTGTGAAAGAATTTGATTCATTAAAAGCTGCTTCAAAATACTTCGGATTTACGTCTAGTTCTATTTTTAATGGGCTTAGAAAATCTAATGGAATCGCTAAAGGATATATTTGAAAATATCTACCTAAGAAAGAAATTATTTACGAACACACTACTAATTCTGATTACAATAAACGTATTATTGTAAATAAATATACACTAAATGGACAATTAGTGGCTACTTATCAATCACTTCGGCAAGTACTGCGTGAAGAATTCGATGGTAATCCTCAGAATGTTAGTGGAAATTTTTTAAGACGTAAGATTTTAGATAAAGGCAGGATATGACATAATCATTATTGGTGCACAGGCGAGTTAATAAAAAATGATGATTATAATTTTCCAGTAATTGAAGAAAATAAAAAAGGTATAGTTCGAAGATACAAAACTTATAAAGAGATTGCAGAATATTACAAATGTTCTGTAGATATTATTAGATATAAGTGTATTAAGGAACAACCGTTATCAAATGGAAATTATATACGGAGAGTTAAGATATAGTCGAGCTAGTAAAGAAATTTATTAGATTAACTGGAAATCTTACATTATACAGGTGTAAAATGTGCAAAAATTAAAGGAAATAAAATTTATGGCTATTATAAGAAGACAGGAAAACAATGTGGACTTGGGTTAGATGACTGTTTTGGCATCTATATTTGTCTACATTGTTTATATTGTCTTCCAGACCTAAAAGTTTGTTTCACAACTCAAGAAGAAATGGGTTGTATAGGAGCAGAAATTGCAGGTTTAAATATTGATTTCTTTGATAATTGCAGATTCCTGTTACAAGCTGATAGAATGGGAGGTCAAGATTTGATTACACATACTAATGGCATAGACATTACTTCAGATGAGTTTCTAGAAGATATAGATAGTCTTTTAGAAAAATATAAGTACAAAGAGGCACGAGGTACAATGACAGATGTTGGAACTTTAAAAGAAAACATTAATTTGTCTGCAGTTAATATTTCGTGCGGATATTATTGTGCTCATACACACAAAGAATATGGAAATTTAACGGAGTTAAATAATTGTTTAAATTTTATCTTAGAGATTATTAGGCTTAATGATAAAGTTTATGAACATACAGCTGATCTTTCTGGATCATATGCAAGGTATTCAGATTTTGATTGGCCTCCTGGAGAATCTAGGCATGTTTATGCTTACCAAGATTCTGATGAAGCTTTCTATGAAAATCTTGCAGATAAGTGTTCCAACTGTAAGACTTATAGATGTGATGAGTGCGGTTACTATTGACGTGACTAATGGACAAAACTCAACGTCAACGATTAGGCGTTCAAAAATGAATTAATAATAAAGGAAATGGGATTTGGGTTTGAAGTACTGGTGTTGGTAAATCATTTGGAGCTTTAATGGCTTGTGTGAAATTACTAAAAATTAGACCAGATGCTAAAATTCTAATTTCTGTACCTACAACAATTCTCAAGGAACAATGACTAAGAGACGTAGCTAAAACTAAATTCTTTGGAAATGTTACTGTTGAGGTTATTAATTCTATTTTAAAAAAATCTTGAGAAGTTGATTTTCTAATAATTGATGAGCTTCATACTGCGGTATCGGAGCAGTCAATAAAAATATTTGATCAAGTTAAGTATGATTTCTTTCTGGGGCTTACAGCTACTTTAGAAAGACTTGATGGAAGAGAGGAATTACTATCTTTATATACTAAAGTAATCGATGTCATTACAACTGAAGAAGCAATAAAAAATGGATGATTATCGCCATTTAGGTATTACAAAGTTCTTGTGGAGGTTGATGACATGGATACTTATTATGTAATGAACCAAAAGTTTAATTCAGTTTTTGCATTCTTTAATTTTGATTTCAGTTCTGCAATGAAATGTGCAACTGATTGAAAGTTCCGTAATAATTATGCTTATAAGATGGGATATGATAGAAAGCAGGTTTTAAATGCTGCTATGGCGTGGATGCAATTAATGCAGAAGCGTAAAAAATTTGTTATGTCCCACCCTAAAAAGTTTGAAATAGCGAAAAAAATTATAGAAGCAAGAAAAGATAAAAAAATTATTACTTTTTCAGCCACTATTAAAGATGCGGAATCTTTAAAAGTTGGATATACTCTTCATAGCAAAAAGAAAAAACAGGAAAACTCAGAAACTATTGCATTGTTTAAGTCTCAATCTTCAGGGGTTCTTAATACATCTAAAGCAGCTAATGCAGGATTGGATTGCCCTGATATAAATTGTGAGATTAGAATTAGTGGAACTAGTTCTGGAATTGATGCAAGGCAGATTTTGGGAAGGGGATTGCGTTATGTTAATAATAAAATAACTGAAGTTTTTACTTTGGTTGTTAAAGGCACTAACGAAGAATCCTGGTTTAATAAGGCCCATCAAGGAATTTCATATATTACTATCACTGAAGATCAACTTGACTTAGTTTTAAAAGGAGAAGAAGTAATCACAAGAAAACGAGATGATGTAATTACTAACTATAGATTTTAAACAGTACTAAGTATCGTAATAACCGTAGGTACTTAGATTTGAATTTAACTTCCAAAACTATATAAATGGAGTTAAATACAATACTTAACATAATGGCAGAATATCATATTAGTGCAGACGAACTGTTACTAATATGATTAACTCTCTATGCTCGGGATGAAGAAGGCCATTCTGAGCTTTTCTTAAAGTGGTGGACAGATTGTGAGGGAAAACAGAAACTGAAAACCATGTTTGAGAACCTAAAAGAAAAATCCATAATCAAGAAGAATTATAATCCAGAATCTTATGTTCCTAATGATATTGAATTTAATAAAAATTTTCTAAAGAAGTATTATAAACAATCAGGAGTTCTTGGAAAAGAGCTATTTGATAACTATGAACCATTTATCCAAATTAATGGAAAGATGGCCAGTCTTAGAAATATTGCTAAGAAATTTTATACTTTAGAGGAATTTTACTTTTATTATTCTTCTCAAATAGGACATAATCCAGAAAAGCATAAAGAGGTGATGGAAATTTTACGATGGGCTCGTGAAAACAAGCTTTGTAAAGTTTCTATTCTTGAGTTCGTTGCTTCTCATAAATGGAATGAATTTGCACAGATGAAGGCTGAAGGATTTAGTCCTGATGTTGGTACTTCTTTTGATGTTTATCAGGATTTTTAATGGAGGATCTAAATTTACTTTGGCATTTAATTGAGCAAGGTAGAAAAGGGGAAAATAAAGGTTTGTCTGTAGGATTACCTAAATTAGACAAGATTATAGGTGGAATACAACCCTCGAGATACTATTGTATATCTGGAGCATCTTCTGCAGGTAAAACTGCTTTAGTTCTGTATTTCATATATCGGCTTTTTAAGGATTATCCTAAAGAACCTATATATCTTGTTTATTTTAGTTTGGAGATTGGTTCTGAAGTGCTACTAGCGAAGCTTATGGCTTTGTATTGTGCAGAAGAATTTGGAGTATATCTTACTATAAATGATATCCTTTCCTTTGATTCTATTCTCAGTGATTCTGATTATCAGTATCTAAAGAAGGCAAGAGACTGGATTGCAACTCTTGGTTCCAGGTTAATTATTCTTGATAAGGGTCTTAATGCTCGCATTCTATATAAAGAGATTTGTGAGCTTATGAAGAAATTAGGTTCTATAGAAAATGTAGGAAATAAAGAAGTTTATGTTCCAAAACATCCTAGGCAAAGAGTAATTGGAGTTATTGATCACATGTCATTAATTAGACCAGAAGAAGGAAGAACCTTAAAAGCTGAAATTGATTTAACTTCGTCTTTTATGGTTACACTAAAACGTAAGTTTTATCTTTCTTGAATGGCTTTAATGCAGCAGAATAGAGAATCTTCTTCTATGGATAGAAGAAAAGCAGAACTTAATGAACCAGGTTTAAATGACGTAAAGGATTCAGGAGGACCTGTTCAAGATAGTGATGTGGTTCTTCAACTATATTATCCTGCAAGAGACAAAATTCCAACATACCGAGAGTATAAAATTCTCGGACCTCATAGTTTAGCTGGAAGATTTAGAAGTATTATTGTATCTAAGAATAGATATGGTATTGCAGACAAAGTAATAGGATGTGGATTTTATGGAGAAGTTGGATGGTTTAAAGAACTTCCACTAGGAAGAGATATTACTGACTTCACAAAATATTTGGACATTAACGCTAACATTAGAGGTATAGATACAACTGTAGTAGGTACAGTAGAAATAGATAAGAACAACATCGTATATAGTTTATCATAATATGTCTATTGTATTACCAACAGCGAAGGTTCCCGCTGAAACTCAGGATCCTAAAAACTTAATTCTATTTGGACTTCCTAAGGTAGAAACCTGCCCTTTATAATAGTAATATTATATCGAATTGGGGAAAATCGGTGGATGCTAAAATTTAGTTTTTGGTTTGGGAAATAACGGTAAAATAATTATATTTGTACTATTATAATTAATAGTATTAAAATATGAAAATAAATCAATTGAAATATACAGAAGAACAAATTAAACTATTTGGAGAGTATTATAAACAAGGATACTCTTTAAAAGAAACTTCTGAAAAGTTTAATGTAAATTACCATACATTGAAGCAAAACTTAATTCGATTTGGTTACCGCAATCCAAAAAAGAAACTAGATCATCAAAGAGTTGAAAAAATTTGTTATTTTGATAGTATTGACACTCCTGAAAAAGCTTATATTTTAGGATTTTTATTTTCAGATGGATATATTTCTAGAACTCCTTATGGTATTTCCATAGGGCTAGCTTTACAATCATCTGATAAATATATTCTTGAATACATAAAACAAGAATGAGGTATTAAAAATAAAATATCAGAATATAAAAATAGTGTTAAGTTACAAACAACAGATCGTTATTTGTATAGTAGATTATTAGAACTGGGAATTTATGAAGATAAATCTCATAAGGACTTTGTCATTCCTAATATAAAAGAATCTTTAATTAATTCCTTTATTCTTGGATACTTTGATGGAGATGGTTGTATTACCATTAAATCAACAGGATATGTAAGTATTAGTATTTGTTGTAATTCAAGAATGTTTTTAGAATCTGTTCAAAGCTATTTAATTCAACAAAATATCTTTTCTAGACCTATCACTACAGAACATAGGGCTAAACATCCGTTATATGTTCTATATATAACTAAAAGAAAAGATCAAAATGCGTTTAAGGATTTAATATACAGAAATAGCACTATTTTTCTAAAACGAAAATATAACAAATTTTTGCAAATACCGAGGTAAGTTAATTAATAATATAATTAACCACCGTAGAGCGTAGAAGGTGAAACTATTAATAGAATATAATCCTTCCAAGAGTCCCTGACATCCAAATAAATTTTGGATGAAAATGTACGCCGAACTTATAGGAAACTATAAGAAGTTAAGATAAAAAACTTAACGATAACAATTTGAGGAAAAACTACCATTCTTAGTACACTGGAAAATAATCTTATTCTTGACTTTGAAAATGGTTCTACATATGTAGATGCTCTTAAAGTTAAGGTTTCTAGTTTAAAAGAGCTAAAAGAGGTTATTAAAGCTATCAAGGATGCAGGAAAGCCATATACTTATATTACAATTGATACAATCACAGCCTTAGAAGAAATGACCAAAGATATGGCTCTTAAAATGTGGCAAAATTCTCCTCAGTTTACTACAAAGTATGAAATTAAGGACGTTACACAAATTCCCAATGGAGCTGGATATAGTTTTTGGAGACAGGCACTGGAAGCAGTTATTGACTTAATTGCCTCTGCTGCTCCTAACTTAATTATTTGTGGTCACGTTAAAGATACAGCATTATCTGAAGGTCTTGATGGATCTGTAAAAGATCTTGATCTTGTAGGTAAAACTAAAAGAGTATTATCTGCTAAATCTGATGCAATTGGATTTGTTCATCGTGATGAAAAATCTAATTTGTGTATCAATTTTGGTATGAATGGAGAAGTACTTTGTGGTGCTCGTCCTGCTCATTTGGCAAATAAAGATATCATTGTAGCTGAGTATCAAGAAGATGGTACATTTGTATCTCATTGGGAGAGAATCTATCCCTCTCTATCTAAATAAATCATATGTTTAAAGTAACATTTGAATTTGATGAAACAACTAAGTCTATTAGTAACTTAAAGTGTGAGGAACTTAAGTCTTTAAAACCAAAGGTTAACTCTAATGGGCAACCAATCATTGAAGTAGGAGAAAATAAGTTAATTATTTCTCCTGAAGCAGCCGCTCTAATCGGAGCAACTGCTGGAGATAGAATCTCAATTGCTTATTCTCAAAAATCTAATGAGGTAACTATTCCTCTTATTGGCAAATCTGAAATGTTTGCGGATAAAGATGCTGGGAACAAGCTAACTAAATCAAATACTGTTTCCTTTAAAGGTAAGCAAAGAACTATGCTATTACAATATGGTTCTATATTCAAACTGGAACAAAGTACTAGAGATCAGGTATTTGATCTGATAGCAGTTACTGAAGATTCTAGTACAGAATTGGCTTCAGAGGAATTAAAAGAAGAGACTCTTGATTTAGATATAACAAATTTTGAAGAATTAGATAAATTACCTTTTTAATAAAAAATAAATAATATGGGAATGTATGATGCTACCAGCGCGGCTCGTGCTGAGGTTAAACCCGCAGCGAGTTATTTGCGTGCAGGTATTCACAATGTAAGATTCACTGGTGTTGAGAAAGGAACTAGCGAATATTCAACAATTGATTTTTCCTTTGAGGGTGTTGATGAAGGAGAAGTAGGTGCTCTTCATAATGAGCGTATGTTCGAGCCTAAGTCCTCAGAACGTATGCCTAATCGTTTTAATTCAGCTATTACTGATCCTTCTCAGGCAGAACAGTTTATGTGTAAACTTATGCATATTATTGCTGCACTAAATCCTGCTGCACATAAAAAGATTCAGGATGGGACTGTCAAGTTTGCACCAAGTGATTTTGACACTCTTATTAAACTGGTTAAGAAGATTCTCGATCCAGTAGTTGGTACAGAGGTTCAGATTAAACTTCTACCTAATGGTCGTTTCTATGGTTTTCCAGGATTTCCTGCAAGAATCAGCAAGAATGGAGATCTCTTCTTGAGTACTTCATTCATTGGGCAGGATCTAACTTTATCTGCCTATGAAAAGGCACAAATTGATAAAGCAAACGCTGCTCAGCCTACTAATATGGCTAATACTGGTTCTGAACTCGACAGCATGCGTCGTGATATTGATGAATTGGAAGAAGAGAGTTCCAGTTCAATTAATGACGACGATTTGCCTTTCTAAATTTAGAAGTTTAGATGCAATTTACATTAGGACCGACCACTGTTACTAAAGAACTAATTCTGAACAGTGTAAGTGAAGAAACTTTAATGGAGCATTATTTAGGAGTCCCTGTGAAAAAGGGACTCCTAAAATCTCCGTTAAGACAAGATAATAAACCCACTTGTGCTTTTTATAGAAACAAGAAAGGAGATCTTATATTTAAGGACTTCCGTGGTGATTTTTCAGGTAATTTCATTTCGGTTGTAATGTATAAATTTCAATGCTCTTACGGAAAAGCCTTAAATATTATTGCTAATGACTTTGGAATAATCTCTCGACCTAAACTGCAAGTTAATCCCCCTCTTATTAAATATACAAATAAAAAGTTTGAGGAAACACAAGAAGCTATTATACAAATAGAAGTGAAGGATTTTGAACAGTATGAGTTAGATTGATGGCTAAAATTTGGAGTTACCAGAAAGATATTAAGGAAATTTAGAATATTTTCCTGTAAGAACGTTTTTCTAAATGGAAACATATTTCATCTTCATAAAGATAAACAATTAGTTTTTGGATATTTTGGAGGTATTCAAGAAGATATTGAACGCTGGAGAATATATTTTCCTGGCAATACAAAGTATAAATTTATATCTAATTGAAAATCTTTTAGGTTGCAGGGAGCACATGCTCTTCCCAAAGAGGGAGGAGAATATCTTGCAATTACTAAATCTTTAAAAGATGTTGCATGTTTATATAGTTGTGGTATTACAGCTATAGCCCCAATTTCTGAGAACTGTTTTGTTACAGAGGCTCAATTTGAAAGGCTAAGTAAAAAATTTAAAAAAATTATTCTTTTTTATGATAATGACTCTGCTGGAATAACTCACATGAATAAGTTTAGAAAACAATTTCCAGATGTTTATGTGTTATGAATCCCCCGTCATTTTGGCGCGAAAGATATTTCTGACTATTATAAGAAGTATGGTAGGGAAAAAACACTGAACTTAATCGAACAAGCTAAACTTAAGATTAATGCCGAAGAAGAAAGAAGAAGAAGAAAGTCCAAAGAAGAAGAGGTCTAAATCATACTCTAGAACTAAAGGACATTCATATGAAACTAAAATAGCTAAGGAACTTAGGGAATTAGGATATGAAGGAATTGTTACCTCCAGATCTGAATCTAAATCTACTGATGATAAGAAAGTAGATTTGATTGATACTCAAAACCAGTTTCCTTACTATGTTCAGTTAAAGTGTACCCAGACCACTCCAGCATATCATCAAATAAGTGCAGAGTGTCCATTAAAGGATAAACCATTTATTTTAATCTGAAATAAACAAGTTAAAAAGCAGACTAATATTTGCTCAGCTGGAGAAGTTGTTATTATTCCTAAAGAAGAATTTTATAAATTAATTAAATTGAAAGAGTAGAAGAGGGATCTTCTGCTCTTTTTTGTTATATGAAAACATTATTTGTATTTCAAATTCAATCATTTACTGATGTGGTTACAAATAGTTCTAGTGAGCTGTTTGTATTTACTGGAACCACTGGAGTTGTAAGTGATATATTAGATTCTAATGTTCCAGGATGGGAGCACGAATATGATGACCCACAGTCAGTACAGGATTTAAGTCCCAACTCTTTAGAAACTTATCTTTCTTATGCTTACGACAATTATGATTGGAACTGGGACAATAAGCGAATAACTAGAGAGACAAGTAGACAAACTCGTTGGGCTAGAGAATTTAATATTGACCCAAATGATCTTTACAAAAATTATAAAGAGTGGGATCCAAATTCTGAAAAATGGGAAATTTCTCAATTACGACTCAAAGAAGGTTGGGATAAACTCATTAAACAAAAGCTTAATCCAAACTTAGTTTTTGTTTTCTCAAAAGGGGAAAATCCAGATTGGGAGCGCCAAGAAAAGATGATGACCTTTGGTTTCCGCTATCATTTAGGATAATATGAAAATAAAAATAAATATACAATCTGAATCTGATTTAATTACAAACTCATCTAGTGAGATCTTTTGTGCCATATCTTCTTTATCTGAGGATTCAATAAAGATGGTTTAGGAATATCTTAATTCATTTCTTCCTGATGGTGTTGAGTATTCAAGTCCTTCTGATATTTTTACAGTAGATGAATCTAGATATGTTATTACGTTTGAGATTAGTTACTCAGAAAATCATGAAGAGACTGGAAGACAGATGTACACTTTAATAAAACAATTATTAAAGGAGCATTTTCCAGGGGATAATTCATTTACTGTTGAAGATGGAGAGAATTATAATTAAAATACAATCTGTTTCTGATGTAATTACAAACAGCAGTACAGAGATTTATACGGTTTGTACAGAATGTACTTTAGATAGATTAAAAGATATTGTTAATAGTATCTTAAAAATCGCTGATTCTACACTTACAGCAGATGACTTATTTACCTTTGAATTGGATGAAGAGTCTGATGAGTACTCTGTTTATTATGACAGAGGTTATAAAGTTATTCCGAAGAAAGAAAACTATACTGAAGCTGCCAAATATTTATCTAATATAATGGATATATTTGAACAAGCAGCTTCTTTTGAAAGTTAATAAAAATGAAAGATTGGAAAGCATGGGGAATTAAGAAAAGAGTATTCCCAGATAAGAATTATAATGCAATTTGGCATGATTTAAAAACTGTTCGATTAGGTTCTGGGCAAGCTAAAGAATTAGATTATCCAGAATTCTACGATGTTGGAATTAATACTCTTTGTAATCTAGGATGCCCATTTTGTTATGTTGGAGCTACATCTAAAGGAGTAAATCATGATCATATATGTGAAAAGGCTAAATTTTTCTTTGGCAGCATGACTGAGAATGAGAAACCTTTTCAGATTGCAATTGGTTCTACAGGAGAACCTACAATTCATCCTGAGTTTTGTGAGTTTCTCAAAACAATATATAGTTTGGGGATTGTTCCTAACTATACAACTAATGGAATCTCAATAGCCAAATATGATGGTAATGCAGAAGAAATTTTAGAAGCTACTTCCAAATATGTAGGAGGAGTTGCTGTTTCAGCAAATACATGGAATCCAGAAATAGATTCTGCTTGGAGAAGTGCTGTAGTACTTCTGCATAAATTCGGGAACACTAATATCAATATTCATTATATAATTAATGATAAAAAGTCTGTTGATGACTTTATTAAAATTTATAATCAATATAAAGATATTATTCTATACTTTGTACTACTTCCTTTGATGCCTTCTGGTCGGTCATCAAATAAATACTCGCAAGAAGCATTTGAATACCTTCTTGAACAAGATATAGACTTTAAACAAATTGCATTTGGAGCACATTTCTATGACTCTTTATATAATCAAAATAAATTAGGATGCTATTTATATCCTCCTGAAAGTCTATCTAAAAACCTTATTTTAGGAGAGAAGATTATGGTTACTCCAAGTTCCTTTAATCTTACTCCTATTAAGGAAATTAATTTCAGTTATGAAAACTTGTAAAGTAATTTTTAGAGATGAAACTTTAGCACAAGACAGTATCGTGGATTGTTGATTAAACGATGTTGGAGATCTAGAGTTTAAATTGTACTTTGATCCTCCAGTAACAGAAACTTCTGATCTTGGTTCATTAGCGGGACAGTTATGCTATAGTTTCTGTAAAGCTTTAAAAGATGAATAAAATCATATTGTTAAATGCAATTGTTGGAAGTCAGGCGTATGGAACAAATACGCCTGACTCTGACATTGATACAAAGGGAGTATATCTTCAGGATCCTATGGAAGTCTTAGGGATGGAATATAAGGAACAGATTAACCTGGATAAGGATGCCTGCTTATATGAAGTTAGAAGATTTTTGCAACTACTTTGTAGTGGAAATCCTACAATGTTGGAACTTTTGTATATTCCTGAAGATTGTATTCTAGAAAAACACCCTTTGTGAGATATTATATCGAAACATAGAAGTGCATTTCTAACTAAACAATGCTACTTTAGTTTTGCTGGTTATGCATACCAACAAGTAGAAAAGGCTAAAAGGCTAAATAAGAAAATGAATTGGGAGGCTGATAAAGTAAAAAGAAAAAGTCCAATTGATTTTCTAAAAGTTATTGACAACTGTAAAACATATCCTCTTGTTGAATGGTTAAAGCGTAATCAGATGCATGAGGATTGCTGTGGACTTGCTAAAGTCAATGATTCAGAGAATCTTTATGCTTTGTGGTATGATGACATTAAAGAAATGTCTAAGACCAAAGACTTGTCTAATCCTAGATATAAAGATTGGAAAGATTTTGGATATAAAGGAGTTTGTAATGATGTTGAACTACTACTTTCAGAGATTCCAGAATGGCAAATTCCTATGTGTAGGTGTAACCTTTACTACAATAGGAATGGTTGGGGAGAACATTGTAAGGACTATAATTCCTACCAAACTTGGCTGAAAGAAAGAAACACACAAAGATATGTAGATATTCAAAATCATGGACAAAAGATCGATGGCAAAAATATGTTACATTGTATAAGATTATTACAATGTGCTAATGATATCTTAGATCTTAAAACTATTAATGTTAGAGTTAAGAACCCTGAATATTTACTATCTATTAGACATGGAAAAGTATCCTTAGAAGAATTACTTGAATCAGCAAGAAATCAAATTAAAGGGTTAAAGCAAAAATTTGAAGACAGTGATTTACCACATTCAGTAGATCCAGATTTAGTCAAATCAATATTGAATGAAATAAGAAAAGAATCATTAAATTTGTTTTAAATGAAATCGGAATTTATTACATTACAATTACTCTCAGAGAGTTTTGAGGATAAATTGGCATGACTAGTTGCAAATAATGAAGATAAAGTGTCTAAGTATCTTCTGGAAGCTAATCAATTAATTAAAATTTATACTAAGATAAAAGCAGAGAACTCTGAAAGTTTGTTTCCAATTCCCGATACTGTTTTAGAAGGGTTTATAAATGCAATTAAGGAAAAATTGTCAGACTATGGACGGCAACTAACTCTTAAAACTAATGCTTTCGAAGTTTCATTTCTTCCTAAAGGCTGTACTCCTGAATATACTAAAAGTGGTAAATGGGCAAAAAAGAACAGACAATCAGGAAGGCCTGGTAAAATTATACAAAAAGTAATTGGAACTGGTGTCTTTTCTAACTCTGATTATGAAAAATTTGTATATGCTCTTAAAGCACTCTGGTCTTATGGTGGATATGAAATTAAATTGGTAAAAGGAGAAGATATTCGATATTGGTACAATTCTGAAAACTATTATGCCATCACTAATACCCTGGGTAATTCATGTATGTCTTATGAAGAATGTAGTGGGTACTTTGACCTTTACTGTACACAGCCAGAGTGCCAAATGCTAATTGCATTAAAGGAGAATAAGTTAGCAGCTCGAGCTTTAGTATGGACTATTGAAGATAAAACTTTTATGGATCGTGTTTATTATATAGAGGATTCTTTATATAATATCTTTATTAACTATGCTAAAGAAAATAAATGGTATATCCGAGAGAGTAATTGCCTTCTTAGTGATGGTGACGATCAAGTATTTTTATCTCCAAAGGATAACTATACTGAACCTGTAACTGAACACTTTGTTTTGAACTTAGTTAAGATTTATCCTGAATGGCCTTATATTGATAGTTTTAGATATTTAGATCTTGAGAAGAAGGTCTTAACAACATATCGAAGACATAATACCTACACATGCTCGTTTACAGATGGAAATTACGAAGATTCAGAGGATTGTGATGAAGAATATCAATGTGAGAATTGTGGATGCCAATATAGTAACGAGGATGAGTTAGTATATTCAGAATACTTTGATACACCAGGATGTACTTCTTGTATGTCATGGTCAGAAATTATGCAAGATTGGATTCCAAATAGCAAGGTCGTTTATGTTATAACTGATGACATATACCACAAGGGTGAGGTTTGTTGTAGTGAATATCTAATATCGCGTCCAGAAGAATATGTCTATATTAAAGGTTCCTGGTACTCAACAGAATTCAAAGGGATTTGTAAAAATCAGGATGGGGATTGGGTAGTTATACATCTGGATAAAGCATCCACTTCATCAGATATATTTAGTGTGATTTCGTCTATTTCTGTAGCATCTACTATTAATCCTAGAATATATTAAACAATGAAAGAAAAAATTAGATATGATTTAGTTCCAGCACATGGGATTAAAGAAATATCTCGTGTTCTAACTAGAAAGTTGGACACATATGAAGAAAATCAGTGGAAAAAAGGGATGAAATGGACAGAAGTTCTTTCATCTCTTAAGAAGCATCTCAACGAATTTGAGATGGGAAATGATTACACTGAAGAAGGACTGCTCAATATAGCAGAGGTAGCCAATAATGCATTAATTCTATGCGAATTCTATCATATTTATCCCCAAGGGGATGATAGAATTATGGCTCCCACAACAAAACCAATAGTTGCCTTAGACTTAGATAATGTCATCTTTGATTTCAATGGTGCATATGAAGCTAAGTTTGGCACTAAAATGAATCCTTATTGGAAAGCTAATTATGAAATGTCAGAGCATTTAAAGCAGTTAGAAAAAGATAAGGATTTTTGGGTAAATATCCCAATTCTACATAAACCTTGTTTCGAAGTAGATTATTATATAACTGCTCGGAATATTCCAGTTGAATGGATTGAAGAAAGTTTACAAAAGAATGGCCTTCCATGTGCTCCAGTTCATGTTGTTCCTTGGGATCAAAGTAAATTGGCACATTTACGTGATTTAAAAATTGATATATTTATCGATGATAAAGTGAAATATTTTTTGTAGTTTTTCTAATGAAAATTTCATATATTTGTATAAAGAATTTAAAACAAATATATGCTATGAAAATAGAAAAATATCTAAACCGAACACAAATTTTGGAAACCTGTGATAAAATCCGAAATGGAATTACAGGAGAACAATTAGCAAAAGAATTAAATATTGCACACAGTACTGCCTGTAAATTATTTAATCAACTAGTAGATAAATATAAACTTAATGATGATATTTATATTCCTTACCATCCTTCATTAAAGCCTCTTTCACAAGAGGAGTATGACGTTCTAATTGGAGGATTGTTAGGGGATACTTGACTTGGATATTTAGGTAAGTCAAAACATGTATCAGGATCATTTACTCATAAGTTAGAACATGAGGATTATGTAAGATATAAATATAAATATCTAAAAAGATTGTGCGCTATTCCAACAATACATAATAAATTTGATAAACGGACTAATCGGGAATACCAGCAGGTATTTTGCAAGATTGCAACAAACCCTATACTAGATCCCATTGTAGAAGCATTTTACAAAGAAAAAAAGGTTATAAATCAAGAATATATTGAAAAGCTATCCCCACTAGGAATAGCAATTTGATATATGGATGATGGAGGCCCTGCCTCATATGGGTATAAGTTTTCAGTAGATTGCTTTGAACTAGAAGATATTAAAAAATTATCTAATTTATTATCGAGTAAGTTTGGAATAGGCAACACAATTTATAATAATCAGAATAAGGTAATTCACATTGGGTCTTCTTATACAACACAATTTAAAAAATTAATAGAACCTTATATCTGTGAATGTATGAAATATAAATTACAAGTTTATAAATCTAGTAATGAACAATGCTGTTTGGTTAACATTTAATATATGTCATCATTAAACTCCGTGAATCTGGGAAAGTCTGACGAGATAACCCTAATCTAAGTATTCAAGAAATTGAATAAAAGATCAACGACTAGTAGATACTGTCTTAACAGGCGATGCTGAAGAGAATGAACTACCACGAGTGCGGAGCAGTAACCTATGTATATCAATACTTAGTGGTTACTGAAGAGATAGTCTGAACTATACAAATAAATGAAAGTATAGAAATATAGGATAAAGAGCCTATATGATAACAAATTGAAATATGAAAATTATAAGGAAGCAACTGATGCTGGAATCTTTTGCTACTTAATGGATGCTCCTCATAATCAATATTATAATGTTGGTCATAGGAGAATTTATAACCTTGATATTCCGATTAAGTAATTATGGATATAAAATTATCAGATGTTAAGTTAATCCCACTATTACATACAGTCAAGAGGTTGAAAATTTCTGATGAAGAATACTTTTCAAGTAAGTATAGCGAATATATTTCTAATTCTAGATTGAAGTATATTAATCCTAGTCAAGGTGGTAGTCCTTCGAAGTATAAAAATGGTATACAACAAGAAACTACACGGTCATTGCAGTTAGGTTCAGCTATTCATGAGGTCTTTTTACAACCAGAATCCTTCTCATTAGAGGAGGATCTGGGAAGGCCTTCTGCTAAACTTGGTGATGTATGTGATCATATAATGAAGCAAAGAGCTGAAGGAAAAGGTATATATGACTCAATAGTTTTAGCTTGTAATGAAGTTGGTTACTATGCAAATAGTTTAACAGCCAACAGAATCAAACAAATTATCTCTAAAGGACTATCATACTATATAAAAAGTAAGACAGTTGAAAATACAGATAAGATTGTATTATCCAGTAAAGATAGAGAAGTTTGTGTTAACTGCCTAAACTCTTTAAATTCCCATAGAGGAGCAATGAAACTTATACGTCCAACTGATATATTTGGTGATGCTATTGCTTCTTATAATGAAGATGCAATTTTTATGGATGTCAAGTGTGAATATAATGGGAAGAGTACAATTCTCAAGTTAAAGATGAAAGCAGACAATTGGACTATAGATGAGGATTCTAAAAAGTTAGTTTTGAACGATCTCAAGACAACTGGAAAACCAATAGGATTTTTCATGCAAGATTATGGTTCATTTGTGCATTATCATTATGCAAGACAACTTGCGATGTATATGTGGATGTTGTTTCATCTATGTAAGAAGGAGTTTAACGTGGACAAAACCTGGAATATTTCGTCTAATATCATTGCTGTAGAAACAGTGGGTGAGAATAGAGCTGGAGTATTTAGAGTATCCAAAAGTCAGCTTACTGCTGGCAAAAAAGAAGTCCAACGTCTATTGAAGATGGTTGGTGTCTGCCAAATTGAAGGATTTGACGATAATATAAAATTTAGTTAATCTGCAAATATTTTTAAGAGTAAATTTAGAATTTATTTTCTTAAAATTTTATGGAGAATTTGCAGATTCATAATTTTAGTATTATCTTTGTATCACAATCGGAAGAATAATATGAACTAATGTTTAATTTTAATGTTTTTAAGAATGAAAAAGTATGAAGTTTCGGCTTATAGCCTTGAGGAAGCAAAAGCAACTGCACTGAGTGAGTATGGTCTCAAAGTAACGCAGAATGTATCACAGTCATGGAAGAATGCAGGTTCGCCTGTTTCAGGTAAAGAATTTGAAGGATTCTGCATTGACATGCTGGATAAGAAACGTCTGACTGATGTAGAGGGTGTTGGTCTGGTAATTGCAATTACCCCAGGTTCGAAAGACACTCGTGAACGTCCTTATAAGTACAAGAACGTAACTAATGAGGGCAAGCGTCAGATGGAGCGTGTTATTGAGATTCGTCTGAAAGCAACTGATGAGGTAGTTGGTACTGCTAAGAACAAGGGCGAGGCCGAGAAGCTTGCTAAGAAACTGATGCTTACTTATAAGCAGGATATGGTAGCAGTTATTGTTTACCATGTTAAGGATGGTAAGGAAACAGCCTTCGAGCTGGATTATGCACCTTCGCAGTCAGCACAGAAGGGTCGTTACATTGTCTTTGGTAACGAAAAGAGTGGTTTTTAATTAAACTATATTTAGAGAAAGCAGGGTTGGATTAAATTCCAATCCTGCTTATTTTTTAAGATTTATGATAGTAGATATATTCAAGCATCCATTATTCACATCTTGTGGATTCTTAGGAGTATGACCAGGAGATGGTTCTTCTTTTATTGATCAATTCCATTTAGGAGGAGAATATTGTGTTTATGTATTACTAGATTCATGATGTAAACATGATACAACCCTTTGTGGATGATCCTTTCCCTATGCTATTAAGTATATAGGAATGGGCCCTTATCCAGTAGGATACAGAAAAACAGGTAAACGTCCGCTAAATCATAGAAATGACTTATTTAGTGACCATCTTAAATTAGACCCAAATCGTTATATATTGACCTTTCCATCAACATGCTTAGACAAACAGTCTGCCTTTGATTTAGAATCAATATTAATAGATGCTGCATTGAAGGATTCCTATACATTATCTCCTAGAGATTTGAGAAATGTTAGAACTCCAGATTTTCAGTTAATAAACAAAATAAGAGGTCATAAGATTAATGGAAGTTACCTTAGACAAGCTGCTTAGTGGCAAATCAACACGAATTAATTCAAAAGATTTTCTTTCAACAGAAGACTATGTAAAGCCTTTTATTGAGGAAATGAGTAAATTCACTTCTACTTATAGAATAGAAGCTATTCCTCCTTCTCAAGTTACTACAAATAAAGAAGGAGAGGACATTACCTATAACAGGGTATTAGTACAGGCAATCATGCCTACTCAAATAGATGAGTATAATGAAATATATACTTTGGCATATTCTTTAGATATAAGAAGACCTATTTATAAAGTATATAAAGCAATGTTTAATAATACTACTAATTCAATAATTGCATTTGATCCAAATTGATTAGTAGTCAATGAAATTAAACCAGCAGAAACCTTTACACTTCCAATTCAAAACTTAATGAGTTTTACAAGTGACTTTGAAGTTAAACTCAAGAAATATAAAAACGATACTTTATCTACCAAAGAAAATGATCGTTATGTAAGACTGGGTTCTTGGATTGAAAAATGTCAGTTTGCAGTATGGCAAAATAACTTTGGAGGAAAGGTTAAATGGTCTCCAACAAATGTTGTTAAGGCTTATAATAACATTTATATAAATACATCAAGTGATTATTATGTTGGTGATAAAGACTCATCTGTAATTAACACATACAATTCATTTGCACAATTAATTGCGGATGATAAAAAAGATATTTGCAATAAGTTTGAAAAAACTATGCTTATAAACCTTTTACTAGGAATTAAATAATGTATATTATTAAAAGAAACGGTTCTCGTCAAGAGTTTAATCCAAATAAAATAAATAAAGCGATCAGTTCTGCATTACAGATATGTAACTGTTCTATTGAAAATCCATCACAGTTTATTGAAATTTCGGAAGGTGATTCTGTTGAAGTTATTCAAGATAGAATTGAAAATTATCTTATGTCGGTATGTAAAGATGCAGCTAAAGCATTTATTTTATATCGAGAAAGGCATAAAAATCTCCGAGATGCAAAAGAGAGAGCTGAATATATAGAACACTATATAGCAGAAAACGATAATGCTGCCACTAGTTCTGAAGTTGATGATAACGCTAATATTCAAAATAAAAATGTTGCTACGCTGGAAGCGGAAATTCATAAATCCCGCAATATTGAAATTTCAAGATATCGTGTAACTAAAAAATTACAGGAACTTTATGGAGTAGATGCTCCAAATTATATTAAAGATCTAGAAAGTCATATCATATATAAACATGATGAAAGTTCCGCTCCTGCAATTAAACCTTATTGTGTTGCTGTTTCTTTATATCCCTTCCTTTTAAAGGGAACATCAACTCTTGATAAGTTATACTCTTCTGCTCCAACAAATTTGCAAGCATTTTGTGGACAGTTTAATAATCTTGTATTTTTATTATCCTCTCAATTTCAGGGGGCTGTGGCATTTGGCGAGTTCTTTAATGTATTTTACTATTATTGTGTTAAAGACTTTGGAGAAGAGTTTTGGAAATATGATGAAGAAATAGTATATCATACTAAAAATAAACAAAAAACTATTTCTGATATGATTGAACAGTCGTTCCAGAATATAGTTTATTCAATCAATCAGCCAGCGGGAAATAGATCGTATCAATCTCCTTTTTCTAATATTTCCTACTACGATAGCAATTATTGGCATGCTTTGTTTGATGAGTTTGTATTTCCTGATGGAACAAAACCTAGTTGGGAAGGTATAGATTATCTACAGCGTAAGTTTATGCGTTGGTTTAATAAAGAGCGAAGTAAAACTTTATTAACATTCCCTGTAGAAACTATGGCATTACTTACTGATGGAAAAGATGTATTAGACAAGTCCTATAAGGATTTCACTGCAGAAATGTACGCTGAGGGACACTCATTTTTTACCTATCTATCTGATAATCCTAATGGTTTAGCATCATGCTGTCGCCTTAGAAATGGAATTGAAAAGAATGAATTTAGCTTTACCTCTGGATTGACTGGTGTTGCTACTGGCAGTAAATCAGTAATTACATTAAATATCAATAGAATTGTTCAAAATTTTGATAAAGAGTATCACAGAGTATTAGGTTTAGATATGCAGACCACTTATATTCGAAAATTAGAAAAATATATAATTAATATTCTTGAAAGAGTTTACAAATACCATACTGCATATAATGAACTGCTCAAGGATTTATATAAGCATAATATGCTTCCTGTTTATTCAGAAGGCTATATCAATCTAAATCAACAATTCTTAACGATAGGAATTAACGGAATTAACGAAGCCGCAATATTCTTAGGAATGAAGTGTTCTTATAATGAGGAGTATAAAAACTTTTGCCGTTTTATTACTGAAATTATAAGCAAGGAGAATAAAAAACACCGTACTAAAGAGCTTAAATTTAACTGTGAGTTTGTTCCAGCAGAAGGATTGGGTATAAAGAATTACAATTGGGATAAAGCTGATGGATATGTAGTTCCAGAAGGTAGAAATTGTTATACTTCGTATTTCTACATGCCTGATGATCCTAATATTAGTGTCCTAGATAAGTTCAGAATGCAAGGTAAAGAATTTACTGAATTGCTTGACGGCGGAGTAGCTAATCATGTAAACCTTGAAGAACATTTAAGTAAAAAACAATATGAAAAGTTAATTGATTTTTCAATTCAGGAGGGATGTAGTTATTTTACTTTTAATGTTCCTAATAGTCAATGTGATGATTGTGGATTTATATCAAAACACAAAATTATAGAATGTCCAAAATGTAAAAGTAATAAAATTACATGGTGGACACGTATAATTGGATACCTAAGACCAATAAAAGCATTTAGCAAAGGTCGGAGAATCGAAGCGAACAAACGTATTTACAATGCTTAAATATACAGACACTAAAGTGACTTTTAGTGAGATTCCAGATGAAATTACTTTATGTATCAATATATCTGGATGTCCAAATCACTGTGATGGATGTCATAGTTCATATCTTTCTGAAGATATTGGGCTTGAATTAAACTACTCTGCTATTGATAGTTTAATAGAAAGAAATCCTGGGATAACTTGTATCTGTTTCATGGGAGGTGATCAAAATCCAACACTTATCTGAAATTTCGCTAACTACATTCAAGCAAAATATTTAGTAAAATATAAAGTTGGATGATACTCTGGAAAAGATACTCTTCCAGATCAGTTTCTTAGAACTAATACCGAAGATCCTTATATTGATTTTTATCATATTATAGATGGAAAATTTTATGACATAATGCCATTTAATTTTATTAAACTAGGTTCATATAAAAAAGAGTTTGGGCCTCTCAATAAATCTACTACTAATCAAAAACTTTATTTAGTTATAGGAAACCCTGCAATTTTAGAAGATATTACATATAAATTCTGAAATAATGGAGATATTATTAGATAAACTAACTGATGATAAAACTGTTATAGGTAATATTCTCACTGGGCTTAAAAAGAAAGGCGGCTATTGCCCATGTAAAACTGGAAAGAAGACGAAAATCTCTGCCCTTGTAAAGAATATCGTGATACAGGACATTGTTATTATACATTATACAAGAATGCCTAAATATACATTACACGTTCCTGTTTATGGATCGTTAGATCTTGTGATTACAGCAGAGAACGAACAAGAAGTACTAGAGAGGTACTTAGAAGAAAGAGATAACTTATTAAAGTTTAATGATGGAAAACTGCAAGATGACTTAGATATATCATATGTAGTTCAAATTAATAATAAGACACAATGTTAAAAATTATTATCCTTATCTTTTTAGGGTTAGAAATTCTTTCACGTGTAATAGCGTTAGGAAATGATGACCTTAGAAATAAAATGGCAATGATGCTGGAAGATACTGTAAAAGATTTCAGACTGAATGGTTCTAAAACCAAAATGAGTCTTGCAGTATGGATATTATTCTTTATTGCAGTTCTTTTATGCTAGTAAATATAAAGAAATTAGTTCCTGAAGCAGTAATACCTACCTATGCTAAGGAGGGTGATGCTGGAATGGATTTAGTTGCTACTTCAGTTGATCATAGTAATGAGCATTACATTGAATATGGAACTGGGTTAGCTGTTGAAATCCCTGAAGGATATATGGGATGTATTTTTCCTCGATCTAGTAACTCTAAGAAGGATTTACAGCTTTGTAATTCTGTTGGGGTTATCGACTCTAAAAATATCAAATAGTCTTGGATTATTCGATATATTTGATTAACTTTGTAACTGATAATTTAAACAAAATTTAATAAAATGATATGTCAGTTATAAAAATATGTGAAATTTGTGGTAAGGAATTTCAAGTTATTCCTTGTAGAGCTAAAACAGCCAGATTTTGCTCAAAAACTTGTGCAAACATTGGGCGAAAAGCTAAAGATAATGTGACCTGCACTAATTGTGGAAAGAGTTTTCATAAAAAGCAGAGTGCATTAGAAAAATATTCTCGAAATATGGGAATATTTTGTTCCTTAGAATGTTCTGCTGAATATAGAAAAAAATGATTTAAAGGTAAAAATAATCATCAGTTTGGGTTAAAAGGAGAATTAAATAGCTCTTTTAAAAGAGGTTTTACCACTAGAAGAAACGGGCATGTTACTGAAACATTCATTTATGCTAAAGATCGTTCTGATACTGATAGGAGTGGAAGAATGACTTTGCATAGATATAATGTTGTTACTAATTTTAATAACTACCACACTTGTTTATTTACACAAGTCAATGATTATTTTATTTTAAAGCCTAATCTACATGTTCATCATATAGATGGAGATCACAACAATAATGAACTAGAAAACCTTACCGTATTATCTCAACCAATACATACTAAAGTTCACAATCAAATAAAAGAATTGTCTGTAGACTTTGCCTCTAAAATAATTGGAGTCTTTAAAAAGGGTGAATTGCTGGAAAACCCAGAAGTGGGCAATCAGCAGCCAAGCTTAAGTAGTAATACTTTTGAAGGTTCAGAGACTAACAGCCGAATCCGAACAGGTAACGCTGAGGATAGTAATGTTGACACGAGTGCCCTTCTTAGTCAAATTCAGAAACTGACTAATGATTATATAGTCCAAACTAAGAAAATAACTGAAGATGGTCACCAAGAAACCATTAAACAAATCTTAGAGTCTGAGATAAAGAGCTCAGAGTAAATACAAATGGGTTATAGAGGTGAAATCAAACTAAGATATAGAAGAATTATCAACCCTATTACTGGGGGAGTTATTATAAAAGATGAAAATACGAAATTTTCTCATATAAAAGCTGATTTTAATTGTTACGAAGTAGGTGACAAGATAGGACAGCTTATAATTATACCTATTCCTACTATTACACTTGAGGAAGTTGAGACATTATCAGATAGTGATAGAGGAACAGGAGGATTTGGTTCAACAGGTAAGTAATGAAACAGAAAAAATCTATGACTTCAAAAAAATACGGAATAGTCGAAAATAATATTGTATATCCTTCTGATACTGCTAGTATATCTGTGGATTGGGATCCTAAATATAAAGGAGCACACCATTACACATTTAGGAATTGTACAGGGTTTGAAAATGGAAAAACACAATATGTTTCGTCAGAGCAATCAATTCAATTTGTAATGAAAAATGAGGATGGATCAGTTATTCCAGGATTACAAAATGAACAACTAATTCTTGCTATATTAGATAGAATTAAGAAACTTAATTCAGTATATCCAAGTAAAACTAATGCTCTTCAAATTAAAGCTCTTGAAATTTTCCTAGATGCTTGCAAATTACGTATAGATGATAGAATTGCAAGAAATGTTATGGGTACATTGGAAAAGTAATGATTGCAGAGAAGATAACACAAACTCTACGAGATGATTTATTGCAAACTATCTATAATCTACAGGATAAATTTCTTAATTTTGAACTTGGAGATGAACAAGTAGATGTATTAGTTTCAATCTTTACCTTTTTACGTAAGAAAGGGTTTGATGAGTTAGTTCTTTCTGGCCCTGGAGGAAGTGGAAAATCTGCTATAACTAAACTGATTGTACTTTACTTGGAAAGGCAATGTATTCCTTATATTTTAGCAACCCCAACAAATAAAGCATGTGGAGTATTACATGGTTATACTGAACGCGATGTTGTGACTCTTCATAAACTCTTAACTTTAAAACCTACTATTGATATAATTAATTTGGATTTTAAAGATCTTCAATGGAATGCCAATTCAATTTCTTCTGGCATTCCATTGAATGGAGTTCTAATCATCGATGAATGTTCTATGATTAACTCAGAGTTGTATGAGTTTATTAAAGAAAGAGCTAAGGTTAAACAATGTAAAGTGATTTATACTGGAGATGATAAACAATTATATCCAGTTAAAGAGAAAGAGTTATCAAAACCATTTCAGTGTAATCATCAATACTTTTTAAATAAAGTATATAGACAACAAGAAAATAATCCTCTGCTGGATATCTTAAATACTCTCAGAGATCATTCTATTAAGCAATTTTATGAAATTCGTTCTCCTGAAGGAAATCTTGTAATATATCATCATTGGAGAAAATTTGTTTCTTCTGCATCACATCTATTTAAAGATTCTGTAGATTCTGGTAATCCTGGAGTTGTTAAATTACTTGCATATACTAACAAAAGAGTAGAAGCATTTAATCACATTTTGCGGGATTCTATATTTCATAATGACTCTGAATATAATGTTGGAGAAATTTTGATGGGATATGATACCTGTAGTTATAAAGATAAACGGATGTTCAAATCTATGGAGTTTGAAATTATAAACTCAGCAGAGTACATTGTAACAAATATAACTCCTGGACATTGTCAGTTGGGATACATTACATATAAAGGATATTATCTGACCCTTCGCCCAATTAACACAGAATATTCAGAGGATGAAATATTTATTATTTCAAGAGATACTAATGAGAAAGACTTAACTGCTTTAGCTGCATATATAGAACTAATGCGTTTAGATGCAATTCAAGCGCGTTCAAAAATAGTAGCATCAAAATTGTGGAAAGAGTATTTTCGAGTTATGGAATCTTTTACTACTCCTGTTGATTTGGTTTATGGAAATAGAACTGTAAGAAAGAAGACTCTTGATTATGGTTATTGTTTATCTGTTCATAAATCTCAGGGATCAAACTATGATAACGTATTAATAGATATGGGTAACTTGTTTACTTGTAAGAATAAAGAAGAGTTAAGACAGTTACAATATGTAGCTTTGTCACGAACTCGTAATAATATTAGTATGCTTATTTAAATGCATGATATATTAATTTCTAGAGATTCTAGAGGAAAAATTAGAGTTGTAGATATTTCATATGAATGAAATGATACAACCCATAGTTTTTTAATTATTAGAAAAACATCTCAATGAGGAGGTAAAGTAACTAACCAACCAATCATTGAAGTTAAAAGAGGGAAGGCGCAACGTACAGCTGCAGAACAAGTTAAATTGGAGTATAACAGTAATGTTAAGAAATACCTTGATAAAGGTTATAAGAACATTCGTGATTTTAAAATAGAGTCATTAGATGATGTGGATGATCCAGACAAATTACTTGGGGATATAACTACTGATCAATCTGGTGCACCTAAGCCAATGTTAGCTAAAAGTTTTGACGGTGTAGCTACCTCAACATTTGAACATGAGTTTTATGGCTCAACAAAAATTGACGGAACACGATGCCTTATGCATTGAAATGGTTCCGAAGTAACTACATCCTCAAGAGGAGGAAACAACTATGATGTTGCTGCTAATTATATTAGGAAAGATCCTAAAGTAATGAAGTGGCTTAAAGAACATCCTGACATGTGGCTGGATGGAGAATTATATGTACATGGATTACCTTTGTCTTATATCTCTGGTATTGTTAGACTTCAAACTTTGGATGAAAAACATAAACAGTTAAAGTATTATGTTTATGATTTAGCTATCCCTGATGTAAAATTTAAGGATAGATTAAAGATTTTAAAGGATTTTGAGAAAGCTGTTTCTGATTCTGACAAAATTGTAATGGTTAAACATGTAAAAGTATCTGGATGGCTAAATATGAAAGCTCTTCATGATCAATATGTTAATGATGGTTGGGAAGGTTTAGTAATTAGAAATCCTGATAAAGAATATAAGTTTGGAACACGAGACAATCGTATGATCAAACTTAAAATGTTTGAAGATCATGAATATAAAATTCTAGATCTAGTAGATGGCCTTAGAGATGAAGATTTATGTTTCTTAATGGAAACTAAAGAAGGATATCAATTTAAAGCAAAACCTATGGGAAACAGGGCTTTGAAACAATGGTATCGAGATCATATTGAAGAATTAAAAGGTCAAATGGGAACAGTAAAGCATTTTGGTATGACTAAAACAAATACCCCAGTACCAAATCTTCCTTGTTTCAAAACAGTTAGATATTCAGATGACCTCTAAAGCATGAATTGTTTATCGTCATACAAGTCCTAGTGGTAAAGTATATATTGGAATCACATCAGATCTTCCAAAAAGACGCTGGGGAAATGGCATACATAAATATGCTTCAAATCCATACTTTATTAAAGCTATACAAAAGCATGGGTGAGAGAATTTTACACATGAAATTTTACACGAAGGATTAAGTCATGATGAGGCTTGTACCTATGAAAAGGAATTAATTGCTTTTTATAAAAAAGGTGGTATATGTTATAATATAACAGATGGAGGAGAAGGAACCCTAGGAGTACATAAACCTCGTCATTCTAAAGAATGAAAACAAACATTAAGTGAGCAAATGTCTGGTAAAAATAATTATTTTTATGATAAACATTTTATTGGAGAATTGCATCCAATGTGAGGAAAACATCATTCTGATAAAACTAAAGCACTTCAATCATTGCGGAAAAATAAAATAAAAAAGAAAGTTTTGCAATATACTCTTGATTTACAGTTTATTCGAGAATATGAATCTATCAGAGCTGCAGAACGAGAGACTAAGATTCCTCATCAGCATATTTCTGATTGTTGTCGAGAAGATAAACCTACAAAAAGTGCAGGAGGTTGTATTTGAAAATTTGAAAATTATGAATAAAAATTTAGAAAATATTATTAATCAATTAATTGATTATTACAAGGAAGTAAATGATCTAAAAAAATCAGGAATAGATATATCTAAATTAGCTGCTCACAAAGTATTATATAATTTATATACTCAAATGCTAATTGATTCTGTTGGATTAAGTAGAGCTTTAGCAATTCAAAGATATGCAGAATATCCTACATGTTCTATAGAAGACTTTAATATTTATCTTAATGATCAATATCCAGAAAGGAAAATAGTAGATCGTCCTGATGTAAAAGAGTTTGAAGAGGATGCTAAAGAAAAGTTTGTCAGAGAACGAATTGAATCTGGAGATTATATACGTGAATCAGGCTCGGGACAGGTTGTTAATTCCGTTACAGGAAATATCATGGAGTCTGATATACTGGAGAAACTATCTGAAGCAACAAAGGATGAGAAAGTTGTTAAAGATGTATGTCAAAAACTTCCTGAATATTATATAAATGGGAAGAAAGTAGCTAAAGAAGCATATGATGAAGCTATGCTTAAAGTAGATAAAATTATTGAAAAATTATTTAAAATAATCGATGAATAACATTTCTTTTATTGATTTTGTAAATTCAAATATTGAAAAGTATATGAAAGAACAAAATCACAAAATGCTTATTGCATTTAGAAACATCAAATCTGAGTATGTTTATATGAAGGAGAAATCTGGAGAAACTGATACTGAGATTATTAAAAAGATGTTTAATAAACGAAAGGAAACTTGTGAGATTTACAAGGATAAGAACCTGGAACTCTTTGAAGCTGAAAATCGAGAGATGGTTATTCTTCATCCCTTCCTTCCTGTAAGTGTTCCTAAGAATGTCGTTCTACAATACCTTAATAGACTTTCTATTACAAAAGACAAGAAAAACTTTAAAGCTTTTCAAGATGCTTGTATGGAAGAATTTGGAGAAAAAGTTGAGTCTTCGATTATCTTAGAACACATAAATTCGTAATTTTCATGCCTCAAATTTTGATTAAATTATTATTTTGAAGAGGTAGTTCCAATTAAAATTATAATCGAAATTTGAGGCTTATTTTTAATATTATGTCACTATATACAGATTTACAAAGTTGTAAGGTAGAATCAGATGTAGCTATCGTTTACAATAATTTATTCAAGTCACAGTTTGGAATTACTCCTGAACAGAAAAATAACTGTGATTCATACTTCTATTTGGGGGAGGGATCCCTGTTTTAGTGGAATTCAAATATAATGAAAACTTTAATAATAGAGTTAGCTTAGTTAAGGTTTTTATTCAAGTTTTATTTTACTTAAAATCTTTTAAGGAACCACCTTTGGTTACAATTATTGCTGATTTAAATGAATTTATTATAATTAATAATTCAGTATTGTTTGACTATCTAGAAGAAGATCTAGATTGGAGCGTAAATCCCTCTATTGCTCCTAAATGTAATCAGGGTTTAATAGATAAGATGCTATTAGATTCTAATCTAATGAAAACGATTGTATACCCAATTAAAGAGACTACTGCTGATGAAGAACTTTCCTCTTTAATTTTGGCAAAAAGTAAGGAATCAATTATCTATTATATTTATGATTGTGTAAACAAATTTAAAAGTTCTAAAGCTAAAGGGCTCGATAAACAGATCTCAAAGCTATTTAAGAATCTAAGTATATATTGTAAGTAAATTATGTTAAAAATAATATTTAATAAGGAGGATTTAGGGTGTCGCAAGGTGTTTTTCACCAGCGACACTCATTAGTTACTTTCGTCATGGTAACATAATTAAGTATTGTGATCGTCCATTTAATAGTATTCAAGAAATGGATCATGCATTGATTCAAAACTGGAATAAAGTGGTTAGTGAGGATGATATAGTTTTTCATTTGGGCGATTTTGCTTTTGCAGATAAAAGTAAATGGCGCCAAATAGCTAATGCTCTTAAAGGTAGAAAATATCTTATTCAAGGCAATCATGATAGAAGTGATGATATTCCTACTGAGTGCTTTGAAGCTGTAGGAGACATGATGCAAGTATCTATTGAATATGAGGGTTCTTGGCATAAATTTTTGTTATCACATCGTCCCTTTTTATGCTTTGAGGGAATGTTTAAAGATACAAAACAATTATTTGGGCATTGCCACTCTAGGAGAAATAACACTGGTAAAGATGCTTATTTACTTAAATATTTAGTGAATTCCTATGATGTTGGAGTTGATAATAATAATTTTGCTCCAATTTCCTTTGAAACTCTTTTAACTAAATTTTAAAATTACTTGGCATTATTCATTTTATTTTGTATATTTGTGCATAATTACAAATAAATATTTTATGGGCAAATTAAAACTTACAAATGAAATTCAAGTCTTTTTAAAAAAGTATTCATCTACTTTAACTGCAAAGGAATGTTCTGAACAATGTGGATGTTCTGAAGCAAATATTCGTTATTATTGTAAAAAATTAGGTTTGCAATTAAAGAATGGGGTTAAAAAGAGCTATTTAGATCTAAGCTGTTTCTTGAATCCTACACCAGAATCTGCCTACATTTTAGGGTGAATATGATCCGATGGGTATATACAAGAACATAGAAATACTATAACTATAGAAATTGTAAATAATGATGCTGAAGAATTAATCCCAATTATACAATCAATTGGAGTTTGGAGTATTAGAACTCGATATAGGGAAAATAGACAGCCTCAAACAACAATACAGTGTACAAGTAAAGACGTAGTTAATTACTTACGAAGTTTAGGAAAATTTCCAAAATCCACAGAATCGCATGCTAATATTTTAGCTACAATTCCTGCAAAATTAAGAAAATATTTTATATTAGGATTGTTGGATGGAGATGGATGTTTTTACTTAAATGAATCCAGAAATCTTGTTCAGTTTTCTATATCAGGTTCTAAAAATCAAGATTGAACTGGACTTCTTAAATATTTCAATTCTTTAAATATATCTAGTAGTATACATATTCAAGAAAATCCAGTTTGTTGTAGTGTACTTAGAATTACAAATAGAAAAGGCATACTTACTCTGATTAATGAATTATATACAGATACACAATTAGGGTTATCAAGGAAAAAAGGAAAAGCCAAGAAAATTAAAGATTATATTATATATGGAAATAAATCAATTAAGGGTTCACGAAAGAGTGACTAACTTTTTTTATAGAAATTTTGAACAAGAGGTGTTCAGAGTTGATGAAGAAGGGTACGAATATGTGGATGAAAAATATATTAATTTATATGATTCATTGGTATCTAAAATTTGGGCAACTGAATCTCTAATATGGATTTAGATATTTATGTAGAGAAATTGTATCAGGCTTGAATTAAATATAAAGGAGTTAGAATTCTTGTAGACTATGATGATACAATTAAACCGTATAATACAGCTTCTGAAGCTCTTTGTAAAGACATAATTAATACTTTAATTAAAGCCCAAGAACTAGGAGCTACGGTAGTCCTATGGACCTGTAGATCTGGGTCCCGTTTAAAGGAAGCTGTAAATTATTGTAAATCTGTAGGATTAGAATTTACTGATGTCAATCCTGTGGAACCTTTCTTACCAGGGTATTCTATGAAAGCCTATGGTAATATACTACTTGATGATAAAGCTGGATTAGAACAAGCTTTAACTACATTAAAATTAGCATTATACAAATATAAAAAGTTCGTTTATGAAATTAACGAGAAGCAAAGATTGCAATCCTAACTACCTTGCTAAGATTGTACAAATTGATTCATTTAGACCTCACCCTAATGCTGAGCGTCTAAAGTTAGCAACTGTTGATGGATATATAATTTCCACATCAATTGATTCTGCAGAGGGAATCTATGTATATTTTCCTGTTGAATGTGTTATCAATTCCGACTTTTTGAAGGTTAATAATCTTTACAAAAAAGCAGACCTCAATCTTGATCCTACTAAACAAGGATTTTTTGAAGAGTCTGGTCGAGTAAAATGTATTAAACTAAGAGGACTTGCATCAGAAGGGCTTATCATGCCTATCTATGAGTTGTGTAAATTTTCTGGAGAAGGAATTGCAGAACCTATAGATTCTGTTGAAATGTCAAAATTAGTAGGAACAGAATTTGATACTGTAAATGATAAATTGTTTGTCTGGAAATATGTGATTCCTACTAAAGCTTCTAGTGGAGGAATTAATGGCTCAGCTAAAGAAAAGAAGAAAATTCTTAATATAGTTGATGATCAATTCCATTTTCACATCGATACAGAACAGTTACAGAAAAATATTCATAAGGTTCAGCCAACTGATATTATTAATATCTCTTGGAAAGAGCATGGAACAAGTTTGATTCTATGTAACCTACTTACTAAGAAAAATCTCTCTTTAAAGGAAAAGATTGCCAAATTCTTTGGAATTCCTGTATCTGAAAGTGAATATAAGAAATTCTGTTCATCTAGAAAAGTTATCAAAAATCCTGAACTAAATCCTAACATGACCAAGGGATATTACGATTGTGATATTTGGAATCTTGCCTTCGAAGTATTAAAGGATTACTTATCTAAGGGGCTTTCTATCTACGCAGAAATTGTAGGATATATGCCTACAGGATCTATGATTCAATCTGGTTATGATTATCAATGTATCTATGATCCTAAAACTTACGAGTATTCAAAAATGACTCCTAAACAAATGTATGATGCAAAACTATTTGACATTATTGTTTACAGAATTACATATACTAATGTGGAAGGAAGAGTTTTTGAATTTTCTACCCAACAAATGAAATCCTTCTGTGAGAAGTATGGAATTCATTGTATTAAAGAGCTCTACTATGGAACAGCGCAACAGCTATTTCCTGAGTTGAATCCCGATGAGCATTGGCATGAAAATTTCTTGCAAGCATTAAGAGATAAATACTTAGAGAGAGAGTCTGTTCTTTGTAACAACAAAGTTCCCGAAGAGGGAATTGTACTTCGTAGAGAAGTAAGTGAAATTGATGTTTATAAACTTAAGTCAGTAGCATTCCTTGAGAGAGAAACTAAGATGCTCGATAAGGGGGAAGCTGACATTGAATCAAGACAAGAATAATGAGGTCGTTTTCTAAAGAAGAAATTCAGGCACTCAAAGAAAACAAGGAAGTTTTATATTTTTATAAGCTTCCTTGTTCTTTATTTGATTCTGGATTTCAATATATTATTGTTACTGATGCTCTAGAACCTCCTGAAAAATATGATAATGTAAAATATCTTTCTTCTCAGTGTTGGTTTCAAAGAATGCAAAATGGGAGTTTACTCCCAATAGTTTGCACATTACTTGGAAAATCCTATAAGATGAAAGAATATGTATCTGTCTATATAAAGCCAGATATTATAAAGCTTAGAAAATTATTAGAAAACAGTTTATTAGGAGCTTGTAAATATCCTTGAAGTTTATCTGATGATGAAATTATACAAGAATCTTTATGGGGAATCCAAGTAATTAAAGAGGGAAGAGTGAATAGAATTGATGTATTTAAATCAATTTATAAGGTGACTGAAGCTTTTAGTGAATTTTTAGAAGTATCTGCACCAATGTATCAAATGTGGAGGGAGAATAATGAGTAAGATGATCGTACTTCAAGGCTGTCCTGCTTCAGGTAAAAGTACCTGGGCTAAAGAGTTTATAAAGGATAAGCCTAACTGGGTAATTGTATCCAGAGATGAAATTAGAGAGGGAACTGGTAAATATTGGGTCCCATCTCGTGAAAATTATATTTCTGATATTGAAGAATTTTCTATTAGAGCAGCTATTAATCGTAACTTAAATGTTATTGTAGATGCCACTAATCTTAATCAGAAAACTATTGATAAGTTAACTAAACTCGCTACTGAACTAAAGGTAGACATAGAGTTTAAAAAGTTTGTTATTTCATTTAATGAAGCGTACTGGCGTGATACGAAAAGAACTCGTAAAGTAGGACTGGCAGTATTACGTAGGTTCTTTAATACATATTTTCCTGATATGTCTCAGGAAATTGTAAACCAAGAAAAGGAATCTCCAGCTAAAGAAAGATTTATTCTTAAACAAGATGAAACTCTTCCTCATGCTATTATTTGCGATATTGATGGAACTTTATCATTAATGAATGGAAGAGGTCCGTTTGAGTATCATCGAGTAAATGAGGATCTTCCAAATAATCCTGTCATTGATTTAGTTAACTCTTTATCAAAGATGTATCAAATTATTATTGTTACAGATCGTGAAGATACCGAAGTATGTAGGAAAGAAACTCTTAAATGGCTGAATAGATATTTAACATGTAGCGATTTTTTATTCTATATGAGAAAAGAAAAAGATTATAGAAAGGATGCTATTGTTAAGACTGAAATTTATAATGAACATATTAAAGATAAATATTGTGTAGCTGCGATATTCGACGACCGTACACAAGTTGTTGAAGGTGCCTGGAGAAAGCTAGGATTACTATGCAATCAAGTTTGGAAAGGAGATTTTTAATATGACTGTTGATGAATTTAATGATAAATGGAAGAACCATTTAGAAGAAGGATTTGAAGGATTGGAGTTTAGTGATGCTGAAGGGAAGGTTGTGGATTGGTTAGATAAACATTTTGTTTTATTTGAATTAATAAATCCAGAGTTTACTTATGCGCAAATTAAACTCAAATTTGGAATGGCCAGAGTATATCTTCAAGGGCTTCCTATTACATGTGCACAAATAGCAGAAGATGCAATAAATAAAATTATGAAATGCGAACTTTAATTAAATTATATCAGATGCTTTATATAGGAGTATGTAGGATGAATTACTACATTACTCCTATATATGAGCCTATTCTATTATTTATTAGTTCTTATGTCTAAGAATATTCCTGATAGCTGTTGAGATAATGATCCTTCAGCACCTTGGAATGATATACAAGTAACTTATAATTATAGGTTATATGTAAATCTCGATGGTATTCTATTTGCTTCCGAAATTATAAGAGAAGTAACTACATTTGGTTACTTTGAAATCAAATCTCCAGATGATTGGTCTTTTCTTGAAAATGATATTTATCAAGTTATAGAAGATAATCTTGGGGATGAAATTAAGGAATGTAACTACAAGATTGACTTATTAAACTGAAGCTATAATGAATAAATATGTAATTGTAGAATGACCAGATATTTAAGTTTTAATGACTGAATTTGGTTTTAACGAACATGCCTGTCTCATTAATGATGATGAATGAGTGTATAAATATGGTTCTTCTGCATACTTTGTTGAAGAAGAATGATTAAATAGAATATCATATGAAAGCTAAAGTTAAAAGATTTGATCTTGAAGTTGAACCAATGACAAAATATGATTATAATAATTGTATTTTGAAACTTCAAGTACAACATAGAGAAAATAAGAGAATCAATGGATTCTATTGTAACTGGAATGGTTATAAGTTCTGAATAGATGAAATTGACTTTAACAAGATATATACATTATATGAGTAAACTTGTTCCAGAAGTATACGATATAGAAACTATTTCTAATCTATTTACTTATGTTTCATATTTACCTGATTCTGATGAATGATTTGAATTTGTAATACATCGCAGTCAAAATGATTCAGAAAAATTATATAATCATTTAACTAGACAAGGTTTTTTTCAAGTAGGATTTAATAATAATAATTTTGACTATCCTGTATTACATCATTTTATTAGACATTGAAATGAATATAAATATCTTGATGGAGAAGAATTAGCAACAAAACTTTATAAAAAAGCTCAAGATTTAATCAATTCTTCTGAATTTAGAGAAATTAGTGATAAAAATAAATTTATAATTCAAATTGATTTATTTCAAATCTGGCATTATAACAATAAAGCACGCAGAACTTCGTTAAAAGACCTTGAATTTGCAATGAGAATGGAAAATCTTCAAGAAATGCCTATTTCTCATGAACAATATTGTACTTCATCAAATATTCCACTTGTACTTTCGTATAATAAAAATGATGTATTTGCAACTAATAAGTTTTATCAAACTACTTTAGGTAAAACTAATTATCCAATATATATTGGGAGAAATAAAATGGAATTGAGAAAACAATTTAAAATTATATTTGACATTCCATGTTATAATTGACCTGATGTAAAAATTGGAGAACAACTCCTTTTAACGTTATATAGTAGAGCAGTTAATGCAAATCCTTTTGATATAAAAAAGTTAAAAACATATCGTGATAAAATCTGTTTAAAAGATTGTATTCCATATTGGTGTAATATTAAAAGTAAAGAATTTAAAAAGTTCTTAGATATTTTAAATAATACAACAATTATTCCAGGATCTAAAGATTTTTCAAAAACTATTTATTTTCATGGAATAGGATTTGATTTTGGATTAGGTGGATCACATGGTTGTATTAAGTCTGGAATATATGAATCTAAAGACGGATTTATAATTTTAGATCTTGATATTTCAAGTCTATATCCAAGTATAGCTAAATCACTATGTCTTTATCCTGAACATCTGGGAAAAAGTTTTAATAAATTATATACCCAATTTATTAAGGTCCGAATAGATGAAAAACATAAACCTAAAGCTGAAAGAAATAATGCATTAATTGAAGGATATAAACTTCTTCTAAATGGAACTTATGGTAAAAGTGGAGAAGAAACATCATTTTTATATGATCCTTTATATACATATAAGACTACAATTGCTGGACAATGTTTTATATGTATGTGGGCAGAACAAATGGTAGAAGTTTGTCCAGAATTAGAATTTATTCAAATTAATACGGATGGTATTACAATTAGACTTCCAGAAAATAAAATAAATAATATAAAAGAAGTATGTATTAAGTTAGAAGAACTTACTGGATTACAAAGTGAATTTAGTTATTATAAACAGATGATAATACGAGACGTAAATAATTACGCCGCAGTTTATGATGATTCTACTAAAGAAAACGAACATATAAAACTAAAAGGATGTTTTGAAATATATAAAGAGTTTCATAAAGACTCATCTATGAGTATTGTTCCAATTGCTTTAAAAAATTATTACACATATAATATTCCAGTAGAAGAAACAATTAAAAATCATAAAGACATATTTGATTTTTGTATTAGATTAAAAATTAATAGTTCATCTAAAGCATATTTTAATTATCTTAAAAATTTTCAAAGAATATCTGAGCCTTTATCTAGAACAACTAGATATTTTGCATCAAATAATGGTGGATCAATTACTGTTTATTATAATGGATCTAAAAGAGTGACTCAATTAAATAAAGGTAAACAATTTACATTATTTAATAGTTATTTTAAATCCGATAATTATAATATTGATTATAGTTTTTATATAGCTGAAACATATAAAATCATTAATGCTATTAATGATGGACAATTAACATTATTTTAAATGAAAATATATGAACTAGTCTTCTATTGGGAAGATATATACAATGGTTGTGAAATTACTGAAACTATGTTAACAACTAGTCGTGAATGTGTTGAAGCAGAAATAGAAGATTTTAGAAATAGTAGTTTAGAAAATGGTGGTGAAGAAGTTGAATCTTCATACAATCATTACATCTATGCGTATAAAAACAACAATGTTAAAACATTTATAGACGGTTGGTCAAATCTTAAAATATTTGAGCATGATAAAATTAATTAAATTTGGGGCTTCATATTGTGCGCCCTGTCGCGCTATGATGTCCATCCTTGAAGAACTCAAAAATAAGATAGAAATAGAAGATATCGATGTGGATGAAGTAGATCCTATTGTGTTAACTAATTATAAAATTAGAAACATTCCTGTACTTGTTTTAGTTCAGGATAATAAGGAAGTTTGGAGGCACGTAGGAAGTATTTCTAAAGTAGAATTAGAGGAGAAAATTAAAGAATATGAGGCTAATTAAACCATCTTTTGAAATACTTGAGCAGGAACCAGGTATTCAAGGAATATATAAGCAAATTGAGAGAGCAGGGAGAACATGCTATTCAGAAGATACAGAGGTGCTAACATTTTCTGGATGGAAATATTTTAAGGATGTTTCTAAGTACGAATGTGTATTAACGTATAATCCAAAAACTAACAAATTAGAATGGGATCTTCCTAACATCTTTAGTAAAACAATTGATGATGAGATGATTGAAATAGATCATCCTAATATTAAACTAAAAGTAACAAAAGATCATAGAATATACCAAAGCTCTTCTGCCTCTAAAAAATATTCATTTATTACTGCTGCGCAACTAGCTGGAATAGAAAAAATTCCTAGTAGTAAGCAAAGTAGATTTAGAATTCCCAAATATTTTAATGGAGCAACGAAAAGTGAACATGCTACTCCTGAATCTTATACATATAGTAAGTATATAAAACAAGGAGGAAATCCTAAACATGAGGATAAGTTAGTTACTGTTCAAATTCCATGTAATAAAGATTTTATGGTTATTGCTGGAGCATATATTTCTGAGGGGCATAGTTTTCATGGAGAAAAGTATAAATGTGGAAGTTATTGCCAAATTACTCAGGATGAAGTATCTCCTTTATATAAAAATGTAATTCAAGCTCTGAACAATTTACAATGAAAATATACTATAAGCTGTGATCCTAGAAAACCTAATATTAAATGGATACAGTTTGGTAGAGGTCAATGCTTTGTTGAATGCTTTGATAAATTGTTTGGAAAAGGTTCTGCAAATAAACACTTACCAGAAAATTTTAGGAATTTTCCAAAAGAGTATCTTGAAATTTTAGTTAAAAATTTATATTTAGGGGACGGAAGTCACTCTATAACTCGAAAAGAACGTTATCTTTCAATTTCTAAACAGTTACTAGATGAACTCCAACAAGTTTTTATTCTTTTAGGTAAAAATGCTTCTTATACTTTTGATGCCAATATCTCTCAAAAGTGTTCCTTAGAAGAATCTTCTAGAGACTCTTGGATCATTGATAGAAAAAAGCATGTTAAAATTCTACCTAAATGTCAGCAAACTGTTTGGTGTACTCAAACAAAAACGGGAATAATTTGCGTTAGATATAAAGGTAAAGTTTGTTGGTGTGGAAATTGCTACAAATCAGAGGATCATATTACAGAAGACTCAGCAGAGAAATTTGTTAATATGATTAAGGATAGACAGCATACTGCTATGCTTGAACATGGCACTGTATATCTTTATATTCATAAGGATCATGCTTACAATGTAATAGGTGATAATTGGGTAACTGAACAATACCTTTCTAATTCTTACTCAGTTATTAATATAGATTCTTATGGTAATTATCATATCACAACTAATTACAGAGTTTTATATGAAAATGACTGGCTTGACGATTTAAAATATCTCTGTGAACCTACTGAATATCATGAAAAACGAATTACAGTAAAGTTTATTTGTGATCGTGGTGTCTCCCATGAATTTGTAAGGCATAGAGTATTTTCCTTTGCTCAGGAAAGTACAAGATACTGTAATTATAGCAAAGATAAGTTTGGTAATGAACTTACTTTTATTATTCCTTATTGGACAAATATTCCAGAAGGACAAAGTTATTGGCATGATGGCATTGGGTATCGTGTAGGAGCAGATATTCAAAATAAAGATTTTGGATATATTGAGAAGTCTCCAAACTATTTTAATTTCTTATCTTCTTTAGAAGAATCAGAAAAATGTTATCTTAGACTATTAAATGAAGGATGGGTTCCTCAACAAGCTCGTTCTATACTTCCAAATTCTCTCAAAACAGAGTTAGTAATGACTGGAACCGTTGAACAGTGGAAGGGATTCTTCAAACTAAGATGTGATAAAGCAGCACATCCTCAAGCTCGTGAACTAGCTATTCCTTTGAAAGAGGAATTCATAAAAAGAAACTTAATAAATAATTAATATGGAGATAAATAAATATGGATCTGATTAAAGCTTGTAAACAACTTGTAGTTAAAGATCCTTTTTATGGTTTATTTCTATTATCTTTAAATAAATATTATTCTAAAGATGATGCAACAGCATGAGTTGCAAGAAACGGGATTAACTATGAATTATGTGTTAATCCCGATTTTTGAAATACTTTAACTGATGATGAGCAATTAGGAGTATTAAAACATGAGCTATTGCATATTGCATTTAAACATTTGTTAATGCAAGAATCTTTTAATGATAAAAAAGTATTCAATATTGCCGCTGATGCAGAAGTAAATCAATATATTGATGTTCTTCCAAAAGATGCTATTGATATCAAAAATATTGATCCCATGCTTCCTCCAAAAGCAGGAACCAAATACTATTATGAATACCTTTATAAAGATAAGAAAGACTCCTCTGGGGGGCCGAAAAACCATAATCATTGAAAGGATTTTTCTGATTTATCAGACGCAGAAAAAACTTTAATTAACAATCAAACTGACCACATTGTAAAACAGGTTGCAACTCAAGTAATTAAATCTAGAGGAACTATTCCTTCCGAGCTGAAAGAATATGTGGATAAATTGTTTAAGATAAAACCTTCTATATTTAACTGGAAGGCCTATTTTAGACGACTTTTAGGATTTGCTATTGATGTCTTTGTAAAAAAGACACATCGCAAAGTATCTAAACGGTTTGAGGGAGCTGCGGGTATTAAACTAAAACATAAACATGATATTTTAGTTGCCATTGATACCTCTGGTTCTGTTAGTACTAAGGAGTTAAAAGATTTTATTAGTGAGATTTATCACATCTGGAAAGCTGGGGCAGGTGTTGATGTAATTGAGTGCGACGCTAGAATACATAGAATATATCCATTCAAAGGGACTTTTGATGGTACATTCACTGGTAGAGGAGGTACAGACTTCAAACCTGTTATTGACTACTACAATCAATGTAGAAAACAATACTCTACTTTAGTATTCTTTACAGATGGCTATGCACCTACAGATACTTTTAAAGTAATGAAGCAGATGATCTGGGTAATTACCTCTAATGGTAATAGAAATAATCATTATCCAGGTTACAGTATGTTTATCCCATCTGATAATGGAGCTGAATAAAGTTAATTTAGAAGAATTTAAAACTATATTTCAATATATTATTGAGAATAACAAACGTTTAGTGGAAGTTGGAAAAATTCCCACTGCAATCTCATTGGAAGCCGATTCAGGAATTGGAAAGACTTCTACAATTTTACAAATAGCTGAAGAACTGAATATGGGATTCATCAAATTGAATCTTTCTCAGTGTGAAGAATTAGGTGACCTAATTGGATTCCCCATAAAAGAGTATTATGTATGTTCTGATGAAGGTGAATGTCAATGAGTTTCAAGTGATTTGCTGGCATACTATCTTCAAAATGGATACAAGGTTCAGAACTTAACTCGAATGTCTTATGCGCCTCCTACGTGGATGCCGAAAGAGGATAATGAAAATGGATGTATATTGCTTTTAGATGATTACTCGCGTAAATTAAAATAAATACAATTGTATTTGTATAATCGTCAAATAAGTATTATATTTGTATATAAATATTATATTAATATGATACATCTATTTTCAGAAAAATTTCCTTTAAAATATAATGTACCTGGTATATATTATATTCAAATCAATTCTCATTCATATGTAGGAAGCTCAAATCAAATTATCAGAAGGCTTAGAGAGCATAAGAAAAAATTAACCCACAATTATCATGATAATAAGTTTATGCAAAGAGCTTATAATAAATATAAAGATGGAGGTAAAATTTATTATCAGATACTTGAAATTTGTAGCCAAGATGAATTAAAAAATAGAGAAAAATACTGAATTGATAAACTACATCCTGACATTAATATTGTTCAAGATCCTACTATGGAAAATACAACTTGTTTATACAATAGTTCTGGAGCTAAACCTGTATATCAATATTCATTAACTGGGGAATATATAGGAGAATTTCCCTCAGTCAGTGAAGCAGGAAGACAACTAAATAAGAATTCTCGTATTATTAGCCAGGCTGCTTCAGATAATTCTGTTTTTAAATCTGCTCATGGTTATCAATGAAGTTATCATAAAGTTGATAAAATGCCTTATTATGTTAATAATAGTAGTAAGGCAACAAATAAAAAAGTAGAGATCTTAGACACTGTTTCTGGATTAAGTAAAATTTATAATAGTATTGCAGATGCAGCAAGAGGTATCTGTGAACCTCAAGATAATTTTAACTCTATTTGTGCTTCTATATCAGGAATTTGCCGCAATAAGGGTAAATTAGTAAAACATAGGTATAAATGTAAATATTTATAAGTGCGCGAGTAAAATTCCGTGAATCTGGGAAAATCCTATAGGACAACCCTAATCCAAGCTTTATAGAAATATAAAGAAGGATCAACGACTAGTAGATACTGTCTTAACAGGCGATGCTGAAGAGAATGAACTACCACGAGTGCGGAAGTATAACCTATATGTATCAACATTTAGTGGTTATATAAGATATAGTCTGAACTATATAGCAATATATAGAGGTAAAGGATAAAGAGCCTTTACGATAACAATAACGGCTTTGCCTATGTTCTTGCAGGCGACTATGGAGCTTATTGATAGAGGTGAATATATTTCTTGGAAACTTCCAAAGAACTGTACTATAGTATTAACTTCTAATCCTGATAATGGAGACTATAATGTTAGTACTATGGATAATGCTCAGAAAACTCGATATATTAACTTTGAAATTGATTTTGATGTTAATGTGTGGGCACGTTGGGCTGAAACTGACAAATTAGATTCCCGAGCTATTAACTTTGCATTATTATATCCTGAAATATTTGAAAAAGAGGGAAATGTGCAGAAGATTAATCCAAGAAGTTATGTTACCTTCTGTAATGCTATTTCTGGTTTAAAGGATTGGAGCACCTCAGCAAATCTAGCAATGATTCTTAATATTGCTAAAGGATGTTTTACATCTAAAGAAAATATTGTTGGAAACTTATTTACTACGTTTATTGCTAATAAACTGGATAAGCTAATTGCTCCTAAAGATATGCTGTTTGAACCTTGGGATACTGTAAAAACTAAAATTAAAAGTTGTGTATATGATAGTAATGGATATCGTCCAGATATAGCTTCTGTATTATCTACACGATTACTTAATTATAGTCTTTTATATTTCGGAGAAAAGGGAGCTAGTTTTCTATTTAATCTCTAACCTTTTGCTGCATTTAAAAATATTTATTATCTTTGTACATAATCAATTAAATATATTTATGTACAATATTACTAAAACGGAATTTGAAATTTTAATCAATAAAGGATTGAAGGTATCTCAAATAGCTGAGGTACTTAATATTAGTATTTCAACTGTAACTAGAAAACTAAAAAGTTATAATCTTTGAAATGCTTATAAAGATATTACTGTGTTTGATATAATAGATACAGAAGAAAAGGCATACTGATTAGGTTTTATCTATGCAGATGGATGTATTAATAAGCATGATTATAATAATTATAGATTGCAAATTAATTTAAATTCTAAAGATGAATCTCATCTTAAAAAGTTTGCAGCCTTTATATCTAATAAAGTAAAAGTTGTAACTAAAAATAACATATCAAGATGCTATGTTCAAAATCAACACTTATGTAATACTTTAATCAACTTAGGATGTATTCCAAGGAAATCTTGTACATTAACATTTCCTCTATTAAGTATATTTTCAAACCATAATTTAGTATATGACTTTATTAGAGGCTACGTTGATGGGGATGGGTGTATAACCTATAGTAATAAAACTATAAGTAAAATAAGTATTATTGGAACTAAAGAGTTTCTTAGATGTATAATGGATCTGTTTCCACATTGTTTTTCTATGACTAAGGACAAAAGATGAAAAAATAATACTTATTATATTTATACTACAAATAAGCAATCCTTTCTTAAAGTAGGTAATAAAATATATAGAAATGCAACAATTGCATTAGACAGAAAATTAAATAGATATAAGATTGGCGTGTTACAAAGTAATTTGTAATATTATTATTGGGCAAAAACGGTGAACCCTGAGATGGGAATACCGTGCTAACTTTAAAGATAATAGGTTAAAGTAGTGTAACGCATAGAAGGTGAAACTAGAAATAGAATATAACCCTTCCAAGAGTGTCCAATATCCAATAATTTGGATAAAAATGTATGCTGAACTAATACGAAATCGAAGTATTAGAACTATAAGATAAAAAGCTTATAGGATAACAAAATTGAAAACGGAAGTAGTTCAAGATCGATTACTTGAATTTATCAATTCTCCTGAACCTTTACTAACTGAAGACTTATTGTTTCATTTAATTAAAACGATTACTACAAAGTTTTCAGGAAGGGCAAATAAGTTAATTATGAATCCTAAAATCAGAGCTAAAATTTTATAATATGAAATTAAACGGAATTAATATTGCATTTCTCGTTCCTTATAGGAGAAATAGTGGGTCAGCAAATTTATGTAAATGGTCTTCATATCATTCAGAAAATATACATTTTTCAGTTAGAACTTCAATGGTGCTACATACCCCTGAAGAAGTAAATACTGCGCTAACTAATAAACTTACAGATCTATCGGATGTAACTAAGCTATATTTTGACTTTAGTTCAACCTATCCACGATTCAAAATTAGGGATACAAAATTTCAAAGAGTTATTAAGGAAGCAAGATGTGATGCTGCTATAATTCCAGATTCTCTTAACTATTATCCTAGTAGTGGAGAGTATTATTTATTTGAATATGTTAAAGAGGATCAAACTAAAATAATTTATAGTATTTGTCCAAAATTGTTTAAAGATAGTGATTTATTTATTTATAATGATGTTTGCTCTCAGGGAACAGACTTTATAGATGGCGTCAAAACTATAAATACCTTACCTAAAGGTTCCACTTTGATTTACAGTGGAAAGTTAGTATTTTGTGATGAAACCTATGTAGAAACAATTAATAACATAGTTTCTGTATATCCAAAATATGCAAAAGAAAGTACTCTAGATAAACTAGTTAATGGCACATTGGAAAAGATTACCGAAGAAAGTATCTTGTCATTAAATGATATGCTAGCATCAACCGATAATACTACTGTGGAACTGGGATTAAAAATTTTACAAGGAATGAATGTTACAGAAAGCCCTGCTGCAGTAACATGTTTATTATATGGGAATTTCGGTAATATATCTAAGAATAAAGCCATGGGAACAACAGGAGTATCTCAAGTTTTTAAGTCCTTAAATGTAAATACAAGATATGCTCCTTATGATCCCATTACTGGAATAGCTAAAGCGTTAGAGTCAAACACTTGGAAAAATGCAACATCTGAGGATAAATCTTTAACATATACTTTATGTAGGAGTATCCTTTCTAATTTTTATAGAGAAAAAGATAGACAAGTTATGGATACTCTTCATAACCTCCCATTTAAAATCAAAACATATGTCGACTAGGAATATTTTATGTATAGCTGGTTTAAAGGGGAGTGGTAAGGATGAGAGTGCTAAAATGCTTCAATTTTGTTTGAATTCTCCAAGATGAATGCAAACATACTGGATGTATAAGTATTGTAATATCTTCACGGAAGGAAAATTTAAAATCTGCAGATTTGCAGATACGTTAAAATGTCTTCTTTCTGTACTCCTTAATGTTAGCGTTGAGAAATTTGAGGATAGACAATTTAAAGAGGACTGTTATATAGATTTCAGTACTTTAACAATTCATCATAAGAATTTTGTAGAAAGAGAAAAAATTCTAGTAGATAATAAGTTTTCAAAGTTAGCTAAGGATCTTAATCCTTCTTTAACTGAAGATTACTGACTTTCTATTAGACAGGTTTTGCAATACTTTGGAACTGAAATAATGAGATATTATTTTGGGGATAAATTATGGATTTTAACTACATATGAGCAAGAGTGCAAAAATATGATTATCTCAGATTTGCGATTCCAGATTGAATTTGAAGAATCAAAGAAACGAGGAGGGAAAGTTATTTATATCCATAGACCAGAGTGTAAAGCAGGCTCTCATGCCTCAGAAAGAGAGCTTTTAACATTATATGGAAATGGAGATTATGACTATCTGATTAATAATGATGGTACATTATCCGATTTATTTTACAAAATAAAAAATATTAGTAAACTATGCCTACAGAAATAAAACGATGTGGATATTGCGAAAGCAATAAAATTGAACATGAGTTCCAAGACACAAAGTATGGAAAATATGTTCGAGTATTTAATCTTAAAGAATCTGGAAAAGGTTCTAATTGCACTGTGTGCAATGGAGGATTAAAAGTTAAAAAATAAATTAAAATACCCCTACTTGCTATATGCAGGTAGGGGTATTTTTTTTAACTCTCTTCGGTTAATTTACGTACAGCTGGACGTAAAGGTTTAAACATACCGACGGAATTAACAGTTCCAGACAGAGCTGCTTCAGCTATATTTAAATCATCATCTCCTGCAGCTCTTAAAAAGTTTCTTGCAGTAGTTTGTAAAATGTTAAATGAAGGAACTTCCCAAGTAAATAAACCTTGATCTAAAAATCTTAATACCGAGAAATCTTGAGTAGATTGATCTGCTATCCAGTATAAATTCTGGAACATAGAACCAGCATTTTGAAGTTGCTTTTTATAGCTAATTCCTGTTACTTCTGGATCATCAAAAAACATCATTCGTATTAATGTAATAAATAATGTTGATAATAGAAGATCATATAAACCTTGAAGTACATTTGAATGTCTAATATCTCCCTTCTTACCATACTCCTTCCATAATTTTTTGTATACAGAAGTATCTCCGTTGCGAAGAGCTTCATATGTACCTATTCCCAGGTCCTTAAATAAATGAATATACGACTGGAAAATTCCTTCCATATATGCGCCAGTTCAGCCTAACTTTGGTTTTGCATCTGCTGCATATTGTTTATACTCACCTTCTAAATCCTTATCATTTACTATACGTACCTCTAACGGACTATTACTTATCGCTATAGACCATAGTTTATTTCCTGAAGAATCCGTTAGTTGTTCATAACTACCTCTAGCAGTTTGATCAGTTCTCACTTGGAAATACATCATTTTTTTAGCAGACATGAAAGCCATGAACTGCTTGAAGATTCCTCCAATAGCAGTTTTAAAGAATCATGCTTTCACTTCTTTGTCGTAGTAACCAAAGGACATATCAGCAAAAGACTTAAAGGAGTTACGTTGTAAATCTGTATATGCTTTAGGAAGATTAGGAACTTTACCTGGTTCTGGACTTGGAATCTGATTAGCCACTCCTAATTCCTTATTCATATCATTTCTCATAACCATATATAAAGATTCTTGTTCATTAAACTTTGTTTTTAATTCCTTAGGTACTTTACTATAGTCTCCTTTATATTTCACGTAGACATCAAATCTTTTGTCTTTTGCCATATTGTACTTTAATTCCCTTACTCCATCCTTAGATTCTACTAATTCATGAGCATCCCAACAACCATCATGGATCATTTGGGCGATGAACATTGACATTCGATTTCAATAATCAGGAGCCGTTAAAGACCATGACATAAACCTATTAAATGTTGCAAACACACCAGTCTTGTTAGAAGTTACCTGCTCTGGAATCTCAGTAATTGACATATTAGCCATTCCATAGAACTCATTAAGAAGCTCTACTTTAGTAACATTCATAATGAAATTAGGAACATCTCCAGTTAAAATGCCCAAAGCTTTGGTATATTCTCCCACTCCAAAAGTATCCTTACCATAAGATGCAAACATAGCTTTACTTATATTTGTCCAAAAGCCCATTATAACCTCTCTTGGGACATTCATTATGTTCCAACCAAGAGCTACTGCCGATGCGGCAGCACGAACTGGAGCAATTACTTTATAAGCAGTCTGAACTTCAGGAGCCATAATACTATCGTTATATATAGCACTTTTTACATACTTTTTAACAAATTCTTCGAAGTTAGGAAGTTCTTTACCAGTTATATAAGATTGGAATTGTATAGAATAAAGTGCTCCTTTTATTGCGGGTATAACTTCCATGTCAAAAACTTTTTGAGACTCCATAGCTATTGTAAAGGTATCAAGTATTGTCTCTAAGTCCATAGAAAAGTTTTTAATTCCTCCATTCTTCTCAATAATGTCTCTACGAACATTTGGGTTCTTCCTAGATTCAAATTCATTATAAACACCTTGGAACAAGTCAGAAACTTTTTTACGTTCCTCTATTTGTCCTTCCAAAGTATCTTTCATCTGAACTGTCTTATTTCTAATCTCATCATATCATGAACGAACAGAAGGGAAATTAATTCCTCCTTTTGGATCCCTAAATTTATCTAAGCCATTAGCTCTAAGTAGAGGGATAAAATAATCTTCTCTATTAAACTGCTCTTCTTTAACATCTCTTCAAGAATTTCATTTATACTTCTTCTTGTCGTAGGAATATTTATTTAATTCGTAAAGAGTATATTTGATAAAATCCCTTTGAGCTGGGGTTAAACTTGTAGAGGTTCATGGGTTTTTTAGGATATAGTCATCATCTTCCAATTCATTATCACTATTTCTTCTAAATAAATTAAAGTAATTAGAAGAACTATCTCCAACAACTAGATGTCGCATTAATCCGTAATCATTTCCTTTTTTAAGTTTGGCTACTTGTGCTCTATTTATTGCTTTATAGTCAGAGAAAGTTTCCCTAATTTTTCCAAATGCAGCATCTACAATAGTTCTAATTATTTGGACATTCTCACTAGGGATTAAGTCCATAGAAGCCCACATTGCTCCAGAATTCCATCCATACATTGAAATATCAGACTCACAAACCATCTCTCTATTCTGATAGATTGCTAAAGCCTTCTCAATTTGATCCATTAATGTGGTTTCTGGACAGATAATATTAATTTTTCCAGGATTCTCAAATAATGCTGGGAAACTATCTTTGAGCTGTTGCCTAATTACTTTTAGTAGTTCTACTTTTGTTGAATCTATTAAATCAGAAGATGCAGTTTTTATTTTATCTAACCCCGATCTTTTTGTAAGAACTTCCTTTAAAAGATTAAACTTATCCCCATCTAAAAGATTACCCATTTTCGAAGGTTTGATATTTTCTCCTACCTGGGAAAGTTGCTTTGTAGAATCTATAAACTGATTAAACATGTACAGCACATTCACTAAGGGATCAACAAATCTATCTTTAGACAGATTATTATTAATTCCCAGGAATCTGGTTGCTATCTCCATGTTATTAATCATGTTAGCAGTAGTCATCATATATCCAACAGGGGCACCTAATTGTAGACATGCAATTGTTCCAAGTTTCTTACCACTTCCCTTTAATAAATCATTAGCAATCAGTAAAGATTTTACTATTTCTATATTACCAATGGTTTTTAAATTTCTATCTCCTACAACATTAGGAACATTTTCAAATAACTTAGCCTTTTTGTTTGTGGAATCCCAAGGAATATTTGGATTCAATGATAAGCAATTTATAATATCAATTCCAATAGGAGTTTCTATCAAAATCATATTATACTGTTTCGCAAGGTCTGAATTTATCACTTTTGCCCCAGAGCCCTTATACTTTAATAGAACTGCTGATAATTGGTTTATGATGTCTCCACTATTAGCTGCACTAGCAAATGAAGAAATGTCTTTATCACTTCTATTTAGGAATTCCCTTATATCACTAACTAAAGTTTCATATTGGTTATCAAATCTATTACCAGAACGTTCGACAATTTCCTGAGCAACTTTATCTATTACAGAATCCAAGTTTTCCTTAGAAATTCCTTTAATAGTCTTTCTCTCAAGTTTTACTCCAGTTTCACTTCATATATTATATGATAGATTATACTTGCCTTTATATACAGAATTCTCAGCATTTTTTCTTAGCTGTGTCTTTATATAATCAATATTAGCTTTTTTCTGACCTCTAGCTGATCCTTTTCCAAATAAGGATTCTATATTAGAAGCCATTGCCTCCAATTGCTTTGGATTTACTTCCAATCTTTGAATAGCTCTAGAAAATATTGGATCTAAGTTTGTATTAATATTACTATCTGTCTTTACGCTAGTTGAAAAAGATTTTAGAATTCCATTAGTAGCAGTCTTATCTTTTCCCAAAGTAATATTATATATATCAAGACCACTATCATTTACTGGAAGTCCTAATTTTCCCAGTAATCTTCAGTACATGGCTAATTGATATTTCGTCTTCAAAGTTTTTTCTGATGCCCATTCAGAAATATCATTCCTTGAAACTTTTAAATCAATTATGTTAGGAACCCCATTAACAACTAAAATTGCATCCAGCTTACCCCTAATTTTCTTTTTTCCATTAACTTCAGAGTCTAAGTCAGCTGTTATACGTTGTTCTGCTAGCCAGGATATAGTGGGGGATTCTCCTCTATCTCTATACGTCCTTGTATAAACATCTTCAATGTCCTGCTTTGCCTTTACAACTCAGTTATAATAAGAGTCAAAGACTTGTTCAAGAGATGGGGAGGTTTCTGTACCTGCAATCAAATCCTGAATAACAGTAAGTGAATCAGGTACTTCATCATAATCCTCTCCATACTTTATCCTAAAAGTATCTAACAAATCGGTTACTGCGTTCCAGACCTTACCTTTGCGAGTTGCTGTTTCCACAGGATTTTTAATAATCATCTCAAAAATCTTGTGAATAATCTCTCCTCGTAACATAGTATCTAGATTATTTCTATTTTCCTCCTGAGCATCTAAATCAAATTGGGTTAGTGTCTCTTCATCAAGTGTGAATTCAGAATCTTTAATCTGTTCCTGAAAATACATAAACCACTCTTTAGCAGGTCTTAGTTTAGCATCTTCTCTTCATTCCGAGGGTAGAGTATTATCGAAGTAAGTAGTTCTAATTAAGTCTATTGCTTCAACGTTATTTTCAGCTTCTCCTTTAAACATAGCATAAGCTCTAGCTATAGAAGTCTGAATAAGCACATTTAAATAGTTGTTAGTTATAAACTCAGGAAACAATCTCTTGTACTCTTCCCCTTTCAAAACTCTTATATTAGCTAGAGCAATACTAAGAGATATAGCATCACTTCTTTTGCCATACTCCTCAGTATCCCAATCGTTTAATTTGGTTTGAGTAAGTAGCTCTTTTGTAGCTTCCCAGGATATTTGATTTGCAGCTCTAATTACATTAACTGTTCCACTATGAGTATCCTGTACATTTACATATAATTCACTTTCTTTAGTAACAGGGTTTATCATTTCCTCTATTACTACATTTGTATCTTTTAGATACTCTCGAGCATCAGCTTCAGTATCAAATACTTTAAACTCTTCTTTTCCTTTAATTTTAACTATACATGCCATTATAACTCACAACTAATGATATATAAACCTTTATCTATTAACTCTTGAATAAAAGTATCTACTTGTTCTTCTGTTTTGCCATATTTTTCAAATAATTCTGCTCTATTTCTTTCAAGAGTATTTACAAAAATATCTCCGTTTGTGGAGTCCAATATATCAGAACTTAATTGGTCTATTGTAGACTGAACTTGTTCTGAAACTTCTAAATTTTCTTGATTGATAACAATATCTTTTAAAGTTCTTCAGAAAACTTTTGGGTTTGCCACTTCTGATGGTTTTTCAACAGCCACATCATTCAAATACATGTAGTAATTAAGTGCTAATTTAAGCTGCCTATAGGTGTCGGAGGTAGCTGTAACCTTTCTCCTCATTCCTATTTGTAATGTTGGAACTACATTTCCGTTAATAGTTGCTGTATTTACTTTAGCTAATTCCTCCTGGTCATAATTAAAAAATATAGTATCAAAATTAGTAACTCCAAATAAATCATGTAGGATTATTCTTAAATCAGATGTACTTAATATTTGATCCTCATTTTCCACTACTTTTAGTGTCAGCAACAAATCTTTTAGCTCTTTATTCCCTTTAGTAAATGTGATGGTATTTATTTTTTCAATGGGGTCCAATGTATAATCCCCATTTACAAACTCATCTCCTTGCTTAACATATATACCAGAAGAAGTACGTATTATACTCCCTTCTGGAAGAACAGAGGTTAATTCCTGCCCATTTACAAGAGTATTACTAAATATAGGTTCCTGATTGTTTCAATATCTTAATTTCTTTTTATCAGAACTTTTATTACTATAAAAATCTATAGTTTCTGTAGTATCTGAAGTAACTCCAAATCATTTTCTAAATAAATCTTCAGAATCTTTAGGATCCACCTTGATGTATTTCCCATTAACTATATTATACCAAGCTTTTCCAGCCAACAAATAAGATTTTCCTGAATCACTAAGAGTGAATGGAGTATATAGTTTATTTATTCTACTAATATCTAAAGTCTCTTCAGTTCCAGCATTCAGATTTAAAACTTTTATTGTGTTTTTCTCATCTCTTGACTGAACTATATAATCCATTCCTTTAGATTTAACCAAATACCCAACAACTTTTTTTGTATCTGTTTTTAGGATATCCTTAACCTCTTCTGTAGTCATATTTGCTGCAGATTCATAAGGAATGTATAGAGCAGCAACAAGTTCTGGAAGACGATTATTAGCTAGCCAAGTTAACTGTTTATAAATATCTTCTATTGAAGTATCCCCTTCTTTGGCGTATAATTTACTAATAATTTCAGAAACCCTTGAAGATCCCTCTTGCAATTCTAAATACGACTTATAAAGGATTTTAACTTTAGGTTCTTTATAAAAGAAGTTATTTCCTGTTAATAATAGAGCCCTTTGTTTAGTAAAGCCGTACCAATTTTTTGTATCCCCTCAACTTGGAATTACTAAAGCATTTCTTTGAAACTGATTAGCATCATATGACTCAAAATCATTTAGTGCCCAGTTTAATTCAGAATTTCCAACAAACTTATTTATAAACTCATCTTGAGATAGACTGGAGGTCAGTCCCCCAATATATAACTCTTGATTAGTCTTTTCATTAGATAGGGAATTCAATATAGTATCAAATAATGTGTACCTATCTACATTATCACCTTCAACTCAATATCCAACTGGAAGAGTTCCTCTGGTGATAAAGTTATAGATAAGTTCCCAATCTGAACCTTGTACAGACTCAGATTGGGGCTCATCATTCATTATTTTAAATATATTATCTCTAACTTTAATTTCAATACATGCCATACTAACATAATTTTATAGTTACAATACCTTTAGCAAAAGCACTTGATAATGCATTTCTATGTAATAATACTTGCATACCAAAGTTCTTAACAGATACAAATAAAGGTAAATATGTTGGATTCACAGCTCAAGATGGTCTTTTTGATCCCATAGAACCTATTAATGGATCGAATGAATCCTCATATATATCATACCCAGGAAGTTCTTTGTTTCTTCCAAAAATATCTTTTAAATCTGGAATTTTATTTACTTCCTCTAAATTTGCATATGTTGAAACTGCTTTATCATATTTATTAACGTATCTAACCCATTTTGAAACAATACTATCTGGGTCTTCGATATTAAGATTCCCATCTAAAAGCATTGTAATGGAATTTCCTCCTGCTGCATGCTTATTTACTAATAAATCATAGATATACATCCATTCATATATAGAATGTCCATTTATAGTATCATTCTGAATACCATAAAAATTATTTTTTATAATCTCTATAGTATCTTCATACTGTGGATCTGATAAATTAACTCTGGACCCAATAAATGTGATTCTTTCTCCAAATAATGGATTATGAATAGAATTAGCTATAAGATTAGAAGCAAAACTGTTATTAGGATATCGTCTCTTTAACTCTGGAATAATAACCCTTTCTATATAGGGTTTCAGAGAAATTAACCCATCAAATGTATCTGTAGACAACACTATTGGAGTATCCGTTACAACCTCCTCAACAGAATTATTATTGTTGATTCTTTTCCAATATCTATTAGATTCATATTCAAATGGTTCACTTATAAAGAAGTCGAATATCTTTCTATCATTAACTAGTCTAAGAAGAGATCTTAACACAGTGTCATCAACCTGATAATCTCTTGAAAGATCTTTATAAGCGATTGTGTATGTATTATCAATATCCTTAGATAGTAATTGCATATTACGCTTAAACTGAATTGGAACTGAAAACATTTCCCTATAATGAGGAACTGAATTAATAATATCTAATAAATTAAAATTAATCTTAGATTGATCATAAATGCCAATTCACTCTTTAGCATACACTGGATCATTTAAAAATTTCTCAAAAGAAAAAGATCTTTTAGTTACAGCCTTTATAGTATTCTCAATCTTTAATTGGAATAAAAGAGGTGAACCAAATTCAACCTGAATTCCTCCATTAATTCCAAGAAGTTGACCTAGGCTAGTTAATTCCTCTGCTCCTGCAAATAATTTTTCAAGAACTTTTATTTTGGCAGAAAATTCTGAATTGTTTACAGGCTTACCTAAATATTCCCCATATAAAGTTTTTACTCTTGCTAGAGTTTTCTTTGTAGAGAGAATTTTGCTGATTTTACTTATGGAAGTTTCCTTATTAAAAAGATCTCCTCTACTAATAGTTATTAAAACATTAATTAAAGGGTCAGTAAAAATGGCAGCTGCCTGATCTAAATTCACCCCTAAAGATAAGCAAAATTCGTAAGCTGGCAAAATCTCAGGAGTAGCATTTAGTAAGTCCATTTTCATTTCCTTAGCATTATCCGTAGATGAACTGATAACACTAGAATTTATAGTTGTAGGAATGAAATCCCCTATTTTAGAACCTATAGGAACTAATTGTAGTTTTTCTGGACTTTCTCCTATGAAGAAAGAATGAATTTCTTTATCCCCAATAGTTTCTGATACTGTTTTTACATAAATCCCATCATTAAGATGAAGAGCTTCAGTTCTCTCATCTGTAACCTTAGTATCTATTGTCTCCCAGCCCTCAAATAAATTATAGAGATATTCATAAGATGTCAAATTTAGAGTTTGCCCTGGATAACCAAAACTTACAATATTTTTACTACCTGCTCTTCAATCTGCTGGCAAAGGTATTTGAATATAATTGGCAACATTATCCCCAGCTTCCTGTTTTAAATTATAGTAATAAGTTAAAGCATAAAAAGCTTTTTGAGCTACTGCAGAGATACCAATATCTTTTTTACCAACAGATGTAGTTTGATTAACAAAAATATCAGTTAAAGGATTAAGGTGATTTCTTTTAGCTGCTTCAAGGTTTCTGTCTTTAACAGTATCATTAACTGGGTCCATGGTAGTAGGATCAGTAGATGCCATTAATGTTCTTGGATCTCTATAAATTCCTTTAATCGATTCTAGAATATAATTTTGCATTGCTTGGATCTGATCTGAATTAGAATTCTCTAATCCAGAGCGTGCAACTAACTCATCCTTAATTATTGAAAATGCCCTCTCAACTCTTCTTCCAATTTCTTTAGGATCTAACCTTCCCCATGCTCTAATAGTGTCCTCATCAGCTGCTATATTTACTTTAGCTAAGTTATTTATGTCAAGCAAGTACTCTTTGTTTAACCTAATATCAGTTGTATCCAGATAACCAGATATTTTTGAAATTAAATTTGGAAGTTCCTCAAAAGTATTATTTAAAATAATATTTCCAAGTTCTACATTTATTTCTAATTCTTCATTAGATAGATTTATTCCCAAATCAGAGGTAGAGTCAATAATTGTTAATTCTCCCTCTTTCATTTCCTTATATATTCCATTTCTATCCAAAGCTGCCATTATAGCATATGCCTTATCAATGTCATAGTCACTACCCTCTAAGAATACATTCATATTCGGAACCATAGTAACATTGTTGCCCCAAGGTAGATACCCTACAGTTTTTATAACCATAGCAAATGCAAGTGCTTGTGCAGGAATACGAGACATTACAGCGTCATTAGACTTTAGCCATGAATCATATTGTTTTCTAGCTACCCTGTCAAATATCTGATCTACATTATCCGAATTAAGATTATATAAATGTTTTCTAGATAATGTACTGTCACTCCTATAAAAAACGAAAGGATTAGAATCTAAGATAGTATTAAGATCTTCCTCGTTAGTATAGATCATTTCTACTGTGATTTTGCCTTCAGTATATTTATATAACTTAGCATTATCAGGCCATTTGTATAGTTTATTTCCTAAAGCATCCAATCTGAAACCATCTTCATCTACAACTGGAATAGTTGATTTATATACACTAAGATCTAGCAATGAAGGATCTGTAATTACTGCAGTAGGTTTTCCATTAGAAGCATACATTAAGTAATTATATGGGACTACTATATTCTGAAATTTATCCTGAAGCTTTTCTTTAAAATAAGCTTCCTTCTTTTGTAAGATTTCAGATACATTCATTCCATCAATTCCAAAAGCATTTCTATAGTTATTAGTAGTTAATCGCTCTTCTTCCTTAATAACATATTCAAAGGTATCCATTGGGGTAACTCCTTCTGGAAGCTCTTTATTTATAATTTCAGTGTTCTTTGAAGCTATGGCATTAAGTACAACATCACTAAAATACTTTTGTAATGATTTCTTTAAATTAAATAATTCTTGGAAAGTGTAGGATTGTCCATTGTAATTAGTGGTATCATTTTTGCCCATAGAGTCCAGGATATTAGAAATATCTGCAATTTGCTGCATGGTTTTAAAATGATACATACCAATAATCTCAGATCCATTAGTAATGAAAGCTTGTTTAGAACGTAAATTTCTAGGTAAATCAAGAGCTCTTACATAAGTAAATCCTTTAAGAATATTATCTCTTACAGCATTTAACTTATCCCAAGTATCAATAACTATTGGTTGACCACTTCTTGTTACAGGATTTACTAAGTAGTAAACATCTACAGGCATCACTTCATATGGAGATACTTTTTGGGCTTCTATGTAATCTTCTCTAATTGAAGATTTAGATTCATCTTCCCAAACTAAAGAACGTAAATAATCCTTGATGTTCATCTCTGAACCATCAGGAAGATATTTAATATCATCCTTAAAATAAGTAATTCCAGACTCATCTTCATATAACATACACATATTATGTGAAGGTACTAAAACGTCACCTCTACCTGACCATAATCTTGCTATGAACTTATTGAAATAAGAACCTACAGTAGTATGTAGTTTTCCAAGCATTTGGTGGTCACTATAAGGAGCTTTATATGGAGATGGTAATTTGGGGTTTAGATGCTGAATTTCTCTCATTAATTCATTAGCTAATCCCATAACATCCAATGTAGGGTCAGCAAAGATTCTTTCAATCTTTTTTCCAAATAAATTATCCAGTTTTTCTTGAGCTATACGTCTAGCATTTTCATCTACCATTGACATGGGATCTATAAAAGTTTTTTCCTTTAAAATAGAAACCATTTTACTAAGATTCTGATAGATGCGCTTAACTTTTTCTGGAACATAGTTATTCTCAGTAATAAATGATATTAACTGAGTAATCTCATGGATTTCTCCATCTTCTGCACTATGGTCAGGATCTAATTGAATACCAAAATTCTCAATATTCATTTTCACCGTATATCGCTTACTTAGATCCTTTTCAGCTACTCTAAGATCAACAACAGGTGTTTTTGCAGATTTTTGAGATGATGATGTTGGGAAATAATGAACAATAGCTTTTTTAGCATACTGATCAATATTGTTTTGAGAGTCTATACTATCAGTATTGTTAAGTCTGTTACCTAATCTATTCAATAATATAGTCATAGTGTCCATAGATTGCTCTCCATAAACCCCATTTTCATCACAGCTATACTCACCTCCCAAAATATCTTTCCATATAGAATATAGATTATTATTGGTAGATAATACATTAGTGACTCCAGTTACAGAATTGTACTTCTCATATTTTAGAGTATCGGAACTCTTGTCATAAGTAACATTAGAAATTAAATAAAGTACTCCATTTTCTTTTACAAAGATATCATCTAGCTCTGCAATTGTATTTCCATCATAATCAATAACTTCATTATCCTCATTGATGGAATATAAAGGATTTATTTTAACTCCTTCCAAAGATAATCTAACAAATATTAGAGGATCAATTCCTCCTACAACTGCAATATTATCATCGGAAAATTTTCTAAGTCATGCATTATCAATACTAAAGTCAGCTAATTTAGAAAGATACGCAAATCCTTTTTCAGGATCCAAAGAGTGCATCAGTAATTTTAAATCATTTCCTTTTGGCTTTACATCAGTTAATGATTGTTTAAGAAGATTATCACTAAATCTACATGAGAACATAGCACCATCAGCCACTTCTAGCGAAGTCCTAAACCCTTTTCCAGAAGATGCATTACCAGAATATGCAAACATTTCTGCAACATCATTTGCTATAGTCATAGTATTAATCTGATTAGATAATCCACTTAATACATTAGGCATACAAGAGTGCATAGTTGCAGTTAATGCAACCATACGTTTTACCATAGTTAAATGAGACCCAGAATCCATACTAATATAATCCTTACCCTTATTTTTATGAGATAGAGGCACTCCAACAGTATTAGCTAGAATATTTTCACTTAAAACATTTTTTATTAAGAAATAAGTATATAAAGGAGATTTCTTAGCACCCTCTGTTAAATTTCCATCAGTGGTTAGAAGATCTCTTACATTAATTGTAGTTTTATCATCTAACTTAATTGTAGGTAAAATTACAGATAATTGAGATAAGAACTCTTTATATATGGAATCAAAAGGTGCTTTTTGATTGAAAAGGTCAACAGAAGCCATCATATAAGGAGAAATCTTAGCTGTTCCTTTATTTAAAACATAATCATGGACCATTGCTATGTTTTTATTTGTTCCATATTGGTTATTGAACGCAAACAAAGCATCATTTATAGCATCTTCTCCAATGTTATTTTTCTGTAGATAAGCATTTATACTATTGGCTGCAGATATAAGATCTTCTAAAGAGTTCTCTTTAGCATTAGCCTTAATATCTATTGTAAGAGGAATATTGAAAAGTAATGCAAAATCTCTGATAGTATTTGTCAGATTTTGTGCATAGATATTTCTAAGCTCACTTAATACTTTAGATTCTATTTCAGAATTATTTTTTCCAAAATAGTTTTTAATAGCTGTTGAGCTAAATTCAAATAAAGGAATCCTAGGTTTATCTGAAGGAGTAATTGCCTGTATTCTTATAATAGAATCTGAGGAATTTTTCCAACTATTCCAGAAGTCTTCTATAAAAGCTAATTTAAAAGCTTCGGGATTACTTAAATTACCAACATCCTTAATTACTTCCTCTCCATTTATAGTAGTTCTTACAGTTGAACGGTAGATTGTTCTTAAAAATAAATTCTCTTCAGAATTTTTTTTATGCTTGAATAATATAGTTTGCTCAAATGGAGATACTGGGGCCTCTATTCCAGCTTTCTGATACTGTTGATTAACCTTCTCTTTTCTTAGTTTATTTCTATAAATCTGTTCCTGCACCGTTCCAGCAACACTTGATAATCCAATCATTGGGAGAGCTTTTCCTAAAACATTTTTAGAAGAGCCTTTAATTGAGTATGGATTATAAGCATTGATTTTGTTTAATACCACTAAGATTTTTCTAGCCCTTTTATCTTTGCCTTGATAATGCTGTAGGAAATCAGAAAAGTGTGTATCAACTGTTTGATTTTTAAAATCAACAATTTGTTGAATTGCTTCTTTAAATGCTCCAGCAGATGCCGCATCAATATCAACGGATTCTCCAAATATTTGTTGGGAGACACTACTTAAAGTATCTTCAGAAACATTTGCATCCAGGATATATTTACCACTATCAGTCCGAATAAAAATACCTTTGAATACTGGATTATCTAAGTCAAATAATCCAGAACTAACATAATCACTTAATTTTCCGTATGCAGTAGAATTCTCATCTATTGAAAGACTTAAAACATTAGCAGTTCCAGATAAATTATAGTCTATATATGTATTAGTTTTATATTTATCAAAGCTTTTTAAGAAAATATCCACAGGATTAAAACCTGTAAACTCTGTTAACTGTTTCTTGGAATTTTCATAAAAATCAGTGGCCTCTCCATCAGAATAAATCCATTTATCAAGAAAACTATGAAGAACATTCTGATAAAGCTCGGAATGAGCTCCAGTATTACTATATTTTCCTACTAAATAATCAATTAAAGAGTATGGATTTTCTAGATATCCTATATAGGCATCTTCAGGCATAGCATTAATTTCTTCAGAAATAGATGCAAAAAGAGTATTTCTATTTAAAGTTCTATTATTAAGCCTGTCTTCTACCTCTCCATCAGCATTAAACTTACATAATGGTGTTGCTTTTAGCATGATTTCAAGCATAGCGTTAAGCTCAGCTTCTTTATCATCAGTATCTTTCCAATCATTTCTAATATCATGCTTAACATTAAACTCATATAATCCAGAATCAGTATTATAATGAATTATGTCTTTAAACCAACTTTGAATAATAGTTGGCAGATGATTTATAATTAGGTAGTTAGCTAATATATTTGGACTCTTAAAATACTCTTCTTTTTTTAATTCTATAGTTAAGTAATTAACCAAAGGTGAAATAATATCATCCGTATAATTTGCGTATCTTTTTGTTGTCCTAATTAATGCCTTTAATGAATTATTTAATTCAGAATTACTTCTGACAAGATATCCTGGCCCGCTCAATATACGTTCTAATATAATATTTCTAACTAGTTTTTTAGTCTTATTGTAGGCTATTCCATTTAAAAGCCCATCATTGGAAAAGAAAGACATTAAGTTTTCTAAGGCATTAGGTCCAGCTGTATTAGTTTCTTCTGCAAATAATTCATTTAGTCTGTTTTGCACAAATGAAACCTCCAGTCCATTTTGTCTGGAGATTTCATTTGCAACAGAACTAATTATTTGCTCCTGCGAAAGTTCTGCTGAGATATTATTTCGTATTCCCTGCAGTATTTCTCGTTCACAAAAATTCATAATTAATTAACATATTTTAATAACATTGTTATCTTCTAATATTACTTCTATTTGATCTAAACTTTGTTGTTCTGCATTTGATAAGTTAGGAATTTCAAATTTAGAACGTTCCCCATTTAGAATTTCAAATAATTGTGTTAATGCCATATTTCCAGTTTCAGGGGAATTCTCCTGCAGAATTTCAATTATTAAATTTATATTCTCAAGGACTTTTGGCTTTAACGTTGGTTTTTTGATTTCTGAAGTTTTATTTTGTTCTTTATTACTTTTGTTTAAAGCCACTAAGGATTTATAGGTAATTACCCTCTGTTCCTCTGCTGGAGAAGCTTCTATAGTAGGACTCTCTATTTTAGGACTTTCAACCGTAGAAGATTCAGTTTCTATTGTTTGTGAAATTCTCTTAAAATCATCAGCAGTAAAAGTATCTACAACATGAGCATAAATCTGAGCTGGCTGAATTACTTTTGAATTAATATGGAAACTTGCTGCTTCTTGAATAGATAAGCTATCACCTTTGGCATGGATTGATAGACCATTATCTTTTAAAAGCTTTGGGAATACATGACCACTAAATACTTCCAAGAGTTTCTTGTTAGCATATTTAATTCCATTGGTCTTTTCTATGATCTTACTCCATCCAATTCCCATAGAATCAGTTACATAAATATCCCTTAGATAATTCATAAAGGCCTCACTCTGCAATAAGTTCTTACCATCAGTAATAAAATAATTATTACTAATTTTAAATTTATCTCCATATAAAGCAATTCTACTTAAATACTTTAAAAGGGTTTCCTCAGTTTGCTGTGCTCCACTTCATACAGAGTACGCATTTACTAAGTCTTCTTTATATTTACTTCAATGCTTTCTAACATTTTCAGCATCCCTTTCATTAAAGTATCTTTCATTATTTCCTCATTTAGTCTTTGGGTCAAAGATAATGGAACTTAGTCGTATTAACAATAATCCTAATTGATGTCCAATAGCAAGGTTATAGGCCCCTCTATTACGGCTTGTTGCTAGAATAGTATTTGTTTGAAGACCATTAAGAGTATAATCAAAATCCTTCTCAGATTCAATTACTTCATTATCATAAGTTAATACAGAAACAGTCCACTGGGTTTTATTAGCTAATAATTCTGCAATTTTACTCTTCTTATCCTCAGGATTCAGAGAGTTATCTTTAAGAACTACTAATATGCTTTCAAGTTGTTTATTTCTCTCAAGTATCTGATTTAAGTATAAAGTAGACTTAGTTTTTAAGTCTGCAGAAATATTTTGAGAAGTATCCCCAATATTTAAAGATACAAAAGAACAAAATCTTCCCTCTAAATCTGGAACAGATCGTGCTTTCCATTGTTTCTTTGGATCCACTGTATTTAGTTTACTTCTATCTAATGATAGTAATTCAGTTATTGGGCCAAATTCCTCTGGGCTACTGTATAATCCACTTTGAACAGCTAAACTTTCAAAACTACTATAATTATTCTTTAAATTAGATAGAGCTTCCAAAATTTGGTTAACAGGAACAATAGACTCATCTCCCTTTGCAAAATAAAAAGCAGCAGTGGTTGAAGCAAAGTTATATGCATCCGTTTTTGAAGTTTCAGATACATTAAACTTTCCGCCTTGATAAACTATATTAATATATCCAGGATCGTTAGTTTCCCTATTCTGAATAGCAATAGGATTAATAGCCCTTGAAAAAGTAATCTTAGAAGGATCAATAGAATAGTATTTTGGTTTAATTATACTATTAACTGAAGATTTCGCTAACTCCCCTATAACTGAAGCTGCTTTTGATAACGCTAATCCCCCAGTTGTAGAAGTTTCAGGATTTTGGAACATTCCTAAAGTAATATCTACAGGTGTCCCTTTCACATTTACACTATATACAATTCATGGATGAACTCCATTTAGATACTTATCATCTCTAAATTTATTTCCAAGATTATATAAGTCTTCTGTTCTATTATATTGAACTTTAATCCTAAATTCTCCAGATTTCAAGTGTTCAGGTAGTAATTTTTCATACATTCCTTTATTACTATGATCTGTAAGAATTTGATATAAAAGATTTCTCACTTTATAATATTCACCGAAGTCTATCCCTAATTGTTTAACATAGTCAGCAGTGAATTCTACACTTGGAATAAATCCAGGAGTAGCTTGAGCAATAGAAGTATTGACAGCAACCTTAACTGTTGGAATGGTAACTTTAGGAGCATCTTTTGCTTCATATGGAGCTACATCAAGTATTTCCATTCCATCAAGGACTTTCATTTTGAAATCCTTAAATGTTGCTATAGCTTCCTGGGTCAATCCGTTTACAATAGGTCTAAATTCAGACTTATCATTATGCTGTTCAACACTAGCTCTCCATACTTCTCCTCTTCCTTTAAGATTATCAAGAACAATAGGCTTTAAAGAAACAATTCCGTGTCTATGTCTAGTAAATATAGTATATAAATCCTTTAACTTACTTAGAGTTTCTAAAGTTAACTGAACATTTTCTTTTCCATTTTGGAAACTATTATCCACAATATTTAAGTCATAATCTGAAATAGTATAATCCCATTCCGATCCTTGGATTTCTCCTACATTAGAAGCAAAGGTTATCCCTGGATATTTACTACTGAAATTATCTTTAGATAGTTCCTTAACATTATCAGATAATACTAAGACTCTAGTCTTAGGATCTAAGTTATGTGAAGCAAAGAATTTTTCAATATACTCTTGAGTTAAAAGGGCCTCATCAAATTTAATTCCTTCTAGTTCAGTATCAGATTCATAGTAAATGAAATCAGATAAGTTATCAGTTCTTAACTCCTGAGAACCATAGGAATTAGCTTCAAATAATTTCTCAAAGTTTAAATTATTTCTTCTAGAAATATCAGTACTAGCTCGTTTGGATTCAGCTAATTGTAGAGTAGCATTTGCATAAATATAATCTATATTGTCAATACTTCCATGCTGTTTAGTATCTCCAAAATATGCAATGTCTATATTATACTTTGAGCATAATTCATCTAAGCTAATTAAATCTGCAGATGAAATATTAGTTGCTTCATCAACTATAATAATGCTATTTTCATACTTGTTTCTAAAAGTATCTACATTAGAAGAATCATTTAGTAATTCAGAAATTAAAGTAAATTCCGAATTTTCTGGAAGAACTTCAGATAAATTTTTTACTTGCTCTGCATTGTTTGCTGCAAATATACAATTTTTTTCTGGATTAACCGCCTTCAGTATTGAGTAAATTGAAGGGATTATTGCAGAAGTTTTACCTGTTCCTCCAGAACATGTTGATTTAATTGCATTATAGATAACTTTTGGAGTTCCAGGAGTAGAATTTCAAGTTTTAGCTACAGTATCAATCCAAAGTTTTGCATCCTCTTTATCTGCTCTTAAAAAGAACTTTAACACATGAGTGATTACTTCTTCTTGAGAATCAAATGGACATTTAGAATCGTTGGCTTTAACATATTCCTTATAAGCCTTATTTACTAAATCAGTATTTCCATATGAAGAATTCATTAAGTAAATAAAGAAATCCTGGTCTGCAAATGGGATTTTATTATCTGTAGATATAATTGAAGTATCTGTATATAACTCTGTGCCTGAAGTTTTTAAGTTATCAACAATCCAATTAATTAATTCCAACTTACTTTCTGTATCCAAGCTTTTATATAAGCCAGAAAAACGTCTTTCAAAGTCAGATAACTGATTTCTATAATCAACCCCAACATTAATAAAAGCATCATCTCCCTTTAAATCGGAGATATCAGATAACGTAACAGAATATCCTGCAAATAAAGTATCTTTAACAAACTCTGGGGCATTTTCCCAGTTCATCATGGACTGAATACTTTGCAGTTTTGCATGACTTAGAGCAATAGCTAACTGCTTCTCTTGATTGATTACAGCTCCTCTATTTACCTTGTCTAATTCAATAAACTCATCTAATGTTCTATTAAGTCTTGCAATTTTTTCATTAATAAGGCCAATAATATTAGGATCTAATTGAAGCATTTCAATGTTTAATCCCTTTTCCTTAAATGCTTTATTGAGGAAATTATTTGCTCCAAATGGAGTTCCCATTAATAATGTTCTATAATTAACATCTGCTCCCATAGAAACAGACTTAAGAATATTTAATGCAGATTTTATATCCTCTATGGTAGAAGATAATTCTCCATCTAAAGTGTATTGATTTCCTAACTCCTTAGACCTTGTAGTTTCTCTATTAATAAAATCGTTGATCTTGATTTGTTTTGGATTAATACTTTCTAAAATCCCATCAACAATATTATTAACTTCATTAGTATCAATAGTTGGTAAAGCCTCAATTGATAATTCCTGTCCTAAATTTTCTGTATTAGCTAAAGCTGAAAGTACTACTTGTCTAGCCTTATTAATAGCATCAATACTACTAAATCTATTTATGATTGTTCGTTCACTATCAGTAAGCTGTCTCCAAATACTTTCAAAATCAGAACTTCCTTGTGCCTTATCCCTTGCGGATTGAAATAATTCTACATAATGATCAAATATGTTATTTGTAATTATTTCTCCTTGATTTTCAATAGCTGATTTTAACTCTTCTGACATACTGTCAAAAGTTAAAGATTGAATAGCTGTATCTCCCCAAAAATCAGGCATTGCAGAAGTCAATCCTAAAAGTCTATATGCAATATTAATACTTTGTCCTAGAGATAATTTAAGATCAACAAGCTCTCCCTGTAATTGAGAAGCTACCTTTGTCATGTCTAGTAAAACATCCTCTCCAGTAATAGTATCTGTTGAAGAGAGTTGCTTAGGCCAAACCTTTCCATTTTTTACAGTACTTTGCAGTATAGCAGCATTATAATTTTGAAATTCTAAAGCTAGATTTTGGAATTTAGTTTGAATACTTGGATTAGAAGCAATGTTCTTATAAACATTCCAAGCAGACATATAATTAAGCTCAGTTTTTCCAGAACTATCATTATTAGAGATAATTTCATTTACTTTTTCTTGTAGAGTTCTTGGAAGATCATCATAATCCTTTGCATATAAATTTTGAGCCCATTCATTCTTTGAAGTAGGAGTAAGACTGTCTAATATTTCCTTATTAGTCTCTAACATTAAGCGACCAATATAACTATCATCTTTTCCTTGAACTAGATTTCTAACTTGATCGATTTTAAGATTTAATATTTCTTGAAGAGTCCCAATTTGTTTATCAAGATCTGCTTCTGATGAATCCTCCATATTAGCAACTTTCTGACTTCTTAAGCCTTCAAGATCAGCATATAATTGAGAGATTTCATTGGTTCTATTAATATAATCGTTAAATAGAGAATCTTGCAAACCTTTCGAATTTATTCAAGCAGCTCGTAAACCTCTAATTAATTCAATATTTCCAAACTGCTCATAATCAATTTTTAAGTTATTGTTAGATAAGAAAGAATCAAGATCAATTATAGCTTTCTTTAAGGAACCAAAAAGAACACTATTTTGAGACTCCTCAGAATTTGCAGCGACCACAGAATCGTTGAACGCAGATAAATTAGAGCTAATTAAAGGAGTTTTTTGAAGTTTATCAATCTCAGAAAGAATTAAATCCTTTTTCCCTTGAGAAACATATGTTACTAATTCCTTGGAGATTTCACTATTGTTTCCTAGCATCTGTCTCCAATTTTTATATGCTGCTTTATCAAATATAAAACGATCACTTAATTTAAATATAGCTCCACCAAGAGCACCACCAAAGAAAGCTGTTCCATAACGTGACAAAGGATCACTAGCTAAATATGTATAATCATGGTCATATTCCTTACCTGTAAAAACGGATTTAAGATCATTCCATCCTTTACCTATTTGGAAAGCAATATCCTGTGCTCCTTCTTCAGCAACCTCCTCAAGACCCTCATTTAATGCTCCTGCAGCAATTCCAAAACGGCCAGATTTTACATCATAGACATGATTTTTAAGAAATGTAGAAATACTATTACCCCACTTTTTAAAGAGATTTTTCTTAGCTTCCCCTGTTGCATTTTCAACTAATTCTTTAGACATTACTTTAGCATTATTTCTCAAGTAATTGTCTACTAATAGTTTTATATCTCTCTTTAACTCATAGTCAGGAGTATTATACAGCATACCTCTAAAATAGTCAGTTTGAAATAATGCTCCTATACCTATATAGGTTCCTAAAGAAATCATGGATGAAGTTTGGGTATCAAATCCATAACTACGTGCAAGATTATAAGTATCTTCAGTAGAAGTGGCTATTAGATAAGCACGGCTAATTGCTGTGCTTACTTTAGTTGCATTATTAATAACTTTTTCTGCATTCCTATATATAGGACTGGCCTTAACTAAAGCATTTAATACTTCGGGATTACTTTTTAAGTATGCGATTCTTTCAGAATCTCCTGATAATAATGTTGTTAAAGCAGCTTTTTCTGCAGACTCTTCTGCTTTCTTTAGCATTCCCAATCTTTTTGGGATTTCAGCAATTAATCTTTGTTGTTTTAATTGCATAAATGAATCTACTGCTAGATCCATAATATTTTCAAAGCTAAAGAAATGATCTTGAGCATAATCGGAAGTAGATCTTCCAAATTTTCTCATGTTATTGTCTCACCTATTTAAAGTATCAAACTGTACATCTTCCGAAAAGAAAGAAGTAAAGGTCTTTAATATTTGAGGCATTACTCTAGTAAGATTTACTGCTGCTGAAGTGTATGCAATAGTGGGACCTACATATGGAATTAATAAAGAACCTCCGATAACTGCAGCACGTAAAATTGTTCTTGGAATATTTGAATCAAGACTATCAGAATCAAAAATATCAATTTTGTTCCATGCGCTATTGTCATCTGTAAGAACCTCAGACCAAGTAACAAATTGTTTGTTTAAGTTTTCTTTATTTCCTGCTTTTTCAGCGTAGAAATTACCAAATTCATCGGTTTTCCATTCTCCAGCTTTATGTAGAACTTTTTGCTTGGTCATTGGATCTATATGTTCTCCATCTTCATCCCATGTAGCATATACTAGACCTTCTTCATTTAATAATCCGAACGCACCTAACTCATTTAATGTCTTTGAGGACCATGTGTTCGTTTCTGGATCAAAATACTGATTAGTTTGTGCTGCTTCCCTATTACTAATAGTTGGGTCAGACCATTTATTCCATACCGTTAAACCTCTAGATTGCTTTAATGGATTTGGAGTAACTGAAGCAATAATATGTTGATCTTTTACTTTACCAAAGTTAGTAGTAAAATTAGAACTTGATTTTTCATAACTATCTAATACAAAGTTCTCAGAATCAATTGCGCTTAAGTATTCAAACTCCTTTGATATCGCAGTATAAAATTTGTTGAAGGTGTCCTCATCAAAATCTCCATTATCCTTTGTAAACCTTTCTTTAACCTTAGTTTTGTTTTTATAAAACTCTGGAGTTTCCATTTTTGAGTTTAATGGAGTAATTCCTTCAGTTAAAAGAAAAGCTGGGTCTTTGTCATCATTTAATAATCTTGACGCAAACCAATCATTTGTTTTTGCATTATTTTCCATATTCTAGTCTAAATCTCCAGCAGTTGTTCCCACTAAATTTCTATTATATAAACCTGTTCCATAATCATATCCTCCTCCTAATCTAACTGCATCTTGTCTTGCTTTTATTACATCAGTGTTTGGTTTAGGCATGTATGCAGCACCTCCTGCGACTAATACCTCATTTTGATTATCTTGCATTGGGATAAATAACATACCCTGATAAGATTTTCCAAACCATCCTGCAGTTAAATCAACTTTAGATTTATTCTTATTATTTGGATTAAGATTATACGCGCTTCCTAAATTTTCAATAACTGAATCATCTACAGGACTCAGCATAGACGAATATTTCAAATCCTTATTCTTAAAGGAATTAGCAGCAGTTGAAGTGTAAGCAACTTGAGTCCAATATCTTCCAAGAGTTTCATTTATAGGCACTCCCACATCTAAAGCCTCATTATAAGTAAATCCATTGTCCTCCCAGATCTTTTTCTTAGCTTCTGCATTAGTAATTCTACTTTTTATAATCTGATCTTGAATTTCACTCATTTGCTTCATCATACTAAAATTTAGTTCTCCATCCTGTTTAATTGGGAGATACATTACTGTTCCGCCATGGGTGTTATCAACAATTATGTCTTTTCCAGCAAATGCCATATTATCTATAGGCAAATCTCCAATATAAGAAGTTCTTCTTGTATCAATAAGTCCTTTGGAAATTAAATTGTTAAATGACTCATCTCCTAAAGTTACATTATCAATGGCAGTATTTTCTTTACCTTCAATAAAATTATAGTGTTTAGCTGGAACGTTAAAGCTAACATTACCTCCTGGCATTACTATATTTGTATTCCTATACGAACCTCCATCTTTGGTCACAAAATCTCCCCAAACTTCTTTAATTTGCGAACCTGCAGAATCACCGCTTCCAGAACCACTACCTTTAGTTGGATCTTTAATAGCATTAACTTTAATAGAAGTATCTGTATGCTCAAATAAAGCTTCTTTTAAAATACGTGTAACATCATTCACATCACTTGGATTTAAACCTTCTGCAGCTGTTGTAGCACGTAATACATTTTTTGCATTAGTGTTTAAGTTTTTGTATAAATAAACTATTGCAGAATTGATATCTTGGGCAGCTTTTGAATCAGAAGTTTCTATTTCATAAAGTCCATCAGGGCCTAAACTCATCAATGCTTCTAGTCCTCTTTGAACCTGACCTCCAGCCTTAACTGTGTATCCTTTTTGAGTACTTGTTCCAAACTTTTTAATTACTCCTATTACTTGTTCCATAATAGACTTCATCCCTATTGAATTTGATAAATCATGCAGAATTGACTCATCAAATTTTAAATTAGGATCCCTTTCCCTTAGATGTATTAGTTCTGCGTTAGTTAAAACTTGATACTCTTCTGGATTCTTACTATAATCTGTTGGGGTAACCTTTTTTACTGATTCCCCATCATATACATATAAATTTCCATCATTGGAAATAGCAACATCAGAACCAGTATTTTCTACTTTAATTCTATCTGTTGCATTTTTATATAGTGCATTATTATGTTGTAATCTATTTGCTAATGATCTGAGTCTAATTAATTGACTCATTGTATTTGTCTTTTTTCCAGAGAAGATATTAGTTGAATCTTGCAAGAAAGATTGTGCTTGGCTTAGAAAATAATCAACATCAGTAGGAATTCCATTCTCTCCTAATACTTTAATGATCTCTTGTTCTATTAGTTTATCGTCTTTCTTTTCAGAAGAAGGAGAAGTCGCAGGTTCTCCCTGCGACTGTCCCATTACTTCTCTTGAAATTGGAGTATATGAAGCTCCATATTGATATTTTTGAATTTTCATTACGAAAGCATTTTTAATAATAATTTTATTAAATTATCATCCATTTTCTGAACAGCTTTTCTATAATCTTTTGCTTTATCTAAGATTGCCTGCTCATCAAAATTACGATATCGCTGAGTTTTAGTTATAGTTCCTCCTTTTTTCTTAATTACAGGAATTGTTCTATAAAAAGAAGGATTTCTATAGTAATTTCCTATTGTACTTTGAGGCATGTCAATAGTTCTACGTCTTCCAGTGAATCTACTACGACTATTCGAATAACCATTTAACAGAAATCTCATCATCATGTCATTTTGAAGATTTTGAATAAAACCAGAGTAATATTTCTCTAAGAATTTTTGACGTCCTGCTTCAGAGTCACCATAATCAGACTGCCAGTTTGGATTAGTAAGTTGCTCATTCTCCCAAGCCTTTTGAGCTTCTGTAGAATTAAATAACTCTAAATACGTTTTTAGAGCATTCTGTTGTAAAGCAATCTTATCTCTAACTGTAGTAGCTAATTGCTCATCCTGCTGATCTCTTACTAAATCCATTCTCTTTTGATCAATGAAAGGATTTATAATCTTGTTCCAAGCTGTAAATTGTTTAGCTGCTTTGTTTTGAGCTAACATATTTTCCATTTGGCCAAGAACTGCCTTATTGTAATCTGCTATTTGAGTGCGTTGATTAGCATATTCTCTTCTTGCAGCAAGGTCCTTATCATTAAATTCACTAATAGTTTGAGATAATCTAATATCTCTTTCATTAGCCAATTGATCAGCTTGTTGATCCCTCATAAGCCTTTCAGCCATTACTTGATTAGGATCACTTGTGACAGTTTTAAACTGACGAATATCCTTTATTCTATCCCCATACATACGAGCAATTCCCATATCTGTATATGGAGCATAGATTTCTGTTGGCATAGATCTTAATTGCCCTTGAGCTGCTGCTCTGATTCCTCTTGCTAACTCACGTCTCTGACGAGCATTTGAGATTAATCCCCCTACTAATGAACCTAAATCTAATAAATTTTTAGGATTAAACGAAAAGCCTCTTCCATTAGAAGCACTTCCAGTAGAAACTACGTTATTAGATGCAGTGTTATTAGAAGATTCAGGCTTTGATACCTCCTCTTTAAGACTGAAGGTACTAATATTTCTATATGGATTTTTTAAATCTAAATAGGCATTTTCTCTCTGAGTCCTATTATACTGAACATTAAGAGGGATTTGATTTTCTATTGGTTTGAACCGATTCCTTCCTAAGAAAAGTTGAGGATATGAAGGAGTTTTAAGCATCGTTTTTGGATCAATTCCTGTTATTTTCTCTACCATTAATCTCTGTCGTGCCTCTTTTTGTGCTTGCCGTGGTGTGATTAATCCTGTTTCCCATGCTGATACTATAGCAGGCTCTGAATCAAAAGAACCATAAGCTCCTTGATTATTCATAGGTTTACCAAAGAATTTTGATCCACCATGAGCTTTAAGGATTTTGCCTCCCTTTTTAAACAGTTTTTGAGGTCTATAAACTAATCCTCCATTATTAGGTAATTCCTCCCATACTCCTGCAAATTTTGGAAGTAATATCCTAGATTTTGGAGGAGTAAATGTAGGAGTTCTAGTAAACACAGGAGAACGATAGAACCAGTTTCCTCCATGATTAGAATTCCAACGTAATTGTTCTGGTAACACCCAACCTTTACTCTGCACCTCTTGTGCAATATTAGGATTCTCCCCAATAAGTCTGCCTAGTGTTCTTAATTTAGATGTATTTCCATTAAGTTCAGATAATTTAAAATCTTTAGGTAAACTTCTGTTGGACATTCTTCATCTAAAATTCTTGCTGAAAGGATTATAACTTCCAGAAAAGGTATTAGAGTTTATATCCTCTATTACACCTTTGACTTTATTAGTTAGCTTTCCTAGTTTCCCAGTAGATTCGGTCTCAGCTTTAGTAACTTTAGGAGCCTTTCCATTATATTTAGTCATTGTCAGACCTTGAACCTCATTTTTAATTCCTTTAATAGCAAATAATCCTGTACTTAAAGCCTTCCAATCATCCAATGTGCCTTTTCCTGCAGCAATGTTTCCAACAGCTCCAACAGCACGACTAGCTCCAGCTAACATTAATGCCTTCTTAAGTACTTTGGCAGAATTTTTTACTAGTTTAGCAGTTTTTCCTAACTTTCCAGCAATACCTACTCCAGGGAGTAAACTTATAGTATCCAATCCTAAGTTTAAAGCTAGACTTCCTAAATCTCCAAATTGGAAACCATCTCTAGAAACATCTGCTCCGAATTGTGCTAAAGAAGAGCCATAACCAATAGCTCCAGCTACAGGATTTCCTCCAGTAGGAATTGCTGCAACTAATGCAGCAACATCACCAGCAATACTAGCAATCTGTAATTTATCAGCTTTAGTTAAATCTCCACTGGCAACTTCAGCATTACTAGCAGCCTTTGAGGAATCTCCAACTTTATTTGCCTTTATAGAACTATCAATGTTCTTGTTTTCTACCTTTCCATAGTTAATTCTACCTCCAGATTGGTGCTTAGGAATAAAGATATTCTTAGGAGTTCTGTTCCATGGCTGACCATTTACTTCTGGAGTTTTAGTTGTATATGTTCTTCTAATTAATGAAGATATTCCTCCAAATAGTGCGAAATAATCAATTGCTTTGCCCCATCCAGTTTGACCTCTATAGTTTGGTCTATTAGATTGCAACTCATCAACCAAATCTCTATTAAGTGATCCTCCAAAGACATTATTAAATAACTGTGCATTTTCTGGTATCAATCCTTGAGAAACTAATTCATCAACTTCTTGAGGAGCTAGCTTATAAGGTTGATTCATTCCTTCTTTAAAGAACCAAACATCTTTATTGTCATATGGATTCCTATATAAAGTAATTGAATTTCCATCATTATCTGATACAACAGATTCATAATATCCAGGAGCTCTTTCAGAATATTCTTTGATATAGTTTTGAATAGGCTCATAATTAGAACTTATTCCAGACAAAGGATCCAATTTAGTAGTTTCTCCAGTTTTAGTATTATATTGGATTCTATTAATCCCTTCTGGAGTTACAAACCCATGAATATCTCTGGCAGAATCCTTATTATAATATTCAAATATTAAATTGTCGGGATCTTCTGGATTTCTTACAGTTCTAAATCTTATGTTAGATTTATCATCACGTAATCCAGGGATAAAGAACTTAGAGGAATCATAAGTTGTAAAAGGATCTGAACTATTACCCCAAACATCTATATTTTCAGTTCCATAATTATTATTTGTATTGTTATATCTCCATGCTGCCAAATTCTTATAGAATACAGAATTAGTGTCTTCAGCAATAGATTTAGGAACTAATCTATTATTATACCAAAACCATCCTTTTAAAGGTTCATATTCATGGTGAGAGTCTAACCAGTTATCATTAATGTAAAGATTTCCAGAACCAAATAAACCACTTGCATCAACACCTTCCCCTAAAGAATATGTACCATCAGCGTTCATTTTTAGATTCAGATCTTTAAGATATGTATTCTTAGGATCTAATTCTGCTTTTGTATATGCTTCTTCAATAACAGCATCTTCAGATTTTACTTTTGGAGTGTTAGTTTTATCAAGAATACCTAATTTAGATAATGTATTAATATCACTATCTGTAATACTTCCATCTTTAATTCTCTGATATAAACCATCCCAATCTGTGTATTCTTTAACGAACCTTGAATACACATCTTTAGTTTGATTATTATACCCTTTCCAGTCTACAATATTTTCTTCTTTTTCAAGATTTCTTAAAAAGTCTAATCTATCAAAAATACTTGTATTATCAGTGTCAGTATTATATATTCTTCTCCCGTTATCATCAAGTACTAAGTTTCCATCCTTATCTCTTTTATATGAAAGAAATAATTTTCTAGAAACATCGACACTTTTATTTTTATTCGCTTGTGGAGTAACTTGGTTACAATTAAACTCACGTAAAGCGTTTGTTGCACTTTTAACTTGATTTACTCTTCCATTAAAAATACTATCTAATGCTTCTCCAGTTTTTGAGGTACGTCTTGCAGCACGTCTTCTTTGGCGGTCATTTATGTTGTCAAACGTTACATCTCCTCTTAACTCGTTAGTATTAGAATCATATGATAAATCGGCACCAGATCTAAGAGCATTAACAATAGCTCCATAATCAGCTCTAGCTCTATCATCTACGATTGAACTACCGTGTGCCGTCATAGCCTGTAGAAAGTCGTCGTCAACTTGATATGTCACACCATCCTTAGTAAAGTTGCCGTATTTTTTTACAGCTCCTTCACCCTGGGGTTTTTGTATATTTACCTGTGCCATTTTATCAATGTATTATACTTAAAAAGGGAGATTGACTACTTACAATCTCCCTTCTATCTCTATTAATCATTAGTTAGATTTATTTCTTCTTAATGATATTTAAGTCTCCGCCTTTCTCTTTCTTTCCACATTTCTTACGTCCAGCGATTTTTCCGCCTTTCTTAAAGACGGGTTCTCCTTCTGGAGCTTGTCCTACTGGAGCTTGTCCGCCTCGCATAGCTTGCTGAATTAAGGCAACAAAGCCTTCACATACTTGCATAGCCATCTGGCAGTCCTGTCCCTGTAAAGCTTGCATAGCCATTTCTGCTAATATCTGAATAGGATCTTGCTCACTACCTGCAGGAGCACCAGCGGGAGCAGCTGTAGGAGCGGCTCCACCTTCTTGGAATTTCTTAATATAAGCCATATTACTTATTGTTATTTTATTAATATAATTTAGTTTTTACTCTTTATAAGACATATTGTCATATACTCTTTTTACTTCCCAAAATTACATATATTATTTAAATAATCCAAATAATTTAAATTTAATTTGGAGATTTTACATATTCTGGGTCTAAGTCTTTAAAATTATATAAATATACCACTTTTAGATTAGGATTACCTTTAATAACACTATTTCTAATAAATGTAATTAACTGATTTAATTGATCAATTGTATAGTTATATTGTATTCTAAACAATTGACATTTATTTTCTATTGCTAGTTTATCTTTTAGTTTGTCTCTTTCTTTAGTTTTAATGTAATTTACTTTTCCGCCAAAGTGTTCTATTGGAACAAAATGTTGTTGCCCATCATATTCAACTGCAATATTATAATCTGGAAAATAGATATCAAAACGTTGCTTACCTAATCAACTAGGAGAATATTCATATAATATTGTTTCATTTTTAAATTCCTTCTTTAAAATATTATATAATATTGTTTGATTTTTATTTTTGCATTGAGGGCATCCATTACCTAATAAGTGGGAGGATGGAGTTTGTCAGAATTCTCCGTGTTTTGAACAAATTATACAGATCTTTGTAATTTTATTATAATATTCTACTTTAGAATAGTCATAAATATAATGATGTATCTTATTAGCATCTACAATAAATTGTTCTGTACTCTTATGTTGGCGTTTTCATTTATTTACACTTAAACAGCTTTTACAACCACCATCTCCTCTTAAATGACTAGACGGGGTTTGCCAAAACTCACCATGCTCTGGACAAATAATACATACTGGAGTTTTATTATCTCTATATTCTACTTTAGAATAATCATATTTGAAATTGTGCTTCTTATTAGCTCTTTCTATTCATTCTTCTCTAGTAGGTTTATGCTTGCCAGAGCATTTAGAACATCCCATCCTTTTAAATGATCTCCTGGACATTGTGTAAATGGGCCGTGAATAGGGCATATTATTTTTACAGGCCTCTTAGTTGAAACATATTCTATTTCTGAATAATCATATTTATTACTATGAACTTCTCTGGCTTTTTGTATAAAATGCTGCTTTCTATTTTCTATACTACTCATGCTGTGGACTCTCAACATACTCATTTGGTCTTGTATCTTGTTGATGTATATATTTAAAAATAGTTTTTCCCAATTTCTTATAATCTGAGTCCTTTTTGCTCTTATCAGCTCTTTTTGCTAATTTAATTAAGGTTTTACTATTTTTCCTAGAAAAAATTCGTTCTCCTCCAACTAAGTCCATTTGAGGTTTTCCATCAGATCCAAGAATATACATTTTATCAATATCCTCTTCACTAATATCCTCTTCATCATCCTCAAAATCTAAGTCATCTCCAATCTGAATACCAGAATTAGCATTAACTTCAAGTACATACTTAGTTCTCCCATCTTCTTCATCAGGAGTAGAGGTAATTAAGTCAGAACTGTGAGCTTTACCTAATACAACATTATAAACTTCATCATCTTGATCTATGAAGACTAGATCAATATCGAATTCCATTTCCTTTGTATTAAATACAACCTGACCCTGATCTTCAGGCATAACAAATAGCATACCTTCATCATCATCCATAGATTCTACATTAGAGAGACCTTGAGTTCTTTCCTCTTCTGTTTCTGCAATTAAGACTTTATATTTCTTATCTGCTATTTCAATTATTGTTTCTTTCATATATTATAATCCTGGTTTAAAGAGCTGAAAATTTATAACTAGCTGGAGAAATATTATTATAAGTATAAATATTTCTATTTCCTACTCTAGTTATTAATCCTTTTCCAATACGTTTAGTAAGAGATGTACTTCCAATTACATCTAAAGTATCACCCATTCCTGATAAAATAGCATCTTTATAATTTCCTGCAACAAGTTCTCTTTTGGTCTTTTGTCATCCATTATCGCTAAAGAAATTTCTAGCTCCATCAATAGTTAATCCAATATCAATTCCAGTTTTGACCCACTTTGGTAATTGACTATATATTCAAGATACGCTTGGAGCTGCTAAAGCTTCTGCTCCAATTATTGCTAGAGCATACATAGCTGTATTTAATCCTTCATACCCTCTTCTCTGTCTAGCAGCATCCTCTCCTATCTTTCCTAACAATTCTCTAGCTTCTTCATTTCCACTATTTGCAGAAGATGTTAATGTAGAAATGTATTCTCTATATTTGTTAGGATTAGTTTCTTTTAAATCATTAATTCTTGTTTCTAAAGGTGTAGTTAGTTTTGGAGGAGTATACAGCTCTGGATTTCTATTAATATTATCCAGAGCTGTAACAACTTGTGATCTTATATCTAATGGCATATTATTTTATACTTTTAATTAAACCACTTCTATCATCTGTATTCTTTAGTAACTCAAAACAAATTAGTTTACCTGCTTCTATAGCTATATCCTCAGATGAATCATCTTGATATTGCTTATACAACCTTTCTAATTCATCAGTAAACTCTTTACGAAAGATAACTTCTTCTTTCTCAATTTCTGCTTGTTGAATTACTCCTCCTTCTCCTTGAGCAACAACAGGAATTCCTTTACGAGTGATTTGCCCTTCTAATTCAGGATTTACTTTTTCTAGATTATGTTTTCTAGCATGTAAGGCACCTTCTGGTATTAGATTCATTTTTCCTCCAAGTTGAAACTTCTGAGGATCTTCTGTAGGTTTAACTTTTCAGGAATTAATAAGACTTCTAGCCGTATCTAACTCTGGGAACTTCATTCCCTTTTTAGATAATAGTAATTGTGGAGTGTATCCAGCATATTTATTTTGATTTTGTGATAAATAAGTATCACCAGCACTATTAGATTTTCTAAGTTTACTTTCTAAACTAATATCAGTTATTAGATTATTAACTCTATTTTGCTCTCTAATAAACTTATTAGCTTTACCAGTTCCTAACATTCTCTTACCACTTAATGCTTGAGCGGCATTAATATCTGCAACTGATCCTCCATAGGCATTTGTCATTTGATCAATTTCTGCAGATTTATAAGACTTCGCAGTTCTACCTCCAAACATACCCACAAGCATGGATGCACCAGGAAGACTATTAATAAAACCTTGAGTGGCAGCTTTACCACCAATACCTGCTCTTTTTGCAGCATCCGCATCAATATTATCTAAATTTAGACCTGTTGCAGAACCAATTGCATCTACTACTCCAGAAGCAGCTCCGATAATAGCTCCAATAGGGCCCACAGAGCTAATTGCACTGCGGATGCCCTCTCTTGTTGAAGCTTGTTCTTGAGTTAATCCTGAAGTAGATAATCCTCCAAGCATGGAACTTGCTGCCCCTAAACCTGCTTGTAATCTTTCATACATTCCCATTTTATTACTAGTAAATGCAATATTACCTATACTCTTGGCATTTTTTTGAACTACTTTAGATGGTCCTGGAACCTCTATTTTTATTTTTTTCATATTATCTAAGGGGTTTTTGGGAGTTTCAAAAGGGTGAAATCCTGTAGGCATAACTGAGTCTGATAACGCTTTTACTATTTTATTATCCATAACTTAACCGTAATAATGATTGAATAGCATTAATTACTACTAGTTTCTCACCAGTATATTTAATCCTAATTTTAATCCATTTGTCTCTGATTCGTGTACTTTTTAATCCAGTAGAACTGTCAGTACCTACAATTCTATCTTTATAATATATAGGAGTAATTGTAGTAAACCATCGATCTTCTTTGTATTCAATATTACCAAGTCTTCTGCCATAAGTTTTTATATTTTTAATTGGCTGTTTAACTTTTAGTATATACTGATTCAGAACATGGTCTTTTTCAATTTCTACCTGTTGCTTATCAAAAATTTGAGAGTATTTACCATCCTTTGCAGTTGCCTTTTCTAAATCTAATTTCTTTTTGGCATACCCTACACTATCAAAATTGCCATCAATATCCCAAAATTCATCTGAATTAGCATGCTCTGATTTATAAAGTCCTGCTTTATTAAAATCATACACATCTCCGATAATCTCAAATTCTAGAGTTTCTGGCTCTACGTTATTAGAAATCATAACAAGATTATCAAAGATCTTATGAACTCCAGCTGGAGTGTTTACAACAAATTCAAACTCAAAAGGCTCTTGTTTATTGTACCATTTAGTTGGAAGTATATTATTAGTTTGATTTAAATCTAAATAATCTAATTCATCAAATATTCCAGCACGGCCATGTACATAAAACCCATTTTGTAGTAGTTTATCATACATTTGTGCATCTTTATCTGAAAGGTTCCTTCTATTTTTGACAATGACTATAGAATCGTAAAAAGAGTTTGCACTTATAGCTTTATTCTCATCTTCATCTGTTACTGTAATCTCAGATACTATTTTAACATCTATTTTAATATAGCAACGATTCCTAAAAATATCTTTATTTAATTGTAATACATTTGTTTGAGAGTTGTTACTTATTCCTTTAGCAACTCATGTATTATTGTCATTAACAATAACGCTATTAAATTCATCAGTGTCATTATGTTTAGTTCACTTCTCAAATACCTCCCTTGAGTCTTTAATGTATGAAGTCGTTATACTTCTTAATTGTAGTTTAAATTTATCAGAAAGGTTATAACCCATATATGATATGTCCCCTTCATAATCTAAGGTTTCATCATTTCATACATTTCCACATTCGGAGAAGTTTAATGGTTTTGGGTTTGGAATATTGTGGTTATTTATACGTAATCCTTTATTAGTATTTTGATTATTCCATAGTATGCCTAATAAACTAGCTCTATTTTGATCCAATGAATAAAATATATTATCTATATTTTCTGAATATAATGGTGTTCAAGAATATTTAGTAACTCAAGTTTCCATTCTTTCATTAAAACAAAGATTCCATATTCTATTTTTATTGTAGAATGTAAACATTACATCTCCCTTATAATTATTATAATGTGTTTTTACATTCCTTGCTGCTATTATTGGGTATTTATCTAATTCAGATAATTCTATACTATCATTTAAAAATCTTTGGACTTTTATATCTGATATTAATACAAAACCATCCTTTTCGTTAAAACGCCATATCTTTTTAGCATATGTATCAACCCCATAAATACCATTAGGTGTACGAATAATCGATTCTTGTCAAATACTGCCATAATCTGGAGATATTGGAGTAACCTGATTTTGTAGTACCCCAGCTCCATACATGTGGATTGCTTGTCCTGTATTAGTAGATATTAGAGCCTTTTCATTAATAGGAATAATTGCACATCCATGTTCAAATACACAGAATAGATTAACTCCTAAGGGAATTAATTTAACAATTGCCCCATATTGCCTTTCTATATCTTTGTAAGCTAACCCTTGAAATATACGATATGCATTTTTAAAATCATCATCGATTTGCACATCACTAAACATAATTCTATTATCAAATATATCCTTTACGTATGGAACATCTGGAGCTGTAAAATATTTTTTAAATGGCAATGTAACACTATAGCCAGCATTTAAAAGCCACGATTCTTCTACTTTTCCTGACGGAGCAGTTAATAGGCCAGATAAAGGGTAAAAACTTCTTGGATTGCCCATTAGAGCCATCTCTTCAACATTCTGCCTATTTTCTGCTCTTAACCCTAAATTATAATTAGATAAACATTTATATGTTACCCATGTTCCAATTGGTACACTATTAATATCTGCTCTATTGATATCTTTTCATTCATCAGCTGTAGTTTCTTTATATCCTTTATATCCATCTTTTCAAGTATTAGGATTTACAATTATTTGATTTGTAGGAACTTCTGAATCTATAAAATTTGTATGTATTCTAATTGTTACAGTATTTGTGTAACAGTCTCCTCTATATATATCTGGAAATGTTATATATTTTTCATCTATAGTAGTTTCGAAATCATCTAATAATTCATATCTATTTGATATGCTCATAAAAGGAGATAGATCATTACCTCTAATTTCAAAATATTTATCAAAATATACTGAGGAATAATTACTAATTTTTATAGAATATATAGAGGAATCATTAAGTATACTTTGTGTTCCAATAAAAGGACAAAAAATCCCTCGGATTATATTTTTATAGTCTTTAGAATAATCTTTCTGCCCTATGAATCCAAATTGTTTAGTGTCTTCTGCTGATCCTACTCTTGTTGAAAATCCATATTTATTAACATATTTTAGTGGTATATCACTTAGAATGTATAATAAATTAGAGCTAACCCCTCCATAATTTTGCAAAGAGGTATTTAGTTCCTTATCATATTCACATACATAATGCCGTAAATCTGATTTTGATGCAGTTGTTTTATATCTTGATTTTAGTTCTAATATAAATTTACTATTATCAAATAATGATTGCATTTGCGAATTCACATTTGCATCTAAACAAAGTAACCCACTTGATTGACTTAAATTAGTAGTTCTTTTTCTATCTTTATAATTTGTTGTTAAAATCCTATCTTTAGATATAAAAGATTCAAATATGTAGTCTTTATTGTTCTCATATAACATTGGACAGTAACTATTTGGATCAATCCCAACAGTATATCCTTGAGCTAAGGTAATTGGAATTCTTTTTTGCCTTACAAAAAATAAACCCTTGATATTAAAATTACTTAACTCGTTTTTTACATCTATAGGTAATTTAAATTTAAGATAAATAGGATGTATTTCTTTGTTCTCTTCATCCTTAACATTACATACATTATAATCAGGCATTTTAAAAACACCCTTTGTATTTAATAAATATTCTGTTCCAACGAATATTTCTTTTGGAAGATAGTTATATTCAGACTCAGAAAGTTTTAAATAATTATATAAATTAGTACTTTCTTCCTCAGGTTTTATTTGTCCTTTATATTCAAAATTTGGAGTATTTAAATTTTCAAATCTACATCCTCTTAGATTATATACAGGACTTAAAGAATCATCATTAAATATATATACAACTCCTAAACGATATATTTCATCAGGTCAATATCCTAATGAATAGTATATTTGTAATGGGTTGTAATACTCAGTTTGATCAGCATCATCATTTAACTTTTTCTTATAACTAGAATCAACATATCCAATACTATCCTCTTTTCTTCCGCAAGATACTTCTATATAATATGATAAGTTCTGTAGATTTTTATTATCTACTATAGTTTGTTGAACATTTCCAAAAAATAACATATTTTGTACTTGAGCTTGTGTTTTAACTGCAGTACAAACATTATATTTTATATTAAGCTCCTCTTGTTCTATTTCAGTTACTTCTTCGTATCCATTAAAACATATAGATAATGTTGAGGACTTAATTTTATATGGCTGATTTACAGAATAAGTTTTAGAAATTAATACTCCATTTAAATCACTTGTCTCGCGTTTATAATATAAATACGCATATGAAAAGCTAGTATCTATATTTTTTAAATTAAGTATCATTGCTTTATCAGTCCTTTCATCCACCAGTGTTCCAGATATAGATGAAATATCAGTCATTGTTCCATTAAAAATACTAATTAAGCCTGATTCTGCAACCACATCTGTTTTATTATAATCATTATCAGCTAATTTTAAATAGAAAGTATAGTTCCCACCTTCTAATTGTCCATAATATGTTACATTATATAGATCAATTTTTGGTATTTTATTTATGTTCCTAAACAATCTAGTTTGTGCATCAACTTTTTCTTCTTCGTATAAATTAGTTTGCATAAACTGATCTCTTGTTTTTATTTCATACCTGTTATTTTCGATTTTAGTAAATCTATTATTAATTATTCTTGGAGGATTTAAATCGTCGTTAATAATTAAATTTACAGTTCCATCATATGAAGGCTGGCATTGTATATCTACAGGATTATTTAAACTAGATTGTATTTTATCTGTTCTAAAAGGAATGATTTCGCCCTGAGCACTAACCATTGTTTGTAACGGTTGGTACTCATGAGCGATATCTCCCTTAGTTTGATATTTCAGAACATACAAATTTGTATTGTTTTCTGCCATAATTATTCATTGTCTTTAAATTTATCGCTAACATTAGTCCATAACTGTTCTTCATAGATTGGTAATTGGAAAGTAGACGTTGGCGGTAGATAATATCCATGATCTGTTTGTCCCTTATTATTTCCTCCTGATCCTATTTTTAAAGCATGTACAACATCTATATTATTTGCATATATAGAATAAAAACGAATACTATTAGATTCCATTTTTTCAGCTCTAAATGATGATACGAAAGTATCATATGATGTTTTAACCTCTGCACGAATATTAATGTCTGATAATTCATCTAAATCATGAGCTACAGTATAAGGATTGATTGAATTCAATTTATCTGTTAGTTCTTGACGTTTAGAACTTAGATCTTTCATAGTATATAAAAAATTATCAATGTCTAACTTAATATCGTTAATATTAGTTTCTCTATCAATATTTGTATCAAAATCTTTATATTTGAAAGAACTTGTTAAATCACTAGAAATTATAAGATTAATATTTTTAAATTTACTTTTTTCAACACCGATTGTTGCAGATTTTACATTGTTAAATTTAACATTTTCCGTGCTACTAATAATAGGTAAATCATTAAGTAATAATGTCTTTTTACTAACAGTGTTTTCTGTTATATTTTTTTCATTTCATTTTACATTGTTAAATTTTCATGTATAGTTACCAGTTGTTATTGTTTCTGATAGTTTTTCATCCGTTATAATATAATTTGGGGTCAGTAAATAATATCGTACAGTTGAAGAGCCTGTTGATGGTACATATGCAAAAATATGTACAGCAAATTGATTGGTTATTCCTAGTAATTGATTTTTTACCTCATCACTATTATATTTTCCTCCAATATCCATTTTTCCGCCATTCATAGGAACAATACATCACGCCATACCTGTTGATATTTTAGTTCCAATTCTTATTCCCATAACTTGATCTGTATGATCAAAATATGCAGACATTCTTCATCATTGTTTACTACCTTTTGCATCAAACCAAATAAACATATATGGGCTTACTACAGTTTGGTAATTTGTTCACCAATTATAATATCCATCTTTACTGCCACCACCATTAGGATCTGAAGTTTTCCAAGTATTATTTAATAAGCTTGGAGGATTATTACTAATACTAGATAATTTACGTCTTTCTAAATGATTTAATCTTGCCCCGCCACTTGCATAATCATAAGTTTGTCATCCTCAATAATAATATGGACTTGAATCATTAATTTTCTTTTTTCTATCACTTCTTTTTGTACATTGACAATAATCATATATATATACTCGGTCTCAGTTTTTTTCTTCTCTTACTTGTTGTATTAAATCAAGTTTATATCGTTTATATAAATCAATTGTATTTTCTAAATTTCTTTTATCAAATTTTAGTGAGTTTTTACTAGTTTTTACATCAAAAGAAAAATTTCAATCAATCTCGTTATTTCATATACCATCATTGTTTAAAACAGACACTTCATAATTTTTAACAGTAATAGTGTCAGAAGAATTTACTCCAATAGCAGGAAAAACTGATGAATCTAATAATGTATCCGTTTCAACACTATATGTATTTTGCCATAGTTCTCCGTTTGTTTCTTTCACTAACCTATAGATTCTATTTTTTACTCCAGTGTTACGATATATTGACATATTGTTTATAATGTCGTTTTTATCTTCTAATGTAACATCAGGTAAATCAACATAATCTTTTAATTGATTTATTCAAGTTGCTAAATCAATTGTTGAAAAATCCTTAACAGTATTATAAAACGGATTCATTAATTCACTAGTTATTAACATCCTATGTCAGTTTTGATATTGGGTTTTTGCTTTTCCGTCAATATATATTCTTAATTGTAATAGATATATCTCTTCTTTTTCAAGAACTTCTGTTAAAGGTTCTTTTTCATTATCAATAACATAGGTAGAATCTTTAAAGTTACAAGTGGTGATGTTTTGTCCTAAATAATTAATTTCATTTAGTTCCTGTGCTCATGCTAATTTTAGATTATACTTATCTCCAGTTCCCTTAGTAATCTTATATATTCTTAACTCTGTAAGTAAATTAGATACTGTTGCTAAAGGACTAGTAATAGTATAATTTAGTGTAACATTATTGTTAGATACAAGGTATTTATATGTATCAAATACTGCAATCTCAGTAATATCTTTAATATTATCTAAATCGATTATTAATGTAGTTTCAAAATTATCATATATAATATGTTTATTAGTTTCAGCATCCTGAATTAAAGGAATAGCTTCAACAAATACAGTTTTAGTTTCAGACTTAACTGGTATATTTAATTTAGAAAATTCTTCTTCTAAAGATGGGTCTATATCTTTGGTAAACAAAAACTTATTGATCGATGTATATTTAATATCTGATATATCACATATTAGTCCATAGTCAACTTTTGAAGCAAAATCGCTATCTTTTACAACTTTTTTTGTTTTTCCACTAAATATATAATTTTTATTACCTGTTTTATCAATATATCCTACTGCTATCCAAACTTTTAATTTCTTTAATAAACTACTATTGTCAAATAACATATCTGATGTTATAGCTTGAGCTGTAACAGAGTAATCTAAATTAATACTATTATTTTCTTTTGTAAATCCTGGTTGATTTAACTTTGTTAAGTATAAATTAAATTGATCAATTGTTGCTAATCTGAACTTATATGCCAACCATCCTGGTATTTCTCAGGTCACAGGCGAATAATCATCTCTGTCTGGGTTATCAAGTTCGTGTTTTTTAACTTGTTCATCTCTTAAAGGAAATAAGTTTTTTTCTTGACTAAGTACATAGAATTCAATAGTTTGATATACTTTATTTTGTTCTAATTGTAGATATAGATAATACTTATCTCCAGGATTTAGCATAAATGTTTCTTCAGTAGAATATAATTGAATTGCTTGTTGTTTTGATAACACAGTATATTTACTATATTCTTCAGCTAACTCAATATATTTTGCTTCTCTCTCATTATTATGTTCAGAATCAAATATAGTTTGAGGTGATGGATATGATCCAATTTCAGTTAACTTTTCTATTGGGTTATATGAAACTATATATATCACTCCAGCATATTCTTTTACACCGATTGGAATATAATTTGGGGTTAGAACCGTATTCTTCAACTGATAGTTTCCCATATCATTTTGCAGAATATATTCGTTACCATTATATGTTATAACTGTACCGTTAATACAGTCTGTTAAAATATCATTAGGTGTTGTTAATGGATGTAAATCAGTATTCAAACCACCTGTAAAAGTATTTATTGCTTGTTGTTTAGTATTATTTGCCATACTTAAATCATTTGTATATTTCCATTGTCATCTCTATAAGCAAAATATCTTGCTCTTCGAGTGGTTCAATTTTCTTTGTAAAACATCCATCCTACATCTTCTGGATAGTCAACTATAAAGAAATATTTACGACCTCGATCAGCAAAAGCTTCTTCTTTTATTTTGTAAGCAAACATATAGGGGTAGTGAAAGACTTGTCGTCTAGTGCCTCTATTTTTCTTCTGAGATTGATAATATTCAAATTCCTTTTCAGTCATTCCAAAATAGTAATGACCATCATAGATAGTTTTTTGTCGTCTATAAAGAAATCTCAGCTTTCTTTTGTACTTTAGTCTTCAATAATGATAATGCGTAAAATCATCGTTGAATAATTTACCTGTGTACATAGTATAATATGATGTCATATTAATGGTATCTAAACCATTCCTATGACAAGTATTAAACATCTTTAATCCATAGTTTAATATCTGTTTTATCTCATGTTTACTTAAAGAAGGAAACTTCTCGTTTACTTCATCAATATAATCTGTATAGTATTTAATAATATCCATTAGAAGTAGCTTTTTCCTGCATTCGTATTATCACTAATAATATCTTTTAGCTTCTTATTGACATAGATGGGTTTTTCTTTTACTCCAGATTTGGTTTCAAAAGTATAAAATAACTGATGACCTTTAAATCCAGACAATACAAAATCGATGTCTCTAAATTTACCCTTTTTTCACATTTCTTTGAATTCATCTTCTTGAAATGTTTTCATAGCAATTTCAGAATTAAATCCAAATGTATCAGGTAATGCAAAAATAACATTATTATTTATAATATCCAAAAGCACTAAATATAAACAATAGTTAAGTACTTTAGCAGCTAATTCTTGTCTTGTATCAGCTTTATACTCTTTTAGATATTGCTTCTTTGAAAGTTTTATTTTATCCTTTTTAAATTTTCTGAATAACTCAGTAGAAGTTATACAATGGTTGGTAAAATAATGCATTTAATTATATTTTTAGTCATAAAATAGGATGTCCATTATATTTTCCCGCACTTTTACGTTTTCCTGAACAGATCTCACTAATATTACTTGGCCTAATTTTAAAATGTTTTCCAGCCGTGTATTGAGACTCAAAATCTCCAAGTATCTTATTTGTAATAATATCTATAGCTCTTACTCTTGTTTTTGGGTTAGATTTTATCTTATTAAGAGCCTGAACTTCCGTCTCTGTAGGATACTCATTAAAATATCTAAATATATACCTAATTCCATTTATTAATACAAAAGAGGTTTTCTTAGAACAATTATCAGTAATTCTTATGCGAGAAATATTCAATGCTGTAGAAGCCTCAGTAATAGTTGTAAATGCTTGCAGAAATTTTCCATTTGTATCATACATACTTACTGAAGTATTATAATGATTTTGTCATAGCTCTTCTAAATCCTTCTTAGTAACTGTATCTATATTATATCTGAATATAAGTCGGATACCTTTTCAAAGACTATACATTGTGAATCTACCACAACACTGATAAATTACTGATTTGGAAATTTTGTAGTAATCAGAAGCTTCTATTGCACTAGAAAATGATGTCAGTAGATCTCCATTCTCATTATAAACATTTATACTTTTACATTCTTTTCTAGAAGTATCACCTCCTTTTGTAGAATTATATCCTGTATTATAAGAGTCATAATATTTAATATATTTGATTTCTAATTCCTTTAGAGAAGCTGTCAGCATATTTCTAGATTCTGATTGTACAGTTTCTATTATAGTTCATGTAAAATTATCTTTTCCGTATTTACGAATAGCTCTATGAAAATGATGATTATAAGAGTTAGAATTAGGATTAAAAGAATATTTTATATGATCTTCTCATCTTTTGGTATAATTTTGAATAGTTATTCCAACATATACTTTTTGAGTTACTATACAAGTACTTAAATAGACATATCCTACCATATTATAATATTGGATGATAACTTTTCCCATACTGCTTACGATCCCATCTAGTTTTAACATCTAAAATGGCATCCATATCATTTTGTGTAAACATATCTGGAATTCTAGCTGCTGTACAGGCTTTCATCCAATCAGCTTTAGCTACTTGAGCAAGCTGAATAAGGCTTCCATCTTTTCTCATTAATGCCTGTTTATAAGTATCTGAATAAACAATATATGCAGCTAAAGCTCTCACTTCTTTATCATTAAGTAGAGGAAGGCCATCTTCATCAGCAATAATTCCATGATAAAGAATAATTACTTTAGGAAAATCTCTATCAAAAACAATCTCATCTCCCTCTTCTCTATATTTAATAAGTTTTCCTGGTTCATATAATGTGGACTCATCCCATTTCCAGGCCTCAATATATTTTTCAACATATTGATTATATACTTGAGGGTATGTAGTTTGGTTAGATGTCATTTGGGCATCCATATAAGGAATTGTGACTGATTCTATCTCCACTAAATTACAAGGCAATTGAATACGTTTGTTAACTGTATTTGTAATATACTTATGCAGCTTTGTGTGCCTATTTCCTATTAATTCCCATCCTAACATTGCAACATCTTCAAAGTTAGTTGGGTCTACTGTGATTCCATAGACAATACTTGCCATGGAATAAACTGAGTTAAAATTATGTAGTTTCATTATAATGGAGTTTGAGTATTTGGTTGTGCAGGCAACATCGCAGTTCTGTAATATCTAATCTTCTTCTCAGTTAGTCTGTGAATAATATCATTAGAGATAATTCCACATTCTGTTATAGTTTCTGGATCATTACAGCAATCAAATTCTAATAGTTTTCTTGGATCTAAAAAAATTGCAATTACTGAAATATATTTTACAAAAGGGACATTAAAGATGTATCCATCAATATTGCCATTAGAATTTATTGTAGGATCTATATAAACAAATGGTTTATCTGCTCCTCTTTTTCTAAAGAAATGGAATTTATAACTTACATCAGTATAAACACTATATTGTTCTTGTCTATCTATACTCCCAACAAATTGAATTGTAGAAACTCCATTCATGAGGAGAACAGGAGGAATTTCAAAGTGTAAAGCTTTCTTCCCAACTGGAAGATCACAACATTTTGACATAAAATCACAATTAACTTCAACACAATTTACTGCATTATAAAGTTCTTGTAAAGTCATAACTCCTTTTAAGAGATATTCTTTTGCAATATTATTTCTTTCTGCAACAACCTCATCAGTTAATTGTTCTAATGACATCGCTGGATTACTTACAGTTCCTTTTAGACCGTCGTAGACATTGTTCCACACGGCACTAGCTATGGCTTCTATTGTCATAGGTTGTAATATTAAAAATTAATGGCAGGCAGGAAAAGACTCCCACCTGCCATTACTGTATAAATTATATATTTATTCAACAATTACTTTAATTGTTGTAAATGCATCCTTATATGATGCTGATATAATTCCTTCATTTCCAGAAACTACATCATCAACATCTTTACTAAGAGTCCATGCTTTTGTATCAGAATCTTTGTTTACCTTAAATGGCCCTGATACATGCTTAAACTCAACTCCCTCATCAACTTCCATTCCAACTACTTCAGAATCACTATAAGTAGCCTTTAAAGAAACGGTTCCTGCATTTACCTTTGCAGCAGAAACAACCATTGTCCCTGGTTCTCCTTTACCTGCATTTAAAATGGTTAACTCAGGAATAACTGGATATACTACATCCTTACCAAATGCTTTTTTAATTTCAGCTTCAAACTGTGATGCAAGTTCATTAAGAACATAAAAGACATGATGAGTTACAGAAACCAGAGCTTGGCCAACAGTGCCTTGACCATGTAAACCTCTACGAGGTGATACATACTCAAATGCAAACTGTGTATATAAAGCACCTGCAACAGGCTTCTCATCATCATTAACTCCTGCGTAACGTAGATTAGGATATGTTGGGAAACGTAAGTTCTCAACTAACCACTCACCAGTTCCAAAAGGCGCAATATTTTTTGTAATATCATCTTTTGATGCAACAATCACATCTTCATATTTTACACCAGAACATCCATTAAGACATCCATCTTCCTCTACTTTCTGGATTTTAGCAGCTTTAATAATCTGATAAGGATCAGACATTATTAGTTTTACTACACCATCTTTACTTGTAACTACAGCATACTTATAATCAGAAGGAATATACGATTTTAAAGCCTTCACAGCTGCATTTACCATAGCTGCTAAATCCATTCCAGAAACTATTTCAAATTCTGCCATAATTGGTTTATGGAATTCTGACCAAGGATATTTATAATCACTATAGTAGCGCCCTTCAAGACTAATATCAACTAGAATGCGATATTGCCCAATCTGATTAACTAGAGGGTTTAGGTTAAATGCAACTTCAGCTACCTTTCCTCTGCGTCCTACAGTTTTATATACTTTTGGTCCTTTAACACCTGATTTGGTATAATCTGCGCAACGTAAAACACGGAATACTCCTTCTTTAGGGGCACGATAATGTGCAGGATCTGAGCCGATATCTTCAGCTGCGGTATCTGGGGTAAATGCATAGAAACGCTTAAATGCATTACCAGCAGCATCAATACCTTCCTCTCTAGGAAGAGTATCTGAGTTGATTATTACCTCTTTAAAAAAATCAAACATACTTGTGTATTTATTTAAAATTAGTACTATTAATTCCTAGATTGTGCTTCTGGAATAGTTTGATTAATTGGAATGTTTGTTTGTAATCTAGGATCACTTGCATTTTCCATAATTAATCTAACGAAAATATTCAAAATTTCGTAACACATATAATCTGGGAATTCTAAAATTTGGGACGAGTCAACAATATCATCAATTTGTTCTTGACTCAATCTAATGTACATAGGAGCTTTGATATACTCAATATACACTTCTGTAGGCGTATATAAAGTATCGTCTCCGAATCTTAATTCCAGTCGTACATTAGAGGGATTTGCTAAACGATTGCCAGGTTCTCCTTCAATACCAGATAAATTTTTATCATTAAGATAATGAGTATTAATTAAAGCCCCATCTTTATCATATTCTCCTTCTGAATATTTTAATAAAGGAGTATCAGTATTTTGGTTTGTAATTATACTATCCTTTATATTAATGTTATTTAAATAGTAATAGGGCCTTTTATATGAAGGTTTTTGATAATAATTATTAATTACTCCTCCATACATATCTGCAGTAAGTCGTTTAGCAGTAAAATAAACTTTGGTTCCAGCCTCATTATCACAATGAGTTTTCTTATTAGGATTTTCTGTTCTTGTAAAACCTACAATACAATTAAGCATATGCATATAGTCTTTTGGAAGATCCACATAATAAGTTGATGATAGAATTCCAGAGTTTATTTTTTCTTGAATAGATGCTAAATCATCAGCATTCTCTAACTTTTTTGGGTTTTGTAATAACGCTGTGGTTTTTAGAACTCGTAAATCGTCAGTAGATTGCTGATTAGTATCGTATCTATTATAGGTTAAATTTATACATTGTTGAACCGCTTTATTTAAAAAATAAACATAGTCTTCAGTTAAGAGACTTGGCGCTTCTAACTTATTCAGTTCTATTAAACCATATTCATATAAATTTCTAGCGGTCATAATATTCTAATTTATTATTTTTTGGGTGCCTTGGGTTTTACTACAACATCTTCTGTCTTCATATCCCCAAATACCTCATAAACAATTGAGTCATAAATAGCCTTATTCTTAGGATCCTTTAGGAATAGAATAGCGGCCTCATCTGTAACTCCAAGAGCTGTATCAGAATACATTAAAACACCACTTTGTACTCTAATAATATTTTTTTGTTTGCCATCAATTAGCAGAAGTTTCAGACTTTGATCTGCACTGGTATAAATATCAATAATGAGTTCTGGGTTTTTCTCTGCTTTTTGATATAAATAATCCTGAATATCCGTATCAGGAGCATTTCTCATTGTCTTTCCTAGAAGTTTGCAAATAACCTTTCTATGTTCTGAACTATCCTGTTCAATAAAAGTATATGCTTTTGTTACTTGCTTAATACGAGACACACGTTTCTTAGATTCAACTCCAGGACGCTCTACATATAATTCTGCTAATCCGTAACGTCTAATATCGCCATCAATAAGAAAATTTCCATGCTCATCTTTTGCACCTCTTTCTGGGGCAATTAAATGTGAATCTTTAATACATTCCCAAAGATTTGCTTGGTATTGATCATTTAAATTAAATGTTGTTCCATCAGTTACAATAATTTCAAGATCTTCAGGGATAAAATAGTCTCTTTGCTCACTATTTAAATCTTGTTCACTTAAAATCATCTCTGTATCACGTCCATCAGCACTAACTCTAACTCTTTTTACAAAAGGAGGATACATTCCATTCTTACCTCTCATTGGGTTAAAGTAGTAGGTTTTTACTTTTCCATATACACTACGCAGTGTTATGATATTACTGGCATTATTAGTTTCCGTTACATTATTCATACTATTCATATTTTGTCTTATTCAAAATTTATCTATACATCATATAATCTATTAATGGTGATAAGATTCCCCTATTACAAGGGGAATCTCTCACACATTTCTTTTTAGTTCTCTGACATCAGGATGAACGATCTGTAAGGATTGAATACACCTACACCAGCGTATCCCCAGTTGATCAGTTTAGCTCCTGCTACAGGAGTCGAAACCTCACCACCTGATTTACCATCACGTCCACCAGGACCAGTTAACCAGTTATGAACAATCTGCAGACCTTTAAATGTAAACATTGAAAGTGCAGGACGTCCAGTTTTTCCATCAGCAGTTAAGTCAAGGAAGATGCCAAATCTACGAGGTGATGGGAACTCAATATCAAAGGAACGGTCAATCTTAAATGCGATGGTATTACCTGCAAACTCATAAGCATTGTAAGTAGCACCAAGATTAATATAACCATTAGTAGCCTTTGAATAAATGAATGCACCATTAGTCTTGTAGTCACGAATCCAATTTGACATTACTCTTTGTACATCATTCCACATTGCAGTGTTGCAAATGAAGATATACTGATTTCCAGTAGGCTTCTCTGATTTAGCAACCATTGCCTGCAGAGCAGTTTCAAAGATTCTGATATTTAATTTCGTAAATACATATTTACCTGCAAAACGCTCGATCTGAGGAATAATACCATCACCAGAGATAATAGGCTGGCCAGTTTCAGGATCGAAGATCTTAGCTTTACTATCCTTATCTACGTTAGTTTTACCCCAAAGTAATGAGTTGTTACGAGCTAACATGAAAGTATCCAAACAATCCTTAGCAGCAGGATTCATCTTATATGTTACATCATCTTTTCCATCACCCTTACCAATTGTGATAAACTGATCTTCCATTGCAGCATATTTAGCTGAGTAGGAAACATCACAACGGTGCATTGAGATGAAAGTTCTATGTTTCTCAGTATTGCTCTGATATTTCGTATAACCTTCCTCATGCAGCTCAGGCTGATAGTTTGTTAAGAAACGAGTATTCATACCAGGCTGGCAAGCTGAGAGATCTAGCGTTGCAGAATAGTCAGAATCCTGAATCTTACAAATCAGCTCAAAGTCAGCATCGCTTCTGCGAACTGGACGGCTAAGAACGATTAATTGCTGACGTGAACCTTCGATAATAAACACGTCATTTTTTTGATAGTAGTTCTCAGGGAAGTGAACTACGATGTCTGTTCCCTGTGCACCATCGCCTTCTGGCACTGATAAGAAAGGAACACGCTTGATGAAATTCACATCAATATCCCACTCAACCATGAATGAGTTAATTGGTTGAAATGCATTCTTACGATCTTTCTCCATCGTATAAATGTTCATCAGCGATTCTGTAAGGTAAGTTGCCGTATACTGATCATATAATGACGATACGATACCTAGTCTAGCAGGATTAGTGCCTAAGAACTTAGAAAAGTCTTCATACGTTCTTGTAGAAGCCATTTCAGGGCGTATGGTAGTAAAACCTGTAATTTTCATATACTAAATTATTTATTTTATTTATAATAGTTCGTCCCATTTGGAACTAAGAGAGGTTCCCTGTGATTGGGGTTTAGTTTCTTTTTTTATAGTAACATTAGATTTTGGTTTTGGAGGAGTTGCTTTGCGATTTTTCTTCAACTCTTCTTTCCAATAATTACTAATGTCAGAAATTGTATCTTTACCAAATAATCTATACCAAGCTAGCTCAACAATTACCTCAGGTTTTGATAAATCTTCAACAAATTTAGTTACACCTTCTGGAGTTTGCTTAAATACATAATCATAAATTAGATTTTTATCTTTCTCTTCAAGAATTAAACTATCACTCTTAGGATCTTTATAATCCAAAGAAATATAGTTAAAATCATTTAATGTATCTGCAAACATATTTTGGTATGCCTTCTGTTGCTCTTTTTCAGCCTCTTCCTGCTCCTTGATATGATTTTCTTCTTGTTCCTTATATTGTTTTCTAATTAAATCTACTTTCTTTTTAAAGAGATCTTCATTAGATTTAGCTACATCTAGTTCAATTTTTAATTCTTCCTCTGTCATTTCAGGGAATTTGGCTTTTTGATCTGCCAAATATAATTCTTCATCAGAATAGCTATCAATGGTATAAGTTTCTTGGCTGTTGTTTTTAGCCTTATATTCATCAATAGCTTGTTGCTGATAATACGTAATTATATCTTGAAATGATGAATTCGTCTTACGAAGTAAATTGATAGTTTCAATTTCATCTTCTGAAAGACCTGGATCTGTTAAAGATTCAAGAATTGAAAGCTGCTCATCCTTACTTAGAGTTCCAAAATCAACCTCTTCAGTCTCTCCTGTTTCCTCGTTTTCATAAATGATAGTTTTTCCATCCCGAATTCCACGACTCTTTAAGAAAGATGAAAATGCATCCAGATCATCTTCTTCCTCTGTTTCTTCAGTTCCTTCTTCAGAAGATGAAGAATCTTCTTCCTCTTCCTCAGTAGAATTACCTGCTGGCTCAATAACTTCCTCTTGAGTTTCAGTATTTGTGACCTCAGTGGTTTCATCATCCAGCAAATTGTCAAATTGATTATGTTCAAATTGCATATTTCTTATTTTTCCTTATTAGTTATAGATTATCTATTCGCTGCAAATATAACTACATTTATTTAAATGTCCAAATAAAATATTAGAATATTTTTTATTTTATAATACAGGCTTCTGGAATTTGAACTTTACCATCTGCGGTAATAGTAATTTGTGTTTCTCCACTACCAATTGTTGCTGAACCATCCTCTTCAACTCTTATAGGTCCAAAACTGCAAAATGAAAGATGATTGTTAATATTATACATCTTATCCCTTTTCATATCACAACCTCCATCAGTTTCAATGGTAATCCATTTTTCATTTTTCTTATTAATGCCAATGAAAGATTGTTCTTTATTATAGAGCTTCAGGTAATTTAAATTGTCAGTATTAACTAATGCAATTCCAGGATTTACAAAGTAACAATTACCTTCTGATGTAAAACCATATCCACTTAGTGTTCCAAATATAGAATTTTCAATATTTGTAATGTTGCCAATTACGGATTGCCCTCCAACTGCTGGTAATAATACTGATCCTGTAATGGGAGTATAGTTTATATAACAAGTATCATACTCTTCACTATTAGGATCATATAAAACATCACAATCTTCACTGTTAGTAATGATAACTATTTTTTTTTCTGAAGATTTAGTTACTAATCCATATATTGTAGAAAATTCAGTTTCATATTTAACTTTTTCTCCAATTTTATAAGGATTATTTGATAATTCGATATTTCAAACCAATCCTTTAAAATTAGCTAATTCAGTTGTATAATTGTTTTTATCAAATCAATTATCATAAATTCCAATTTTTGCATTAGAACTTTCATCATATGGAGTATTAACTCATATAGTATCAACATTTTTTGGACGATAATAATATGATTTATAAGGTAGTGTTTCTGAATCATCTTCATAAAACATATCTTCAGTTACAGTTATTAATGATGTAAATGAAGAATTAGTACTAGTATCTAAAAGCATATTAACATAATATGAATAACTATCATCTTCATCATTTGTATAATGTTCTGATAATTTTTCATCATTAACTGCATTTATTATTAATTCAACAATAGAATCACCACCATTTTCTCAGTTTTCATTTCAGTTTACTTCTTCTTTTAGCATCTCATCTGATGAGATTATTTTAGACCCTTCACCTAAGTAAGTTTGTTTTTTAATATAATCTATCTCAATGTTTGTACTATCATTAGAATCTTCTTCCTCCGAATTTTCGTCTGAGATTATTGTTAAGTTTTTTACAGTTATATTATCAATAACTAAACTGCTAGTTTCAAAATCTAATAAAGTTTTTTGAGCTGTATCACTGATACTTTTATTAAAAAATGTAGTATTAGTAAAAGTTCAAGTTTCAGTTATAGTTTGAGGAAGATTAATAGTTATAAATACTTCAGACGAATTACCATTTAAATATTGCGCATTTAAGTTTTGCACTAAACTAGCATTCTTTATAGAAATAATGCCGTTTATTTCTAACTTATTATTTACAGTAAGGTCATTAAATACAGTATTTCCTGTACTACTAAAGTCAAACGGATATATTGTTCCATCTAAATACAGGTACATTGTATTTTCTGATGTAATGATAATGCTGTTCTTAGTTAAAGTATTAATAATCGTTTCTACCTCTGAATCAGTTTTAAGAAGTATTAAATCAGTTAAAACTTCATTTTCTTTTACTTTTTCTTCTGATTTTTCTGAATTATTATAATTTAAGGTGTAGTATCTATCTTTAACTTTAACAATAACTTTTCCTGCAGTACTTATAATTACATCGGACTTTCCATTTCCAAGATTTATTGAGTTTTTATATATTGGATCTGACATTAAAGTACTTTTATGTATTATAAAAAAGAAAGGAATGATATAAAAAAATACCATTCCTTTCTATCTTCTGATTTCTAATGCGAGAGCATGTCTTTTAATTCATTTAGATCTTGTTGATTCAAAACCAAAGATTTATTAACCATTGGGATATCCATCTTTATTTTTCCTGCACCTATTTCAAGTTGCCCAAGTAATCCAGTTTCCACTTTAAATGGTTTAGTATTAATTATGTTATCTGACATTTCTGTTAAAATACCTTCAACATCAACTAATCCATCTTTATCTGAAATCTGTTTTAGCAAAGCTTCAACTTTGTACATGTTATTATCAATTACTCTAGATGCTAGAGGCTTCATTAAAGCCATCATAGGATTATTTTGCGATAATGAGGTTAATTTAACACTCACAAAGTTTCGCAAGTTATTCATTATAACGTCTACGTGTTGCGCCATTGCTTACAGAATTCTTCATAGGTTAGACTTGGGTTATCCTTAGAAAATTCGCGGAACTTATTAAAGATAGCCATCTCATTGTCAGTCTCTTGGACGATCTTATTCTTCAACTTCTTAACTACTGATAATTGCCTTTGTAATAACTCTTTACCTTCTTGCGTGCCTTCAATTTTAGCTTTAACTAAATTTAAAAGCTCTATTTGAACCATCTTTTGAAGTGATGTAGTGATTTCACTATATTCTTTATCTTCAAAAAATCGATTCTTTTGACTTTCAGTTAGAGCATTCATCTCATTATCAATAGAATCCCAAATAAGCTCCTTTGAAGCTGTTTTCTGTAATTGCATTAATTGAGATTCATAAGCTTTTACCCTTTGAAGTTGATCGGTAATGTCAGAAGCTAATAATGGATCTGGATTACCTAGGAAAACTTGATTCACAGGATACATCTTAAACTAAGATTTTAACTAGGCTGCAGGAGTTGCAGCATCAAAAAGAATGCTGTTAGAGAATCCTGAGCAAGGGCATAAAGGATTATACAGTGAACGCTGTACTGTATTGGTACCTACTTCAACAGCAGCTACACGAATAGGATAGAATGTATTATTTGCATAATTTACTATCTTATTATCAGCACACATTCTGCGCTCAGCCTCAAGTCCTACCATGCCAGCTACACCAGCAATCTCCATCTTAGTTACTTTACTTCTCCAAGGTTCTACAGCAGCTTGTACAGCAGCAGCAGTTTCAAGTTTTCCAATACGATCGGCTAATACGTCGAATTGGTCTCTCTGATTTTTGTACAGTCCGAAGTCTGCATCAATTTGGCTTTTGTATAAACCAAACATCTCTGAATTGATTGTTTGACGATCGTTGAAACGAGCGTTAGCTGACAGCAAAGCAAAGTCATAAAGAGCTTTTTGATTTGCTAATTCAGCGTTGCAAGAATGCTGCCAAGCTTGGAAAGTTGATGGGCCTGAAATAGCCTCAGCTGCTAAAGCACCTGCAGCGGCACAGCCTGCATTTCCAAGTCCAAATAAACCTCTTCCACTAAGAGCTAAAAGCCCAAGAGCAGTACCAGCAACACCTTTTGATGCATACTCTTTGCGATCCTCGTCGTACTCATGTACAATCTGTTTTTCTACTACGTCCATAATTTGTTTAATTTTAAAGTTAATGAAAAAATACTACACTGGATTCCAGTGTGGTTATCAAATAACACGTTTTATAACATCATGCATGGACATTTTGGGAACTCACTTGTCTAATTACGAATTTTCGTTAAAATTTTCCCTCAGTCTGATACTATATCACTACAAAACGCATTCTCGAATCCCTTTTATGTATATATTCCTCAAAGAACTTGTTTTGCGTTATATGATATAACTTTAAAACTAAATATGTAGTAGAATAAACCTAATTTTGAATCAACTCTACAAAATCAAGAATATTATCTGTAATGACATGCTTCTGATCCATTATATTTATAACAGTTCGTAAGAACTCTGTCTCAGAATCATTAAATTCAACTTCAATGTCCTCCACATTTGGAGTTCACGAAATTTTTCCATCGGCTTCTTTTAAGTTAAGAGAAGTTATCTCCTCACTTGAGAAGTCTATTTTCTTACGGATGTTTCTAGCAGAAATCATCTCAAGAACACTTCCTTGTTCTGGAAGATTAGTTAAAATAGCTAATCTGGTTGCAACATTCATTTTCATAACCATTAAAAATTCATTTTTTCTATCTCTACAAAATTAGAGATTATATTTATAAAATCAAAAATTTTAGTGCAAAAATATTAAAATTCTTGCACTAAAATTTTGAAATCTTATTAGCCATAAATAGCACCGTTAACGGCAACCTTACCATCTTCTATATAACTCAAATAATAGATATAATAAGTTCCAGTTAAATTTTCAAGACCCTTCATCTTAATTGCTTCAGAAGCAGTAAAAGATATTTTTTTAGTACTTATAATGACAGCATCAGGGTTACTCTCAGAGAAACCATCTAAACTAGCAACTGTTCTAGCTACCGTACTACTGTACCTATGTCCAGCTTCTATTACAGTTAATGACTCAGGTCCAACAAAATCACCCATTTTTAAAGGTTGTAGTACAGTTATTGAAACTGCAGATGAGCCTGTGTATGTTGTACCATTAATTTTTAATGCATGTGGATTAGGTAGAGCAGTAGGAATTTCTGGTATATCTATACTTTCCCACCTAATAGAGCCAGCTGTACTGCCAGCCATTAATACCTTTCCATTATTAGTTGTTCCAGTTGCAGGAACATGTAAATATCCATCTTCCATATTATGATAAATACCTACATTACGATCTGTTATTCCTACACTTATACAATTATCTCCTCCTCCAACTATATTTAAATTATTATCACTTGCACTGACAAGATAATTGTCTCCAGTCTCATCATTTACATAGAAATTATTAATAGCATCTGTAATACCATATCCTGCTAATGTAGTTGGCTTATCTGTAATGCTTGACCAAGATTGTGCAGGTACAGAAGTTAAATATCCCTGACTTGTAACCCAACTTTGAGTTGCATATCCACTTAAAGAAGGAATCTCACTTTTTAATGCAAGATTAGAAAGAGTTTGCCCTGAATTTTTAACAGATTTGGTACCTGCTCCAACTATAATATAATCTGTAGCAAGGTCTCCACTAGCCATTACATCTCCACCACCTGCAGAAGCTATTTTGTCATCTACTTCCTCCTTAGTGTAAACTTCATTAGTAGTATAATAGTTTCCTAAAGTTACATTTAAGTCAGCTGTTTTAACATAGCTACTTAGAGTATTGGTAATAACTTTATTTTGAACAGGATTTTCTGAGGTTGCACTTAAAGCAGAATCTATAACAATTCCTTCTGGAATATTGAAGTTTAAATCAGATTCATCTACTTTATCCTTAGAAGCTAAAGCTCCAAGAGTTGGAAAATCAGTTATCTGATTTACAGTATGTGTATGAGCAGAAGGAGTAAAAGTTGAAGGCTTATTAGCTATCTTATTCCACTCAGGTTCAAATTGGTTTACAAATTCTTTTGTAGCAAGATTAGTTAATAAGATTCCAGAATCTTTAATAGTTTTCCCAGCTCCACTTGAAGTAATTACTCTATCAGAAGTTGTAAAAGGTGCTTCTGCAATAACATCTCCAAATCCTGAATCAAATAATTTTTCATCAATTTCTGCCTTACTATAAACACTAGTACCTTTTGTAGCAATGACTTTATGTTTATTAATAGCATCCACTTCTATAGAAGTAATAACATTTCCAACTCCAGTCATTCCAGTTTCTACATTAGGAATTGTTGGAATATTGCTCTCAATATCATTTTTAATGTTATCAACCTCAGTTTTAGTGTATACTTCAGATTTTGAATATACCTGCTCTTTAGTATAGTAATTAGATAAATCTACTTCAGTATTTCCAATCTTTTCCCAAGTATTTTCAACATAAATGTATTCGTCATGAACATCAGGATTTTTCCCTACCTTCTTAACTAAATAAATAACATTTACTTCTCCAGTTGAAGGAAGTTCAGTAACAACTTCAATTCTCAGATTAGCTAAGTTGCCAATCATTGTTTTAAGTATATTACCTTGATTTGCGGAAAGAGCTTTATCTGTAGCTGTAGAATCTAAATTATCAATGATAGATTCTTTAATAGCATTAGGAATATTAACTGTTCTTATTTGAGAAATCTCATTAGTTAAATTAGTATTAACTTCAGAGATCTTATTAAGAAGCTCTTGATTTGATTCCTCAGATGATTGTTCTACCTTTTTAATTGCAGAATATACACCTCCAGAAGTAATTAAATTATCACTTCCTTCTGTGGGAGTATTTTCAATCGAACTGATAATTACAGGGATTCGTGATAATACTGCATTAAACTCCTCCTCTGATCCTGTATATCCAGCTAACTTAGCAGTTTCATATGCAGAACGTCCTTCTGTAGAATATAGAGGTTCCCACTTCTGTGTCTCCTCATTAAAATATTTTTTTGAATATGTTGTCATGTCTATAATATTTTAAGCATTAAACATATACTACACCGTTAACGGCAACCTTATCATCTTCTATATAATTATTCAAGTCCTTTATATATAGTACAAAAGAATATGATATACATGCCAGTTTTTCCGACGTTTCTTCTTTTTCAATAAGATATGTCAAAGAAGCTTCCGATACCAAGACACTTTCATTTTTATTCAACTTAAAAGAAATAAAAAATTCAATTCCCGTATTATCCGTTTGATCCAACGATGAAAGAATCTCAGAGTTGATAGAAAACGATTCCTCTTGTATATCCAATATTTTTACTTCTAAAACTTCAGTTTCCATTATAAACCATCTTTAATCCGTTAGACGCATTGACTATTGTATCAGCATTTTTTACAGATTTGCTTATCGGATAAGTTGTATATGATGAGTTGTAAAGAAAAAAAACACTTCCATCTAATGTTTTTTTAACAGACAAGATTTCACAATCAAGTGCAACCTCTATTTTCTTTATTGTAGATATCGTAAAATTATGGGTTCCACGCATCCATTTACTTATTTCAGCTTCACTCTTTCCTAATTTAGTTGCTAAATCCTTTTGAGTTAATCCTTTCGAGGCCAAAACACAATGTATCCTATCCGCTATTTTAAAAGAAAAATCTACCCATTCCCGTGTTTCCTCGGAAATCATAGTTCTTCTTTTCTCCAATATTTTACTTCGTTTCATCATCGTTCCTTGTAAATTTTAAGTTTCCTATAAGTTCACCCGATTCATTTATACATATTTTTCCACTATGCTTTCGTGATTGAATGAATCTTTCAGTATCAACCAATCTATTAACTATAGATGACAATAATGGACTGTCTTGCCATTTATCAGCGTCTTTTATTCCTCCATTTCCTAAAATAAGAATCTTGTTCGAAATTCTGACACAGTAAAGACGAATCTTGCTTGTCTCTATTGGTATAGCGGAAATACCACTTCCATATCTATATTCAGGGCGAAAATACCTTTCCAACGCCCCTCTACGAATTATGTTATCTAACCATGATAAAACAATATCCAAATCTTCTTTATATTCATCATTATCTGAGAACCTTAAAACGAATTCCTCAAACTCTGTATATTCATGTCCATCTATCCTAATCGAATATAAATTCAGTTTGTCATATTGCTCTATTAATTCGACTTCATATCGTTCCATTCTTAACTTTAAAGTTAATACACGATGCAAATATGGAATTTTTTCTTTCGTGATAGAAACAACGCATTGACTTTAACTTCCACATTAATTTTTTTTCACAAACAGCACTCCCCACAATGTCAAAGAACGATTATAGACAAGTAGTCTTTTATTGCAACAGATTCCACCCGGCAATAACATCCAGCATATCGGCTTCTACCCCATTCTCAACCTTGCTCATCCCGGCCACAATACGGATCATCTGCTCTCGGTCATTTACATTGATCGGATCATCAGCCGGGATTCCGGCATAGTCTGAGACAGCCTTGATATAGGCTTCCGTGTGATTGTTGTCCTCCGGCGGGGCCCAACGGGTAATCATCTTACGGATAGTGTCGAGCTTGTAATTTTTGAAGTAGTTAGACAATATTTTAAACATAGCCCGGTATCCGTAAGCCATTGTTGTAAATTGCTTAAACGACTTATCCTTGCTTGGACGGATTTCTCCCTGAAACAAATCATCGTTAATCCGGATATTTCCGGGATTATTATTTCTTAAACCTCTTGGTAAATTATTCTTTTTCATTTTTATCCTCCTATTATTAATACCCATTCTGCGGTTCACGATCACCGCATTTCTTTCTCTCACATCTTTTCATGGCAAGTTCAAGCTTTAGATCCGAATAGCTCTCTTTCAAAGTAAAAAGCTCATCCTGTACCTGTCGAAGCCTTCCGGTTTGTTCTACAAAGCGTTCTTCTTTTTCTGATAGCTGTTTTTGCAGGAACTCGTTATACTCACGTAAAGCCTTGAACTCCTCTACATCGGCATGGGCGTCCTCAATACGGGCGTTTGTCTTCCGGTTCGTATAGAAGCTAATCCCCCATTTTATCGCCTCGAATCCTCCCAATGTTCCGATGATTGTCAGGATGTCAGTTAATTCTACATTCACTTTACACCTCCTTCCGTTTTTATTTGATCATCTTTGTTAC